>Ga0181533_1003939_pt1 | contig 15623 bp, 13 predicted proteins | sample PEATcosm2014_Bin_45_FD_119772 | JGI IMG/M metagenome (GOLD analysis project Ga0181533, IMG submission 119772) | Peatland microbial communities from MTU Mesocosm Facility, Houghton, MI, USA - PEATcosm2014_Bin11_60_metaG | ecosystem: Environmental > Terrestrial > Soil > Wetlands > Peat | place... | reverse complement strand
GCCTAGGACACAAAACCCTTTCGAGCCGAGCGAGGTCGGCGTAGCCTGGTCCCGGGCCCTCGAGGGTAAACCCGCACCGAAGAGCCGGGGTTGAGGGTGAGAACCGGCCACGCTGGCAGGTCTTTTGACCGCAGACGTCGTTCCCTCCTTGGGGACGCTCCCGAGGGCCCACTACCTCGGCAGTACCCAAGTCCCGTTGTAATGGGGCCCAATAGTGAGCAACCACCGTAGGTTCAGTGCGGCGACGCGGATTTCCTCCCCAGGGGCATCGTGAGGACGTGACCGCTCGGGGGCGCTGGGATCAGTCGCCGAGGGGTCGCCGTCGGTGCGGCCTGTCAGGGCGGGGTGGGATGGGATGGCGAGGTTCAGTCCGCCGAGACGGTCGGAACGGGATCACGGTAGGCCTTATGGGCGTGGGGCCACCGCCTCGTCGTAGGCCTTCTCGGCAGCGGACTTCGCCTCCTCGTAGGCCTTCTCGGCCGGGGCCAGCGCCTCCTCGTAGGCCTTCTGGGCCTGGGCCGCAGCCGCGCGGTAGGCCTTCGTGACCGGGGCCACGGCCTCGTCGTAGGCCTTCTTTGCTTGGGCCACCGTCTTGAGGTAGGCATCCCTGGCCTCAGCGAGCCGGTTGGTGCTCATCTTCTCTTCGCCTCGTCGTAGGCCTTCTCGGCCGGGGCCAGCGCCTCGCCGAGGCACCGATGGGGGCTCGTCGGAACGACTGCAAGCCTTGGGCACTCAGGCCATGGGCGACCTCTCTGTCATCGAGCGTACTCCCTGCCGGCTGCGTCACTCCGCGAGGCCCTGCACGTCGACACGTGCAGCGTCCACTTCCCACGCCGATAGTCCGACGCGGACGCCTTGAAGCAGTCAATCGCCCCGACGATCTTGGCAAGCGGCACTGTCCCGAGCTTCGGCAGGATGTCCCGTCCGGTTGAACAGCTCTGGGTCGTAGACCGTGTCGGGGTTCGCTTTGTTCCACTCCGACAGCGCCCGCTTGCAGGCCGCGATGGCCGCTCCGCGCCTGCCACGGATCTCGGGTGCCTGTGCCGGGTTGGCGGCGATGCAGGCATCACAGCGGACGTGGCGAGGGTCCGTGACAGCTGGTCAGTCAGCTCCACGAGCACGAGTCGACACCGAGGATGCCGTGGATCTCACTGCCGCGCCGCTCTGACTGTACAAGTACTCTTGTTCTTGGAGAAAGGTTGGTAGCAATTATGAAGGCCATTTACGTGTTTGTTGGCAGCCTGCTATATGTTTTTGCAGTCGTCCTGTTTGTGTTCGCTCTGATCGCCTCCCTGAAGACCAACGGCCTGTTCCTCTCGGAGATGTTCCCCACGTGGTTGGCGAGCGCTCTCATCGCCCTGGCGCTGGCGCTGGCGTGCCTTGGCGCCCCGTGGCTCGGTGCTCAGCTCAAGACCGGCCAAGGCCGGCCCGCCTGAGCGACGGTCCTCGCCGCGTGTAGGAGCGTCGCAGCCTACGCAAACCGGCTCGTGCCGCCTAGCTCGGCACGTGAGCACGTCCGTTTCGGAGTGAGTCCCTGGCTGCCGTGCCCTGGCCGTGGCGAAGTGTGCCAGCGGAGCGGGTGCCGTGAGCCTGCAACGGACGACACCCAGCGGCTGTGCGCCGGCCACTTGCTCGTCTACGACCTCGAGGCCAAGCGTGCCCTGGCCCTCACCGCCTAGAAGGCCCGCACGCCCTTTGGCAGGCTGCCGCGCCCTCGAGCTTTTCGCCGGGCCTCCGCGCAGCTCCTCAAGGTACCTGACGCAGCACCGTGGGACCGTTGGTCCTGGAGCGCAAGACCGCAACCTCGTGGCGAAGCATGACGACTTCGATGGCGAGGTCCTGTTGCTCACTCCACGAGAGCCGAACCAGTTGGAGCGAACGGACGAAGGCAATGTAGAGGAAGGAGAGTGCCACGCTCCATCTTCGTCATCAGTGTCACGGCAACAAAAGTCCAGGTCGATGGGTCCGGATGACGTTTTCGGCACCCACACGTTCCGAAATTCGACCTGAAGGCCCCGTGCGACCTGCGGAACGTAGGCCGATATGATCCCAGGCATGTCGATTACCGCCGTTGCATTCATGCGATCGACCGTGGTGAACAGAATCTTCAGTCACGCGCACGACGCGAAGTCCTCACCGCTGTGAGCGTTCCCAGTGCCTCATATTCGGTAACCATGCGCGTCGAACTCGATCACGCATCGGGTATCGGCGCAGTCACCACCGCCGTTAGCGATGCCGGTGGCGCCGTAACAGCTCTCGATGTCGTTGAGCCGAACGTTGGCCGCATGATTATTGATTTGACCTGCAATGCCATCGACGACGGACACTCTGAACTGCTCCGGACCGCCGTTGAAGCTGTTGACGGGGCGCACGTCCTGGCCATGAGCGACCGGACGTTCCTCCTCCACTTGGGCGGAACGATCTCGGTCGAGCCAAAGGTCTCGCTGAAGACCCGAGATGACCTCTCGATGGCATACACGCCTGGCGTCGCGCGCATCTCGATGGCAATCGCCAACGACCCGACAGCCGTCAGGAACCTCACCATAAAGCGCAACACCGTGGCTGTCGTGACCGACGGGTCTGCCGTCTTGGGCCTCGGCAACATTGGCCCAGCGGCTGCACTCCCGGTGATGGAGGGAAAGGCACTTCTGTTCAAACGATTCGCGGGTATCGACGCGTGGCCAGTGTGCCTCGCGACACAAGATGTCGATGAGATCGTGCGTATCGTCGAGTGCATCGCTCCGGTTTACGGAGGGATCAATCTCGAGGATATCTCAGCCCCGCGTTGCTTCGAAATTGAGTCACGGCTGCGCGAAGCGCTTGACATCCCGGTCTTCCATGACGATCAACACGGAACAGCGACCGTCGTCTTTGCGGCCCTTTTGAACGCGCTCCGCGTGGTCGGAAAGGAGATGAAAGACATCCGCATCGTCGTGCTCGGAGTCGGTGCCGCCGGCGTCGCGATCACCAAGTTGCTCCTTGCCGAGGGTGTCGGAGACGTCATTGGGATCAACCGAAACGGGATCTTGTCCGAACATGATGCCCGTCTCGACAACGCTCGCCGTTGGCTGGCCGCGCACACCAATGTGGAGAAGAGAACGGGCACTCTTGCTGATGCCATGGTTGGCGCGGACGTCCTCATCGGGGTCTCCGGATCGAACCTCGTGACCGAGGAGCACCTAAAGACCCTCGCGCCCAATTCCATCGTGTTTGCTCTCGCGAACCCTGATCCCGAAGTAGACCCAGTGCTGGCTCGACGCTACGCCGCCATCGTGGCGACGGGCAGGAGTGATGAGCCGAACCAGATCAACAATGTGCTCGCTTTTCCCGGTATCTTCCGGGGCCTCCTCGATGCTGGTGCAAAGCAGGTCACCGAAGAGATCGAGATCGCTGCCGGCAAAGCGATCGCTGAAGTCGTCACGGCACAAGAGCTTTCGCCGGTCTACATCGTTCCAACGGTGTTCAATGCGAGCGTCGTCACAGCAGTCTCCGCAGCCGTCGAGCGCGTCGTCCGTTCTTCGCGGCGACGATGAATCTTGTTACCGATCAACAGTTCTCGCGTTCTGTGATTGCGGCTGTGCAGGCCGGCACCACCCGAGCGTGAGGTAGGTCGACTCGGTGCTGAGCCCGTGACCGCTCAGGGTTCGGGCGACGCCGCTTCGGAGCCAGCCATCGCCAAGTGATGAGCCCCCTCCTCGGATACGGACGATCGGAGCCTGTCGGTGCCGAGAATCCCGTCCGCGCTTATTGACCTGGAGTTCGTGCCCAAACGCCAGCGCTGCGAGCATGGCGTCATGGCGCTCCGGTTCCTCTACCTCTTGTTCCTCCGCTACCTCTTGTTCCTCCGCGTTAGCCAGCTGATCCGGCTCTCGAGGCTCGACAGCGAGGACCTGGTCGTCGAGGTGGTCATGCTCCGTCACGAGGCAGCCGTGCTCCGCCGACAGGTCAGCCGTCCGGCACTCCAGCCGGCCGATCGGGCCCTGCCGGCCGATCGGGCCCTGCTGGCCGGGCTGGCTCAGCTGCTCCCCCGCCGGCGTCTCCGGCGCGGGCGGGCTGTGCTCAGTCCCGTTTGGCAGGGCAAGGCTGCCTTTGATCCTTTTCATCCGGGCCAGGAATGGATGTAATTGAGTGCGTGACACTATCTGACGACGAGCTCATCGCTCGTTCATGCGAGCTGGCGGCCGAACTGGAAAGGCGGGCGCGATCCCTCGCCGGCCCCGGCGCCAGGCGCCGTCAGCGGCGCTTTCGTAGGCTCCTGGCCAGCCCCTCGGGCGCAAAGCTCGTGTTTGCCATCGCCGACCGGGTGCTGCGCCCGGTGGACGCCCGCACCGCGGCTGCGGAATTGGCCATGATCGCCGCGGGGCCGCTGGAAGGCTTTTCCGCGACGGACAGGGCCTTGCTCCGAGCGGCAGGGGCGGCAGGAAGACTTGCTCCTTTCCCCGTCGTGAAGCTGGTCGGGGCACGCCTGCGGAGAGAGACCCGAGGGCTCATCTACCCCACGGAGCCCGGGTCGCTCGGGCGGCAGCTCTCCGGGTTGCGGGGCCGCGGCAACCTGAACCTGCTTGGCGAGGCCGTGCTGGGCTGGGACGAGGCTACCCGACGGGCCCGGTCCGTAGAGGCGCTCCTGCGCCGTGACGACGTCGCGTGCGTGTCGGTGAAAGTGTCGTCGGTATCCTCCGGGCTTTCACTCGTCGACTTCGACGGTTCGGTGGAGCGCGTCTGCGGCCCGCTCCGGCAGCTTTTCCACGCCACCGCTGCGTGCCAGCCCCCCAAGCTTGTCAACCTCGACATGGAGGAGCACCGCGACCTCGACCTCACCCTGGAGGCGTTCTTCCGAACGCTGGGCGGGGAGGAGGGCGCGGGGCACACGGCCGGGATCGCCCTGCAGGCGTACCTCCCGGGTAGCCACGAGGCACTCGAGCGTGTCCTTCACTTCGCCGCGGAGCGCCATCGGGCTGGCGCCCCACCGGTCCGCGTGCGGTTGGTGAAGGGCGCCAACCTGGTCATGGAGCAGGTGGACGCCGAACTGCGCTGCTGGCCCCAGGCGCCCTACCTGACCAAGGCGGAGACCGATGCCTCGTACAAAGCCATGCTTGAGCGGCTCTTGGAGGCTGCCCGCAGCGGCACGGTGGAGGTCGGCGTGGCCTCGCACAACCTTTTCGACGTGGGGTTTTCCCTCGTGCTAGCCGAGGACCTGGGCGTGAAGGTGGAGATCGAGATGCTGGCCGGGATGGCGGACGAGCAAGCCGCCGCGATCGCCGAGCGGACCGGGGGGGTGCTCCTGTACGTGCCGGTGGCCGCCAAGAAGGACTTTCGTAACGCTTTGGCATACCTTTCCCGGAGGCTGGACGAGAACACGAGCCCGGAAGGCTTCCTCCGCTACTCGCTCGACCTGGAGCCGGGCAGCGCTATCTGGGAGGAGCAGGCCTCCCGTTTCGCGACGGCCGTGCGCGCTCGCCATGAAGTGAGGGCCCGGCCCTACCAGGAACAGGACAGGCAGGCGCAAATACCGGCGAACGGGAGGGTGGAGGCTGGCCCGCCGGCCGGTGTTGGGGCAAGGGCGTCCCGGCCCGATGGCGCTCCGTTCGCCAACGAGCCCGACACCGACCTCACTGTGCCGTCCAACCGGGAATGGGCGAGGGCCCTGCTCGGCCGGCCCCGCCCCGACGCGCCGGCGCCGGTGAGCATGAAGGACGTGGAGCAAGCGGTGAGCGCCGCCCGTGAGACGGTGAAGGATTGGGAACAGGCGGGGCCGACCGAGCGCGCCAAGCTGCTCATGGCCGCCGCTGACGTGATGGCGGCCGGGCCGGCCCGGGCGGACGCCATTGCCGTGATGGCTTCGGAGGCGGGCAAGACCTTCGAGGAAGCGGACCCTGAGGTCTCCGAGGCGGTGGACTTCGCGCGGTGGTACGCCGAGGGTACCGGTTCGCTGTCGTCGCTGTTCGCAGAGCTCGACTGCGAGGTCGCAAGTTCGCCCCTGGGCGTGGTGGTGGTGTCGCCGCCGTGGAACTTCCCGTTCTCGATCCCCGCCGGCGGGGTCCTGGCAGCACTGGCGGCTGGCAACACGGTGATCCTGAAGCCCGCTCGACCGGCTATGGCAACAGGGGCCGTACTGGTGCAGCAACTGCACGCGGCGGGTTTCGGGGAGCACGTTCTCCAGCTCGTCGCCCCCACGGACAGGGCTCCCGGCCAGCGCCTGGTAACGCACCCCGACGTCAATGCCGTGGTCCTGACCGGTTCCTGGGAGACAGCTAGCAATTTCGCCCGCTGGGCACCGAGCCGCAGGATCCTGGCCGAGACGAGCGGGAAGGGGTCGATCATCGTCGGTTCCACGGCCGACGTCGACCAGGCGGTCCGGGACGTGGTGCACTCGGCCTTCAGCCACGCCGGTCAGAAGTGCTCGGCCGGCAGCCTGGCCATCGTCCTAGGACCCCTGTACGACCGGAGCCCGTTCCTGCGCCAGCTAGCCGACGCCGTGCGCAGCTTGCGGGTAGGCCAGACGACCGACCCGGCCACGGAGATGGGACCCTTGGTGGGGCCCTTCACCCCGGACCTGGAACGGGCCCTCACCCAGCTCGAAGACGGCGAGTCCTGGCTCGTGAAGCCGGTCTGCATCGACCCGGAGCGCAAGTTGTGGTCCCCCGGCGTGCGCACCGGAGTGCGGCCGGGGTCATGGGCGCACATGACGGAGTGGTTCGGCCCCGTACTGGGGGTAATGCGAGCGGAGACTTTCGAGGAGGCGTTGGCATGGCAGAACGCGGTCGCCTACGGGCTCACCGCCGGCCTCTCCTCGCTCGACCCCGAAGAGCACCGGCGCTGGGCCGCAGACTGCCAGGCCGGCAACCTGTACATCAACCGCGCCATCACCGGGGCGGTAGTGGGCCGGCAGCCTTTCGGCGGCTGGAAGCGTTCCATCCTGGGGCCGACGGCGAAAGCAGGAGGACCCAACTACCTGATCGCGCTGCGCCGCTGGCACGACGCCGAAAGCATAAGCGTGGCCCAGGCTGTGGCGAGCTACCGCCACTGGTGGGAAGCGCACTTCTCGCGGGTGACCGAAATGGCCGGTTTGGCGTGTGAGTCGAACGAACTGTCGTACGAGCCGTTCGCACCCGGCGTGGTGTTGCGGGCCGGTGGGGACGTGGCCGACGATGAGCTGACCAAGGCCGTTCTCCTGGCAGAGCTGACGGGCACCCCACTGCGGATCTCGGTGCCCGAGCAACGTCCGGCTCTGCCCGCGCTCGCCGGCGGCTTGGCCAAGGCGCCGGTGCCTGTCACCGTTGAGAGCGCGGATTCGCTGGCAGCGTCGTTGGCCGCCGTGGGAGCCGAGCGGGGCACGGGAGCGGCACGGCTGCGCGTGCTCGGAGAGGCCGAACAACAGGTGCTGGCAGCCGCCGCAGAGGCCGGGGTAAGCGTGTTCGACGAGCCCGTTTGTTCCTGCGGCCGCATCGAGCTGGTCCGTTGGCTGCGGGAAAAGGTGGTGGCGCGGAGCCTGCACCGGTATGGCAACATCGTCTACTCGCGCTGGTAGACGCGGCACAGGCGGGCACGGGCCGGTCCCGGCAATGCTCTGAGCACATGGCGAACATGAGTGCGCGCCGAGGGCAGCCATCTTCCTTGTGAGCAGCGGCCTCAGGTGAACCCGAGAGATGGAGCAACTAGGATGTGGCGTCGGCGATGACGTAGATCATGTCGCCGTAGGCCAGGTCGACGGTCACGGTGCCGAGGCCCTCGACCGGGGCGTCGAGCTGCATGGCAAAGCAGGGCATGTTCTCGAACGTGACCCCCCGGGCCCGTCCTCCGACCACGTGAGCCTTTGCATGGACAGGGCCGGCCGGGGTCTCCAGTGTGAAGCTCGTCACCGGCTCCTTCACCTCCACCATGCCTTTGTCGATCAGTACCGTGGCCACGCAGATGGTGTTGGTGCCGGACATCGTCGGGTACTCGACTCGAACATGGTCGCCCCGGGCACGTCCTCGACCCCGCCCACGATGACCCGCCCCGGTTCGCCACCGGCGTGGGCGTCGACGGCGATCACTTCCCTTCCTGGGCTCGGGCAACCCGGCAGCAAGCAGGGTACCGGTGGCGGCAGCGGACTTCTGTCAGGGTTCATGCTTGAAACGTCTCTCCCTGCGGCTCGGCGCGCGCGCCGAGGTAGGCAGCTACCACCCGCGGGTCGTCGGCCAGCTCGCGGCTGGGACCCGATAGCACGAGCCGGCCCTGCTGCAGTACGTAGGCCCGGTTCGTGATCTCGAAGGCGAGCGTCACGTTCTGTTCGACGAGCAGGACAGCGGTGCCCTCGGACGCTATCTGCACAAGGAGGTCGTAGACGGACTCCACCATTTGCGGTCCCAGGCCCAGGGAGGGCTCGTCCACCATGAGCAACTTGGGCTCGGCCATCATCCCCCGGGCAATGGCCAGGACCTGCTGCTCGCCCCCCGAGAGCATCCCCGCCAGCTTGGGCATGTGCGGGGCCAGGATGGGAAAACGTTGGAGCACCGCTTGCAGCCGCTCGCGTCGGCGCGACCGGTGCCCGCCGAACCCGAAGCCCGCCAGTTCCAGGTTCTCGCTGACCGTGAGGGAGGGGAAGATGCGCCTCCCCTCGGGCACCTGGACGAGGCCAAGCCGCACCCGGGCGGACGGCGGGACCCGTCCCAGGTCCTGGCCCAGGAACGACAATGCGCCAGAGCGGGGCTTTACCAGTCCGGAGAGCGCTTTGAGGACCGTGCTCTTGCCGGCGCCATTGGCGCCCAGCAGGGCGACGATCTCACCCTCGTCGACGCTGAGGCTGACTTCGGAGACCCCACGGACGGGGCCGTAGTACACAGTCATGCTGGAGACGTCGAGGACGCTCATCGGCGACGCCGCCCCAGGTAGGCCTCGATGACCCGCTCGTCGTTTCGGACAGCCTCGGGCTCGCCCTCCACGAGGAGCCGGCCCCGGTCCAGCACGGCCACAGTCTTGGCCAGCTGCATCACGAGCTCGACGTCGTGCTCGATGATCACTACGGTCACGCCGCTTTCCCACGTCCTTTGGATCACGTCGGCCAGCTCGTCGCGCTCGACCGAGCTCACCCCGGCCGCAGGCTCGTCGAGCAGCAGCACTCGCGGTCGGGCGATCAGCGCTCTGGCCACCTCGAGGCGCTTGCGCACGCCGTAGGCGAGGTCGGCGGCCAGGACATTGGCCTTGTCCCCGAGCCCTACGTAGTCGAGCCAGTGCTGCGCCTCGTCGGCCAGCGCACGCTCGCGCCGGCGCATCCCGGGAGTCCCGAACACGGTTCCCCAAGGGCTGGCGCTGGCCCGAAGATGGGCTCCGATGAGGACGTTCTCCCGTGCCGAGAGGCGCGGGAACACTCGCACGTTCTGAAAGGTCCGCCGGATGCCGAGCGCGGCCACCTGATGGGCGGGGAGCCGCGTGATGTCATGCCCGTCGAACGTCACCGACCCGCTGCTGGGGCGGTAGAAGCCGGTGAGGCAGTTGAATAAGGAGGTCTTGCCGGCGCCATTGGGGCCGATCACGGCGAAGAGGGAGAGCTCCGGTATCTCCAGGGTGACCCCGGAGAGGGCGTCGAGGCCACCGAAGCGCAATGAGAGGCTTTCCGTCGCCAGCAGCGCCGTCACTGAGCCCTCCCGCCGGAGCGGCGCGTGGAGGGACGGGCGAAACCGCGGACGGAACGGGCGACCGAGCGTGCCCGCCGTTCCAGACCGAGACCGGTCTCCGGCCATATGCCCTGGGGCCGCAGCACCATGATGAGAACCAGTAAAAAGCCGAAGACGAGCAGGCGGGCAGTAGCGAACTGGCGGAAGATCTCCGGGCTGGCGATGACCACCCCCGCCCCCAGGAGTGCGCCCCAGATGCTGCCGATACCACCCATGGCCACGGCCATCACCACCAGCAGCGATTCGCTGAAGCCGAAACTTGGCGGTGCTATGGCGATGAAGGCAGCGCCGTAGAGGGAACCGGTGATGGAGCCGTACACGCTCCCTGCCATGTAGGCGTACAGCTTGAAACGGTGGACCTTGATGCCCATCGCATGAGCGGTGTCTTCGTCTTCACGGATCGCCAGCCAGGCTCTCCCGAGCCGGGACCGGCGCACGCGGTAGCTGACCCAGGTGAACAGCACGGTGAGCACCAGGAAGACGTAGAAATACCCGGCGGTGCTGTTTATCGTCAGCCCTGCCACGCTGAGGGGTGCGATCCCGGAAATCCCCTCGGGCCCACCCGTCTGGTTGAGGTTCGTGACGATGTTCTGGATGATCTCGCCGAAGCCGAGAGTGATAACGGCGAGGTAATCGCTGCGCAGCCGGAGGGTTGGCGTCCCGATGAAGACGGCACCGATCAGCGAGGCCACCACCGCAACCGGCACGGTGGCGAGGATGGGCCAGTGGGAATCCACGGACAGCAACCCGGTCGTGTAGGAGCCTATGGCGAAGAAGGCGGCAAAGCCCAGGTCGAGCATGCCGCAGAGACCGACAACGAAGTTCAGCCCGAGCGCCAGGCACATGAGGATCTCCACCTGCATGGCCACGCTGACCACGTAGGTGTTCTGGACCAGAGCTGGCAGGAACGCGGCCAGGCCGAGCGCCACGAGCGCTACTGGGAGGCCCGGGTGCAGCCGGGACAGCGCCACATTGAGGCCGCTGGCCGGAGGTTGCTCGACGTCCGACAGCGCCGTCGGTGTTATCTCGCTCGGGGCAGCGAGGTCCTTAGACTCTCTGGGCAACGCGTTCGCCTAGTAGTCCGGTGGGGCGCAGCCACAGGGTGAGCACCAGTGCCCCGAAGGCGAACAGCAGCGCCCATTGCGCGCCGAATAGGCCAGTGCCGACCGACTCCAGGATGCCGAGTAGCAGGCCGCCCACGGCGGCGCCAGCAACGTTGCCGATGCCGCCCATCACCGCCGCGGTGAAGGCCTGCAACCCGAGGGAAAAGCCCTCCAGGTAATTGATCTGCCCGTAGTACAGGCTCGAGGTAACGGCCGCCGCTCCCGCCAGCGCTCCCCCGATGAAGAACACAAGGGAGATGATGCGGTCGGTGTTGATGCCCATCAACGTGGCCGCGGCGCGGTCCTGGGCGACGGCCCGCATGGCGGTGCCGAGCATCGTGCGGTTGACGATCCACCACACCGCCGTGATGAGCACGACGGCAATCACCACGATGACCACCTGTGTCCAGGTGTAGTGGATGCCGTCCACGTTGAAACCGGTGCTGGGCGGGGTCACCGGAAAGGGGAGGTAGTTGGAACCCCAGCCGGGGATGTTGAGGACGCCGTTCTCCAGGACCTGGGAGACCCCGAGGGCGGCGATCATGACAGACAGGACCGCCGCCCTCCTCATGGGCCTGTAGACGAGCCTTTCTACCGCCATGGCGAGGACGCCGCCCGCGATCATCGTGACGATGCCGACCCAGACGACGTTGCCCCAGTTGATCTTCGTGCCCACGGTCACGACGGCCAGAAGGCTGTAGCTCACGAATGCCGCCAGCATGTAGAAGTCACCATGAGCGAAGTTGATCAGCCGGAGGATCCCGTAGACCATGCTGTAGCCCACGGCCACCAGGGCCAGGAACGCGCCGAGGAACAAGCCCGCGACGATGTCGGGCACGACGACGCTCCACGTCACGGTTACGGCATACACTCCCGGCTACCAGCTACGAGGCACGGTGTCCTTGGCTCACGTCGTGGGGGGCTGCTGTGGAGCCAGCTTGTACTGCCCTCCTATTACCTCGAGGACGACGAAGTGCGCGCCCAGTCGCGACCCGTTGGCGGCAAAGGAAACCTCTCCGGTCAGCCCCGCGAACTTCAAGCTGTGCAGGGCCGTGATCACCTTGGCGGGCGAGAGGCTCCCGGCTGCCTTGGCCGCGTCGGCCAAGGCGTAGATGCCGTCGTAGCCGTACGCCGAGTAGGGCCCGGGCTGGGCGTGGAACTTGCTCGAGTAGGCGCTGTCGAACGCCTTGGCCGCGCTGCCAGTGAGGAACGAGGACAGCACGGCGATGGTCGCGTAAGTCCCTTTGGCTGCCGCCCCCGCGTCCTTGATGAACGTGGGGTCAACCGCACCGTCGGCGCACACGAAAGGAATGGTGATGCCGTCGGTGCGGAGCTGGCGCACGAACTCGGCCGCCTGGGCAAAATAGCCCGTCCAGTAGATAGCGGTCGCCTTATCGGTCCGCAACGTCTCGATCACAGAGGAGAAGTCCTGGTCAGTGCTGGGGATGGCTTCGACCGGCAGGACCTTGACAGACGTACCGGCCAGGCCCTTGGCCGTCAGCTGGGCCACGTTCACCGCGTACGTCGACTGGTCGTCGGCGATGAAGAGCGTCTTGACTTTCAGGACCTTGGTGAATAAGCCGACGGCTTCTTGGGCCTGCAGCGGGCCACCGGGGTCGATCAGGAAGACGTTGTGGTAGCCCCCCTGGGTGAGGGTACTGGAGTTGGCGGCGGCCTGAATATTGGGGATGCCGGCCCGGGCGTAGATCGCCTCTGCAGGTTGCGCCGCGCTCGAGCAGTAACCTCCGACCATCGCCTGCGCACCGAGCGAAACCAGCTTGTTGGCTGCGTTGACCGACGTCTGCGGGTCGCAGGCGTCGTCCTCCTCCTGCAGGACGATCTTGTGACCGAGCACTCCACCGGCGGCGTTGATCTTGTCGACGGCCAGCAGCTCGCCGTCATAGATCTCAGTGCCGGCCTGAGCCTCGGCCCCGGTCATGGGTTCTGACACACCTACCAGGTAGGTGCCTGAGCTGCCGGTGGCCGCCGAGGCGACCGAAGGTACGGCAGGTACGGCAACGAAAGCAGCGGCGAGGAGCACCCCCGCGACACCTGTCAGGCACGTAGTGGACGTGATTCGCATGTCTCCTCCTCTTTTGGGGCATGGACCAGCAGGGAAGTCCCCCATCATCGCACACCGGATCCGTCCGTCACAGAGGCGACAGGTCCTAAAGGGTGAGCCGCGCCCGCCTCCGACATCTGCGCATGCCGCCCCGGCAGTCTCTTCATCAGCGGCACCCTCCCCCCTCCTACCCGGGCTGATCCCGTGCCGCTGCACATTCACCACGGATGAGGCCTTCCGCCAGAGCGATAGAGGCTTCTCGGGTGCACGCGGATGGCGTTCGCGCCGATGCCTCGTAGAGACGTGTCTCGTGCGCTCCGCCAGTGAGCCCGCAGCAGCGAGCCGAGTGGTGACGTTGGCCGGGAGCCGGCCCGACGGCATGCGCCATCGGACTGGCAGACCGCGCTCCTCTAAGCCCACCGGACCACTTCTTCTGCTTCTTCTGCCTCCAGGAGCGACAGCCGCTCGAACAGGGGCCTAAGGCAGGTTTCGATGCATGATATGGAGACCGACGAGACCGTGCACGGGGTGGTCGAACGCGTCCGGAATCGTGGCAAGAATCTTGAACCCGACTGATTGCCATAGACGGACGGCTCCGATGTTGGTCTCTACCACGGCATTGAACTGCATTGCTCGATACCCGTCTGCGGTTGCTGCGGCCAAGACGTGCTCGGCAAGGGCGCGGCCCACACCCAGGCCGGACCTGGCGGGGTCGACCATAAAGCTGGCATTCGCAACGTGAGAACCACCCCCCTCGTTATTGGGGAGCAGCTTGGCGGTGCCCACGATGACGTCGGCTTCGTCGACAGCTACAAACACACGGCAAGGCGGCGGCTGCACCCACCGGACACGAGCGCCCTCCTCGGTGACCTCACGCGGCCAGGTGTAAGTCTCCCCGGCTCGGATGATCTGCTCAAGAAAGGGCCAGATGCCTCTCCAGTCCGTCGGCAGCAAGTCGCGGATGGTCAACTTTGGAGCCACGCTCACCAACCCTAAACGACGTTCGTGATCCAACCTGAGGGGTCCAACGAGCGGCTCCTGGAGTACCTCGACCAGGATGACAGGTGCACGGCCCCTTGGCTTCCCTCGCAAGACGACCGGGGGTCGTGCACCTTCTATCAATATCGACTCGGGTCATCCGGCCCTTGAACGCTCGCTTGCAATGGCGAGCAGCGCGAGTGTGGCCGCAGGTACGGCCCAAGTGGCACCTCGACTCCGCAGACAGGTGGCTCAGCCACCGGTCGCGCCACCCGAGGCTGCCCGGGGACCGTCACCCACCCGAAGGCTTGTGCGACGCCTGGGAACATGCCAATCTCTTCTTCCAACAGACGGAAGCTACAAGGGGGGAAGTCATGCGTTTCAAGGTTATTGCCGCGCTTGTCGTGGCTACAGCTCTGACGGGTGCGTCGGAAGGCGTTGCTCTCGCGACGAGTAGAACGAGCGGTACTGCTGGTTTGGCAGCGAAGACGCCAAACGCCCCGGCAGGGGGCTCTGTGAAAATCCTCGTGACACCCAGCAAGACCGGTAACGGCGGCACGATTCTCATTACCGGCGCAATTGGTGATTACGGCAAGACGCTCTCGATCGACAAGAACGGTAAGGCCGATCCCAATGGAACCTACGCCAAGATCACGCTGCACAAGGGCACGTTCGAGGTCAATCTGACGACTTTTGAGGCGAAAGCCAACAAAGCCGAGTTTCCCATTGACAAGGCATCCTGTTCATCCGAAGGCTCCGTGACCGGTCCGGTGACGCTTTTCAAGGGCACCGGTCTCTACGAGGGGATCAAAGGGACGGCGAACATCACCGAAACCGTTGCCTGGATCCTCCCTCGATACACGAGCGGGAAGAACAAAGGCCAGTGCAACGGCAACCAGTCGTTGGATTACTTCTCCTCGATCACCGGCAACGGCACGGTTTCCTTCTAGTATCTGAGCGGCACCATCTACGACAGCCCTGACAGATACTTCGGGGCAGGCTGTTTGGCGTGAAACTCTCCCGGTTCCGGGATGCTTCCTGGCTGGTGAGGAGCCGGAATCGGGGCGATCTCTCAATGCCCGGAGTCGGGCCTGTGCCCCTTGTGTCCTGCCGAATGCCTGAGGTTCAGGACCTTGCGGAGCCGACGTGCTCGGAGTGCCTTTCGGCTCCTCGTAGTGCGCCAAGAGGGAACCCCGTGAACGAGTTCTTGGTCAGCTACCTGGACGTCATCTAGAAGCGTCTCCTGGGGTATTTCGACCAGGATGACAGGAGCACGGCCCCTTGGCTTCCCTCGCAAGGCGACCGGGGGTCGTGCACCTTCTCTCGATATCGACTCGGGTCGGTCGGCCCTTGAATGCTCGCTTGAGATGGTGAGCAGCGCCTGTGTGGTGGCGGGCTTGGCCCCGACCTGTGCTTCGACGCCGCAGACCAGTGGCTTCCCGAGCGCCTGAGGCTTAGGCTTCACTCAGACTCGACGTGTTCCCGAGGGACACGGAGGGACACGAGCAGACGGTGCGGGGGCCTTGCGCCCGTGCCGTCTGCGTCGGTCCTTCTCCACGCCGACGCGCGCGTGAGCAACCCGAGCACTTGACGACGGCGGGCGATGGCGAGGGAGTACCTCCCAGGCTCGCGGTGATGGACCAAGATGGGATTCAGTGAACGACTTTCTCGTCGTCACAGTGCCTACCTGTGATTGGCCGGGATACTCGGAACGTGATCGAGGAGCACTCGGGACCTACCATCCGGCAAGCACGTCCTGAGGAGTACACCGGGCTGCGCAGGATCGAGTTCGAGGCGGACCGACTGTTTGCATCGGTGGGGATC
>Ga0181533_1003936_pt1 | contig 15636 bp, 10 predicted proteins | sample PEATcosm2014_Bin_45_FD_119772 | JGI IMG/M metagenome (GOLD analysis project Ga0181533, IMG submission 119772) | Peatland microbial communities from MTU Mesocosm Facility, Houghton, MI, USA - PEATcosm2014_Bin11_60_metaG | ecosystem: Environmental > Terrestrial > Soil > Wetlands > Peat | place... | reverse complement strand
GTTACTCCGCCGTCCCGGTCGATACAGAGGCGCAACACCATTCTGCCCCCTTCCTGCCTGTACTCAACCTCCGCCAATTCCAGGCCTAGAGAGGATGTAAAGGGTTCCGCCAATTTAGTCACCCGGGTAACCACGTCTATCTTCACCATAAAATTTCCATAAAAAAAAGCGAGCCGGAGGAGCTCACTTTTTAGTGAACATTAACTTGTAAAAAATGTTTATCATGGCAACAGCGAAAAAGCAAGATAATTTTTACGTATTTTTGTGCGCGGGCCATTGGAAATCAAGATTTTCCGTGCCTCATAAATTATTCTTTCCACAAATTACGTGGCTAATCCAGATGTGCGTAATACCGGCATTCGCAGCCCATCCATCATGAACCGAGCGCGGATGCGGCAATGACCCCGGCGCCATTGGGCAGATCCAGGGAGATGCGTCGCAGATTTCCGGCACCTGCGGCTGCCATCATTGCAAAGAGTTCACTCTGTGAATAGGCGCGTCCGTCCGGGGTTCCGAGGAGCATGTTCATGGAGAAGAGGGCCGGATAAAGAGGACTATCCATGGAATCATCGAGTATGAACTCCTGAACCAGTATCAATCCCCCCGGATCAAGCGCCGCCAACGCCTTCTCCAGGATTACAGCGCACCCCTCCGGCCCGACACCATGCAGGATATGCGAGAGCCATGCAACATCGTAACGCCCTTCTATCTCTTCCGTCATGAAATCACCCGATTCAAATGCAATCCTTTCGGTGAGGTTAAAGCGTGCAATGGCTTGCTCGGCAAAGGGGCGGGTTGAGGGTAGATCGTAGACCACAGCGCTAAGATCAGGGTTTTGCAGACAGAAATGGATGGTATAAGTGCCGGGGCCGCCACCGAGGTCGAGGAGCCGGAGACGGCCGGAAAGGTTGATCCGAGAAACTATCAGCGGGGCGATCTGCATGGCGAGATTAAACATCCCCATCTCGAAATTTTTCCGGACTTCCTCGTCATTTGACAGGGAGATACGGGCCTGATCGGGAAGCCCACTGCGAACTGCCTTATCAAGACGAGACCAGCTTTCCATTAGATGACTATGATGGAGGATGATATGGCCAAGGTAGTCGGGGGAACTTTTGGAAAGATACATCGCGGCAAAATGGGTCGTGATGTAGGTGTCATCTTTTTTGTCCACTAAATTAAGGGCCGCCAGGGCGTTCATGAGCATGGAAAGGCCACGTTCACTAACTCCCAATATTCCGGCAAGTTCCCGAGCGGTCAGCGCTCGCTCATCCAGGGGGGTGAAAACGTCCAGCTTTGCCCCCGCATGCAAGGCGCAGGCGCTCCAGTAGCCTCCTGAGAGCTGTAACAGTTCAGCGGGGGTCCATGATTTATTTTTCATGTCAAATATTCCCGTTGGCTCATTTTCCACATTGTTTAAAAAAAGTCCGCCCTGAGAGCTTCTCATTATTAGACGTTGAACCGGAAATTTATGATATCACCGTCCTTAACTTCATAGGTTTTACCTTCGAGACGAACCAGCCCTTTCTCCCTGGCCGCAGACATGGCGCCGTGGGCAATGAAATCGTCATATGCGACCACCTCCGCCCGAATGAATCCCCTTTCTATGTCGGAATGGATCTTTCCGGCAGCCCTCTGGGCATCTGTGCCTTTTCTGATTGTCCATGCGCGGACCTCATCTTCTCCGGATGTCAGGAACGATATGAGACCCAGTAGTTCGTATGAAATGTGAATGAGCTTATTGAGTGCAGGCTCGGCAATCTCCAGGTCATCTAGAAATGCTCTTGCTTCATCGTGGGGGAGTTGCGCTATTTCCATCTCGATTTTTCCGCAGAGGTTCAGGACCCGGACCTGCCTTCCTTTAAAAAAACTCAATAACTCCCCGGTTGCCCCTTTTGTCTTTTCCGAGTTCATTTCATCTTCCGCAACGTTGAGAACTATCAGTTGCGGCTTTATAGACATGAATTGCAGGCTTCTCATGGCCATCTGCTCTTCCTCGGTGAAATCCAGGTCCCGGAGCGCCTTCTCATTTTCCAAAGATTCCTTGCACTTGATAAGGAGCTTTTGCTCACTCTCACCAGGTTTTTTTCCCTTTTTCGCCCCTTCTTCCATTCTTTCAAGCCTTTTATCTACAAGCTCCAGGTCGCCGAAAATCATTTCGAGCTCCACGGTCTCGGCATCGCGACGCGGCCCGACGCCACCCATGGGGTGGGAGATCGATTCATCCACGAATCCCCGCACCACATGCACAATTGCGTCCGCGTCCCTGATGAGGTCAAAAACCTTTCTGTTCTGCGTCATATCACCTTTTGTCAGACCGATATAATCGATATACTCCACCGTTGCCTGGGTTGTCTTCTTCGGTTTATAAATCTCGGTGAGTCTAGTCAGCCGTTCATCAGGGACCCTGACAACACCGGTATGGGACTCTCCGGAAATGGTTGGAAATGCCGTCACCTCGATATTGAGTCCGGTGAGCGCGTTAAAGATTGTTGTCTTGCCGGAATTTGCCAGACCGATAATTGCTGTTTTCATTATTTAAATATTCTCCTGATAAGTTTCCATTTAACATATCATAACCCCCTCACCAGCTTTATTTCTCGGGGTTGCTTTTTCCATATCCCGGCTTTTATGCAGTAATAAAGCAAAATATCCTTGTTGTCAAACAGCTAATTTTTTTTCGACAAGTTATGTATTTAAATAGCACAACAAGATATAAAAAGGTTGACGATTAGCAATCATTTTAATATTATAAATGATTGTTTGGTGTTGCATGAAGCGTCAAAATTTCTTTTTTCTAAGGAGGCACAAATGGCTTTACGAGTTGCTATCAACGGCTTCGGTAGGATTGGACGCATGGTTTTTCGTGCGGCACTCAAGGAAAAAGGTATCGACATCGTCGTCATCAATGACCTGACCGATGCGAAAACCCTGGCCCATCTGTTGAAATATGATTCGGTACACGGAATCAACCCCGCAAAAATCGAAGCGAAAAATGGAGACCTTGTTGTTAACGGCAAAACCATCAAGATCCTTGCCATGAGGAACCCTGAAGAGCTTCCCTGGAAAAAAGAGAAAATAGACGTGGTTCTTGAATCCACAGGACTCTTCACTGCCCGTGAGAAGGCAGAAATGCACCTGAAGGCGGGCGCGGGCAAGGTAGTTATCTCAGCACCCGCCTCAGGCGAAGACATCACGATCGTCATGGGTGTCAACCACACCCTGTATGATTCCAAAAAGCATAACATCATATCCAATGCCTCCTGCACCACCAATTGCCTTGCACCGGTTGCCAAGGTGCTCCATGATACCTTCGGTATCGAAAAGGGTCTGGTTACCACTGTTCATTCTTATACCAATGACCAAAGCATCCTCGACCTGCCACACAAGGACCTGCGCAGGGCTCGTGCCGCCGCCCTATCCATGATCCCCACCACAACCGGCGCCGCCAAGGCCGTCTCACTGGTACTCCCCGAACTGAAGGGTAAACTGGACGGCATGGCGATCAGAGTTCCGACGCCAAACGTTTCGGTGGTCGACCTGGTTGCCACACTCAAGAAAAATACCGATGCGGAAAAAGTTAACGATGCCCTCAAAAAGGCCTCTAAAGGCGCATTGAAAGGGATCCTCGACTTCTGCGAGGAACCACTGGTTTCCATCGATTTTAATGGCAATACCTTCTCCTCCATTGTCGATGCGGGTTGCACCAAGGTGATCGAGGGAAACATGGTCAAAGTTATCTCCTGGTACGACAATGAAAAAGGCTTCTCTCAGCGGGTCATTGATCTTTTTAAACTGATTGCAAAATAGAATTCACCCGGAAGAGGGGAGGCCGTGCCCTCCCCTCTTTTTTTCATCCGGCTGCAGATACCAGATTCAGGTCAAAAGGAAGCGCCATGACAATTCGCTATATAGATGAATTAGGGGTTCTCCAGGGGAAGAAGGTCTTTATACGAGTGGACTTTAATGTCCCCCTCGATGAAAACCAGAATATCACCGAAGATACGCGCATCAGGGCAGTCCTCCCTACCATCAACTACATCCTCGATGGCGGCGCTGCGGTGGTTCTCGCCTCACATTTGGGGCGACCCAAGGGAGAGCGAAAACCGAAATACTCCATGGCCCCCGCTGCAATACGGCTCTCACGTTTTCTTGGCAAAGAGGTCCGCCTTGCACCCGATTGCATCGGCGAAGAAGTAAGAAAATTAGTCGGCGCCATGCAGCCTGGTGAGGTCCTGATGCTGGAGAATGTCCGTTTTTATGAGGGAGAGGAAAAAAATGACGAGAACTTCGCGAAAGATCTCGCCAATGGTTGTGATATATACATAAACGACGCTTTTGCCGTTTCCCACCGAGCACATGCATCGGTAGAGGCGATCACCCGATTTTTCCCGGTTGTAGCAGCAGGCTTCCTGATGAAAAATGAGATAAATTTTTTTGATAAAGCCATGTACAATCCCATTCGCCCCCTTGTGGCAATCCTCGGCGGCGCAAAGGTCTCAGGGAAACTGGAGGTGCTCGAAAACCTCATCAATAAAGTCGACAAGATAATCATTGGTGGCGGTATGGCTTTTACCTTCATCAAGGCTTTAGGCTATAATATTGGTAAGTCACTGGTGGATGACTCTCTGATTGATACCGCCCGCAAGACCTATGAGCTTGCTCGCAACAAAGGGATCAAATTCTATCTCCCAGTGGATTGCGTGGTTGCCGACCAATTCAAGCCGGAAGCTGAAACCAAGGTCACTACAATTCAAGAAATCCCCGAGGGGTGGATGGCGCTTGATATCGGCCCGGCAACTGTTGCCCTGTTTACGGAAGCGCTGCAAAACGCCAAAACCATCATCTGGAACGGCCCGATGGGGGTTTTCGAAATGGATGCATTCTCCCGCGGAACCTATGCCATGGTAAGCGCCGTGGCAAACTCCTATGCCCTGACCATAGTCGGAGGCGGCGATACGGATTCTGCGGTGCATCGGGCCGGTGAATTCGCCAAGATCAGCTATATATCAACCGGCGGCGGCGCCTTTCTGGAGCTTCTTGAAGGCAAAAAACTCCCAGGCATCAAGGTTCTGGAAGATCACGGATAATCATGAAAACATGATCCTATACCGTGAGCCAAGGATATACAGATAAATTTACTTATTCAAGATGAAGGAGGAAATATGAGAAAGCCTGTAATCGCCGGCAATTGGAAACTATACAAGACAAACGCGGAAGCGGTCGATCTCATCGCCAAGCTTATTCCGGAAGTCAAAAAGAACCGAGACGTCGATATTGTTGTTGCTCCTGTTTTTACCGCCCTTACAAGCGTAAAAAAAGCAATAACCGGCACAAATATAATGCTCTCCGCCCAGGATTGCTTCTGGGAAGAAGAAGGCGCCTTCACAGGAGAAGTCTCACCCAAATTGCTTGTCGATGCCGGCTGCAGCCATGTGATAATCGGCCATTCGGAACGGAGGCAATTTTTCGGGGAAACCGACAAATCTGTAAACAATAAAATCAAAGCGGCATTAACAGCCGGTCTTACCGTGCTCTTCTGTATCGGTGAAACCCTGGTGGAACGGGAAGCGGAGAAAACCTTCAAGGTATTGAAAAGGCAGGTGACGGGTGGACTCGCGGGAATTACCATGGACCAGTTGAAACATATAATCATTGCCTATGAACCAGTCTGGGCCATCGGCACCGGAAAAACCGCCACCGATGATCAGGCCCAGGAAGCCCATGCGTTTATCAGAACCCTTGTGGTGGGGCTTTATGACCAGACAGCGGGCAATAATATCCGTATTCTTTATGGCGGCAGCGTAAAACCGGAAAACATAAAAGGACTCATGGCCCAGCCTGATATCGACGGTGCGCTGGTGGGTGGCGCCAGCCTGAAAGCGGAGTCGTTCAGCGCCATAGTTAATTTTGGGAAATAATTTATTCCTTTAGTTTCGGTTGTTCCTGTGGTATATTTTAAATTTAAATTTCCGTGGAAGGATTTAAAGATAAATGTTTGTATTTCTTGTTATAGTGCATATTATTGTCAGCATCGCCTTGATCGCTGTTGTCCTCTTGCAGTCCGGAAAAGGCGCTGAAATGGGGGCGTCCTTCGGCGCCAGCGGAAGCCAGTCTGTATTCGGCGCCGGCGGCGGCAACACCTTTATGAGTAAAATGACTACCGGAGCGGCTGTCATTTTTATGTTGACATCATTATCGCTGGCGTACCTTTCCGGAAAATCCGGCAACTCATCGATCATGTCGTCCAAGTCTGTCACCAAGGCTCTCCCGCAAAATCAGACAGTGCCACCGCAGATGCCAGTCCAGGGCCAACCAGCCAAGCCTTCCCAACCTGCCCAGCAGACTCCGGCATCTTCTCCGGCTCCTGTAACGCCAAAAAAATAGAACCGTAAAGTTATTTACTATTGACAGACAATACTTCCAAATGGTATTAATTTTTTCCCTGCCGAAGTGGTGGAATTGGTCAACACGCAATCTGAAGTTGAATTATACTAATTGGTTTCATCGATATATAAATTAATTTTTTACTGCATCAAGGTTTATTTTAATTATTAACGCGGTCGTGGTGGAATTGGTAGACACGCAAGCTTGAGGGGCTTGTGGCTGTATGGCTGTGCGAGTTCGAGTCTCGCCGACCGCACCATATAACAATCCAGAGAAGTCCAAAGCAATACAGAAACCCGCTAAAAACAGCGGGTTTTTTATTATCTACTGTCCTCCATGGTATAACTATTTGAGGTGTGAAAGGATGCGTCCACACATGAAATGCAAGAGTATCACAGCTTCAAGCAAAACGCGCAAAATTTGACAACTCTTCTGCGACACGGCGAATAACAGAGTCCCAATTCCCTTTCTCAGTCTGCCTGAAAATTTTCGTTTTAGGATACCAGGGCGAATCAGATCGGTCAAGCATCCAGCGCCATTCACTTTCAAAGCGGTTCAAAAGCCATACTGGCTTCCCCAATGCTCCGGCAAGATGGGCAACCGAGGTGTCAACGCTAATCACCAAATCAAGGTTAAACACCAATGATGCAGTATCAAGATAATCGTCACACATATCCATCAAGTCCAGGATATCCCAACCGAGATCTTTCAATTGCCCTGCTTCTTCTCCTTTCTGCAAACTGACCAGTTGCACACCTCCAATGTCCAGCAAAGGAGAAAATTCACTCAATGATATGCTGCGGTTAGTGTTAAGGATATATTGCCTGTTCCCCCCCCACACCAGGCCAACCTTCAAACCCGATGCATTTTTCAAATGCGTCTGCCATTTGTTTTTCATTTTATCAGGTATGGATAGATAGGGGCAGTTGTCGGGGATAGAATCCAATCTCGTTTGGAAGAGGTAAGGAAGGCTCATCATTGTACAATAGGAATCAATTCGGTCAATTGGTAACGGTTCGGTCATGGGGACCACTTCATCAACGGTGGACATGGTTTGGAACAGTCGAGTGAAATATGGTTCACAATGGATAATAAGGCGTTTGAGGCAGTGCTGTTTAAACAAGGGGAGATACCTCATCATCATCAGACTGTCACCAGCACCTTGTTCCGTTATGATCAACAAGGATTTCCCTTTGAGAAATTCCCCTCCCCAGCGTTTATGCCCTTGTAATTTCTTAATATGGCCCTTTAGTATATCCCGTAACTTCGCAGGCCCGCCGTCGAATCTTTGCTCATAGAGTTTAAACCCTTCCTCGTAACGGCCTCGCATAAGATAAAAAAAGGAAAGATTATATTCCGCTATTGCGTCGCCAGGCATGAGGTTGAGCACCTGGAGATAAGCTTGCTCCGCTTCGTTCATGCGCCCGGTTTTTGAGAAAACATTGCCAAGGTTACCATACGCCTTGAAATAATCAGGATCGAGGGCTATTGCCTGGCGATAGCTCTTCTCCGCCACCTGCCAGCGTTCAAGGGCCATTAACGCATTCCCGCGGTAATAGTACGCTGTTGCATCCGGAGCGAGCAGGACAGCCTTGCGAAAAATTTGTTCCGCCGCCTCAAATCGTTCTAATTCCATAAGGACCTTGCCTAAATTGATATGAATCTCGGCACTGTCAGGCATAAGCGTCAACGCCTGATTAAAAGCTTGTTCCGCCTCCTCTAGGCGCCCAAGACTCAATAAGGTATTCCCATGGTTCTTGTGCATTTCCGCCCAATCCGGTTGCAAGGACAGAATTTTTTGATATATCGCTTCGGCCTCGGAATAACGCCCTGTCATGTGTAGGTTGAGCGCAACTTCTGATGCTTCGGCTAATGAGACGTTTTCTAGGATGGATGAGTTCATATTAACGACAGGTCGACCACCTTTCTTGAACGTTGCAGGCGCCCAGTTTCAGTAACACGGGGGCTTTAAAATACCGCTACAACATGTAAGATTTCTCCGTGGAATCATCATCAAAGATTTGGGTGAAGATAGCTTCACTTTGCTGGTTAAAGTATTCGACTTCTGGTTATGAATGTTGGATGAATAGCCATAACTGTGTGAAGAGTAGGAGTATAATCCGGGAACGTGACCACCCCAGGGGAATAAAAACACTGGGAAAAGAGTGGCGAAAAGGAATATGAAGACAACGATCCGTCTTTTCATAACGGCCCCTTGCTTCCTTCTGAATCTAATAACATCCATTTACACCCATTAAAGAACATTATCAATAAAAAACCAGCTCACTCAAGAAATGGGAGCCGGTTTCCTTTCTATGTCTGAAGGATCATAATCTTGACCGCGCGTCTCTTGCCAGCCGGAGGCAATTAGCAAGAGACGGCACAGCTACAGAATTTGCTAAACCTTGCAACCCTCCCACGTTCTACCGGAACAAAATAACCAGCTCACCCTGGGGAAAGGGGCCGGATAATTTCAACTACATAACAGATCAAAAAAGGGTTAAGGAATAACTTTTGGGGGTATTTTTGGGGGTATTTTGGGTTTTATCTTGTTTATAACATCTTATTAATTGAATACTTATATCATGTGTTTGAGTCTCGCCGACAATAAATCTCGGCGTTTTCACTTTTTATATAATCCTGTATGGCATTCATATCGGAAAGGGAAATATCCAGAAATTGCACCCCCATTCCCGGGGGTAGATTCGGTTTTTTCCGCTGCGCCGGATCATTCACCCAGGCACCCCGGGCTTTGCATCGGATCGTGGAGCCATTTGTGGGAAGCTTGAATTCAAGGCTAAGCGTTGTGTCGACCATGAAAGGATGTTTGGTTTGCAGAAACATACCGCCCGTGTTTAGGTCTATGCAATAATCGTTCAGGAAATCTCCTGACATGACGCTGTAATGGATGGGAATCCGGGCTTTGATCCTTTGATCTGCCCGAACCATGACCTGGAGATATTTACGGGTGGTGGCCATGAAGTCGTTACGGTTGATGGGTTTAATCAGGATATCGTCGCATCCGGCCAACCTGCATTTATCCAGGTCCTCCTCCCGCCCCCCCTGGATAACCATTATGACCGGAATATGACGAATTGCATCATCTTGTTTCACTAATTGACAGCATTCGTCACCATTCATCTCAGGCATGTAAAGGTTCATGAAGACAAGGTCGGGTTCCGCTTCCCTTATGATCTTGAGGATGGCGCGACCATCGCGCCCGGTTATGAGTTCAAATTCTTCCCTGTTAAAAACGGTTTTTTCCAGCATCAAAAAGAGTTCCACATCATCGGCGAGCACTATCTTTGCACGGCTCATCCTATCTCCCCAGGCAGTTCACGGTATTAGATGAATTACGAAGGACTATAGCAACTTTTTTGCTCATTGCATAGTTAGTTATTCAATAATTAGACTATAATTGCAAATATATTTCTTTCCTGCTTTTCCTCCATAAGTGGGCCAAACAAAGAATATCTTTTCATTAATTATAACATATTGAATTTAAGATAGATTTATGATACCTTCTGAACAGAATATCCCAATGGATATTTACAAGTCGGTTGTTTTTCATTCACCTTAATTGAATTTAAAGTTTAATCGGATACTCCCGTAAATCAATGAAACGGGGCTTTTCCGGCAAACAACTTAACATGATTTAGGGAAGGATGATATCATGAATCCACTTATTGACTCACTTCCACCGATTCTATTGCTGGATGATGACCCGGTAATTCTCGAGTTAAGTGCTACTGCCCTGCAAAGTGAAGGGATTAGCAACTTAGTTACTCTTAACGACAGTAGAAAGCTCCTTCCTTATCTTAAAAACAATCCTGTTTCCACTATTATTCTTGACTTGATGATGCCTCATATATCCGGCACCGAATTGATACCGATCCTGAACGTTGATTTTCCCCATATACCCGTCATTGTCATGACCTCATCGGAAGATATAGCAATTGCCGTGAGTTGCATTAAAGCCGGCGCATTTGATTACCTTACAAAACCGATGGAAACCGAACGTTTGCTGTCAAGTGTTGAAAAGGCTGTACGTTTGAACGCGTTGAGCAGGGAGAACTCTTCTTTGCGAGAATACCTTCTCAACGACCGTTTGGAACATCCCAATGCATTTGAAGAAGTCATTACGAATAGTAAAAAGATGCGTTCCATCTTTCAATATGCTGAAATCATAGCTAAATCCGACCATCCTGTTTTGATTACGGGGGAAACGGGTGTCGGCAAAGAACTGATCGCACGGGCAATTTCCACCCTGAGCGGGAGGATTGGCACATTTGTCACTGTGAATGTAGCGGGTCTTGATGACAATATGTTTTCTGATGCCTTGTTCGGCCATGTAAAAGGAGCGTTTACCGGTGCGGACAAGTCCAGGGAAGGGCTTATAAGTTCAGCGGCCAACGGCACTCTTTTTCTTGACGAGATAGGTGACTTGAATGAATCTTCCCAGATTAAACTGCTGCGGCTCATTCAAGAGTACGAATTCTATCCAATGGGTTCGGATGTGCTGAAGAAAAGCGAAGCACGCATAATCGTAGCCACAAACCAGGATCTTGCCCAGTTGATTTCCAACGGTAAGTTCCGTAAGGACTTGTATTATCGTCTTTGCGCCCATCGTATTCACATTCCTGCCCTGCGCGAGCGGCGGGAGGATATCCCCTTGCTACTGGAGCATTTTCTGGGGAAAGCGGCAAAATCTCTCAATAAACCAAAACCGACACCTTCCGCGGAAGTGGTGGCTTTGCTTTCGACCTGTCATTTTGAGGGGAATATTCGTGAACTTCACGCAATGGTTTTCGACGCAGTGGCAAGGAACACGGCCGATTTGTTGACTCTTGATTGTTTTGCAGGACTAAGCAAAGACGACACTGTTCCATTAAATACTTCTTCCAAGCTGTCGCACAAAGAAGCAAATGAGATGATATATACACTTTTCGGGCGATTCCCCACTATTAAAGAGGTCGAGGATTATCTGATCTCAGCTGCCATGAATATGACCAATGGCAATCAGCGGTCGGCGGCATTACTTCTCGGCATTGCACGTCAGACGCTAAGCAAGCGTTTAAACAACATAGCGTAACTACTTAAGATTATGGCAACCCTTTAACACAAACTCCTGATCAACATGTAAACTTTGTTTAAAAACTGGTCTTTTTCGGAATTTGAAATTGACCCCATAGGATATCGTATCCGTTATGAAAATTGTACCCAGCAAAAAGAATGGTGTTATATCATTGGTAAATATTAATGATAAAAAATTTATAAAAAGGGAGCATGATGCAACTATTGAACTGCTTCAGCATATCAATGCCTGTGATACCACTGACGAGCTTTTAAAACTTGCTGCGGATTTTTTTAAAAGTTTGTCCGGATGCATGCACATTAGCATAAGGTTACATGGATATTGCGATTTCTCCTCCATCCAAACATATGGCTTTTCAACAGATTCCCGCCAATATGAAAACACAGTCCCTTCTCCTGAAGAGAAAGAAACTTCTATCGATGATCGTGGTGGAACTTTTTTGATCGATTTGATTTGTGAAATAATTCGCTCAGGACATTTTGATCTTTCAAAACCGTTTTTTACCGAACATGGATCATTCTGGACCAATTCCACCACCGACTTACTCGTAGATTCATATTTTTCGAACCTGCTGGGAAAGAGTCCGAACAGGTGGGAATGCGAGGGATATGAATCGATTGCTATCGTCCCCCTACGATGGGAAGATAAGATCCTCGGTTTGATGCATTTCAACGACCAGATAAAAGGCCGTTTCAATTCGCGAATCATTTCAATGCTGGAGAGGATTAGTGATCACTTGGCTATAGCGCTGGCGCAGAAAAAAACGATAAAGTCATTGCGAGAAACAAAAGGTTGGCTTGAAATGGCCTTGGAAGGCGGCAAAATCGGCCTCTGGTCCTGGGATATTTCCACCGGCAAACTCCAAGTTAATCAACGGTTTACAGAAATACTCGGTTACTCCATCGAGAAGTTTAAACCGCACATCGACTCATGGCAAGGCCTTGTGCACCCGGATGACCTCCCTTTTGTGATGGCGGCGATAGAAGAGAGTCACCGTCAACATATATCGCAATTTACTGTTGAATACCGGTTATTGCATAAGAGCGGCGAATGGAAATGGGTGCTTGATAACGGGATGGTGTTGGCATGGGATGTGTCGGGAAGTCCGCTTACCATGGCCGGGACACTTTATGACATCACAGGTAGAAAACAGATAGAAAACGCCCTCCGACAAAGTGAAGCGAAAACCCGGGCTTTGTTAAACGCTATTCCCGACCTTGTTCTTCGTTGTGGATGTGATGGCGTTATCCTCGATTATCACGCTTCCAGTACAAACGAACTTCCCCTATTTACAGGTGACCTGACAGGGAAAAGAATAGCCGATGTGCTCTCGCTTGAAATTGTTGATGCCTTCGTTCGCAATGCCGGCCAGGGACTTTTGTCCGAAGCCGCGCAAATTTGTTTTCTGATGCCGATAGATGGCCATAAGTCCAGGTATTTTGAGTCAAGGGCAGTACGCTGCGGTCCGGATGAGGTTCTCGTTATTGTTCGTGACATTACTGAACGGAAGCAAATCGAGGATGAGTTTACAAAATATATATGCGAGTTGGAAGAATCAAAGGCTCAGATAGAAAAGCAAGCCCATGATCTTGCGCAATTGGTCAAAGAGCGTGCCGACATCCTGGCGCAGGCTGAAGCCGCCAATAAGGCAAAAAGTGAATTTCTGGCCACTATGAGCCATGAAATTCGTACCCCCATGAACAGCATAATCGGTATGTCTGAACTGTTGTTTAAAACACCTTTGACAGATACACAGCGTGATTACACTAAATGGATATTAAATTCCAGCAATACTCTCCTTAATATTGTAAACGATATACTGGATATTTCAAAGGTTGAATCGGGAAACATGGTCATTGATCATTCGCCATTCGATTTACGCAAGGTCTGTGAGGAAGTAGCGGAACTTCTTATGCCTAAAACAGCCGGCAAGGAATTGGAGCTTTTGGTCAGATGCCCCCATGGCATCCCCACACACCTGACAGGTGATGAAGGGCGCATAAGGCAAATTTTGTTAAATCTTGTGAGCAATGCAATCAAGTTTACCGAATACGGTTATGTGCTCATTGATGTGGAGTGCCTGGAACAAAACAACCAGAAGGCGCATTTTAAGGTAAAGGTCGAAGACTCCGGAACCGGCATCCCTGAAGATAACCTTCCCTTGCTGTTTCATAAATTTTCTCAACTGGACTCCTCTCCCAGCCGCAAGTTTGGTGGAACAGGTCTAGGCCTGGCCATAAGCAAGAGTCTTGTGGAGTTAATGGGTGGCAGGATCGGCGTGGAGAGTGAGTATAGCAAAGGTTCAGTTTTTTGGTTCACCCTGTATCTTCCGATTGACACCTCACCCCCCCCTGATCTGGCGCTTGATCCCGAACTACGCGGAATACACGCTCTGGTTGTTGACGACATGGAGTTGAATCGTACAATTATCGCGGAATACCTAGCAGAATTGGGGGTAAGGTGCGACCAGGCGCCATCTGCCGAGATAGCGCTCGACTTGATGAAAAAAGCCCGGCGCGCGAATGATGCTTATCAGATTGCCCTTATTGACCAGTGCATGCATGAAATTGATGGAATTGCACTCGCCGAGACCATCAAAAAGGATAAATTGTTGGCTGACACGAAGCTTTTTCTCCTATCTTCCGTCACAAGCCAGAAAGAAGAGCTTGTTTATCTTCCGGAAACCGTTTTTATGGCGGTTCTGCCAAAGCCTGTGATGCTGATACGGTTATTGAATACTCTTAATTCAGCATTCGTCCAGCAGAATACCGCTAAAGATTATGGTAGGATGGAAGTTGTATCACAGGCTATTCCGGAATCAGTGTCGTTACCTGAGGATTACAAAAATCTTCTTGTTCTTATTGCGGAAGATAACCTTCCCAACCAGATGGTGGCAGCGGCGATGCTTCAATCCATCGGCTGCCGGACGGATGTGGTTGACAACGGCAGGGACGCGGTAAATATGGTCAGTCAGTTCCATTATGATATGGTGTTCATGGATTGCTATATGCCGGTGATGGACGGCTTTGAGGCAACCGCTGAGATACGGCGCCTTGAAGGTAATAAAAGGCATTCTACGATAATCGCTCTTACAGCAAACGCCGTCAAAGGATACCGGGATAAGTGCCTTGCTGCTGGGATGGACGACTATCTGAGCAAGCCGATAAGATCATTTGAACTGCAAGAGATGCTGTCGCGATGGATACCGCTTAATAGAAACTTTCCGACTCAAAATAATGTTCAGACCTTGAATTCAGATGATGAAGCATGCTCGGAAAATGTATTTGATCCGGCACGGCTCGAAGAACTATTGTGCATGTTCAAGAAAACAGGTAAAAACTTCTTTCCTGCTGTGGTTGAACCGTTTCTTAAAAACACCGAAGAAAGCATTCCTTCACTTTATGCGGCTCTTGAAAAAGGCCATTTTTCTGAAATAAGGGAAACTGTTCACCGCCTTATAGGAGGGAGCAAAAACCTCGGGATTCGGAGGATTTCCCAAATCTGCTCCAAGCTGCGGGAAAATTTGCATCGGAAAGACCACGATAATGTACTGGAGTTAATTCGTTCCCTGGAAACGGAATTACCCGTTTTGTGGGAGCAGATACAGACTATGAGGAAAAATGGGATAATTTAGGAGGATCGTACGCAGAATAGAGACCACATACTGTAGGCTAGAGACTAGTAGACAAGCTAGTCTTTAGTATGTTGTATGAAATCTGATTTCTGCCATCAGAAAGGGTTGAAAGATTTTCTTACAAATGATGGCGTTAGAACTATATTCTTTATTGTGCAGTATTTACTATTTCCCCCGACCAGCAACCCCGATCATTGACTACATCACTTGTTTTTCAAGGCTTTGTGAACACTCCATTTTTATTGGGTATGTCTCTGAAACATTTTCGGACAGTTTTGTCATATCACTCATGGTCTCGGTATTATGCATATAAGAAGCAATGCCGAATTTCGGCGTCAGTGGTACGGAAGGACCTTTTTGATTCTTATAATGGTAACTCTCAATTAAACGCTGCAATTTCGGAATCATACTGCGTGCGCCATCTTTTGGGGTATTGGGGAGAATTATCATAAATTCGTCTTTTCCATACATAAAGCCGCGGTCGGTATGGCGAATATTGGAACGGATGAGGCGTTCGATC
>Ga0181533_1003931_pt1 | contig 15655 bp, 12 predicted proteins | sample PEATcosm2014_Bin_45_FD_119772 | JGI IMG/M metagenome (GOLD analysis project Ga0181533, IMG submission 119772) | Peatland microbial communities from MTU Mesocosm Facility, Houghton, MI, USA - PEATcosm2014_Bin11_60_metaG | ecosystem: Environmental > Terrestrial > Soil > Wetlands > Peat | place... | reverse complement strand
GGTGAGCGCCGACCCGCTGACGGCCCCACTCTGTGGCGACGTGCCCTCGATCACTGCGTTGAGCACCGCTATGCTCGGCGCCGCCGATGTCAGGGAGGCGGCGACCGGCAGCCGCGGCGCGATCACGGGTAGCAGCAGGGCGATCAAGAGCACCCAAGCGTGTCGCAGCAGCCGCAGGCGAAGACCGCGGATGGCCATCCTCCCTGGGTATCCGTGGACGGCTGCGTCGGAGCGTCGGCCACCGAGACAGCGGGCGGACGCTACCAGAGTCGCGGCGCCAGCGTCAAAGCCAGGTGATAGCCACGCTATCAGGTCCGGGGGATTGGAGGCTGGTATATTCGATCTCCCCAACGTTGACGTGGATGTCAGCCTTGGGGCGGGAGGACCTGCCCAGCCATGCCCGATCCATCCCACGTCGGCCGGCGCTATGTCGCGCCCGGTCAGCCCATCAGCCCCGAGCGGGTGGCCGCCTACGCCTCGGCCGTGAGCGGGGAGGATCCGACGTTCTCCCCGGGTTCGGTGCCGCCGGCGTTCGCCGCGGTCTACTGCGTGCAGCCCACCCTGGCCGAGATGTTCGCGGACCCCGAGCTGGGCATCGAGCTGGCCGGATTGATCCACGCCGAGCAGAGCTTCGAGTGGCCGGTGCCGCTGCGCCTCGGAGACGTCGTCGACGCGGCGGCCGAGGTGACCTCGGTGGAGACGCGGCGCGGGCTCACCTTCGTCACGGTTGGTCTGAGGGCGACCAACCAGGCCGGCGAGACGGTGTGCCGGGGCCGCACCCTGCTGCTGACCCGGAGCGTCGCCCGATGACGGCCGGGCGGACCCCGCAGGTCGGCGACGAGATGCCGGCCCTCGCGCGCACGGTCAGCCAGCGGCAGATCGCCGCCTACGCCGAGGCGTCGGGTGACCACAACCCGATCCACCTCGACCCCGAGTTCGCCCGTGGCGTCGGGCTGCCCGGGACCATCGCCCACGGGTTCCTCGAGATGGCGATCCTCGCCGAGGCCGTGGGGCGCTGGGCGGGCGCCTACGAGCGGGTCGCCGAGCTGGGCTGCCGCTTCTCCAAGCCCCTGCTGCCGGGTGAGACCATCACCTGCACCGGGCGGGTGGTCGCCGTCGATCCCGTCTCCGGTGCTCTGACCCTGCAGCTGGAGGCCACCTCCAGCCGCGGGGAGCGGGTCCTGACCAACGGCCGGGCGGTGGTCAGCCCGGACGACTGAGGGGGGTTTTCGCCGTGCCACTGGACTTCAGCCTGACGACTGAGCAGGAGGAGATCCGCCGTCTGGCCCACGAGTTCGCGATCAACGAGATGCGGCCCCGGGCGGCGCACTACGACGAGCACGAGGAGACCCCCTGGGAGGTGATGCGCAAGGCCCACGAGCTGGGTCTCGACGCCGTCTCCGCCTTCCCCGAGCGGTACGGAGGCGGCGGTCTCGACCCCGTCAGCCAGCTGATCCTGGCCGAGGAGCTGTCGTGGGGCGACGCCGGGATGGCGATCTCCATCCAGGGGACCGGTCTCTGCGCAGCCGCCATCCTCGCCATGGGCACCGAGGCGCAGAAACGCAAGTACATCGGGATCCTGGCGGAGATCGGGGACCTCCGGATCGGCGCGATGGGCCTGACCGAGCCCAACTCCGGGTCGGACGCCCTGGCCCTGGAGGCCAACGCTCGGAAGGTCGACGGCGGCTGGGTCCTCAACGGGACCAAGCAGTTCTGCACCAACGGTGGGATCGCCGACCTCCAGGTGGTCTTCGCCACCACCGACCGCTCGCTCGGTCCCGCCGGGATCGCCGGCTTCGTGATCGAGAAGGGCAACCCGGGGATGCGCCAGGGGCGCAAGGAGAAGAAGATGGGAGTGCGTGCCTCGCACACCGCCCAGGTGATCCTGGAGGACTGCCTCGTCCCCGAGGATGCGCGGCTGGGCGCGGAGGCGGATGGCACCGAGACCGGACCCGGGGCGCTCGGTGCGCTCCTCACCCTCGAGGCGACCCGCCCCCAGATCGCCGCCGGGGCCCTCGGGATAGGCCGCGCCGCCTTCGAGTTCGCCCGCGACTACTCCCTGGAGCGCCAGGCCTTCGGCAGGCCGATCGCCCGCCACGAGGCGATCGCCTTCAAGCTCGCCGACATGGCCACCGAGATCGACGCCGCGCGGCTGCTGATCTGGAGGGCTGGCTGGATGCTCGCCGAGGGCATCCCCTTCGCCCGCGGCGAGGGATCCATGGCCAAGCTGTACGCCGGGGACATGGCGATGCGGGTCACCACCGAGGCGGTCCAGGTGCTCGGCGGCTACGGTTATATCAAGGAGTACCCGGTGGAACGCTTCATGCGCGACGCCAAGATCTATCAGATCTGGGAGGGAACGGCCGAGATCCAGCGCCTGGTCATCTCCCGCTGCCTGCTGGGCGAGCGGCAGCCCCTGGCGCGCCCCACCGCCCCGAACCGGGGGGCGGCGGTCCGTCTCGGCACGGACTGAGCCGGCGCCCGCCCGCCCGAGGGCGGCGCACCCTCTCCTCCCGAACCCGGGGCCCGGCTCCGATCCACCCCGGCACGGATTGAGCCGGCGCCCGACCAACCGGGAGGCGGCGCACCGGCAGCGCCCGCCTGCCCCAGGGGCGGCGCACCCTCCTCTCGGTTCGGGGCGGCCCCGCCCGATTCTCACGCCCTGGTGGCTGATCTCGAGACCTCGCCGCGGCCCTCGTCGGCGTGTCCGTGGCCCCTAGTCGGCGTTCCGTGACCCGGGCATCGGCGATCCGTGACAGGTGTAACGAACCGTGCTATACTCCCGGACGTCGCTAAAGGAGCGAGACCTCCAAACGATTTGTTTGGTGCGTATTAGTCGTTCAGGTCGAAGGGGGACACCATGGGAAGGTCGTTTGGCACGGGTCGAGAGGGGCGGTTCGCCCACCCACAGGAGAGGGGCCACGCACATGCGTAGACGCAGGTTCACATTCGTGGGCGCCGCCGGGGCCATCGGCGGCATCGTCCTGATGGTCGTGGGGGCAACCACCGCCCTTGCCTGCGATACCACGACCACCACCGCTCTGCACGAGGCGTCCATCTCGGCGGGCTCGACGGACTATGACACGGCAACCGTCGATACGTACACGACGGGTGCAGGCGGGAGCGTCACCTTCACCGTATACACCGACGACAACTGCCAGGATCCGGCGACGGCCGGGTCGGGCAACGAGATCAGTGCGCAGCCGGGTTCGGTGCCGCTCGTAAGCAGCAGCACCTCCAAGGTGGCGACCGCAACGTCCCCGTCGGTCACGTTCTACCAGCCCGCCCCGGACCACTACTACTACTGGCAGGCGGTCTACTCGGGTGAGGACAACCCAGAGAACGAGTCGAGCTCGAGCGCCTGCGGTACCGAGAAGCTGAGCGTGCTCGCGCCCACCACCACCACGACCACGGTCTATGACAACCAGGTCGCGGTCACGGCCACGGCCCCCTTGGTCGCTGGCGCATCTGTCTACGACGTCGCGACGGTCGGAACCGAGGTTGACAACCTCCCGATCACGGACAATGTGAGCTTCACGTTCTTCGACAACGGCACATGCAACGGGGACGGGCACTGGGCGGGAACGTCCCACTTGTCGAACGGTCAGGCCTCCTCGGACCAAGAAGGACCACTGGGCGTCGGGAGCTACTCGTTCCAGGCCACCTACAACGGCGACGACAACTACGCCGGCTCGACGGGAGGCTGCGAGCCCTTTAGCGTTGGCCCCAACATCTTCACCACCGTGCATGAGAGCGGCGGTGGCAGCTGGACTAACTCCGAGGCCACGGGGTCGAAGGCCTATGACGCGGCCACTGTGGAGCCGAAGGGTGAGGAGATCGTCCCCAGTGGGACTGTGACCTACACCCTCTTCGACAACGGAACCTGCACCTCGGGCGAGGACAACGCCAACGTGCTCTGGACGGAGACGGTCACCCTGAGCGAGGGGACCGTTCCCAACTCGAACCTGACGGCGCCGCTGACGGCGGGGAGCTACTCCTTCCAGGCCAGCTACGCCAGCACCTCCCGCTGGTACCCCAGCTCGACCGGGGCCTGCGAGCCCTTCACAGTGGGCAAGGCCGCCACGGTCGTCACCACGGAAGTCATGGATGCCGCCAACGGGGCAGCCTGGGCAACCTCAGAGGCCACGGGTGCCTCGGCCTATGACACCGCCACGGTGGGGCCGGAGCAGGATGACACGCCGATCACGGGAACCGTGAGCTACAGCTTCTTCACCAACGGGACATGCTCGGGGACCGAGGATGAGTCCTCCGTCATCGACACGGTCACCATCTCGAGCGATGGCACGGTGCCGCCGTCGATCGACGAGGGGCCGCTGGGGGCTGGAGCCTACTCCTTCCTGGCCGCCTACAACGGCGATTCCAACTACGCACCCGCCATCGGCGGCTGTGAGCCTTTCAGCGTGGGACAGGCCGTGACCACGGTCACCTCGGCGGTCACCGACCCCAGCGGCGGCGTTTGGAAGAACACCGAGGTCGCGCCGGCTTCGACCTACGACACGGCCGCAGTGGCACCTGAGCAGGACGACACCCCGATCACCGGAACGGTGAGCTACCAGTTCTTCGACAACGGCACCTGCTCTGGGACCTCAAAGGATGCGGGGACGGTCACCATGGCCGATGGGACTGTGCCCAAGTCCGACACCGAAAGCGGGCTGGCGGCAGGGAAGTACTCCTTCCTGGCCACCTACTCGGGCGACACCAACTACGCCGGCTCTGTCGGCACCTGTGAGCCGCTGACTGTCATGAGCGCTCCGACGCCCACTCCCACGTCCACGCCGACGTCCACTCCCACCCCCTCTCCCAGCGGTGGAGTCCTGGGGGCGACCACGCCGGGCACGGGCGCCGGTCCGAGCGACGGGCTCACCTGGCTGGGCTTGCTCCTCCTGACTCTGGGTGGAGCGGTCTTGGTCATCACGGGGCTGATCCGCCGGACCGACGGCGCGATCGAGAACATCTGAGCGCTTGGTGGGGAGGGCGCGAGCCCTCCCCACCCCACCTACCAAGAGGGCCGGGATCGTCGCCCATCCCCCGGGCTCCCCGGGAAGGCCCGGTCCCGGGTGAAGCCGCCACGAGCCGGCCCACCTTCACCATAATCGGGACCGGCGGAGCGACCTGGAGGCAGCGATGTTCGATCTGAGCGGCCGGGTGGCGGTGGTGACCGGAGGGTCCCGTGGCCTGGGTCGTGCCGACGCGCTGGCCCTGGCCCGCGCCGGCGCGGATGTGGTGGTCACCGACATCCTCCTCGAGTCCGACCCGGAACTTCAGCAGACGGCCGAGGCCTCGCAGTCGGCGCTGGCCCAGCTCTTCACCTCCCACAACGTCGTCTACGCCGAGCGCACCAGTGCCGAGATCCGCGCCATGGGCCGCCGGTCGATGGCGCTCAAGATGGACGTGACCGATCGCGATCAGGTCGGGTCGGTGCTGGCGCAGGTCAAGCGCGAGCTCGGCTCCATCGACATCCTGGTCAACAACGCGGGCACCCTCGACCACGTGGGCCAGATCGAGAACCAGAGCGACGAGCTGTGGGCGCGCGACCTCCGGGTCAACCTCACCGGGGCCTACAACTGCACCAAGGCGGTGTGGCCCCACATGCGCGAGCAGAATTGGGGTCGCGTCATCTTCATGTCATCAGTGGCCGGAACTCTGGGTGGGTTCGGTCAGGCCTCGTACTCGGCCACCAAAGCCGGGTTGATCGGTCTGGGCAAGACGATGGCCTTGGAGGGAGCCCGTTTCGGGATCACCAGCAACGTGATCGCGCCCGGCATCATCGCCACCGAGGCTTTCACCGCCGGCAACCCTCGGATGAACGAGCGGATGGTGCTGCGCACGGCCATGCGCAGCATGGGAGAGCCGGAGGATGTGGCCGCCCTGGCCGTGTTCCTGGCCTCCCCGGAAGCCCGCTACATCACGGGGCAGGTGATCCACGTGGGTGGCGGCATCGACCTCTTCGTCTTTTGAGCGGCGAGCTCGGCGTCGCCGTCGATTACCAACCCAGCGCGAGCGGTCCCTTCCTCTGGCATGCCTTCGATCGCCCGCGGGTCGGCTCGGACCTGGCGGCGATCGCGCGTGCCGGCATCCGTCAGGTCCGCGTCGGGCTGGCCTGGGACGCCTTCATGCCCGACGCGCACGGGGTCGACCCCCGGCGTCTCGCCGAGTTCGAGAGCCTGCTCCGCGCCGCGCTCGCCTATGGGATCGGGCTGGTGCCGGTGCTCTTCGTCCAGGCTCACGGCGACTGCGTGATGCTCCCCAGCCGGACCGTGCTGCACGGCCGGCGCGGGAGCGGCGTGCGGGTGCTGAGCGAGGGCCTGCTCGAGCCGGGCGTCCCCCGCCAGGTCTGGACCGATCCGCTGATGCTCGAGCTCGCCGATCGGTGGGCGCGCGCCATGGCGGCGGGCTTTGCCAATCACCCGGCGATCGACGCCTGGGACCTCGGTGACGATCCCGCCGGCGTGATCCGGCCCCGGCGGATCGCCGACCTGGCGACCTGGGTCAGGCTGGCCGGAGCTCCGCTGCGCGAGCAGGGCGATCGTGTTCAGCTCACCCTCGGCGCCGACGACATCCTGACCGGGCGTGGCGTGAGGCTCGGGGCGATCGCGCCCCATCTCGACCGCATCGACGTCGCGGTGCGACCCAGCCAGCTCCGACGTCTCGGCCTTGCGGAGCCGTCGGCGCTGCGCTTCCTCGCCCAGCTGGCCCAGGCACTGGCCGGCGAGAACCGTGTGCCGATCGGCCTGGCCCTGGCGGCACCCGCGCCGGACGGCGACGCGGAGGGGATCGAGGAGTTGGCGGCAGCGGCGGCCGTCGACGAGCTGCTCGAGCGCCGGGCGGAGGCCGGCATCTGCGGGCTGCGGGCGACCCGTTGGTGCGACCTGAATCGGCGGCTCGCGGAGCGCGCCCCCTACGACCGCAGCGGCTGGCTGCTGCGCTCGGGCCTGATCCGGCTGGACGGCACCGAGCGCCCCGCGCTCGACGTCTACGCGCGCGCCGTGCGGGCCGGCCTGGATGCGGCCGAGTCCCGCCCCTGGCCGGCCCATCTCGACATCGACGCCTATTACGCGAATCTCCCCGACAGCCTGCTCGACCTGGCCGCGGGATGGGGGCGCGAGCACGACGGCGAGCCTGCTATTCTCGACCGCAGCGAGGCCTGAGGACTTGGGAGAGCCCTGACTCGCTCGACATTTGTGACCGCAGACCCCGGTGCTGACCCGGGGAAACCACTGCGGGCGCCAGTGTTTGTCACCGCGATTGGTTGTCAGCGTCCGTCCTTGGAGGACCCGCGAAGTGACCGCAGGCCGAATCAAGAAGATCATCCCTGACCGCGGTTTCGGTTTTGTGCGCGCCGATGACGGCGCCGAAGCCTTCTTCCACCGCACCGAGGTCACCCTCGTCGACTTCGACTCCCTGGAGGAGGGAGAGGCGGTGAGCTTCGACCTCGTCGACAGCCCGAAGGGGCCGCGCGTCCGCAACCTCCGCAAGGGCTCCTGACCGGGGCTTGCTGAGCGGGGTGGCCGGGGCCCGCCGGCCGCCCGGACACAACGTCGCCGCGGAGGCCGCGCCCCGGCTGCCGCGTGCAGGCGGGGCTGCGGGCGGTGCGGATGTGGGGGTGGTGCCCGGCTGGGGCCGGTTCGGTGAGACAGAACCGCGACACGGCCGTGCGCAACGCATCGAATCAGCACCTAAGATCGGCCAGTAGCCATGCCGTTCTGGAAGAAGGAGGCCGAACCGCCTCCCCCTCCCGCAGCCGCTGCGCCCGCTGTACCGCGTCACTTGCGCGGAACGCTGGCCTGCTCGGAGTACGCGTGCCGCCGCCATGACGGCGTGACTTGCGCCTATGTCGATCGTCGCGGTCGGCTCTGTCCGACCGCGTGGTGCCCCGATCACCAGGTGGTGGTCGAGGGCCGGGTCTTCTGCCGCCGCCATGCCCGCCTCTTCTCGGCGGTCGGCGGCGAGTTCCAGATGACCCAGGCGCTCCCGGACTTGGACAACCGGTCGCCGTCGCTGGCCGATTACGTCGGCGACGTCCTCGAGCCGCGGGTGCTCGAGCTGCTCTGGGGGCTCTGCCGCCCGGGCAGCAACGACCAGGTCACCGCGGAGCCCCTCCGGGTGGTCCACCCGACGGCCGGCGGTGCCCGGCACTGGGCCCGCACCTGGAAGATCTTCGACCACACCGGTGTGATCGTCCAGGTGGCCGTGGAGGTCCACGAGGAGCGGGACCCGGAGGTCGACATCAAGGTCGGCCGCATCCTGGTGGGTCGGGCCACCCCCCCCTGGATCGACCGCCGCTTCCAGGGCCTCCCCGCCCTGCCCCCGGAGGAGGATGCCGCCGAGCGCCGGCGCTTCTACGACGACCTCTGGGCGGGGGCGCCCCCGCAGATCCTCGCCGAGGTGGAGCAGAGCCGGAACATGCTCCGTTACCAGAGTCGCTGAGTCCCCGGCAGCCGGATCGCTCAGGCCTCGGCGCGCAGCTCCCCCAGGCGCGCCTCCGCGGCCCGGACCCGCGCCGGGTCGGTACCGCGGAGCCGGATGACCAGGTCGCGGCCGCGCTGCTGAGGGTAGGAGCCGACCGCCACGTCGGGGAACTCCAGCTCCAGCCGGCGCATGGGCTCGGCGAAGTCGGCCTCGACGGCTCCGGGATGCCGGGTCTCGACCACCGCCATGGCCTGGCTGCCGGCGAAATGGGAGGGGATGAGCACTTCCTCGAGCACCGCCGCGAACTCCCGGGGCACCCCCGGGAGGACGAAGAGCCACCGGCTCCACGGGGAGGGGCCCTCCGCCTCGGTCCCGACCTCGCCGGCTCCGGTCGCGGATCCCGCCCCTCGCCCGTCGGGGGCGACGCCGGCAGCCGGTGCCGGGCCCAGCTCCACGGCGAGGCCGGGAGCCATGCCCCGCGGGTTGTCCAGGATCCCCACCCCCTCGGCCATCCGGGACATCTTCCGGTTTGCCGGGGTGGGTGCCGGGCTCGACACCCAGCCGGCGGCGTGCATCCTGGCCACCAGGGCCTCGATGTGGTGGAGCGCCGCGGGATGCTCCACCAGCGCGCGGCCCAGGGCCCGGGCGACGGCTTCGTGGGTGCGATCGTCCGGGGTCGGCCCGATGCCCCCGGCGACGATCACCCGCGTGATCGAGGGATCGTCGATGCCTCGCCGCACCGCGACCGCGATGTCCTCGACGACGTCGCCGACGATCTCGATCCGCCGTACCGGATAGCCGGCCTCGAAGAGACGGCGGGCCGCCAGGGTCCCGTTCGTGTCGGTCGTGAACCCACCCAGCAGCTCGTCGCCCACGATCACCAGCAGGGTCTGCGGCAGGGGCATCTCACCGGATGGTGGCAGACCGGCGCGGTCCACCGAAGCCGGGCACCCGGCATGATCGCGGGGCGCGATCGCCGGGATTGAAAGAGGACCTTGCTCCCCCACGGCTGTGACCGCGGTCCCGGGACGGGCGATGCCATTGGTCAGAACGGGCGGGTTCTCCCGGCCGTCTGGCTACAATCCCAGGCGACCACGCCAATGCCGGACGGGACGGACGGTCCCGGCCGGGTTCACGGGATGGACTGATGCTTGGAATGGTGACCGAGAACGTGCTCTGGCCGGTGGCGGCCTGTGGGCTGATCGCCCTGCTCTGGGCGGTCGCACTCATCGTTTGGGTGCTACGCCAGCCCCAGGGCAACGAGAAGATGCGCGAGATCTCCAAGGCCATCCAGGAGGGCGCCCAGGCTTACCTGATCCGCCAGTACAGCGTGGTCGCCGCCATCGGGGTGGTGATCGCCGTGGCCCTCATCTTCGTGGTCTCCTTCAAGGCCGCGGTCCTCTTCCTGATCGGAGCGGTGCTCTCCGGCGCGGCCGGCTACATCGGCATGAACATCTCGGTGCGCGCCAACCTGCGCACCGCCGAGGCCGCGCGGGGCGGCATCAACCCGGCGCTCAAGATGGCCTTCCGCGCCGGCTCCGTCACCGGGCTGTTCGTGGTCGGATTCGGCCTGATCGGGGTGACCATCGCCTACGCGTCCTTCGGTGACTTCACCGCCATCATCGGCTTCGCCTTCGGCGCCTCGCTGATCTCGGTGTTCGCCCGGCTCGGCGGTGGCATCTACACCAAGGCCGCCGACGTCGGCGCCGACCTGGTCGGCAAGATCGAGGCCGGCATCCCCGAGGACGACCCGCGCAACCCCGCGGTGATCGCCGACAACGTCGGTGACAATGTCGGCGACTGCGCCGGGATGGCCGCGGACCTCTTCGAGACCTACGCGGTCACCGCCGTCGCCACCATGCTGCTGGGCAGCCTCCTCTATCGCAACTCCTCCGGGACACCGCTCTTCGCCTTCGTCTCCTACCCGCTGATGCTGGGGGCGGCGAGCATCCTCGCCACCCTGGTCGGGTCCCTCTTCGTGCGGATGGGCGGCGGCAAGTGGATCATGGGCGCGCTCTACAAGGGCCTCGCGGTGTCGGTGATCATCGCCCTGCCCCTCTTCTTCCTGATCACCCACCTGATCTACGGCGACCTCCAGGCCGCCCCCTTCTTCGCCCACTCGGTCAACAACCTCTTCTGGTGCGCCGTGGTTGGAGTCGCCATCACGGTGATCCTGGTGGCGGCCACCGAGTTCTTCACCGGGGCCCAGTTCTGGCCGGTGCAGGCGATCGCCCGGGCTTCGCGCACCGGGCACGCCACCAACATCATCGCGGGCCAGGCGATCGGGATGCAGGGGACGGCGATCCCGGTGCTGACCATCGCCCTCGGCATCCTCGTCTCCTACAGCCTGGGCGGCCTGTACGGCATCGGGATCGCCGCCATGGCGATGCTCTCGATGACTGGGATCATCGTCGCCATCGACTCCTACGGGCCGATCACCGATAACGCCGGCGGCGTCGCCGAGATGGCCGACCTTCCCGAGTCGGTGCGGGCGGTCACCGACCCGCTGGACGCGGTCGGCAACACGACCAAGGCGGTGACCAAGGGGTACGCCATCGGCTCCGCGGGACTGGCGGCGCTGGTCCTCTTCGCCTCCTACACCGACGTGGTCAACAACAAGCTGAGCGCCGCCCACGTGAGCCTGCTGAGCTTCAACCTGACCGATGCCAAGGTGATCAGCGGCCTGTTCCTCGGCGGCATCATGCCCTTCCTCTTCGGCTCGCTGGCCATGCTCGCCGTGGGACGCGCGGCGGGCGGTGTGGTGGTCGAGGTCCGCCGCCAGTTCAAGGAGATCCCCGGGATCATGGAGGGGACCGGGCGGCCGGAGTACGCGAAGTGCGTCGCCCTGGTGACCGCCGCCGCCCAGAGGGAGATGATCGTCCCCGCCCTGCTGCCGGTCGCAGCTCCGATCCTGGTGGGCTTCCTCTTCGGTCCCGAGGTTCTGGGCGCGATGCTCCTCGGTGTCATCGTGGTCGGCATCTTCCTGGCCATCCAGATGACCACCGGTGGTGGCGCCTGGGACAACGCCAAGAAGTACATCGAGGACGGCCATTACGGCGGCAAGGGCAGCGCCACCCACGCCGCCGCGGTCACCGGTGACACCGTCGGCGACCCCAACAAGGACACCGCCGGGCCGGCGATCAACCCGATGATCAAGGTGATGAACATCGTGGCCATCCTGCTGGCCCCGATCATCGCCACTCACCACCTCTTCTTCTAGCCTGCATCGATGCGATCACCCGCCGGGCCGGCCGACGCTGAGGTCAGGCGTCGGCGGGTGATCGCGCCGCTGGGCCGGTGCGGGCCGAGGTCCTCCCCGGCCTGATGGGCGGCCCCCTCCGCCGCCGGATCGTGCGCGGGGCCGCCCACCTCATGGATGCCAATCCGTGGGGCTGGGTACCGACCATCGTGGCGGTCCTGCTCCTGGTCGGCCTCGCCCTCCGCCTGGACGGCTACACGTCGTTCCCGCGCTTCGGTGCCAACGAGGACGAGGTCGCCTGGGCGTGGCTGGGCCAGAGCCTCTGGCTGCACCACTGGCCGGCCTCCTGGTCGTACCTCCCGGAGCACCTGCCGGTCACGGTCATGCAGACCTCGCAGGGCGTGCTCCTGCCCTGGGTGAGCCCCTGGCTGGACCACCCTCCGCTCTTCGGTTTGCTGGTGGGCGGGGTGGCGCTGCTCGGCGGCGAGCGGACCCCGACCGAGGTCGGTCCGGCCGCCATCCGGCTGGTGCCGATCCTGCTCAGCATGGTTACCGCCTGGCTGCTCTACCTGCTCGCGGCGCGCCATCTCGGCCGCGCCACCGCCCTGGTCGCGCTGGCGGTCTTCTGCCTCTCGCCGTGGATGATCGACGCCAGCCGTCTGGTCGAGGCCGAGTGGCTGCTGGCGCCGATGCTGCTCGGCGTGCTGGTGCTGGCGAGCCATCGCGGGCGCCTGCCGACCGCCACCCTGCTGGCCCTCTGCGTGCTGGCCCCGCTTGTCAAGGTGCCCGGGGTGATCGTCGGCGCCGCCGCTGCGGTGGCGCTGCTCACCGAGCGACGCTGGATGACGGCCGGCCTGGCGCTGCTCGGGGCTCCGGTCGGGATCGGCCTCTTCGCCGCCTACGGGGCCGCGGTGGACTGGCACCAATTCGTGCTGGTCTGGCAGGTCCAGTCGGCGCGGCACACGAGCCTCGTCGCCGGGCGCCAGTTCCTCTTCTCGGCTGACGCGGGCCTGTGGAACTTCGTCCCCCTCGACGACCCGTTCTGGACGGTGGGCATGGTCGGGCTGGCGGTGATGCTGCTGCGCCAGCCGCTGGGCCGGTCGGTCCGCATCCCCCTCGCCTTCGCGGGCTACGCGCTGCTGATGACGCTCACCGCGAGCACCGAGGGTGCGCAGTACTACGATTGGTACCGCTTCGTCGTGGACCCCCTCTGCTGCATCGGGGTGGGCGACCTGGTCGGGCGCAACCTGCCCCGGTTGCGGATTCCCCCCCTCGAGCGGCTCGGGGCCGAGATCTGTGCCGTGCGCGGAGCGCGCCGGGGCCGGCCTGAGGCCGTCACCTGACAGAGTGCGGCGCCCTGCCGGGCCCCCTGGAGGCTCCCGCCTGCCGCATTAGACTCGGCGTGGTGGACGAGTACGAGCTCGAGATCGACTCGTTGCGACGCACCCTCGACCGGCTCCGTGCGGAGGAGGCGGCCCAGCCGGTCATCGACGAGTACGAGGCGGAGCTGCGCATCCTCCGTGCCCTCTACGCCGCGGCCCAGCAGACCCTCTCCGCCGGCGACGCCGACCCGCGGCTGATCGGCGCGCTGGAGCGGCTCGGGTTCGGCACCTGGAACCTGGTCAGCGTCTACAGCTTCGTCTATGAGAGGGCGATGGATGCCGATGCCGGCGGGCGTGACCTCTCCGCGGTGATCGCCGAGACGGACTTCGGCGCCACCCTGCTCAGCGGAGCGGGCGAGCTGAACTGAAGCCGCACTCGGGAGGTGGCTTCCTGGTTCGGATGAAGGAGCACGCCATCGCTGAAGCACACCGGTAGGAGCGGCGCAACCCGGAGTCGGGCGGCCGCCGGTCTGATCAGGGCGCCGGCTCGGGCAGCTTGATCCCGGGGTTGAGCAGCCCAGTGGGGTCGTATCGCTGCTTCAATCGCCGCATCAGGCCCATTCCCGCCGCGCCCAGCTGGCGCTCGGCATAGGCGAGCTTGGTGGTGCCGACCCCGTGCTCCCCGGAGAGCGAGCCGCCCATGCCCAGCACCGTCTCGAAGAGATCGGAGGCGGCGGCGTCCCCGCGCGCGCGCTCTCCGGGCCGGCGGGGATCGACGAGGAAGGTCACGTGGAGGTTGCCGTCGCCGAGGTGGCCGAAGTTGACCACGGGCACCTGGTGCCGGGTGCCGATCCCCTCGGTGCGGGCGACCAGCTCGCCGATGCGATCGCGCGGGACGACGACGTCCTCGTTGATCTTCCCCACCATCACCGTGGCCACGGCGGCGCTGACCGCCTTGCGGATCTCCCAGAGCCGGGCCGCATCGGCCGGGCTGGCGGCGCGCTCGACCCGGGCGGCGCCGGCGGCGCCGAGGGCCGCTCCCGCAGCCGCGGTCTCCGCACTCACCGCCGCCTCCTCGCCCTCCAGCTCCACTAGGACCAGGGCCACGCCCGATGGCGCCGCCACGATGCCGGTCCTGGCCACCGCGTCGACGGCGCTGCTGTCGAGGAACTCCAGGGCGGCGGGGACGATCCCCCGCCCTGCGATCTCGGCTACCGCTCCGAAGGCGGCCTCAAGGCCGACAAAGCGGGCGGCGAGGGTGGTGCGCGCCCGGGGTGCGGGGAGGAGGCGGAGCACCACCTCGGTGATCACCGCCAGGGTGCCTTCGGAGCCGGCCAGGAGGGGAAGCAGGGGAGAGGCGTCCCCGCCCTCGCCGAACCGGGCGATCCGGCCGTCGCCGAGGACCACGGTGGCACCCACCAGGAAGTCGGCGGTGGTCCCGTAGCGGAAGGCGTGCGGCCCGGCGGCGTTGCAGGCGACGTTGCCGCCGATGGTGCTGGTGCTGGCCGCACCGGGGTCCGGCGGGTAGAAGAGGCCCGCGGCGGTGGCGCGCTGGTGAATGGCGGCGGTCACCACGCCCGCCTCCGCCCGCAGCCGCCCTCGCTCCGCGTCCAGCTCGAGGATCCGGTTCATCCGGCAGAGGTTGACGATGACCCCGCCGTGACACGCCACCGCCCCGGCCGCGTAGCCGCTCCCCGCGCCTCGCGGGACGATGGGCACGCCGTGATGGGCGCAGACCTGGACCACGCCGCTGACCTCGGCACTGGTGGCGGGGAGGACCACCGCATCAGGCAGCCGTCGCTCGCCTGAGGCCCCGAAGGCGTCGAAGGCATACGCGGCCAGGTCGGCGGGGCGGACGTGCAGATGAGCGGTGCCGACCTGACGCTCCAGGTCGCGCAGGGCCGCGGAGGGGAGCATCTCCAGGATTCTGAGCGCCCGCGGGCGGGCCCGGCGCCAGCGCGGGGCACCCGGAGCGCTCCGCCGGGCGCGCGCGGGGGCGGGCAGGCTGTTGGCGAGGGCGGGCGGGCGCGTCACTCCGGCCGGACGGACCTGCGCGTGGTCGTGGCTATACTCGGTCAGCGATGGCTGAGTCCCCGACGATCGATGTCATCGAGCAGGCGCTCAGCCGGGTGATGGAGCCGGAGCTCCACCGTGACATCGTCAGCCTCCAGATGGTCCGGGACATCCGGGTGGAGGACGGTGCCGTCTCTCTCCGTGTCGTCCTCACCACGCCGGCCTGCCCGCTCACCGAGCGGATCGAGAGCGACATTCGGGCCGCGCTGCTCGGACCGGTCACCGGGGTGACCTCGGTGTCCGTCGCCTGGGACAGCAACGTGACCTCGGGGGCCCGCGGATTGCCCGGACGGCAGGAGATCCCCGGAGTCAAGAACACGGTGGCCGTCAGCGCCGGCAAGGGCGGGGTCGGCAAGACCACCGTGAGCGTCAACGTGGCGATCGCGCTCGCCCAGGCGGGGGCCCGTGTCGGACTCCTGGATGCGGACATCTATGGCCCGAACGTGCCGATCATGATGGGCCTGCGCGACCAGCCCGAGGCCGCCGAGTCGGGGAAGATGATGCCGCTCTCCGCCTTCGGCATCGAGGTGGTCAGCTTCGGCACCATCCTCAAGCCGGGCCAGCCGGTGATGTGGCGCGGGCCGATGCTGGCCAAGGCGATGCGCGAGTTCCTCTACGAGGTGGAGTGGGG
>Ga0181533_1003929_pt1 | contig 15659 bp, 8 predicted proteins | sample PEATcosm2014_Bin_45_FD_119772 | JGI IMG/M metagenome (GOLD analysis project Ga0181533, IMG submission 119772) | Peatland microbial communities from MTU Mesocosm Facility, Houghton, MI, USA - PEATcosm2014_Bin11_60_metaG | ecosystem: Environmental > Terrestrial > Soil > Wetlands > Peat | place... | reverse complement strand
ACCTGGAGCCATTGCCTGGACACCGTATCCAACGGTGGTTTTCTGCCGTTCTCGGCCGGCGGAATCATTTCGCCGCTGCCCGGCATGCTGGGCAGACAGTATGGAAACTGCGACTACGATATCCGCGCCAACTTCAACGCCAGCTACGTGTACGAATTGCCGGTCCACGTGCGCAGCGGCGTCCTGGGGAAGGTGGTGAACGGCTGGCAGGTGTCGGGCACGGTTTTCTATCACAGCGGCGTGCCGTTCACGGTTCAAAGCGCGCCCTATTCGGCGAACGGCGACGGCATTGTGCAGGGAGGCGGTCCCCAATTCGCGAGCGTGCGACCGGGGGTTCCACTGTATAACCACGATCCCATTCCCGGTATCACACAGCCGGGGACGATTCAGTGGCTGAATCCGGATGCCTTCGTCTCGACAGTGGACCCGAGCACGGGCGCCTGCGCGGGCGGCGACTCGCCACAGACATGCCAAATCGGCAATTTGGGGCGCAATGTCCTTCGTGGCCCCGAATTCTTCTGGACGGACCTTTACATGACCAAGAGGTTCGCCCTGACCGAACGCCTGTCGTTGCGTCTGGACGGCCAGTTCTTCAATCTGCTGAACCATCCCAATTTTGCGCTACCGGCTATGATCGCCGGCATCCCGGGCAAACCGGATACGCAGGTTGGATTTGGCGCATTGACGAATACCACCTCGCCGCCAACCGGACTGCTGGGCGTCGGCTTGGGCGGGGATAACTCGCCACGGATGATCGCGGTGCAAATGCGGCTTGAATTTTAGCTCCGACGGAAGGGTAGATCATGCGAATACTCCTGCTCTCGATTCTGGTGTTGGGCGCGACTTTTGCCGCGTCGGACGACGACCAGAAGGCTATCCGGAAAGGCCCTGCCCGCCGCACCTCATCGTCGTCGGGCGGCGAAATGTATCGTGCGTACTGCGCGGCGTGTCACGGCCTGAGCGGCAAGGGCGATGGACCGGCCAGTTCCGCGCTGAAATCGGCACCGGCGGACCTGACACAACTCGCCAAACGGAATTCGGGAAAGTTTCCGGAACTTCAGGTTTTCGGTGCCATCAACGGGGACGTGCAGGTGCCGGCGCATGGGTCGAAGGACATGCCGGTGTGGGGCGTCGTGTTCCGCCGGATGGGGGACAACGGCGTCTCCGGAGCACAACTTCGTATGCGCAACCTGACCCGATACATCGAGTCGCTTCAGCAATGAAACCGGGGTATCCGGCGGCGGCGCCCGAGCGGGCCGGCGCGAGGAGGCGCTGCGTCTGATTGGTCCATTGGAGGAAAAGTACCCGGAGCCCGGCGTCGCCATGCAGTTGAAGATGAAAAGGGGACGAACGCATTTTTTGCCGGACCCGCAAAATGCGTCTGACCCCTTTTCCTTCGGGTATCGTTGGTACTATACTGGAACTTCTATTCCTTCTGGGTCTTGCGCGCCGTCTCTCGGACCTGATTAACTCAGGGTATAGACCTGGATTGGTCGAGGACTATGACTACTAACGCGACAATACTCATGAACGAAACACAAACCCTGGCGCAGCGTCTGGCGCAAGGAAGGATTCCGGCGCCGGATGCGGAACGCTACTCCCTGATTCTGGCTGAAGCTCTCCGCAAGATCCACGAAGCCGGACAGGTACACGGCGGCGTCTCTCCCGACTCGATCATGCTGACCGGCTCGGGATTGGAACTGGGGCCCGCCCCGCACACCTCGGGCATCATCACGCCTTACACCGCACCGGAATTGCTCGATGGCCAGCCCCCGGACTCGCGCAGCGATTTGTTCGCTTTCGGCGCCGTCGTCTACGAGATGTTCAGCGGCCGCCGCGCCTTCGAAGGCGACGGCGAAGACGCGCTCTCCGTGGCCATCCGCACCACCACGCCGCCATCTTGCGGCAGCCCCGCCATGGACCGCGTGATTGCCAATTGTCTGGCCAAGGACCCGGGCACACGCTGGCAGCGCATGCACAAGGTCTTGATGGAGATGAAGCTGCTCGCCGTCTCGACGCGGCGCGCCGAAGTGTCCGCTGCCGCCCGCCGCGGACGAGCAGCCGACACCGGCCTGCGCTCCGAAATGCAGCAGACCGAAGACCGCGTGGCTGCGCGCCTGCAGGCATGCGAGAAGACCGTGGCGGAGATTCAACTTGCCGCCACCGAACTGCGCGACCAACTGGCGGCCACGAATATCCGGCTTGCCGCCGCCTGCGAGCAGCAGGATTCGATTCCCGAGCGAATCCTGGAAGCCACCGAAGCGCGCATCGCCGCGCGCATCGAGGGGCTGAACCTGGGTGCCAACGACGAGCGCATGGTCCGCCTGGAGGAAGGCCTGGATGCCACGCGCAAGCACATCGCGACGCTGCACGACAGCGTGGCCGAAGATTTCGTGGTATTCGAGCAAAGCCTGAAGTCGCAGGCCGACGCAATCCAATCGGCGCGCTCCGCCATGGCCCAAACCGACGACCTGGTGGAACGCATCGTGGATGCTCTCGATTCGCTCCAGTCCGCCGTATTCGAGCCGGGCGAGGAGCCGACCCTGGCCATCAACTGACCTGTAATCGCGTCCTCTTTACTCCGGGTGACAAAGCGGCCCCGCAGGGGGTGGCAGTTCGGAGCCGAATGGCCTGCACCGCCGCTGGTCCGCGGCACGCGGTACAATGTCGAATCCCGGCAGTAGCAGAAGGTCGCCAAGGAATGCTGGAACAGGCTCAAGTAATAGTTTAGTAAATATTTCGTAATTGTATGAAACAACTAGGAGTCTGCATTATCGGTCTAGCTCTCTTGGCAACCCAGGTACGGACGGCCGAACCGGCTCCGCTACGGGGGTACTCTGCGGATTCCGCCGGGGCCGAGCGCGACTGGGAGGCCAAGTTCCGCGCCATTCCGGACCCGGCCGCGCTGCGCGCATCCATGCAACGCCTCACCGCCAGGCCGCACCACGTCGGGTCGGCTTACGACCGGGAGAACGCCGAATGGATTCTCTCCCAGTTCAAGGAGTGGGGTCTGGACGCCAGGATTGAAACCTACGATGTGCTTTTCCCTACCCCTAAAGAGCGCGCGGTGGAGCTGCTCGAGCCTACGCGCTTCACCGCCAGGCTGGAAGAGCCGACCGTGGCGGGCGACCCGACCTCATCGCAGCACGCCGAGCAACTCCCCAGCTACAACGCCTATTCCATCGATGGCGACGTGACGGCGCCGCTGGTGTACGTCAACTACGGCGTGCCGGAAGACTACGAGGCGCTGGAGCGGCTGGGGATCTCAGTGAAGGGGGCCATCGTAATTGCGCGCTACGGCGGATCGTGGCGCGGCATCAAGCCCAAGGTGGCGGGCGAGCATGGCGCCATCGGCTGCCTGATCTATTCGGACCCGCGCGATGACGGCTACCACCAGGGCGATACGTTCCCCAATGGACCTTATCGTCCGGCGGATGGCGTGCAGCGCGGCAGCGTGATGGACATGCCGATTTATCCCGGCGACCCGCTCACGCCGGGCGTCGGCGCCACCAAGGACGCCAAGCGCCTGCCACTGAGCGAAGCCGTCACCCTGACCAAGATTCCCGTGCTGCCCATTTCCTATGGGGACGCGCAGCCGCTGCTGGCAGCGCTCAAAGGTCCGGTGGCGCCCGAACGCTGGCGCGGCGCGCTGCCCATCACGTACCACATCGGCCCCGGCCCCGCCAAGGTGCATCTGCGGGCCAGGTTCAACTGGGATACGAAGACCATTTACAACGTGATTGCGCGCATTCCGGGCGACGCCTATCCGGACCAGTGGATCATCCGCGGCAACCATCACGATGCCTGGGTCAATGGCGCGGAGGATCCGGTTTCGGGGACCAGCGCGTTGCTGGAAGAGGCGCGCGGGCTGGCCGCGCTGGCGCGCCAGGGATGGAAGCCCAAACGCACCATTATCCTGTGCGTCTGGGACGGCGAGGAAGAGGGACTGCTGGGCTCGACGGAATGGGCCGAGGACCACGCCGAGGAACTGGGCCGCAAGGCCGCGGTTTATATCAACTCGGACTCGAACGGCCGCGGCTACCTGCAAGTGGAAGGCTCGCACACGCTGGAGAGGTTCATCAACGGCGTGGCGCGAGACGTGGAAGACCCCGAAACCAAGCTGCCCGTCTGGAAGCGTCTGCAACTCTGGCGCATAGCTAACCCCGCGGCTAATGGGACCGCGGCCGACCGGCAGGAGCCGCGGCAGCGGGCGGACCTGCGCATCGGAGCGCTGGGCTCAGGCTCGGATTATACGGTCTTCCTGGACCACCTGGGAATCGCCTCGCTGAACCTGGGCTACGGAGGAGAGGACGGCGGCGGCATCTACCACTCCATCTACGACGATTTCTACTGGTACACGCATTTTTCGGACACAGACTTCGCCTACGGGCGCGCGCTCGCCCAGACGGCAGGCACGGCCGTGATGCGCCTGGCGGACGCCGAGTTGCTGCCCTACGATTTCGACGACTTCACCGATACCATCCGCCGCTACATCGAAGAGATCTCCAGGCTCGCCCTGGAGAAGCGGGAGCAGACGGTGGAGCGCAACCGGCAGATCGACGAAGGACTGTTTGCGGCCACGGAAGATCCGCGCGAGAAGACCGTGCCGCCGCCGAGGGAAGCGGTTCCGCCATTCCTGAACTTCGCGCCGCTGGAAAACGGCCTGGCGGCGCTGGAGGGCGCCACCGGGCTTTACGACCAGGCGCTGGCCCGGGCCGCGGAGAACGGAGGCGCCGCGCTGGCCGGCGCGGCCTTGCGGGACGCCAATGCCCGCCTGATCGCGGTGGAGCGCGCCCTCACGCTCGACGACGGCCTTCCCAATCGGCCCTGGTTCAAGAACCAGATTTATGCACCGGGCCTTTACACCGGCTATGGCGTGAAGACGCTTCCGGCGGTGCGCGAGGCCATCGAGCAAAAACAGTGGAAACTCGCCGATCAACAGATCGTGCGCGTCGGCAAAGTGCTGGAGAACGCCGGCGAGGCAATTCAGGGGGCCACCGCGGAGCTGACTCGCGCGGCGAAGTGAGCGGAGGGGGGAGAAGAAGGCCGAGTACCACTCGGCCGCAGATTGCCAATCTGCCCCACTGGGCGGCGGTTGTGTCTACTTCAACGGCTGCCAGGGTTCGCCCGGCGCCGCTGGCGCGGATCCCGCGGCGGAATCGATGGCCCGCGCCAATTCGGCGTCGCTCACCGTCACCGGCTCCGCCACCAGCTCGGGCCGGTTGTAAGTCATCAGGCACCGGCTGTAGAACTCGGGGTCCCGCTGCGGCAACACGAAAGGCTTGTCGAAACGGCCTCCGGCTTCCAAGTGGGCGATGTACAGCCGGGCGAACAGGCCGTCTTCCCGCTTGGAGGAGAACAGAACCCAGCGGCCATTGCTGGACCACGTGTGATAGGAATCGCTGCGCGGCGAGTTGATCTCGTCGAGTCTTCGCGGGGCGGCCTCGCCTGGTGTCGCAACCAGGCTCAAGTCCAGCATGTACAAGTCGCTGCTGGGTTGAAAAATGGGAAAGCTGCCGTAGTCGTGGCCGCAGAACATCAGGAATCGCCCGTCGGGCGAGATCTGCGGCAATGAGATGCTCTTGCCCAGCCGGGCGGCGGCCACCACGGTTTCCACCTGGCCCCACCGGCCGGCAGCGGCGTCGTAGGCGATTCGCACCAAGTCGTACTGTATCTTGTCGTACTGCAACAGGAGGTTCCTCTTGTCCGCCAACGCCGGCGCCGAGCAGAAGTACAGGTAGCGTCCGTCGGGCGACCATGTAGGGAAGGTCTCCAGACGGTCGGGCCGGCTGATCTCGGGGACCGTGTAGACCTGGCCGGTATCCACCGCGTAGAGGCCCAGGTCGGAGTCCCTGTCCACCACGTCACGCACCTCCACGCCGGCGGTGTGGAAGATCTGGGCCAAGCTGTTGCGCGAGAACGCGAGGAGTTTCCCCGATGGGTGCCAGGCAATATAGGCGGCGGCCGGACCCTTGCCGGCGACGCGGGTATCCACCTTTTCGGCCCGCCCGTGCCGCACCAGGATCATGGCCGGAATCTGGGAGCTTCCCGATCCCGGCCGGAAGTGCAGCAGCATCCGATCGGTGCCATGGTTGAGGAAGGTGTGGCAGTTGATGCAGGCGCCGCCGATGCTTCTGCCCTCGGGGTCGCGGCTGCGCTGGTTGTCGAACAGGACGCGTTCCTCGAAGCTCCGCAGGTCGCGCTGGCGCAGCGACATCTGGCCCCACTTGTCGTAGACCGGCGGCAGGTAGCGGTAGACGACATAGGGATCGATCTCCTCGGCCGCGATGCGGTTGCGCACGGTATCGAAGTGTGTCCAGCCGCCCTCGCCCTCGACGTAGATGTCCATGCGAAGCTCGCCGCCGGCGTTGGCCTGGAGCAGGCGGCGCCATTGGGCGAGCGGGATCGCGATGTTGGCGTTGGCGCTGACGACCTCTACCGGCGGGCCCGCCTGGCACGCCAACCGGAGACAGAACTTCCGGCCGCTTTCCCGAACCTTCAGGTTCAAAGGCGCCACGTTGGGCGGGATGACGATGCCCGAGTAGTCGGGATAGGTGGCGGCCTGCCGATGGGCTTCGGTGCACCCTGAGAGGCTTTCCGCGCCAGGCCGGAGGCCCCAGATGGCGGCCGCCGCCGCCGCGGGCAACAGGGCCCACACCAGAGTTCGCTTCCCACGGCTCATCGGTAGTCCCCCGGGCCGAACACGAAATAGAAAAAGTAGCTGTCGCGGAAATTGCTCCAGGCGGCCTCGCGAGCCGCTTCCCTGGTGGGGCTCTGGTCCATGATCCGCTTGAAGACGGCCATGCGGGCCATGGTCTCCGGCTGAATATCGAGCCCCTCGATATTCACGGGCTGGCCAGTGCTGCCGGCATACATCGCCATGGCCTCCTGGAAATGGCGCGGGGTGCGGCGCCGTCCGTCGGGGCCGATGTACGCCGGGCCGGAAATGTCCTTGATGCGCGGCATGGCGGCGACGATGGCGGGCACGTCGCGCGCCACCAGGTAAGAGCCGATCAGGAACTCGAAGGCCATGCGGTTGGAGGGGTCCTGGTCCAACTGGTCCAGCAGCAGGCGCTCCATGTCGCCGGCGGGCTTGCCGGCGCGCTGCCAGACCGGCAAGACGTCGTCGGTACGGAGCATCCGCCGGCGAAGCAGTTGGACATTGGCGTCGCCGTTGAGTTGGGGATCCCGATCCAGGCCGCGCAGGCGCTGGCGGGCCCATGCGGCGGAGCCCACCTCGTACGAGAGGGCTGTGAGGAACTTGCGGGCCACGCCGGTCTGTCCCTTGACCAGGTTGACCTCCGCCATCAAACGGTAGATCCGCGGGTCGTACTTGCCCAGGACCATGGTCTCGCCGCCGAAGCGCTCGGCATCGTCCACCCGCCCCAGGCGCAGGCACAGGTCGGTGATCCGGAGCATGTGCGGCAGGACCCGGTCGGTGCGCAATTCCGGGAGCAGGGAGCCGGCCTGGGGGAAGCGGAACATGTCGTCGCCCAGCCGGTTCATCTCATACAAAGCCAGGTTGACCTGGTAGCGGGTCAGCGAATTGAAATCGCCGGACTCGAGGCGCCGCGAGGCGTCGATGACCGCCGGCCAGTCCTCGCGGGAACAGTGGTAGTCCAGCGCGGCAAGATTGCGGTCGTGGCCGTTGAGATGGTAGGAGAGAGCCGCCACGAAGCCCAGGCCCAGCAGCGGGAGGGCGGTCGCCAGCCCGGCTGCCAGCCGCCATTTGCGAGGGCGCGGACTTGCAATGGCAGGTCGGGGACCCCGGTTGCGGGCCGTTCCGGCTGCCCCACCCAGCACCATGGCCGTTCCCAGAGCGTAAAACCCATACAGGCCCCACCACACGACGACCCGTCGCAGGTCCGCGTCCGTGAACCAGCCGCGCGCGGAGGCAGGGGCGGCAGCCAATAGCGCCACCGCCAGCAGCAGACAGGCGATCCCCGGAAGGCGGGTCGGCCGGCGGGCGATGAGCACCATGGCTGCCGCCGGCGCGAAGAAGACGATAGCCATGCCGGCCAGGTAGTAGGCCGCCAGGAGCATCGCGGCGAACGCCGCCAGCAGCGCCGCCCAGTCACTCCACTGCCGGGAAAGCCGGACAAACAAGATTGCCAGAGCCAGCCCCAGTAACAAAGCCAGAGCCATCGGGGTGCGGTCGTAATAAAGATTGACTTCGGATAGCAGCAGGAGCGCCGGGACATAGCGGACCAGCGGCAGCGCGCGACCGGCCAGCGTCGTGAAATACACCTCGGTGAGGGCCGCCACAGCCGCCATCTGGGCCGTCAGAACGATGGCTCCCCACCCCGCGAAAGCGTAGGCTTGCGCGACCAGGGCGTACAGGTAGTCCGCCGGTCCGCCGGGATACCTCAGGAACTCGTCGAGGAACCCCGGGGAGGTGTAGAAGATGGGCCGCTGGCAGTGGTAGATGAGCCGGGGGTCGATACCTACCCAAACATAGGCCAGGCAAGCCGCCAAGAACACTGCATCGTGCACTATCGCTGCCGACGGGCGCCGAATGTCCATGACTCGCGTAGTGTAACAACTATCGGCCGCCGCGTGGCAAGTATTCGGGAGGCTGAGAATGTTGAAAACATCGACAGACGCTGAATATTTCGGACCTAAATATCTTTTCTCTTGATTCTCGCTGCAAACTAGCAGAGAATAGCACGCGGGGTATTTGTCACTGAGAGCTTGCCGTAGGTCGCGACAACGGTCCGAGAGGATCGGTGCGCGGAGTTGGGTGTACGTTCACTGGAACGAAAGGGGCTAATCCATGTTGATGCGAAGAGCTACGCTGCTTGTCTTTTTCTTGATGGTCGCCGCTGCCGTCGTCTGGGGACAGACTGTCACCAGTTCGCTAGTGGGAACAGTTATGGATCCCACGGGCGGGACGATTCCCAATGCCACGGTTCAGTTGCGCAGTCAGGACACCGGCGCGGTGCGCACGGACACTACCGGCACCGATGGGAGTTTCCGGTTCATCGAGCTAGCGCCGGGCACCTACGACCTGACCATACAATCCGGCGGATTTAAGAAACGGATGGAGACCAATATCATCGTCATCGGCAACGAAACACGCGACGCGGGCCGTCTGCGATTGGAGGTCGGCAACGCCACCGAAACGGTGACGGTGACGGCGGAAGCGGCGCCGGTACAGGTATCCAGCAGCGAAAAAGCCGACCTGATCGATAGTGAGCAACTCTCTAATGTCGCTCTCAAAGGGCGCGACATGTTCGGGTATATGAAACTGATCCCCGGGGTGGTCGACTCGGGCGCCCAGACCAGAGACGTGACCTCGCCGAATGCCTACCAGGGCCTATACATCAACGGGAACGCCAATGCCTTCAATTTCACGGTGGATGGCGTCAGCGACATGGACACCGGCTCCAACTACACGATTCACTTCGAACCGAACATGGATGCCGTGCAGGAGGTGAGGGTACTGACCACGAACTTCGAGGCCGAGTTCGGCCGCAATTCGGGCGGCATCATCACCGTAGTGACCAAGAACGGCACGCAGGAGTTTCACGGCAGCGGTTGGTGGACGCATCGCCACGAAGAATTCGACGCCAACACCTTTTTCAATAACGTGAGTGGTCTTCCCCGGACGCCGTACCGCATCAATATCGCCGGCTACAGCCTGGGCGGGCCGGTCTATATCCCCAAGCACTTCAATACCAGCAAGAGCAAGTACTTTTTCTTCGGCTCGCAGGAGTTCACGCGGCAACTGGTGAATTTCTCGACTCAGTACAAGACCACGCCGACCGCTTTGGAACGGGCGGGCAACTTCTCGCAGAGCGTGCAGGGCAACGGCGCGCTGATCGTGATCAACGACCCAACCACGGGAGCGCCATTCCCTCAAAATACCATTCCGGCGAGCCGGTTTGATCCGACGGGCAAAGCGATGCTCAGCTTCTTCCCGGCGGCCAACTTTGCCCCGGTTCCGGGGAGCACTTACTACAACCAGGATAACTTCCAGGCGGCGGGCAGCGGCGCCCACCCCCGGACGAACACCGTGATCCGCGGCGATGCGATCATCAACTCCAAGTTAAGCGGGTACTTCCGATGGATCAACGACGCGGACTTTATGACGGACCTTTACCAGGGCGTGTCTTGGAATTCCGCAATCCAGGATCACCCGAATCCCGGCCACGGCTATAGCGGAACGCTGACTTACACGATCACCCCCACCACGGTGAACGATTTCACGGTAGGCTATAGCTGGAACACCTGGGACTGGTCCGAGGCAGACCCCACGCAAGTGGACCGGTCCTTGATTGGCAACCCGCCGCAGCAATTCAGCCATTCGGGGCAGGCGGCCGCGTGCAACGGCTACAACAACTATCTGCCTTCCTTCAGCTTCGGCAGCACGCCGCCCAACGCGATCAGCTTTTCGATAGCCAACTCGTCGTGTTATTACAACGCGAACGGCATCTGGACCTTTACCGACAACCTGAGCAAGGTATGGGGCAAGCACATCTTCAAGTTTGGCGTCTATACGGAGCACAACTATAAGCTGCAACCATCGGGGTCGGGCGATCTGGGCAGCTTCAGCTTTGCGACGGATTCGCTGAATCCCAATAATACGGGCGACGGTTTCGCCAACGCCCTGCTGGGAGATTACGACACATACTCGGAAGCGACCGGACGCGCGGTCTTCCACACCACTTACTGGAACGCCGAATGGTATGCGCAGGACAAGATCCAGTTGATGAAGCGGTTGACAGTGGACGTGGGCGTGCGCTTCTACCATCAGACGCCGCAGATCGATACCAATCACACGTTCGCGGCGTTCAACCCATCGACTTACTCGGCGGCGGCGATGCCTCGAATTTACATACCCGGCTTCAATTCGTCCGGGGTGCGGGTGGCGGTCGATCCCCTGACCAAAGCGACCGCTCCGCAGGCGGAAATCGGGCTGTTCGTGCCCGGATCCGGCAATCCGGCCTCGGGCATGCAGGTGCTGGGCCTGAATGGGGTTCCGGGAAATTCTTATACAACCGCCGCTGTCAAGACGGCTTTCCGCTTTGGCTTTGCGTACGACCTGTTCGGCGACGGCAAGACGGCCATTCGCGGCGGCTTCGGCGTGTACTACGACCGGGCCGATGGGAACCAGGTGTACGGCATGTCGGGCCAGCCGCCGCTGGTCTACACGCCGGTGCTGTACTACGGCTCGATCAACCAGATCGCCTCCGCCACGGGAGTGTTCGGGCCCACCAGCATCAGCACGTGGATCGGGAATACGCCCATGGGTCCCATGGTGGAGAATTTCAGCTTCGGCATTCAGCGTCAACTGCCCTCCAGCATTCTGTTGGATGTGGCCTATGTGGGGAATCACGCGGTCGATTTGATCGGCAACAATTACACCAAGAGCTATAGCATCAATCCCATTCCACTGGGCGCCGATTTCCTGGCGAAGAATCAGGACCCCACCAAGCCGGGGAGCATCGTGCCTGCCGCGCTGGAGCGCGTGAACTATCCCGGGTATAACGACATCAACATGGAGTGGTTTGGCGGGCACGTCACTTACTACGCCTTGCAGACCTCGCTGCAGAGGCGCCTCTCGAACGGGTTGGTCTTCGGAGCCGCATACACGTGGTCCCACCTTCTGGGCGTAGGCAGCTTCGACCCGCTGGTTCCCGACAACGATGCGCGCAACTATGGGCCGCAGAGCATCGACCGGCGGCAGGTGGCGACCATCAATTACTCCTACGATTTGCCGAAGCTGGGTAAGCGCCTGAACAACCGGGTGGTGGCCGCCGTCATGGACCGCTGGACGCTATCCGGCGTGACCACCTTCTCCAACGGCGGCCCGTTCACGCCCGGCTTCTCCACGTCGCCTTCGCTCGATATCACCGGGTCTTCGTCGGAGGGCGCGCGCATCAATGTGGTGTCGGGCTGCAACCCCAAGACTAACGTCCCCGCGAACCTGTTCTTTAATCCGGCGTGTTTCTCGGAACCGGCGGTGGGCACGATTGGCGATGCCGGGGTGAACATTATGACTAACCCCGGACTCAATAACTGGGATGCCACGCTGACCAAGAGCATCCCTCTGTGGGGCGAGAAGCGCTCGTTGAGGCTGCAGCTTCAGACGTACAACACGTTCAACCACACGCAGTTCAGCTCCGTGAACTCGAGCTTTACGTTCAATGCCGCCCAGACGAACACCAACCTCAGCATCGGCAAGTACACTGGGGCGCAAAGCGGACGCATTCTCTCGCTGGCGATGCACCTGTACTTTTGACGCGTAAGACATGACGCTGACGCCGCTAACCGCTCCCTAACGGTCGCGGCTCTGAAAGTACATCGGAGCCGCGACTGGCGGGAGAACAGGAGTATTCATATGCTGCACGCATCGAAGGCCGGGGTAGTCGTCACGGCCGGACTATTGGCGCTTTGCCTCGCGGCCTCGGCGCAAGGGCAAGGCGGTCGCGGTGGAACACCGGCGGTTACGGGTCCGTGGTCGGACAAGAGCCTGTCACCGGACCAGCGCGCGGATTTGCTGATCGGGCAAATGACGCTGGATGAGAAGATCCAGCTTCTGCACGGCAGCCAGGGCGGACGAGGAGCGCCATCGGCGGCGCCGGCAACGAGCCGCTCGAATGGCGGCGCCGGTTGGGTCCCGGGAATCGAGCGGCTGGGAATTCCGGATATCAACATGGCGGATTCGGCGGTGGGCGTGACGCGTGGCGCGGCGGAGAGCCGGTACTCGACGCTGCTGCCATCCACGTTAGGGGCCGCGGCCAGTTGGAACCCGGACCTGGCGTTATTGTACGGCCAGGTAATCGGCAGGGAGCTGCGCGACGAAGGCTACAACATGTCGATCGGCGGCGGCGTCGATCTCACCCGCGAGCCGCGCAACGGGCGCAATTTCGAATACGCGGGCGAGGATCCGATTCTGGCCGGAACCACGGTGGGGACGGTGATGAAGGGCGTGCAGTCGCAGCAGATCATGGGCGATCTGAAGCATTATGCGCTGAACGACCAGGAGACCGGCCGCAACATCGGCAACGCGATCCTCGACGATCGCTCGATGCGCGAGAGCGATCTGCTGGCGTTCCAGATTGCCTACCGCATTTCGGACGCGGCGGGTTTCATGTGCGGATATAACAAGGTGAACGGCGACTGGGATTGCGAGAACGATTATCTGCTGAACCAGGTCCTGAAGAAAGATTTCGGATTCAAGGGCTGGGTGATGTCGGACTGGGGCGGGACGCACTCGACCACCAAGGCCATCATGGCCGGATTGGACCAGGAGCAGCCGGGGAGCGGGTTCTTTGGGGACGCGCTGAAGAAGGCGGTGGAGGAGGGCGATGTCCCGCTGGCGCGCGTGAACGATGCGGTGCATCGGATTCTGCGCAGCCTGTTTGCGGTGGGAGTGTGGGACAATCCACCCAATCCACGCCGCGTAGTGGGCGTCTTCCAGGGCCTGGATGATGCGCAGAGGATCGCCGAAGAGAGCATTGTCTTGCTGAAGAACGCCGGGAACCAGTTGCCGCTGAGCGCGGCGGCGGTCAAGTCGATCGTAGTGATCGGATCGCATGCCGACGTGGGTGTGCCATCGGGTGGCGGCTCGGCGCAGGTGAGTCCGCCGGGCGGCAATGCGGCAGCGCCACCGGCGGCGCAGGGCCAGCCGGCGGGCCCGGCTGGCGGCTTTGGCGGTGGAGGACGGGGCGGCTCGCAATACTTCCCCTCGCCGCCGCTGAAGTATATCCGGGCTAAGGCGCCGGGCGCCAAAGTGGAGTACAACGACGGTACCGACCCGGCCGCGGCGGCGGCACTGGCCAAGGCTTCGCAGGTGGCGATCGTGTTCGTCAACCAGCCGATGAGCGAAGGGCGGGATGCGGCAACCCTTACGCTGCCGGACAAGCAGGACGAACTGGTGAGCGCGGTAGCCGCGGCCAATGCGCACACCATTGTGGTGGCCGAGACCGGCGGCCCGGTGACGATGCCATGGGCCGGCCAGGTGAGCGGCATCCTGGAAGCGTGGTTTCCGGGGATCGGCGGCGGTCCGGCGATCGCCAACATTTTGTTCGGCGACGTGAACCCGTCGGCCAAACTGCCGGTGACGTTTGCCAAGAGCGACAATGATCTGCCGCATCCGCAGGTACCGGGGATCAACCTGCTGCCGCCGCCTGGCGCGGGCCGCGGCGGTGGCGGCGGCAGAGGCGGGATGCCGCCGTTCGACGTGCCTTACACCGAGAAGCTGGAAGTGGGCTACAAGTGGTTTGATGCCCAGAATAAGGAGCCGCTGTTCGCCTTTGGCCACGGGTTGTCCTACACCACCTTCGCGTATTCCGGACTGAACGCTACCGTGGCGGGCCACAACCTGACCGTGTCTTTCATGGTGAAGAATACCGGCAAGCGCGCCGGCAAGGAAATCGCGGAGGTGTACGCGACGCTTCCGGCGAGCTCCGGTGAGCCGCCCAAGAGGCTGATCGGCTGGCGGAAGTTGGATCTGGCGGCGGGTGCGAGCAAGACGGTCAACATGACGATCGACCCGCTGTACCTTTCGGTCTTTAACGAGGGCAAGAACGGCTTTGAGGTGGCCGGCGGCGACTACAAGATCTGGGCGGGAGGTTCGTCCAGGAGCTTGCCATTGTCGCAGGCAGTGCAAATCGGTAACTGAGGTCCTCCGACGAAACCGTTCCCCGACTTCGACGGCCAGGCGTTTGCCGAGCATACGGAGGCGGCTTCGAGTTGATGCGTGGAGCAGGTCGAGCAAGCGGTCCACCTGGGGGAGATGGCAGTTCAGACGGCGTGCGAGTTCGGCTTTTCCGTCGCGATTGGCGCGCATGGTGGAATCGAGCGCCAGTTTCGCTTCGGTCAAGGCAGGCAGGATTACGGCTTTACTCCGCGGCTTCACTGGTGAAGGCTTGGGGGTGTCGCGTCGCCTTACCGGGTTGCGAAGCGGTCGAGAGTCGTCTTCAGCAGCGCCGGGGACGCTCTGAAGCTCGTCATCCGGAGGCGGTCGATTGCGGATGCCAGCTCAAGCAGCCCCCGAGCGGCAGCCTCGCCCAGAACACCCAGGATCCCAGTGACCCGCAGGCCGCGAGTGGCGGCAACACGTCGCACTGCTTTCTCGTCGAGCAGGACAATGTTGGCCATCGTGGACTCGGCCAGGAGGATGGCTGCTCGCTCACCAGCCTGAAGTCTCTCCAGTCCCGCGGTTGCCAAGGGTGGAATCTCTCTGGCGAGCATCCAGGGTGGTGGGTTGGACGCCCAGGTTCGGACCGCCGGCGGAGCATCTTTGTGAAGCAACTCGGCAAGCACGGCCTCAGGCACCAGCACTCGACTGAAGAGCTTGGGCAGGAGGTCGATCTCACCGATCAGAATGAGATAGCAGATCGGCGAGGTGTCCGCGACGGCGATCATTGCTGGGAGGTGTCGCGAATTGCGGCAATATCCCGTTCCAGGTCTTCCATCGTGTAATCGTGGAAGGCCTCGGCGCGCCGGAGGAAGGCCTCCGTCTCCCACCGTGAGCGCAGCCCGAGCATCTGCTGCACTTGCGCGGTAGTGATCGCGCCCGACCGGTACGCTTCAACAGCGACCGCTTCCAGCACCGCACGAGACGCGCCGCCCGCCTGAGCGGCGAGCATCTGCCCGATTTCGTCCGGAATATCGATGGCGACGTTCACGACAGTCCCCCTTCCTTCATT
>Ga0181533_1003925_pt1 | contig 15675 bp, 9 predicted proteins | sample PEATcosm2014_Bin_45_FD_119772 | JGI IMG/M metagenome (GOLD analysis project Ga0181533, IMG submission 119772) | Peatland microbial communities from MTU Mesocosm Facility, Houghton, MI, USA - PEATcosm2014_Bin11_60_metaG | ecosystem: Environmental > Terrestrial > Soil > Wetlands > Peat | place... | reverse complement strand
GGGCGCTGCAAACGCGCCGATCCAGGAAAAACCAGACCATGTAGAAGTGCCTCGACACCAGACACTTACGAAGTCAAAAATCGAGCAAATCACTTCCCGGGAGCTGCGGAATGTAAGAGAAACAGTGCAGGAATGGCGCAGAAATGGAGCGTGGCAAAGCCGCGACTGAGGCGGTAACCGAGAAGCACGCCGAAAGGGAAGCGGCAAGGCTCAGAATTCCGCGGTTCATTCCGTCTCTGAGGCATCCTGCGAGTAGAGAGGGTCCACAGTCCACAGTCCCCGATCCACAGTCCGCGGTATCCTGGGTGCTTGTGGCGGTGGGGGCGGGCGAGGGGCGTGGCGTGAAGGCAGGAGAGGGGACGGGTGGTTCGGTGGGTTTCGCGGGCAGGATGCCATCGCCACGGGGCGGGGCGGGATTAGGATTAGGATTAGGATTAAGATTAAAATTAGGGTTAGGAGGTTCGTAGAGGGGGGCGAGGTCGGCGGCGCGGAGGTCGCGGATTTCGTGGCGGAGATCGAGGTAGATGCGGACGAGTTTGTCGCTGTCAACCCAGGAGAAGTCGCGTTCGGTAATGGCGGCCTCGACGTTGGCTTGGACTTTGGCAAGGCGGGCCAGGTCCTCCTGGCGCGAGGCGAGGGTTTGTTCGTGGAGGGCTTCGAGGTGGACGGCGCGCAGGGCGCGAATGTCCGGGGCGAGTTGGCGGTTCCACTCGACGAGGGTGCGCTGGGACACATGGATGTCGGTGGCGATGCGCGAGAGGCTTGTGCCTTTGGCGCGGAGTTCGAGGAACTGGTCTTTGGTTTCGTTCGAATGCATGGGGCCGATTTTCGCATGAGTGGGGGCGACGGACCAAACACTCCATTGGCTCTATTGGCTCTATTGGTTATTTCTTTATCGGACGGGGCGTTTGGAGCGTGGAGAGCGTTGGGGCGAGGGGCGGGTGTCGAGGGGCGGGGCTGCGGCGTCCTTGGCGCCCAGGTGCTTGGCTTGCCAGATTGGTACGGGGAAGGTGTGTCAGCGTGTTGGTCAACGCACTACGTCGCTCGGATGCAAGGGTTTTTGAAGCCCATGTGGGCGCTGCGGTTTAGCCGCGCCAGTGGTGTGGAGCCAAAACGCGCCACACTATGGCCTGACTCCTTCCACGACTGCATGTCGTCGGTCGGCGGGAAGCCCCGTTTTGGACCCCGCCGCGTTGGGTCCGGGCTCTCGAAGGCACCATGAGGTCAGTCTGAGGTCAGCCTGGAATTGAAAAGTCTTAGTCTGAGCCCTAGCCCACTCCACAGTCCGGAGCGCTTGTGTTGGACTCCGAAATCCGAAGGCCGGAGGTCGGAGACGAGGTGGCAACCGAGCGGGGGGGATGGTTATAATTGGTCATTTATGCGGACCTGAAGATTATGCGGATTTGATCGAAGAAAGGCCGGTTTTACAGCCATTTTTCACCGCCCAAGTCCGCATAATGCTTAGTGGTGTATCCGCAATGGTTCGGCCTCGGGGCGTGGAAAAACACTCGGACGTCGGCCGAACCATTGCGGATACACCACTAAGCATTGCCCAGAAGCCGCCCCAAACCTCTTCTCCGCGTTCTTTGCGTCTCTGCGTTCTACATGCCCATCCGACATCGCCTGCCAAAAACTGCAAAACCAAGCCGCCCATCCCACACAGCCCCAGGCCACCGGCACGAAACCTGACGGGGACAACTCCGAGATAATCGCCCTCATGCGCAAAGCCTTCTTCGCCGACGTGGACGAATTGGAAAAGTCCGGCGAGATCGTCCTGCCGGACTGAACACGGATTTCTCTTATCCGTGCCATCCGTGTCATCCGTGGTTGAAAAATCTTCTCAAGAATGCGCGATTTTGAACTATTGCACCGCGAAGAATTAGGGGTTTTGCGCCTTTTGCGCCTTTTCGCGGCTATTTGGATTGCGTCTTATCCCGCTAACCTCAGTGTAACCCTAACCCCCCTCCCGAAAGCATGAAGCATCAAGGATGGGGCCACAAGCGAGCCTACGAGCAGGCGAGCCTTGTTGCGGTCCGCAACAACCGCACGATGGTCCTGCTCTGGGCTCGGCAATGCCGGAAATCCACCTCGCTGGCCGGTATCGCCTTCGGTGACCTGTCCCGCGGGCCTCACCGGAACGTGATCGCGGCCAGCGCCTCGTTGCTGGTAGGCTCGGAGCTGGTTGGCAAATCCGTGTCCACCGTCGAACACGCGGCCCTGGTCGTCCGCGAGGCGGCGGCCTTCCAGGCGGCGCTCGTCGCCTCGCTCGGCGCGTCCCAGACGGCGCTTCGGCTGGTGGCGGCCAACCGGCAAACTTCCGCCGAGTATCGCAGCCTGAGCGCCGAGGACTTCACCGATTTGTACCGCGCCGGCCGGCTCGAACTCCGGCTCTACCATGACCGCTCGGCCGATTCACGGCTCCAGGTGATCGCCCCGAATCCGGCGACCGCGCGCGGTTGGACGGGGACGGTCCTGCGGGATGAGGCGGCTTTCACGCCGGCGGCGCTGGAAGCCGAACTGCAGGAGGCGGTTGAGCCGATCATCGACGCCGATCCGTCGTTTCGAATGGTCTGCGCGAGCAACCTGCCGGCCGATGATGCCCACACCTTCTTCCAGCTCACCCTTCCCCCGCCCGACCTGGACTTCATACCCAGTCCCCGAGGCTCGTTTTACCGCGGACAAACCGGCATCCTAATCCACCGGGTCGCGTTGGCCGATGCCTACTTGGCGGGCCATCTGCTCTACGACCACCGAAGCGCCGCGCCTCTGACGCTCGAGCAATTCTATGTCCAGGCGGTCAACAAGGGGGCCTTGCGCCGCAACTACCAATTCATTCACGAGTTCGGGGGAGCTGCAGCCATCGACCTGCTTGCCCTTGGCGCGGCCCAGAGGCGGGGCCTCGCCGAATCGCTCCTGATCACGATTGATTCCCAGGCCAGCCTGGACCGCGCCATTCAGTTCCTGGGCGGCCACCTCCGCGACGGCCCTGTCGGCGTCGGCCTCGATGTGGCCACGACGACCCGAACCCAGAAGGAGGGGATTCGATAGGCTTCCGCCCGCATGAACGCAAAAGTCATCCTGGCGGCGGCGCTGGCCTCCGCTCTAACAAACCACCCTCATCAACAACTCGCAAACGAATAGACTTCGCTTCTCCTCGTGGCTTTTACTCTATGACTGGGACTTGTTCACCTATCACTGGCCGCTGAACGGGTTTGGGTTGAACGACCGAATCTTGAAGAAGGTTTACTCGGAAGACGAACAGAAGATACTCGAACGGCGAATCGCGATCAAACCCTGATACCCATGTCCCACGAGGTTTTCGCTCCTCTGCTTTCGACCGGATTACTTAGTTTCGGAAGGCATCGATTCAACCCGGTACAGATCCGTCTTGGTTCTCAGGTAGAACGCCCTGCCGTCCACTGCCGGCGACGCCATGAAGCCGTTCCCCAAGGTATTCGTCGCCAAGACCTCCAAGCTGCGACCGGGCCTGAGCACGGTGGTCGTGCCCTTCTGATCGAAGAAATAGAGTCGCCCATCCGCGTAAATCGGCGACGCCGCGAACTTGCCGCCCACCCGTCCCGTCCAAACCATCTGGCCCGTGGCCGCCTCGATGCAAGTGACGTAGCTCTCCTCGGCCGCCGTGTAAATCAGGCCATCCACCAGCAGAGGGGAGGCGTACTTGCCCACATGCGTGGCGAACTTCCAAACCACCTTCGTGTCCGTTACATCGCCTTCTCCGTCAGTCTTCACCGCCCAAAGCTCCCTTTTCGAGTTGCCAGTGACAATGAAGGCAATTCCGCGGTCGAACAACGGGCGGGGCGCGACCGAATAATCGGGGTGCTGAACCCTCCAAAGCTCCCGCCCGGTCCGTGGGTCGTAGCCATAGGCCGCCTTGGCTCCGGCGCTGATCATTTGAGGCTTTCCCCCGGCAGTGACGATCAACGGCGTGCTGTGGGCTTTGCGCAAATCCCCGTCCCTCGCCATCTGTCCCGGCACGTTCTCATCGTTCCACGCGACCGAGCGATCGGTTTTCCAGACGGTCTTGCCCGTCTGCTTGTCGAGCGCCGCATGATACTGAAGATCGACGCCATCAAACGTCAGGATCAGCAGGTTCTCGAAGGAGACGAGCGAAGATGACGGGCCGCGGTAATGGCGGCAGCGCAGGTCTTCCCGTTTCCAAAGCACCTTGCCTGTGCTCGTGTCCAGGCAGGCCGTCCCAAAGCTGCCGAAGTGGACATACACCCGGCCCGGCTCAATCACGGGCGAGGGCGTCGCGTAACAATTCATCGAAGCCCCGTTGCCGAGCGGCTCTGGGTTATCGCTGTGGAACACCTTCTCATTGAAGCGAATCCTGCCGCTGTCGGCATCCACGCAGATCGCAAAGAAGTCATGCCCATCATCCCTCGCTGTGGTCAACCAAACCTGGCCAGCCATCACGACCGGTGTGGACCAACCGCGGAAGGGGATCTCCGTTTTCCACTTGATGTTGTTAGTCTCGCTCCAATGAAGCGGGAGGCCAAGGAGCTCGGTGTCACCCGGGGCCGACGCATGGCCATCCCCCCAGGACCCGCGGAACTCCGGCCAGTCTGCTCGCGCCGCCATCCCGCCAGAGGCCAGCAGCACCAGCGCCAGCACGGCAAGAAATCTGCCAGGGCTGACGCGGCATAACGTTTGGCGGGAAACGGAGATCGTGCTTCTGTCATGACTCATGGCAACAAAGTGCTATCGCAACGGATGCAAGTCAATGATGCGGGAAAAAACCGACCCGAACACCTCCAGGCGACGGATGCGGTGTTTTTCGCAGAAGGGCCCGAGCACCATCCGCAGTTCCGCGAGCGAGAGTGGAGACTGACGTCGTTGCATAGGGTAAAGCTACCAGGAGAATGCGTTGCCATCAAGCGGACCGATGCCGCAGCTGGTCAGGCCGGACAGAAGCCAAACACTCATAGACCGAGCATGGCCTGCGGCCAATCCCCGCACAACCTCTTTGAACAGCCGAAAACAAGGCGTTCAGGCCCCGGCGCTTCGTTTTCTTCGTGGCCTCCTGTTGAAAACTGGATGAGTGATTCCGGCCCAGTCGGCGGCCATGACCGACAGGGTTGATCGCACCCGGTCAAGCCTGCTGGCTTCGTGTGGCACGGGCTGCCCGGATCAGTGCCTTGATATTCTCCCTCGGTGCCTCGACGGGCACTTCGCAGCCGGAGCCGAGGATGAAACCGCGCCCGCCCGTGTCCATGATGGCTTGGGCTGCGGCGCAGTTCACCGCGGCGGGGCTGCCGCGCCATAGCAACTCCACGGGATCGAGATTGCCCATCAGGCAAACCCGGCGGCCAACTCGCCCCTTGGCGGCCCTCAGGCTGACCTTGTGGTCCAACTCCAGAATGTGGGCCCCGGTGTCGGCCATGAGTTCCAACACGGACGTCATGTTGCCGCAGATGTGGAGCACCGTGGCTGCCCCATGCGACTGAGCCAAGGGGTTGATCGCCTCGAAGAACCTGCGCTCTGCCGGCCAAGCCCACTTCCGATAGCTGGCGGGCGAGATCATGTCCAGCGACGCCAGCGAGTCTCCCGCCTGCACCAGGTGCGCCCCAGCCTCCAGGCAAGCCTTGGCGAAAGCAATCAGGGCTTCGGTCGTCAATTCCAGCAGGCGCTTGAGGGAGAATTCGGCCGGCCCGCCAGGTTCCCGCTCCGCCAGGGCCAACTCAATGAGAAACTTCTCCGTGCCCATCAGGTGAGAGGCCAGGGAGAACGGACCCGTCCCCGGGGCGCGCACTGCCACTTCCCCTCGTGTCAACTCCGCGAGGCGGCGGATCGCCTCCAGGTAAACCGGCATGCGGCCGTCCTTGTGAGGATCGGGCACGCGTAGCGACCGGATGCCGTCCAACCCCGACACCGCCGGGGTTTCCAGCGTCGGGGTGCCGTCAAGGTAATGTTCGACCTCGACCCCGAAGCCCTCGGCGATGTAGTAATTGTCCGATTGAGCGACGACGGCGTCCTGGCCGTAAATCTGCCAGGCGCGATACTGCGCCTGGGCCATGAGCCGGCCCGAGCGGCAATATTCCCCGATGGGCACACCGGCGACGCGGGCGCCGTGGTTGCCCATATAGGGCGCAACCGGAACCCGGTCCACCGGCTGCCAGCGGGCAGCGCAACGAATGCGGTCTAGGGAGGTCATTTGGCCTGGGCGTTGTTGAAGCGCGTCACTTGGTCTTTGCTGCCTGCGAGGTTTAATTCACTTTAATTCACTTTAATTGACCTGGCCCGGGTTTGAACAGAAGGAAACGAAGGGCACGAAGATGGGGAGGTTCGGGTCGAGAACCGGGCGTGGAGCAAAATTGCACCATGGGCGGGGAGGTGAATAGGAGAGTTGTTGGCGTGGAAGGAGTTGCGGGAATTGCACTGGCGCCGGTGAGGCAGAAATTGTGCAATTCTGGTGCAGCTCCGGGGCTGGGGAGGAGTGGGGGGGGGAGTTCCTGCGCCGCTCGGCCAAGGCCTCAGGGCGGGGGGCTGATGCAGCGGACCACTTACTGACCAGACTCCGGGATAGAATACAGTTTGTTGTGGCAGTTTTGCCCGGTGGCGAGGCGCGCGGAGGGGAGCATAGCCAAGGGCTCTGTCACCCGACGCGCAACGAAGCGACCGGCCGAAAGCGCCACAACCCTCCGGGCCAAGGCCCTTTTGCCTTGGGGCTTCGTTGCGCGCTCGGTCGAGTATCGGCTGGATACACTCCCTCGCGCGCGCCTCGCCCCAGGGCAAAAGGGCCTTGGCAAACTGTATTCTATCCCGGAGTCTGGTCAGTATGCTGCGCGCCATGCCGGAGGCAGCGCCGGGAAGGTCCGGCAAGGGAATGAAATCGCAGAGGCGCAATGACCGCGGAGAAGACAACTCGAGCCAATTTCTGTCCTGCAATGGCCCAACGTGCTCGCAGGGCGCCGAGTACCCTTGCGGAGGAGTAGCGGGACCGAAGGACGGGCGGAATACGGGGCATGGAGGTGGCGTCTCAAGGTCATCGGAAAAGACCGCGTTGGTGTCTTGCCCCCAGGAAGCCCACGCCAAGGCTGCGAACGAGAGGAGGGTCAGTAACTTCATACGGTTCTTTTTCAAGGGATCGCTTTAGTTGGGTTTAATTGGCTTTAATTGGCCGTCGTTTGGACCGGGCTGGGCTGACTGGGAACGAGCGTCCCGGCTGGGGCGGCGGAAATAATTTTTGCGCACCTTTCCGCACCTTTCCGCGGCTTTTCCGCTCGGAGGCCCATTGTCGTGAGCGGTTGTCGAATGCCGGCGGCTTCGGGGGGCGGCCGCGGGGAGGGGGCGGGCGCGGGGTCGCGGCGGAGGGCGAGGCGCGGCTCGTGGGAGAGCCGCGGGAGCGGCGGGCGGGCGACGGATGCGACGTTCATGGGGACAATGTATCATAGTGCTACACACATGTCAATAGGGAATTTCATTTTTGGGGGCCGGCGGTGGGGCCATTGGGCTCGGCCCGGCACCGGGCGCCCGACGGCTGCGTGGCGGGGTCAAACACAGTAGCGGGGCTGCACCTGAGACTGGTTTGTTGTGCCAGCGGCTGGCTCTGGTGGGGATGGCGTGGCGGCTACCGCCGCGAGGATCGGGCATGCTGCCCGCGAAGCGCGGGATGGAGTGAAACTGGAGTTGAGCGATAGTGTGGCCGGCAGCACGGAAGTTGTGCAGTTCAGAAAAGCGGGAGACCGTGGGCTTCGAAGGTCTGGCGGGCCATGAGCTCGGCGAGTTGGCGGTTGCTGGAGCGGGCTTCGAGGGCGCGGACGAGCTTTTGGCGCAACTCGCGGCAGTGTTTTTCGTACCCGGCGACGGTGCTGAAAACCTTGAACATTTCTTTCGGGAGCTTGAGGTCGCGATGGCCGCGATGGTGGGCATAGAGCAGGAACTTGCCCTCAACCTCATTGCGGACGACGTGGTGAAAGCCGGAACCACTGGCGACGAAGAAATGGCCGTCCCGGTCCTGAGCGATGAACAGGAGGTCGTCCGGGAGCTTGAGTTGGGCGGCGTCTATCGGTCCGTTGGGCAAGAAGTCCTTGGGGAAGTCCTTTAAGGCGGCAACGTCGAAGCCCTGGACCGCAGGCTGGTGCTCGGGGTCGGTCTTGTGTTTGTCGGTGGCTTCCTTGACCCAGTCGGGTTGGACTTCGGGGAAGAGGGTATCCTCTGCTTGGGCAGCGGCGCCAAGGTGCTGGGCAAGGGCTTCGAGCAGTCCGGCGAACTGCCTCAGTTTGTCCCAGGGGAACCGGACACCGGCCTTTGTCGGGCCGGTGTAGCGGTGGGTGTCAACGAATTCGCGGATGTCGAGGCTGGGTAGGCTACTCTCCGCGTCGGGCGGAATGAGGGTGATGCGAATTTCCCACTCCTTCGTTTTTCCCACGGTGCCAAGAAGGGTTTCGCCGTGGGCGGGGAGGGTTGCCTGAAGTTTGCGGACGGCGGCAAGCAGCTCGAGGAGGAGTGCGCCGTTAAGAGACATTCCGGATTTGGTGGGACCGGCATACTTCTCGGTGGCAACGAACTTGCGGATGCTGCCACGCGATTGCCCCTTCCAAAGGTTTACGGCGAAGACGATGCGTGTGGTGGCGGTCAACTCGATGAACCCAATGTCGCGGTCGGCCATAAACTCAGGGGACAATCAAGAAGTCGAGTTGATCGCGGCGAACCGCGTTCAGGATTTCCAAAAGATCTTCGATGTCCTGGAAGCTGATGTTTCGCAGGTGCGCCGCCTCGTTCCGAAGGCGGCGTACTTTGGTCAGATAATCCGGCCATCGCTTCTTCGGCGGATCAATGATTCGGTTCGACCTGGGCTTGTCGAGAAATACCCTGTCGGTGAGCGACTGAAGAATGGCGGAGACCTCGGCGAAGGTGAGGCAGCCCACAGTCTGTTCGGGTGTTGGTTCGGCTCTCGCGGTCGCGCCAAGACTGGCGGCAAACACAGAGCAGACTCTTGTCCAGAGGTTGCTGGCTGCCTCGAATTCTTCGCGTCGCTCCTTCAGCAACTTGCCGAGGGCCGCTTTCGCCTCATACGGGGCGACAACCGGAATTTGACCGGCCCACTCTAGCAGGGCGCGCTGAAGCTCCGGTTCGTAAAGTCTCTGCTCCGTCTTGATGTTCTGCAGCAGCGCCTGCACCTCAGGAGGTTGCATCTGGCGAAAAACATTGCGCAGCATGGCGCGCAATGCCACTTCGATGTCCTGGAGCAAGGCGTTGACCCGCCCGTTGGCTGACCGGCGGAGCAAATCAATTGGCGCTGGTGCAGTGCCCCTTTGCTCTTCGACAACGTATCGAGCCAGCAAATTGCGGAACTGATAGTAGCCGGGCAGGAGATTTGTGCATAGAAATCCGCTCAAAAAGAGGCGGCGGATTTCCTCGGATGTTTCCAGGTGAATCTCCGGCCGGTGCAAGATGAGTTTTCCGCCGCCGCACATGAGCCGGAGGTGCTTTTTGCAGGGGTCTGGCAGCGCCGCAAACCGGTCCCGGTAGCGGCGCACGGCGGGACTCTCAGCAAGCCAGTTGCGCAGACATTCAGCGACGGAGTCATCGTAAATGCGTTGCGTCCAATCGCCGTAGAAGTGTTCAACTAACCCCGCGACCAAGGCGAGGTCGTTGCCACACCAGTCGAGTACGAAATAGAGCATCGCCTCGCCCCACTGTCCCCAGAAGCGTTCTGACCGGGTGGCGATGACGCGGTAAAGGCGGAGCAAGTCATCGCGACCAAGCTCGGGCAGGCAAAGATGCGCACGCGCGCCGGTGTGGAGCTCGGTTGCGGTAGCTGCTTTGATGGATCGCGCGTCCAGGGCCCCGAGCCAGAGCATTGCCGTGGGGTTATGGACCGCGATTTCTTGCAAGCGCGCGGAGACGCTTTGCAACTGGGCGAGCGGCAGGGGTGCGCTGTGATCAATCAACATGACCCCTTTCTGCCCCGACTTCCGCTGAGGCCCGATAAACTCGGCGAGGCGCTGTGGGAGGTCCCCCTCGGCAGCGCAGTCGAATACCGCGCAGCGCATCTTTGCTGCCGAAAGCTCTCGTCGGACACTCGACCCAACCGAAGTTGCCCCAGCGCCGGGAGGACCAACGACCGCCACGTTCATCCCCTTCATCAGGAGCTCCGCTGCGGTGTGGGCAACGGCGTCGAAGACGGGCAATGGGATGAGCGTGTCTCTGTCCATGTTTCAGGTCTCCACTCCGGGTAGGCGGAATTTGTCGAAAACAGCCTGGGTGAGGGTGGCGGCCGCCTTGGCGTCGAGCGTGCGGTTATAGAAGGCTTCGTAGAGGCGTTTGCGCAACTCCCGCAAGTAGCCTTCGTAATTGGCTACAGTGCGGCTTATTTCTACGGGTTTGGCGGGGATGTGCCCGGTCTTGTGACCGGCTTGTTGCGCGTAGAGCAGGAACTTGCCCTCGGCAGGGGACTTGACCATGCGGCTCCAACTCTTGTCTTTGGCGTAGAGAGCGGGGATGAGGCTGCCGGTGTCGAGGACGAGCTCGGTGCCGGGAAGCTCAATTTGAGTCTTGGGTTCTGCCTTGGCGGTGTCGGAAAAGAAGTCGTCGGGGAAACGGTGCGGGCCGTTGGGCAATTCCTCCGTGAGGACATCCTGAAGGGTCTGTTTCTCCGCGCCAGTCTTGCGGGCTTTGGTTTTGCGGGCCTTGCCGCGCATCTGGCCGAGGTCGATGCGCTCGCGGACTAGTTCGCACAGGCCATCGTAAAGCGGGTGTAAGTACTTCTTGGGGTCTAGCCCGATGGCGCGGAGCACGGCAGCGTCGAGCGCCTGACGGTCTTTCTGCTTCACCTCCTCGAACACATTCCCGATGTCGCGTTTAAGGAGCGCTTCAAAGGCTCCATCGATGGATTTCTTCTGATTCGCGGTTGCCTTGCGGAGATCGGGCACGAGCAGGTAGTCGCGAGCGTCCTCGACTGTGAGTTCCAACGCACCGTCTCCCATCGAGACTCGGCCGGCTAGTTCGGTCGCGATATGGGTGACTGTGCAATTCAAAACCGCAGCCAGCAAACGGTCAGAAAGACCTTCCATCGGTTCCATGAAATACAGGCGTTTGTCAGGAATGATGTCATGCTCGCAGAAGCGGTGCAGGTGCCTATCGCCAAACGCGGCCCCAATGAAAACTCGTGCAGAATTCGTTTCGGTGTTCGGGAGCGCATACCAGCCCGGCACACGGTCCGCCACCCAGGTGCCTTCGGGCCACGGGAGCCCGCGAAACTCCCCTCTGGGGTAAGTTTGCTTCTCTCCCCATGCAATATAAGCGAGCGCGCCTTGGTGTTCCAAATCTCTGAGTTCCTGCTTCGAGTGGCGACAGATGAAAATATTCAGTTCGAGTTCTTCGGGGTCGATTTCGATTCGTGAAGAGTCTTTTGGGCTTTTTATGAGTGGACGAAGATATTGCCTTTCGATGGCGAACTGGCCGGCAACCTCTTTGGATACGTGGAAGAATTCATTTATCCGAGTCTTGCTGCCGAACTTCGGAATGGCGATTTCCCTTAAAAGAGAGAAGTTCCCCACGCTCTGCATCTCGACAAAAACGTCGGGAGTGCGCAAATACTTCCCCCACTTAACCGTCTTTCCATCACGCTCCAGGTCCGAGCGCAATTCTGCCTGGCGACAAATGCGGATGCGGCAATCGTCGTCTTCAACCGTGGCTGAACCGAGCGGGACAGTCTTGCCGTAGGGTTTGCCTGCCTTTTCGATTCGTTCGGTGAGTTGTTCCAGTTTTCGCCAGCGGGCTTTCGCTTCGAGTTTGGGGTCGCCGGGAGCGAGGTCCGCCAGGCGTTTCTTCACCTTCACGAACTTGACTAGGTTGTCATCGCGTTGCTTCGGGCCGTCGCAACGTTCAAGGATGGTGAGCACGGTGTTGACGCTCGCTTCGGTGAACCACGGTTCGCAGCGACTTTCGAGAATGGCGACGATTTTGAACTGGTCGCAGAAGAAACGTTGCAGGGCGTAGCCGTAGTTTACGTCGAGCCAGGCGTTGGAGGTCACGATGCCCATACGCCCGCCGATTTTTAGAAAGCGGGCTGCGTGGAAGAAAAGATAGACGTAGAGGTCGGCGTAGGTGGACGTGCGGAGCTGTACGGTTGTGCGGTCACAATCCCCGTGTTTACCCGCAGCGATGGCCTTTTCGAACTGCTCCTGATCTTTCCTCTGGTCGTAGCAGAACAACTGTGGATAACCGTCAAACCAGCCGGCGATGAGACATTTGCGGATGAAATCGAGGTAGCCGGCGTTGGTACGCTCGATCTGATCGGCACTGACGTAAGGGAAGTTGCCAAGGATGGCGTCGAATTGCGGAATCGGTTCGTTGATCTGCTCCGGCCGTTGCACATCCATCTTAAGGGGCGGAAACGGGAGCGTCTCGCCAGGCAAGAGGGAGAAGAAATCACGGCACACGATGCGAGGAAAGTTGGCGGAAGACGCGAGGTTCTGGCGGAAGAGGTTGATGACGGCCAACTCGGCAGGAAACGGCGCGATGTCTATGCCCCAAAGCTGTGAGAGAAGCGTTGGATGATCGTGCTGCCCGAGCCAGCGGAGACGGTCGTAGCAACGGATGTCGAACGTGCCGGTGCCGCAGGTCGGATCGAGGGCGAGGTCGTTGGGCGAACGGATGCAAAACGCGGCAGTGAGATCGCAGAGCGGTTCAGCCGTGAAGTACTGGCCGAGAAGGTGGCGCTCCTCCGGCGGAATGAGGCGCTCAAACACCCTGCCTACGACATCCTGGGGCAGGCTGGAAAAGTCGCGTGTGTTGAAGTCGTGAACGAGGGCGGCGAGCTTGCGCGCCGCTTCGGCGGGCCATTTGATGGTGTCGGGCAGGGCTTCAGCAAAAACGGCGTGGTAATCAATCTTGAGCGCCTGGGTGAAGGCGCGATTGAGCGCCGGGAGAACCTCGGAACTGTCGAGGCCGTCCGCGGTGAGCGGCGGCAACTGACGGGCAGCGCGACGGAGGCTCTGGTAAAAAAGGATTTTGCCGAGCAGTCGGTAGATGATCTGGCGCGTGATGGATTCGACGAATTCCCGGTCGGCAGCAGACCCGGCGATGCCCTGGGTGACGGCCCATCTCTCGACGCTAGCGCGCAGGGCATCCTCCACGCCTAAGCGGTGGTGGAGCGAGTCCGTGACGAGCGGAAGGAGCTCGTGGACGGACTCAATGAGGCGGCCGACGAACCAGGTAGCATCCACGTTGACCAACTCCAGCGCCTGGTCTTTGTGGAGGCGTTTCAGGTCGTGGAGCAGGTGGCGTCCGGTCTGGAGCAGTTGCCGACGGCGGGTCTCGTGGAACATGTGCGGTGCGTCGCCGGGGGCGATGTCGTAATTGTCCTCGTAGTCCCGGAGTTTTTCGAGGCTGTTGGCGTCGGTGGGTGCGCCGTGCTTCGGAGTGCGCCACAGAACCGCGTCGCGCAAGGTCCAGGTGAGTATGTGGGGCGCTTTGTTGGCTTGGGCACGGCGGATAACAAATTGGAGCAAAGCGGGATCACCGGCGGAGAGATTAGGCGGCGTCAGGGCGACTAGCACGAGCGGCTCGGTTTTCCCGTCGTCATTAACCCCGTGAACAAGGAGCGAGCCAATGGGGTTGCGCAGCGCGGCGCTGTCCTCGACGGGCCATCGCTGGGTCACCCGGAGGCACGCGAAGTCGTGCTGGCCAACTTCAGCCTCGAAGCGGGCGAAGAGGTCGGCCAGTACGGTTTTCATGCGTTGGCGTGGGCCGGAGGCGAGGCGGGTTTGAGGAACTTGACGTAGGCGAGTTCGCCCATGCGGTCTACGGTGAAGCGGACAATTTCGGGGGCGGCCTTTTGCCAGTCGCGGAGAGTGTTGAAGCTGGTGCCGAGCTCGAGAACGCGCTGGTGATCGAATAACAACCTGGTGCCGGCGAGCAAGGAGCAGTCGCGGATGGGACTGTAGCCCAGAGTACTTTTGAGGGCCTCGCCCGCATCACGGAGAGCATCGCGGGCGTCAGTGTCGCCTGCCGGCTTTACGGTGGTAAGGCCATGCATGGCCGCGAGCGTTGTGAAGAAACGGTTCTCAAGGAAATAATCTATGTCGGTGCCGTTCCAGTCAGCCATGAACCGCTTGAAAGCCGGAGTGAGTTTGTAGGTGAACCGATGGCGATCTGGTTTGGTGAACAAGCCGAGATCGCAGAAGGGTTCGATGCGACCGCGGATGTTTTCCTCGCGGGCGCCGCCGCCCGTGTAGGGCTTGCCACGCCACCGCTCGATGTTCTCGGCGGCCTTGTCGAGCTGGCCCAGGCGCTCGCGGTCCTCGAAGGCGAGGGAGCCTTTGTTCAGAGTTGATGTAGCGCCGCGCAAGATGGCCGGGAGAAAATCGCCCGCAGTTCGCTCGTCGAATCCCGCGCTGCTGAGTTCCAAGAGTTTCGTGAACAGGGGCAGCAGAACCAAAGCGTCGTTATCGAGAAAACAGTAGAGGATGACGGCTGCCTGCTCGCGGGAAATGATAAGCGGGTTGTTGGGGGGGCTGTAATTCTCCCATGCGGCCAATTCTTCCTTGGGTGTCAGGTGTGTGAGGAGTATAGACCGGGTCATGGCGGACCAGGTGCCTGGTTTGATGAGGTCGAGCGCAGTGCCTAGGTATGGGTAGCGACGTTCGCTGTCTGCGGCAAGTTTCCCTGTGCTAGAAGGCAGGGAGGGGTCCGACAAGTAAAGGTCCTGCAGCTCCAGGTTGACGGGCACTTTTCCTGATAGTACTGCCGCGCGGAGGTCAGCATACATTTTGTCGTAGCTGAGGCGGATCTGGACGTACTCGCGGAGGGAATCCGAGAACGGCGGAGACACGCGAACGCGTTTGGTGACCGTCTCAACCAACTTGCCGCCGAGGGCAGAGAGGCTGCTGGTTTCCACCCGTGCCACCTGGGCTGCGAGCAGTTTGAGAAACCCGGCACGCTGCATGTGCTTGTTGGCAGCGCTGAGGATGCGAATTTTGACAGGCATAGTTTAGAAACCGCCGTGGACGCTTACTCGCGGGCGGATGTCGAGCATGAAGGCGCGGTCGGTTTCGGTGTTGGAAATGAGGGCCTGGCCGATGTCGAGACTGCGGAGCAATTCGTCGAGGCTCAATACTGAGTTGGCGAACTTGACCTCCTCGGGCAGGTTTGATTTGAGATTGCGGCGGACGTAATCAATGTCACCTTGGACGGTGAGTTTGTGGCAGATAAGGGTGTCCACCTGGGCAAGGATACGGGGGTCAACGCTGGTTGGCTGCTGTGTTGCAATGATGAAGGACAGGCCGTAGTTGCGGCCCTCGCGGACGTACTTGACGATTACGTCGGTGGCGGCCGTGGCGCGTTCAGATGGAAGAATGTTCTGCGCTTCGTCGATGGCGACCCAGGTCTGCGGGATCGCATCCTGTAGTGATTGCTTCAAAGCCTCTGCGTCCTTGGGAGTGAGGCCATCTACCAACTTCAGGGTTTTCTCCGCCTCGGACGCGCGCACGCGGGAAGCGATGAGACGGCGCAGGAAGGCCGCGACGACGACCAGCCGGAGTTCGTCGGACATTTTGTTCATCACGATCACGCTCATGCGCCCGGGTTTGAGCAGTTCGGGCAGTGGGGTGCCGTTGTCGGCGAAGACGGGATTGCGTTGGAAGGTGCAAAGCTGCTGACGAAGCGCGCGGCGCGTCTCCGGGGCGTAGGTGGTGAGCAATTCCT
>Ga0181533_1003923_pt1 | contig 15675 bp, 13 predicted proteins | sample PEATcosm2014_Bin_45_FD_119772 | JGI IMG/M metagenome (GOLD analysis project Ga0181533, IMG submission 119772) | Peatland microbial communities from MTU Mesocosm Facility, Houghton, MI, USA - PEATcosm2014_Bin11_60_metaG | ecosystem: Environmental > Terrestrial > Soil > Wetlands > Peat | place... | reverse complement strand
TTCTGCGCTTTGAGCCAGAAAAGATCGTTTACTTCTTTAACCGTATCTCTAATCCTGAAAACGACCGGTTGCAGCTCCAGCTTGCCCGCCTCGATCTTGGAGAAATCAAGGATGTCGTTAATGACGTACAATAATTTCTCGGCTGAGCTGTGCGCCATACGGGCAAGCCGCAACTGAGATTCGTTCATATTGGAATCAAGCATAAGATCCAGCATCCCGATCACTCCATTCATCGGTGTGCGGATTTCATGGCTCATATTGGCCAGGAACTGGGATTTTGCCTTACTCGCGGCCTCGGCGGCCTCCTTGGCCTCACGGAGCACCTGTTCCGCCTGTTTGCGCTCCGTTATGTCGAGCGCCACGCAGACGATTCCCTGCACCGAATTGTCCATGCCGTGCATGAGGGAGGCGGAAAGTAATACCGGAATGAGCCGGCCGTCCTTTGCCCGGTAGGTGGTTTCGAGATTATTTACATAACCCCTGGAAATAATATTGACAAACCAATGCGGTCCGGAATCGTCTCTCCAGTCTATCTCTTTTGACGAGAGAATAGTGCCGAGCTGATTCCCAATCAGTTCCTGTTCCTCATAACCAAGAAGGCCCAGTGTCGCCCTGTTGACTCGTTCCACTATGCCATCCGGGCTTGTAACCACCAGCGAGTCATTCATCGACCGGATGATATTGTCCGTATATTCATTAGCGGCGATGATCTTTTCCTGTGACATGCGCAAAGTCTCTGTCATCATATTGAAAGAACTGCCGAGACGCTCCAGTTCATCGCCGGTCCTGATGTCCGCCCGTGCGGTCAAATCGCCTGCGGCAACCAGCTGGGTGGTGACGTCGAGGATGGAAATGGGTTTGGTCAGCCTCCGGGCGAACAGGAGCGCCACCACGATCCCGGCGACGATGCAGATGAAGGCGAGAAAGGCCGTACGCAGGTACATGTCGCGGATGTCCCCATGGAACTTTTTAAGAGAGAGGCCGATGTGAATCCATCCCCAGTCTATGCCGGAGTACTGGAACGGGTGCGAGTAGTGAAAAACCTCCTCGGGCGATATCTCGCTCTTGAGAAACCGGCTGCTCGCGGTCCGGCGGCCGCCGCGCGACCATTCCCCGGTCAGTGTCTGCTGTTTCCATCCATCCTTTGTTATGACCAGTGAGAAGCCGTCGTTGCGGGTCACGACCACGTAAACGATCGTCGGGCTCTCCTTGACGACCCGCATGCAGTGCTCCACGACCGTGCCGAAGTCCTCGGTGATGATGGCGCTCGCCGTTACCTGGTCGATGGAGGTGACGGTACTCTTTGCTTCCGACTCCATGGCGTCGAGTATAGCCGTGCGCTGGTACGGTATGGTGGCGACGGCGAAAAGGCCCAGGGTTACAACGATGAGGGCCGATGTTATGATGGTCACCCGCAGGACGATCTGTCTGGGCCAGACCCCCTTGAGCAACAGGTGTTTGATTGCGGTACTGAATCCGCGACTATTCATCCCCTGTGTCATATCATTTCCTCTTTGCAGTATTTGTCTTTAGACGCGCCTGCTCCGCGAGCAGTTCTTCCAGCCCTTCCAGGTAAGCCGGTTTGAAAGGGAGGGTGCCGCTCGTCTGAAAAATGGTATACAACTGCCGGCCGGAGGTGCTCTCGTTGACTTTCTGGATTGCCCTTACCAGGGTACGGCGCAATGTTTCCGAAGTGGTCGGAAGTAAACAGGTAACGCCATCGCTCAGAAACTGGGACTCGGCCAGGACCGTGAGCTGCCGGTAAATCTGCGGGTTGAGAGCCCCGCTTGCATCCAGCGCCGCGCGGGTAACGATCGCCCCGTCTGCCTGACGAAAAAAGACCTCCATTATGGAGTGGGACACCTTGGGAGACTCTCTCACCTGGCCAAAAAAGGAGGTACGTTTCGTTTTCCCTTCTTTCATCAGGAGCACGTCGAGCCAGACATTACTCTCCTCGTACTTGTTTGCCTGAGGGAGCAGGATGTTTTTACCTTTAAGGTCGGAAAATGACCGGATACCCTTGTCACGACGGGCGATCAGGAGGTATTTGGTCCCCATGCCGTTATTGTGCGCACCGACGAAAGAGGGAATCAGCGGGACCCTGTCGCGGATTCTCAGGTACTCGACTGTCGGCATGGATACGATATCCAGTTCACCGTCGCGAATAGCGTTGGTCATGGATGTCATATCGGAGAATATGATCACCCTTGAATTGGTGTTCAGACCCATGTTTCGGGAAATTTCCCTTGTCAAAAGCTCAAGGGTGGCTTGTGCATCGCGTATGTCGATATCGGCAAAGATCCGCGACAGGAAACCCGCCCTCAGGACCTTGGGCATGCCGTCATCTTGGTCAGCTGAGACGCTGGCGGGTAATGCCCACAGCAGCAAGGCCGCCATAATAAAGATGACCAGGCGAGGCGCATGGCAGTGTGATATGAAGGACCACCAGCATTGTAAGGTTTTTATCATGGCATCTTCCGGACGTTTCATCGTTTCCTTGTCAGCTTTGTCAGCAGCCTGTCCCGCTCCCGGAGAAGATCACTGATCCCGTCGAGGTAGGAAGGTTGGAAAGGTATGGTACGGTCAATCTGGAACAGGGTGAATATCTGCTTTCCAATGGTGCTTTCGTGAAGATGCTCGGCCGCATACTCGATTGAACGCTTCAGCTTATCATTTACCATGTTGGGAATGCAGGAGATATCTCCCATCAGGGATTTCGATTCAGCAATGACAGAGAGCTGGTTCCCTATCTGTGGATTCAGGGCTTTACTGGTTTCAAAAGCACCGCGGCTGACGATCGCAGCATCGGCCTGCTTGAAGAAGACTGTCATGATCGCCTGTGATGCTGAAGCTGTTTCCTTCACCTGACGAAAAAACGAGGAACGGTCTCTTTTCCCTTCCCTCATCAGGAGAACATCGAGCCAGAGATGACTGACCTCTTGCTTCGCCGCCGGCAGGATATTGATCGTCTTCCCCCGCAGATCGGCAACCGTGCTGATGCCGCGGTCCCTACGGGTGATCAGTACGAACTCCCTTCCCTTTCCCGCATTGCTCGATGAGACGATTGAGGGTGTCAACCGGGCTTCATCACGGATTTTCAGGTAGTCGATTGCGGGTAGCGAGACAATGATGAGTTCCCCCTTGTTGACCGCTTCGATCAGGTCGGCCGTATTCCTGAAAATGATGGGCCGCGGCAGGGCCTTAATCCCCATGGAACGGCTCAGCTCCTCTGTCCAGAGCTCCATGGCCGCCTGGGCGTCACGGGGGTCTGTATCGGAAAAAACACGAGACGAAAATCCCACCCGCAGGACCTTTGGGATAATATTCTGCAGTTCCGCCCCGGTAACCGGCGGTCCCCCGAACGTGGCCGTCGGGAGCAGCAGAATAGTGCATAGCATAATGGAATAACTTAAAAGACGGGCTGTTCTCATTGCTGGTTCCTCATCGCCTTCCGGCGATCATGTCCCTTCGCCTGGCGTACTCGGCATAAAGAGCCTCAGTGGCCTTCAGGTAGCCCGGACTGAACGGCACCAGTTTCCTCACCTTGAACAACATGAGGAGTTGTTCCCCTTCCGGCGTTTGGTGGAGCGTAAGGAAGGACTGCCTGATCCTCTCTCTGGTCTCTTCGGAAAGCCTGCGGTCCACGGCGATGATCCCCTGTGAAAGTTTATCCATCCGGGAGATGACAGTGAGTTCACTGCTTATCTGCGGGTTAAGCTCCGATGTTAGGTCAAAGACCTGTCTGGTCACGACGCAGGCGTCCGCCTGCCGGAAAAAGACCGGCATGACCGCTTTCGCTGCCGTCCGGGTCTCTTTTACCGACGAAAAGTATGTGTCGATCCCCTTGCTCCTTTCCCCCATAAGCAAGGTTTCGAGCCAGGCCATATACATGCTGAGGCACCTGGGGTTCCTCAGAGGCATGACAATGGGCTTCCCCCTCAAATCGCGAATGGAACGGATGCCGCTGTCTTTTCGGACGAGGAGCAGCAGATCTGTGTCAGTCCCGTTGTCGGATGCGGTGACAAGTATGGGAACGATGGGGGCCTGTTTCCTCAATTCCATGAATTCTTCCACCGGCGTCGCAAGGACTTCAATTTTCCTGTTTTTCAGATCCGTTGCCATTTCGGAGAGGGTCTCATAGAAGCGGGCCTCCCCCTTGCCGAAATGCTTCCAGGCGACCTTTTGTATCAGGACACTCACAGCGGCCCTGATATCAGTATTGGTTATATCCTGGAATGCGCTCCCGGTAAAGCCTATCCTGAGCCTGGAGTTCTCTTCCGCGTGCGCGCAGGTAACGGGGGAAATGCATCCGCTATTGATCAGTGAGAAGAGCATCGCAATGATGAGATTTGATCTCATGAACAGGCGGATACGGGCTTTCAGCTTCTTATGTGACATTGGATCGACCTCCGGAGCCGAGTTGTGGATTCTCCGGGAATTCATTGGCCTTGCTGAATATAACTTTTGTGTGAAACAAGCATATTCATGCAAATTCTGTCTGAATTCCGTAACGGCGAAAATATCCCTGCCATACCCCCATGCCGGCAAATCCGCCCGGACCATCTCGACGGAAACTGACTCTTATTTCATTTGACCCCTTTCGCCATCTGGGATCTCAGGTCATGGTGTTCTTTAAGAAAAGCCTCCATGGTCGCAAGGTATTCATGCTTATACGGAACAAGCCTGTCCATGCGGAACATCGTCAGCAATTGTTTCCCCAGTGGGTCCTGGTGGAGATTTTCGAGAAACTCCAGCAACGCATCCCGCTTCTGGATGCTGAGATCCTTTCTGATGGCAATAACGCCGGTGGCAATCGGTCTGGATTCCTTCAGCACCATGATATCCCTGCGGAGTTGCGGGTTGAGTTCCGACAGCACCTCGAAAAAGTTTCGGGTTGTAATACAGGCGTCCGCCTGTCTGAAGAAAACAGGCATTACCGCCTGAGACGGTTTCATCGCCTCTTTGTACGATGCGAAAAAGCATTTCAGATTAGGGACGCCCTCCTTCATCAAAAGGGTTTCGAGCCATATCCTGTGAACTGCCGCATATCGTCCGCGGCTCTGGATGAATATCTTGTTCCGGAGATCTACAATCGACCGGATTCCACTATCCCTTCTGACGAGCAGGACAAGGGACTCGTACAGTTCCCCCTGTCTGGAAGAGATAAACAGCGGATCCATGAGCAGCCGGTTTTTCAGCTCGACGAACTCGTTCGATACCATAGCGACAAGATCGACCTTTTTTAACTTCAGGTCCTTTTCCAGATCGCTCAATTTATCGTATATCTTTGTTTTCGCGACCAACCCCTTCTTCCTTGATATGATGTTGCACCAGAGATCAGTAACCGCCTGGGCATCGTTTCTGTCCACATCGACAAAGATACTTGCAGAATACCCTTCGTGGAGGGTGTTCGGTTCATCCTTGTCCTCCTGGGCAGCTTTGCTGTCGGTAGTTGCTAACATAACCACCAGAAGCGAGGCAACCGCCAGGCACACTAGCTTCCCTGCTTTCCCCACTCTTTCCGATAACCTTCTCATCTCTTTCTCGCTAATATGGCTCTGAGTTCCATATATTCGGCGTAAAGCGCTTCGGGACCCTTCAGGTATTCGGGCCGAAGTGTGCCTAGACATGGCAGGCAGCCAGTGCCGCAAGCACGAGTAGTCCTGCATTGATGCATGTGTATTGTTTGCCGAGTGGTCCCATGATCAGTGTTTCCTCCGCGCCGCACTATTGGTTCTGCCCCGGTGTTCCTTGATCACTTTTTCAACGGCTGCCAGGTGCTCGGCCCGGAACGGGACGAGCCGGTTGATCCTGAACAGGGTCAGGAGCTGCTTTCCCTTGGGGTCGGTGTGCATCTCCAGGAGGGCATCCAGCATCGCATCGCGCCGCTGGTTCTGGACGTCTTTCCTGACAGCGATGATTCCGGTCGCAAATCCCGGAGATTTTTCCAGAATTCGAAGGTGGTGGCCCAACTGCGGGTTTAGTTCGGCCAACGTTTCAAATGAATTTAAGCTCGCAAGACATGCGTCTGCCTGGCTGAAAAAGACAGGTAAGATAGTCTGGGTTGCTTTGGGATAGTCCGTGACGCTGCTGAAGAAACCGCGGGAATCTGAAGAACCCCTGGCAAAGAGCAGGGTGTCCAGCCATTGCATCGGTAAGGAGCCTTTCTGCCCAGTTTCTATCCTCAGACTCTTGTTGCGGAGCTGGCCCACCCGCGTTATGCCTCTGTCATCACGCACCAGCAGCAGGAGCTCGTCATAGAAATGTTTTCCGTAATCGGCAGTCAGCACCGGAAGAAGAGGGACGGTTTCACGCAGAGTGAGGAACTCCTCCGAGATTAAGACAATGATGTCCACCTCGTTTTTCGCCATGGCGGATTCCGCATCCCTTAGATCCTTGAATAATACTACCGATGTTTCTCCGCTGAACTTGAGTCTGCGGTCAACCATCTGCACCCACACCTTTGTCAGGCCAATGGCATCCCTGGGATTAATATTATAGAATAATAGAGGTGAATAGCCGACAACAAGAGGTTTATTCTCGTCATGACCACTCCTGTGGCCCGTATCCTCTGCCCTGACTGGCGCGCAGCATATCAGGAAGAGGAGCAACTGGGCAACACCTTTTACGATCTTCATATCACATCTACCATTTATAGCACACTTCTATATATGAGTAATTTTTATCGGGCGCCGTTAATAAGGTTCGTGACCTCCGTGCCCACCACAAAATCGAGGTTCGCCCTTGCTTCGATATTGTCAAACAGCGATTTCCGGTATTGGGCCTTCATCAGGGACTCGATCAATTGCGCCTCGATGACGTCCTTTGTTTCAACCATCTCTTCCTGATAGGCGCGCTCGTTCAGCGCCCTGTTTTCCTCGGCGGCCGTTGCCGCGGCTTCGGAAGAGCCCTTCTGCTGCTGTGCGCTCATCATCTGGATGAAGATGTACTTCACCTGAAGGGCGATCCCTTCCTTGAGGAGAAACTGCTGCTCCTTTAACCTGCCGAGCCGCGCGCGCGCCTCCCGCACCTCATTGACCGTTCTCAGGCCGTTGAAAATCGGAAGTTCAATTCCCACGCCGATAGTCCAGGAGGTCTTGTTCTCATTGGTAACAATGCCTCCATCATAAGGATTCTCGATGCGGGTAAAGCTGCCGAAGAGTCCCACTTTGGGAAGATGGCCGCTCTCGGCTTCGTCGATCTTTGCCTCGGCGGCGGCCAAACCGGCGTCAAGACTTGCCCAGTCCGGGTTGAACAGGTATGCCTCGCTGACCAAGTCTTTCAGGTCGGACCGGGCCGGGGTAAAAGGAAGTTCCCGCAGGGACAGGTCAATGGGGGTATCCCATGGAATCCCCATAGAGTTGGCGAGGGCTGCTTTTGCCAACTGCTCGTTCGCCTCAAGCGCCCTGACTGCCGAGCGGAGGGCCTCCACCACTGTTTTGTTGCGCAGGTAATCGGTCTTTTTCACCCTTCCAGATCCCTGAGTGTAGAGTTTTTCGGTCAGTTCGAGGGTGACCTCCATGCGCGCCAGTGTGTCCGCGCCGATTCGCAGGAGTTCTCCGGCAAGAACGGCGCCGTAGTAGTAGCGGGTGATGTCAAAGGTGATCTGCAGGTCCGTGCGGCGGGCCTCTTCTCTTGCCGCGACCATCCCCTGTTTGGCCTGGCGTACCAGGGAACTTACCTGGCCGCCGGTATAGAGCGGCAGGTTGGCGTTCAGGGTGGCGTAGAAGTTTTTCTTGTCCATCAGCTTGACATTCTGTTCGGGTATTGTGATGCTGCTGGCCGGTACAGAGATCGGCATCGGTCCCAAAGGTGTCGTTGCTAGAATAGTTGAAGCTGGTATCTGCATTGATTTGGAAGGAAATACGAAATTCGGGTCATGATCCATGATCGAATATGCGGCCTTGACGCCGATCTGCGGCCAGTACCCCGAAAGGGCCTGGCGGTGCTGGGCCTCGGCTATCTCCATGCTGAAACGGGAGACCCCCCGGAAATGGTTTTTACCTTGGGCGATATCTATGCAATCCTTGAGTGTCAGCGCATTCAGCTGCACTCCGTCAGGCCCCGGGTGTTGTTCGATATCTCCGGCAAAAATAGGGGACACGGCCCCCAGGAATATGCCCAGTGCAAGAGATAAAAAAAAGACGAAACAGTTTACCGGAAGATATTGCGCACCCTGGTTTATTTTTCTTCTCATACAATTCCCCTCCGAACTTTTTTAATTTCCCATCTGCTCCAAAGCATCCTGCAAGGCTGCAGTGACAGCCGCATATTGCGTCTCCAGCCTGCAAAAAAGGATTTTTGACTCCTCGATGGAGCCGGTCTTAGCTGTTCGCTCCAGTTCGGCGCAGAGAGAGCCGAGCACCAATGCTCCGATGTTCATGCTGCTGGATTTCAGGGCATGGGCGGACTTGGAGATTAAATTCCCGTCTGCCGCACCGATCGCGGTCTTGATCGCCTCCATCAGCATTGGCGCGGAATCAAGGTAAATTGTGATAATTCGCCGGCGTGGATCAGGCCCGCCAGGTTTGCGGAATACCAGGAGTTCATTGAGCACGCTCCACTCTATAACCCTTTTTTGCATGGAATCTCCGTTGCCGGGATCGGCTGTTGTTGTCATGTCGCAATCCTCTCTATGTTATTAATCGGCATTTTCTTCAGATACTTGAATGCAGATAACTCTCCAAATTCAGATAAAACGAAATACAATATATCACATAGAAATATAATGTGTGGAGATAGCACTAAGTTAAAATAAAATGAAATACAATATATCACATAATAATATTAACGGCAATTATATTTCCTCTAATTCCAAAGCCCGGATGGGAGTGAAAATGAAGATAAGATTCCCCTTTTGATAGCCGGGAAAGGGGTGGAGAGAGAAACAAAAGATTGCATTATTAAAGGGTTTGCTATAGGATTGGATCGCCCCAAACAAATTGACATCGACAGGTTTGCATCATTGAGATTACGGAAGGTCCTTTCATGAACGAGCCACTTGGCAAAAACCACGAAACCCAAGATGGCCTAGCGGAGTTCGATGTTTTTGTCCTCGTGGCCGAAGACAATCCGGTCAATCGGGAAGTCGCCCAATTCATGCTTGAAATACTGGGCTGCCGGGTTGACTTGGCTCAGAACGGGGTGGAAGCGGTCGAAAAAGCGGTGAAGGTGCCCTATGACCTGATTTTGATGGACTGCCAGATGCCCGAAATGGATGGAATAGAGGCTACCAGGCTAATCAGGGAAAAGGAAAAGAATGATGATGACGGGCGGCAACGGCACATGACGATTATCGCCCTTAGCGGCGACGAGGTTATGTTGAAGAGGGGGGATTATCTAACAGTCGGGATGGACGATTGCCTGGCAAAACCCTACACCATTAAGGAGTTGAGTACGGTGTTGAAGAAATGGTTGTATCGCGGGGAGAAGAGCATAGAATTGACGGAGTAAAGTTTTCAATTCCTGCTTTTTTAAATTGGAACCTGGGAATTAGCCACGATTCCCGGAATTATTCAGCGGGTGATTATTTTTTCATTGCAAACTCCTCAAAACCGGTATAAACCATTTAACGTAAGCCCGTTTTGCAGAAGATTAGGCGTTGTATCGCAGATATTTCTGGCTGAGTGAAACACATTAATAGAAGGAGGACTACACATGACCAAGGCAGAACTGGTAGACAAGATTGCAAAGGATGCAGGCATCACCAAAACGCAGGCCGACAAAGCGGCAAATTCCTTCCTCGCAGGTGTTACAGATGCGTTGAAGGGAGGCGGCAAGGTTACGTTGGTGGGTTTTGGGTCATTTGGCGTTGCAGAGAGAAAGGCCAGAATCGGCCGCAACCCGCAGACAGGCGCAGCGCTCAAGATACCCGCCCGTAAAGCCGTCAGCTTTTCTGTCGGCAAGGCGCTCAAGGAAGCGGTTCAGACGCCGGCTAAAAAGGGAAAGAAAAAGTAACAGCGGATCTATCCTTACCCGGGGTCTCTCTATAAAGAGGGGCCCTTTTTTTTATTCAATACCTTTAACTCCGCAACTCCGGCAAATCCTTGTATAACTCCAGGACTTCGGGATTGGCTAGTGCTTCCCGGTTTCTCACCGGTTCACCGTGGATAACGTTTCTGACCGCCAGTTCCATCTTCTTCATGTTGATTGTGTAAGGAATATCGGCAACGGCAATGATCCGTGCAGGGACGTGGCGCGGCGAGACGTTCCTGCGTATCGATTCTCCGATCTTCTTCTTCAATTCTTCAGTAAGCTCAATCCCGGTCGATATTTTTACAAAGAGGATGACCCGTTCATCTCCCTCCCATCTCTGTCCCACTGCGATACTGTCAACGATCTCCGGAAAAGTCTCCGCGTGCCGGTAGATTTCTGCTGTGCCGATCCTTACCCCACCCGGGTTGAGCGTAGCGTCGGAGCGGCCGAAAATGATCATCCCGCCTTTCGCGGTCAACATACACCAGTCACCATGGGTCCAGACCCCTGGAAATGCTTCAAAATAAGCTTTCCGATACTTCCGGCCGTCCGGGTCGCTCCAGAAGCAGTGGGGCATTGAGGGGAAGGGGGCGGTGCAGACGAGTTCGCCGGGCTCCCCCACTACCGGTTGACCAGCGCCGTTGAAGACCTCTACTTTCATCCCAAGCCCTCGGCACTGGAGTTCGCCGGTATAGACCGGGCCGATGGGGTTTTCGAGAGCAAAACAACCGTTAAGTTCGGTACCGCCGGAGATGGAGGCAAGCTGGACGTCCTTTTTGATATCGCTGTAGACGTAGCGAAACCCATCATCTGCAAGGGGAGAACCGGTGGAAAGGATGGTCCTAAGCTTTGGTAGTGCATGCTCCCGGCCGGGATGAGCCCCCGATTTTTCCAGAGAGGCAAGATACCTGGCACTCGTGCCGAATACGGTGATCCCCTCGTCCTCGGCAAGCCGCCAGAGTGCGTCGGGAGTCGGATGGAAGGGGTTCCCCTCATAAAGTACAATGGCAGCTCCGACAGCAAGGGAACTTACTAGCCAGTTCCACATCATCCAGCCACAGGTTGTTACGTAAAGAATAGTGTCGTCCCTTTTCAGGTCGGCGTGAAGGATGAGTTCCTTCAGGTGATTGACGAGGATGCCGGCTGCTTCCTGGACCATGCACTTGGGAGGGCCGGTGGTCCCGGATGTGTACATGATGTAGAGTGGGTGGCCGGCGGGGAGCTGGATGAAATTCAGGGCGGGCTTTTTTTCCCTGGAAGTGAAATCGTTCCAAAGAAGGGCGTGGGAAATGCTATCGAGCTTCGGCGCTCTGTCCAGATACGGGACGACCACAACGTGTTCGATAGCAGGGATTTCCGCGACGATTCCCCGGACCCGTTCGAGTGAATTAAATCGCTTGCCGCCATACAAGTATCCGTCGGCGGTAAAGAGAATTTTCGGCTGAATCTGGCAGAAGCGGTCGAGGACCCCACGAAGACCGAAATCAGGGGAGCACGAAGACCAGACGGCGCCCAGGCTTGCCGAGGCAAGCATGGCGATCACCGTTTCCGGGATGTTTGGCATGAACCCCGCGACCCGATCGTCAGGCCCCACGCCGGCTTCCCTGAGTGCCTTGGCCAATCGAGCCACCTGTGTGAAAAGCTCAAAATAACTTATATGTACTGTCTCCCGTCCCTCACCCTTGAAGACGATAGCGGTCCGCTCATCGCGAAAACGGAGGAGGTTCTCGGCGAAGTTGAGACGGGCGCCGGGAAACCACCGGGCGCCAGGCATTTTTGAAAGATCGTCCACTACATGGTCATAGCTGCGTGACGCGATAATTCCCCCAAACTCCCACATGGCTGCCCAGAATGCGGGTATATCCGCAACGGACCAACGGTAGAGATCCTCATATCCGCGGAATTCCGTTCCTCTTTTGTTGTTGATGAATTCCATGAAACGGGTCAGGTTCGCGTCCTTTATCCGCTCCTCAGAAGGTACCCAGATCGGCCCTTTCATCTCTCCTCCTGTCTTGCTTTCACTTATGAGATATAGCACGAAAAGAGAGATTTGCAAGCCGGCTTGATTCGGCAATAAATGGGTCCAAAATCGATTTATGCAGGGTCAACTTTATTGAGGCCAATGGGATCAGTAATTTCGAAAAAAGATGAGGGAGATCTATGCGGAGAGTTGCGAGAGAAGAAATAAGGATATATTTTCATTAATTGCTTGACATTTTCCATGCAAAGCTGTTAAGGTAACTTGCAATCCGTGGATAGTCCCGGATGAAATTAAAAAAGAAGTATCAGGAGAAAGTAAGCAAATGGCAAAAGGTAAAGTAAAATGGTTCAATGACAGCAAGGGGTTTGGTTTTCTCGAGCAGGAGAACGGCGAAGATGTTTTCGTGCATTTCTCCGCCATCAGTGGCGATGGTTTCAAATCCCTCGCTGAAGGCGACGAAGTAACGTTCGATGTGACCAAGGGGCCGAAGGGCCTGCAGGCGGCTAACGTAACCAGAGTTTGAGTAGAGAAATCTATTCGGCAAAAAAAAGCCCCGGAGAAACCGGGGCTTTTTTATTTGGCCTGCTCTTTTTCCATAGCGTCATCCATCACTTTATAAGCGCAGAATTCACCGCACATGGTGCAGGCGCCGTGGTCGGCGACACCCGACTCCGCCCTGAGCCTCCTGGCCCTTTCCGGATCGACGGCAAGGTTGAACTGCCCCTCCCAGTCAAGCTTTTTGCGGCAGCGGGCCATACTGACGTCCTTATCCATGGCCCCCCTTATACCCTTGGCGATGTCGCCGGCGTGGGCGGCGATGCGGGCGGCCATAACACCTTCCCTGACGTCTTCCACGGTCGGCAAGCGTAAATGTTCGCTGGGTGTCACATAACAGAGGAAGTCGGCGCCGGCGGCGGCTGCAATGGCCCCTCCGATGGCGCAGGTGATGTGGTCGTAGCCGGGAGCGATATCGGTGACCAGAGGCCCCAGCACATAGAACGGCGCGCCGTGGCAGAGCCGTTTCTGCAGTAGAACGTTTGCCTCGATCTGGTTCAGGGGGACGTGGCCCGGCCCTTCGATCATCACCTGGACCCCCGCTTCCCGGGCTCGCTGGGTAAGCTCGCCGAGAAGGATCAACTCGAAGATCTGCGCCCGGTCGGTGGCGTCGGCCAGACAGCCGGGACGGAACCCGTCACCAAGTGAAAGGGTCATGTCATACTCTTTGGTGATCTCCAACAGGCGGTCGAAATGCTCATATAAGGGGTTTTCCCGGTTATTGTAAGTCATCCATTCGATGGTGAAGGCGCCTCCGCGTGAGACCACGTCCATGATCCTGCCTTCACCCTTCATCCGCTCCACAGTACTTCTCGTTACTCCACAATGGACCGTGATAAAGTCCACCCCATCCTCGGCATGCTTGATGATCCCGCTGAAAATGTCCTCAACAGTCATGTTGACGATCGCCTTTTTTCTGACCCGCACGGCGTCAAGGGCGGCCTGATAGATGGGAACCGATCCGATACAGGCGTTGGTCTCGGCGATGATGGCGCGGCGGATCTCGTCGACCGGCCCGCCTGTGGAGAGGTCCATGATGGCGTCGGCGCCGCTTTTGACGGCAATTCGCGCCTTTTCCAGTTCCTTGCCGATATCCAGGTCGTCGGAGGAGCTGCCGATATTGGCGTTTATCTTGGTGCGCAGTCCGCGGCCCACAGCCAGGGGGAGGCCGTTTTTTCTTTTAATGTTGTGACAGATGATGATGTTCCCCTCCGCGATACCGTCACGAATGAATTCCGGCGAGACTCCTTCCGCAAGGGCGGCTTCTCTCATGCTCTCGGTAATCATCCCCTTGCGGGCGTATTCCAGCTGTGTCATATGAACTCCTTCTTTAACTACTACCTGTTTTCAGGTCCCTTGCAGCCTGATAATGGTTCACCGGCCCACGCCCCTTTCCCAAGGGCTGGGCGAGTTTTATGGCCAGCGTGACAAATTCCTTGGCGCGGGCCACGGCTTGGTGAAGCGGTTCGCCCTGGGCGAGAAAAGCGCTAATGGACGAAGATAACGTGCATCCGGTGCCATGGGTGTTTTTCGTCAGAATGCGCGGCACGGGATAACGGGAGAAGGCGCCGCCGTCAAAAAGAATATCCACTGCGACTCCTTCAGGGAGGTGCCCCCCCTTGATCAGCACATTCCTTGCGCCCATGTGGCTGAGCATTCGGGCGGCCTCCTGCATTCCCTCTTCATCCACTATTGTGAGTCCGGTAAGCTTTTCCGCTTCCGGAATGTTCGGGGTCAAGAGGTATGAGAGGGGGATGAGACACTCTTTGAGGATGATCAAAGATTCTCTTTCCATAAGGGATGCTCCCCCTTTGGCGGTCATGACCGGATCTACCACTACGATCTTTTTGTTGAATTCACGAAGCCTGTCCGCCACCAGGGCGATGATTTCCGATGAATAGAGCATGCCGGTCTTCACCACATCGATTTGTATGTCCGATAAAACCGCATCTAGCTGTTCCCCCACGAAAGAGGGGGGGAGCGGGTGAATACCGCTGACGCCCCGTGTATTCTGGGCGGTGAGGCTGGTAATAACCGATGAGGCGTAAGAGCCGAGAAGAGTGATGGTCTTCAGATCCGCTTGAATGCCGGCGCCCCCTCCCGAATCACTTCCCGCTATTGTCATTACCTTGCCGCGCGGAAATTCCGCCGTCCGGTTGAAAAGGAGTGACAGTTCGGCCGCCGCAAGGCCCGGTTCACGGCTTCCCAACACGGAAGAGATAACCGCGATTGCGTCAGCGCCGCTGTCGATGACCGGCGCGGCGTTATCGCGGTTGATTCCACCAATTGCCACGATCGGAATCCGGATTTTGTTTCGGATCTCAGCCAGGGCATCAGGACCGACAAGATGTTGAATCTCTTTGCTTGCGCTCGGATAGACGGAGCCGAAACCAATGTAATCGGCGCCGGCGGCCTCAGCATGGAATGCTTCACTCAAAGAATGGGTGGAGACACCGATGATTTTTTTCGGACCAAGCAGACGCCTTGCCTCCGCCGGATCGCCGTCATCCTGTCCCATGTGCAGACCATCCGCGTCAAGTTCCGCAGCCAGCACAGGATCGTCGTTGATGATAAAGGGGATTTTCGCCCTGGAGCAGAGAAGTTTGATCTCCATTCCCATGGAGATCCATGCGGGGTCCTTTTTTTTCTTGTTGCGGTACTGTATGACCGATATCCCGCCTGATACGGCGCTTTGCAACCTTTCGAGGAGACGGTCGTCCTGATCGGTGATGAGATAAACCCCCTTAAGAGTGAAAGGAGGGCTCCCCTTGTCAACAACCAGTTTCAGAAAATCCTGTTTGTGTTCCATTGACCTGTCTTGAAGAAAAAGTTGTTAAACCTAAAACAGCTTTTCCCAGGTTAAATGCAAAAAGCCGCGACAAAAGGTCACGGCTTCCTGACAGTTTCCGAGAATCGGAAGTTATGCCGCTTTCCTACGCCGGTATTAGCCGGATCAGGTTCAAAGGGTCTCCACGATGAGAAAGCGTCGCTTTTTCCCAATCTCCGCGTCGGATTTCGCGTTTCCTTGTGCAGCGTGCATCCAGCACGCTGCACAAGGAAACGCTTATCCTCCTTGACCTTGGAAAAAATCGACACTTTCGCGCCATCAGTGGATCTCAGTTCTTGCGAACTCCCCCAGCTGGCCTAAATGTTCACTTATGCTT
>Ga0181533_1003920_pt1 | contig 15681 bp, 2 predicted proteins | sample PEATcosm2014_Bin_45_FD_119772 | JGI IMG/M metagenome (GOLD analysis project Ga0181533, IMG submission 119772) | Peatland microbial communities from MTU Mesocosm Facility, Houghton, MI, USA - PEATcosm2014_Bin11_60_metaG | ecosystem: Environmental > Terrestrial > Soil > Wetlands > Peat | place... | reverse complement strand
TTTTTTATTTCTCTAATCAAAAACAGACACAACATGCTGCTGATATTTCTCTTCTTCCTGCAGTGCGCTGCCGCATTTGACGTCACCGTCTCCGACGTCCCCAGTTCGGCAGTCGTTGCCGCTGCGGATGCCTCGTTTCAGGTCGTTGTGCACTCCGCAGGACAGTCGCAAATCACCCTCACGCCGGGAGTCGACGCCCTCTCAGCGGGCGACGTCCGCGCCGCCGTCGTCACCTCTGACGCTGCCACGCGCGGCGGCGTATGCATCGGCATCTTTGTGGGCAGCGCGTCGGCAGCGGGGCTTGCTGGCTGCCTCGGGGACCCCGCTGCATGCAACGCCGCTGACGAGAGCACGCTGTGGGGCTGCACCGTCTCCTCGCGCCTCGCAGTGCCGCTGCCCGCACACGACCCGCTCTCACTCGTCGTCACGGCGGCGCCCCGTGCGCACTGGAAGCCGCTTGCTCTCTCAGTCACATTCCCCAAGCCGTGCGTCTCCGGCGGCGTCCACACGCTCGGGGCCCGCGGCGACATGAAGGTGGTCGGCTCCGCCACGGCCTCGTGCGCGTCGGTGGCGGCGATGGATAGCCTGCACATGGGCGCCACGCATGCGCGCTCCGCCATCACCGCCACGCTCTCCGTGCACATGCTCCCGCCGCCCTCGTTTTCCGTCGCCGTCGCAGTCCTAGGGGTGCATCCGCTCCCAGCCAACGCCAAGGTGTACGCCATTGCATCGGTGTCGCTGGGCGCCCGCACTCCCGGACAGCGGCTCGAGTTGGGCACTTCAGGCGTCTTCCCGCTGCAGCACTGCACCTCTGCCCACACCATCGACGTCGACGTCTTTGGCATCGACGGCACCCTCATCGTCTTCCACACCGAAACCTTTAGCCCCGTGGCCGCATGCGTGGCGGCAGGGCTCGCTGCAGACTGCCACTGCGGCGGCGATGCCAAGAAGCGCAGACGCAGCGAGAGCCCGCCCCGCGTCACCGTGGCGCTTGCCAGCGGCGAGACTCCCGGAGAGGTCACGCTGACGGGCTCTGCAGCGTGCGTGGCTGTGGATGCCAGCAGCGGGACGGAGACGGTGGGCACGGCCACTGACGGTGCGTGCGCCATGTCGCTTGATGTCGGCACCTACATCGTGCTGTCGTCCAGCGCCGGCGGGGCCACCACGCTGCAGAGCATCATGGCGCTCGAGTCGTTCACATCCGTCGACGTGGTAGTGTGCCGGGCTGACCTCTTTTCAGCCGAGTTCGTCACCGACCCTGCGCCCATCCTCTATGCGCCGTCGCCGGTGTTTTGTCCCAACCGCGTGGTCCCAATCACCCCGACAGTCCGCTGGACGCACAACGGCCAGAGCATTGCCGGCGAAGCCGTGTGGTTTCCCGCGCCGGGGCTCTATGCGGCAGACATCAGTGCATGCGGCCCCCACGAGCAGTGCGTGTCGGGCAGTGCCGAGTTCACGGTAGCGCCGCAGGAGACCGACCACGTGCCCGTCTACTGCACCGACGCCACGGCGACGATTGAGAGCGTGCATATGCCGCTGACTGACGACGACCACACGGCTGCAGCGACCGTGCGCGTGCGCGGCAACATCGACAATGCACGCCTCGCTGTGCAGGTCCGCACCAACGGCAAGGCCGGTCCGTGGATGCACATCGGCCACGAGTACACGCACCGCCTCGTGAGTCGATCCTCGTACTCGTTCAAGGTCATGCGTGTGCAGCAGATGCCCGACGCCGCCGCCGCCGTCTCGGCCTGCTACATCAACGCCGGACACGTCGAGGCGACGCCCTCCGTGTCGGCGAGTCTGCAGAATCCGATCCAGATCGTGGTGGGCGACATGGGCCGCGAACTGCTCCTCTTCCGCGTCGCCATCAAGGGGGCGACGGGCGCAGTCATCCAGTCTGTCGTCACGCAGCGCGGCGACACCGTGGACATTGTGTCCCTCGCGGAGGGGTCCATCCTGATGGCGGTGGGCCCGCTGAGCGACTGGCGCACGCCCTACGCCAACAGCAGCATGTTGCTGAGCCTCGTCCTCGACACCGGCATGCATCTCGACGTCTCCGATCTGGACTATGTGCTCTCGAAGGGATTGTATCCGGCGCCCGTGGCAATCTCGAATCTGGAAGTGGTGTCGCTGGACAGGGGCAGCGAGGACCTCGACTGCAGCGAAGCGCCGCAGCGGCTGGCAGTGTCGTGGGTGAACCCTACGTGGCTGGACATTGCCGTGGCGCCGCATCCGCTCATCTCCGTTGCCGGCTCGCGGCGCGTCGGCGACGTGCAGACACTCGATCTGGTGCAGGGCGGCGTGCCGCTGGGGGACCCCGTGGAGACGGGCATATTTGTTGGGGTGAATCCGCTCCGCTCCGAGGCAATCAGGCGCACGCTGCCGGCCACGCGGCTGGTGCATCCGGCGCGCGCATACGTGCCGTCCAACCTGCGCGCCACCGTGGTGCCGCTGTCCAACGCGACGACGCACGATGACGCGATTCTGTGCGAGGGCAAGCGGCTCTTCACCGTGCAGATTCCGGGCGGGCGCCACAGTCCCGTCAAGTACCGCACGAGCAACGATCCCGACGTCGGCAGCGTGCCCGTGGTCGACGGCACCGTGCTCGCCATCACGGTGGGGCGCGCGACGCCGCTGGCGCTGCTGGCCTACTTTATGCCCTCGACCGGCACGGGCATGGGCCGTCTGCTGCGGTGCCGGCCGGCAGTCCCGGCGTCAGAGTTTGCCAACACATGGCACATGCCCGTGCCGACGCTGCGCGACGTGTCGAGGGGCCTGTCGCGCACGCTGAATCTGGCGCTGGATGCGCGCGGCGCCGAGGGCATCAGCGTGGAGATGTTTTCAGAGTCGGGCATCCCCGTGGTGTTTCGCTTCGGCGGCGAGACGCTGTGGGCGCCGGACCTCAGCCCGGGCATGTACAGCACCACGGTCTCGTGGACCGGCGCCTTTGGACTGGCGCGCGAGGGCACCACCTGTGCGCGCACGTGGCACTTTCTCGCGACGGACGACGCCGACACGGCCATCGATGCCGTTGATCTCTCCCGCACCACCGCCGGCGTGCAGCGGCTGCAGTGTCCGCGCAACCTGTATGGCGACACGCATGTGTGGGCGCAGTACTACGTCATCACGCTCGCTCCGGGCATGGCCGACAAACTCGCCAAGGCCGGCATCGCCACCACTGTCTCGCTGTGGAAGAACGACGGGGGACAGGATGCACCGGCGGCGTTGTGGATTGGCCCGTCCGGCTCCTTCAAGTACCGCATGCACGATCCAGGATCGTACGTGCCGCAGATTACGCTGGAGGGCAAGACGGAGACGCTCACATCGCGGCTGCCGGACGTGTCGTTTGCCGACCCGCTCTTCACCGTCGAGTCCTTTGCGCTCGAGGTCATCTCGTATCCGTCGTGCATCGAGTTGGCCGACGGCGCCATCAACATCGTGCACCCCGTCAACACCACCATCGCCGTGTCCTTTGTGCGCTGCATCCCGCTCTCCCCGCTCATCACCCCCGGCGACTGCCTGCGCGGCGTGCAGATCGACTCGTCCAACGGCGGCACGCGCGTGAGTGGCGTGCCCTTTGCGACAGAGATGCTCTTTGCCCTCGAGATTGGCGGCGCATGCCAACTCGACGCCCCCTACGTCTTTCTGCCGACCGCCACCATGCATCCGCAGGTCACGGGGCTGCGCTATCTGCCCTCGTGCGACGACCGCCACCGCGTCGTGGCGCTGCAGGACAAGGTGCCCATCGCCGAGGGCTTTGGCCGCGTATTCAGTTGGACGCTCACCGACGGCGTGGAGACGCACACCTCCAACGATGCCATCCTGTCGTTCGAGGCGCGGCACTGGGCTGGTCGCCGCCCCCGGGCCTCCGTCACGCTGACCTACGGCGTCTGCAGCACGGGCGAGGGCCTTTCCATCACACTAAACATCTCGCTGCCGCCCTCGATCCGCATCGACGCCGTGGGCCTGCCCAAGTCCGAGTCGCAGCCGATCTTCTGCCCGGGCGAGGACGACGCCGTGCTGGCTGCCACGCTGAATCCGCCGCTGCGCCCGCCGCATCTGCAGGTGGAGTGGATCAAGCGCGGCGTCGGCAAGGTCAAGGGTGCCAGTGCTGTGTCCCCCGCGCGGTCGATGGTTACCGGGCTGGGAGCCGGCATCTACGAGGCGCGCTATTCGGTCAACATGGGCGGCGGATTGGTCTGCACCGCAAACGATGTGGCACATGTGCAGCCAAAGCAAGACTACATGGTCCGCGCTCACATGCGGTATACGCTGCCCACCTGCCCCGGCGGCACTGGCAGCGCCGAGTTGGAGGAATCGGAGCACAACGAGATTTCGGCCTTTACCGCCGACATGCTGACGTCGCCCGACCGGCGCTACCTGCGCGCGGGTGTCAGTGGATCGAAGCGGCTGATTGACATTCCCGACGGACACGTCATCCTCGCCCGCATGCCGCGCTCGCCGCTCCACCCAGTGGCCACTGATTCCCCCTTTTGCTCGCGCCATCTCGTGGTCTCTGCTGGAGCACTCTCTCCGCCCGTGGTGCTGTCGGGAAGCGCAGGCGTCGGTGGGCCCGTGGGTCTGTATGTGCCCCCGTGGCACACTGCCGGACATGTCGATGCCGCCGGCACCGTCCTGCATGGGGATGGATGCCAGCACGCGCTGACGCTGCCGGACGCAGATGCCCCGAGCGAGACGCTGGTGATTGATCCGGTGCAGCAGACGCTGGTCTGCCCCGAGACGGCATCGGCCCCCGTATCAGTCTACGCGCTGAGCGCCGCCACAGGAGTTCGCACCTTGCGTCAAACGCTATCGCCCGACAGCGACGCCCGGGCACTGGCAGACATTGACCCCCACTTTCACGTGACCCGCGCCGAGCCCCCCGTGCTGCTGGCGCCCGTGCTCCTCGACCCCGAGTGCAACCTGTCGCCGCTGATGCGCGTCCGCGTCACCGTGTCAGAGCCCCGCGGCGCGCTGCTGCTCTTTCAGGACGCCCGAGTGGATGGCGCCCCTGTAAAGTGCATACGGGACTCGCTCTACACGACCATCTGCAGCATCCCCCGCACGCGCAGCCACGAACTCGCCATCCCCTACTCTTCCAGCCTCAACGGCACCTGTATGCTGCGGATCAGTGTCTACCCGCTCGTGCTGGAGGCCGCCACCTACCACCCCGCCGTGTCGAAGGGCTGTCTGGTGGGACACGTCACCGCCTGCGTCGCCTCGCTGGATGCCAAGACGCTGACGAGCATGGAGGGCGACCGGTGCATGATGAACCACACCGTGGCGCCGGCGCGGGGGCAGGAGATTGGACTGAACGAGCCCCCCGTGCAGATAGTGGTGCCGTCCTGCCAAGGCGCGAGCGACGGCGCCATAGTGTGGCTGCTGCATCCGGACAACACTGCCGTGGTTGAGATCGACGGCGTGGCGGTGAAGCGCAACGTCACGCGCAAGCAGTGGGCCAAGCAGACGACGTTTGTCCAGACGGGGCTCGCTGCGGGGCTCCACACCATTGTCAGCACGGGTCCAGACGGGGTGCGGTGGCGCCTCTCCGCCACGGTGCCGGCCCAAGACGACATGTATGTGATCGTGCAGCCCGCGCTCTACCTGCCGCCCGCCCCGTGGTACGGCGGCGTGCTCGTCACGGGGCTGCCGCGCGCTAGTGTGGGCCCCGTCGACGTGATTGCATACATCCACGGCGGCAGCGAGACGGCACGCATCCGCATCGGCAACTCGACCGGCACCGTGCGCGCCAACAACGACCTATTCTGGACGCACACGGCGACGCTGCAGGTGGACCCCGGCGGCGTGCACGAGGTGGAGGTGGCCTGCGGCGACGGCAAGCAGACGCGGCGCCGCCATGCTGCCAGCGTCTACATGGAGTCGGCGCGCGCGATGAAGGTCTCGGCCAAGCAGACGAACGGCGGGCACCGCGTCGAGGTGGACATTGACGGCGGCGTGGCCCCCTTCATGGTGATTGCGGGCGGCGCCGTCATCAAGGGGTCCGCGCGGCACGTGGTGCTGGCTGATCCGCCAGACGTCATTCAGGTGGTGGATGCGCAGGGCACGGTGATTGACACCCGCGTCGCCGAGTACGGGGTGCAACTGGCGTTTGAAAACGTCCGCGTCGTGGCGTCATCGGGCGGGTGCGGCGACGGCATCACGACCGAGGTGCAGGCCTCGTTCGAGGCCAAGGTGCTGCCGCGCGCCCTGTGGATGGGCGCATGGCTGGTGGGCGACAACCCGATTGCCTCGTGCGACGACGACCGGCTGCAGCCGCCGCACACTGCGCCGGGGTCCTTTGTGATTCACGGCTACGGCAGATGGCGCGTGGCGGCGTGCGACCACGACTCCAAGGCCAAGCACTTTGCCGTCTACGGCGGCGCCGACATTGACATCCCGCAGCGCGTCACCACGTGGACCGCCGCCGCCGTCGCTGCGGGCGTCGCAAGCACCAGCCCGGCCACGATCCGACTCAGTGTCGACACCGAGGACAAGGTGGGGCTGGAGGACTACAACTCGGGCGCCATCATCGACTTTGAGCGGCGCGGCGCCGACGTCTTTGTGTACAACGCGTGGCCCGGCGTGCTGCACGTCAGCATCTACAGCACGGTGACCCGCTGCCCGCAGAAGGTGACGCTGGACTTTGCGCCGGCACCCGTCCAGCATGCGCTGCCCCATGCCCGTCGCGCCGACCCTGCGACCCCCAGCGCCTCAGCCAGTCCCCTTAACAGCGCATTCACCGGATCGGCCAGCGACAGCCCGGAGCACACCCGCAGTGCGAGCCCCACGCCAGAGCATGAGCACTCGAACGGGTCGACCGGCATGTCGCGCATTGCATTGACGCTGGTGATGGTCATCACGTCTGCCGTCTCGGTGATGATATTTCTGATCTATGCCACGTGGAGGCCATACCGGAGACTTTGATGAGTATTAAACAGCATCTTTTCCTTCACATCTAAAAAAAAGACACCCCGCATATGTAATTAAATACGCATTATATCCCACGTTGGGCCGGTGCATTTGATTGCAAACCCCCCAATACGATGAATCAAGTCAACTACAAAACCCTGCTCCCCGTCACAGTGTCCCAGCCGCTGTGTTTGGACCGCGCGCTGTTTGACACGGCAGAGGTCACGCGGACGCCCTTCGTCACGAAGAAGCGACCCATCACGCTCTCGGCTCGCGCCGGCGAGACTCCCCTCTTTCTGACGCGCGAGTCGGCGGATAAGGCGGCCTTTCTGGTGTCCCCGCTGAACGCGACAAAATGCGCCACGGCGCTGAATGGACTGGTCATCATGCACGCGCAGAACCGCGCCGCCGCAGCGCTGCAGGTCGGGCGTCTCACCGCCTATGGCGAGGAGGTGGCAAACATGGTGCGCGCGTTCGAGGCCAAAACCTCAAAGCAAAAGTACACGCCGGCCGAGATCGAGGCCGTCCGCCTGCTCGCCTTCCGCATCGAGCGCGCCCTCGACACGGGCCGCACCAAACTGCTCGCCGACGAGGGCCTCGTCACGGTTGGCGAGTGGGTCCACTACACCAAGACGCTGCGGGAGATTTCGCGGCGCAGCGTGCAGGACGCCGCACGCGACCCCGCTGCCACTCCGATGCAAATCTACACCGACCTCGGCAAGATGGTGGCATCCATTCCGGAGACGGTGGCGCGCGCGGTGGCGGCTCGCGCCGAGGAACTGTCGTCCGCCGAAAACATTGCCAAGGACGGCGCCTCATATGGGCGCGCGCTGGCGCTCCTGCAAAAGGCATCGCAGATCGAACTGACCGTCCTGCAGAAGCATCCGCATCTGCTGCAGGTCATCTACCTCTGCCTCGGCGTGTTTGAGCACCTCATCGGCGTGCGGGCGCTGCATCCGCATTTTGCCCTGCCGCCCAACTGGCTCGATGTCGGGAATGGCGGACATGCACTGGCAGCGAGTGCCATCATCACCGTGCTCGGCGCGGGCCTGATGCTCACGCCGCCGGTGCCCGAAGAGTTTCTGGGCCCGCGGACGCGAGAGGCCTTCCGCCAGCAGGCCGAGAAGGGCCGTTTCTTCTGGAAGGCGGACCTGCAGATGCTGCGGTCGAATGCGATCCAGTCGCTGCTGGCCGCGGGCATGGACATGGCCAAGCCGTTTGTGACGGGCTATCCGGCCAAGGTGGCCATCACGACGGCGGCGGCCGTCGGCGGGGCCCAGTTTCTCGTCCGCCAACTGCTCTACGGCGCGGCGGCGGGCACGCAGTATCTCGAGCAGCAGGCGGGCGAACTGGTCCCCGACGACGCGTACTGGGGCATCCCCGCCTTCTTTTGGGGCGCTGCCACGTACCTGCCGCGTCTGGGCGGCAACGTCACCGCCGACGCGATGGTGGAGGCGGCGGACCAACTCAAGTACATGGAGGGGACCGTTGCCGACTTTGTGGGGCGCGCCGGCGCCGGTCTGTTTGGCGAGTGCATCAACATTGTGGCGCTGACGGGGCTGACGGTGGTGGCGTTTCGGACGCTGACGACGTTTGCGGCGCAGGCCACGGCGACCAGCATGCAGGCCGCGGCGGCGCTGCAGAGCGACGAGCCGATCAACGCGTTGATCCAACGGCCCGAGTTTCTCAAACTGGTGCGGCAGGGCATCTACGTTGGTTCGCTCGCGCTGACGTACGGCCGCATCATCCACTGGTCCGGGTCCTCGCGCTTCTACGGCGACCCGCAGCCGTACGTCACCAACATGACGATTGCCCAGACCGTGGCGATTGTCGGCATGATGATGTCCGACAGCGGCGCGTGGGTGGCGCTCTTCCCCAGCCTGCGGGGCGCCAGTGCGCGCATGTCGTCCTTTGTCAGCAACGTGCTCCGCCTCTCCCTCGAGGTGGCGACCGGCGGCGTCGCGGCGGCGGGGTCGCTCTCGTTTTCGGCAGTGACGCGCTCGACGGTCTACGTGCTCGCCAACTTTGCCGGCATTCTCGGCGGCGCCAAGGGCGCAGTGGGCGGCGTCGGCGAACTGGCGGCCCTCTTCTTCGAGGGCGAGGAAAATCTGCCCACCGGCATTGTCGGGCTGAAGGCGGCCGATGCGCGGGAGCAGTGGAAGCGGTACGTGCGCGCGGCGACAAGTTTCCTGCTGCCCTCGGACGAGACGCGCGTGGTGGCAGAGGCCGTGGCGATGACGAGCACTGCCGACCTCGAGCGCTTCAAGGAGGAAATTGCGCTGCCCTTCATGGCCGACCTCGCCGTCTACGTCATCATGCCCAAGGCCGAGGAGCGCCTGCTGCGCGGCAACTACGCCCAGCACGTCCGGGTGCAGGTCGACTCGCTGCGGGCCTACATGCCGGCGGCGCTGCTGGAGGACGTCTACAACGCCGCCATGGCGGTGCAGTTTCCCGCGCAGGACAGTCCCGCCGCCGAGGTGCCGGACACGGTGCTGCGCGCCGCGGTGCTGGGCCTCTTCTCCACGGCGCTCAGGGCGCGGCTGGCGTCGTACTACTACGAAAACTACTACCTGCAGCACACGTCGCACTGGCGGTGGATGAACAACGTGCTGGCGCGCAACGGCAAGGAGCAGCAGTTGGGCGTGCTGTCGGCGACGCGCAGCCTGTTTGTGCTCGCGCTGCAGTCGAACGTAATGCACCGCGTGACGGACGCCGTGCTGCGCGACTTTGCGACGGCCAGCATCATGGCGACGACGCAGATCGACTGGAAGTACTGGTCCGGCGCGCTGTCGGGCCTGTCGCTGGTCAAGGAGTCCGCCAACGCCATCTACAACGGCAACCCCGACTTGGCGCGCGCCATGGTCAACCTGCACCTCTTCCTCGGCGTGACGGGCAAGATTTCGCCCGCCATCCTCAGCGCCGTGTTTGTCAACGCGCTCGAGAACCCCGACGCCATGTGGACGTTTGATCCGCTGCAACTGGCCAAGTCTATGGGCACTGCAGCCGTGATTCACGCGTGCGGCATCGCCGCGATGGGCATTTACGATGCCTTTCGCGAGTACTCGGACGCCCGCGACGTGCTGAGCGAGACGGCACTCGGGGAGCCGAACGAGCAGTTCTTCAAGTTGATTAGCGAGGGCGATCTGCGCCGGCGCGTCATTGGCGCCGCCACCGCCCGCCCCAAGCCGAAGCGCGTCGTCACAGAGAGCCAGCAGCAGCAGGCCAAGGAGGAAGGGCGCGAAACACGGCGGAAGCGGCTCGCACGCACCCGCGCCATGTATGCTGCCGTCTTCAGCGCCCTCGGGCTGGCGGGCGGGGCCCTCTACCTTCAGGGCGAGCCCACTGCGGCGGGCGGCGAAGTGTCGTTGCACACCGTCACGCCGGTCGTCACCCGCAGCCCCCTCGCGCTGGCGGCCACGGGCGCCGAGTATGTCGTCAATGCGACGGTGCACGCCATCGATGCGGGCGTCGCCGCGGCCGAGTACATCCGCAAGGTCAACCCCGCCGAGTACCTGCGCGACCTGCAGTGGGTCGGCTCGTCGGGGCCGCTCGACCTCGACCCCAACGTCCTGACGGCGCGCTTCTACACGCTGACTGCGGCGAACCGCTCCCGCGTGGCCAAGACGGGCGAGATCATTGCGCCCTCCAAGGAGATGCAGGTGGGGCTTTACCCCACAATGTATCAGGCCGAGGTGTTCAAGATGCAGACGACCAGCATCATGGGGAGCGAGCGCTTCAAGACGCTGCCGCTCTGGAAGCAGGCGGCCGAACTCACCGTGGCGGGGTCGGTCTACCACACCCCCGCTTTCGTCGACGCCGGCACAGCACTGGTGCCCGTGGCGCCCTACAACGCCTCTGACCCGCTCGAGTCCGCGGTGGCGTACATCAGCACGTCGCGGTGGCACGCGCTGTCGTTCGACTCGCTCGAGGGGCTGGAGCGCATCGAGGACTCGGCCAAGAGCATGGTGCTGACGCGCAAGCGGGGCACGGTGCCGCGGAGCCCCAGCGACTGGTTCGGGCTGCCCATGTACACGCAGCCGCGCTTCCACTACCAGATTGTGGCGCCGTTTCCGCAGGCCTACAGCGCCTCGATGCACCGCCATGGGGGCGAGTTCAGGCAGTGGCTGACGAACGTGGGCAGCCTGTGGGAGATGCTGCGCGCGCCGCTGCCGCCCGACGCCAGTGACCCCCAGTTGAGCACGAGCCAGTTCATGCACCCATTCAACGCCAACACGCGCGAGATTCGGGTGCTGGAGAATGCACTGGTGACGCGGGCCCTCGCCGATTTCATTGTCGACACCGACCTGACGCACGCCCGCGCCGTGGTGCACTTCATGGCGTCGTCGCTGCGCAGCGCCTACGTCGCAGACGCCAAGACGCGGTTCTCGGAGCAGAGCGAGATGGTCGAGGCGATGTACAACAACATCCGCTCGGTCCCCAAGGCGCGGCTGCGCGACTTTGTGCATCTGCTGCTCAACACGGCGCCCGACTTTGTGCTGCGCGTCGAGCGCATGTCCTCGGACGACATGCGCAAGGCCATGAACAGTTTCCACAGCGCCAACATCATCCGCGCCGCACCGCACCTGCTCAGCATCCCGGACGACCCCATCAAGGTCTGCAGCCGCGCCGTCTACCCCGCCATGGTCCGCGCCGCCAAGATGTGGGGGCTGGAGCACATGCCGCGCCTGCTCGCCATCGACAAGGAGATCAATCCCGGCCTGCGCGCCATCATCGACTTTCAGAACCATCTTGGGATTGGGGATGCGCAGCATGCGGGCCTCGCGCTGTGGGCCGAGTGGCGTAATGGGGAGGAGTGGATGGTGGTGCGCGACGCCAAGGGCCACCTGCGCTTCACGGAGACGCTGCGGGACCGCATGGACGAGATGATTCGGGGCCGGTACGGCGACGTCGACACGCAGATGCAGATTGACGCCATCGAGCGCATCGCCAACAACATTGCCCCCCTCCTCCGGGAGCGGGCCTCGATTGTGGAGAACATGAAGCGCAACCTCGAGACGCTCAAGGACGACGAGTCCACCGCCATGGGCGGCACCGCCATTGAAAACCAGTACCAGATGGAGCGCGCGCGGCTGCTCGGCACGAAACTCATCGAGGTGGTGGGCAGCGCCTACATCGACGTCTCTGGCTCCTTGGTCGTCACCGACCTGCCCACTTTCCCCCGCGGGCAGGCGCCGCAGGTGCCCGAGCCGATTGTGGACGAGTCCGGCAAGGCCGTGGGGATGCCACGGGAGGAGTCCCTGTTTGAGCCAGTGGCGCCCGTCATGGCGGACATCCAGCGCATCGACTTTGCCGGGCTGCAGAGCGCCAACGTCGTCACGGGCATGGCCGAACTCAGCGTGGCGGGCGTCGACGGGACGGTGCGCGCGGGCGAGTGCGAGCCCGGCATTGTCGGCGAGCACATGGTCTGGCTCAGCGACAGGCTGCTTTCTGGCGCGCTGCGCCCCTGCTTCAGTGGGGCCACGCAGACGTACGAGCCCGACACGGTGTGGGACCTCATTGTGCTGCCCACCCGCCCAATGGAGAATCTGCAGTTGCGCGGGCAGCCGACGGGGCTGAAGCGCTGCTACCTGCTGCTGGACAAGTCGTCGATGCTGCTGAGTCTGTACGACGAGTACGTGGCGCGGCTGACGACGAGCGGCGTGTTTGTCGACACTGCGGACGGCGACGGCCGGCTGCTCATGGACTTTGCGGCGTCGCTGGACGAAGAGTACCGCATCACGTACGAGGCCCAGATTCACGCAGTGCTGCGGACCGAGCGCGACGAGATCAGCCGCATGGGCCGCATGGCGAGCACGAATGTGGAGCGCCTCATCACCGCGCACACGCTGCTCGACCGCCTGTACACACGCATGCGCCCGCCCACAGGCCGCGTCTGGAGCCCGCTGGAAGTGGTCGTCCGCGACGAGCCCGTCACGCTCTACCGCCACGAAGTTGGCAACGAGACGGGCGTTTTTCTCGTGCGGGAATCCACATACAACGCCACGCGCTACGACGAGATCGTCACCGAAACGCTTGCCCCGCCGCAGGACGATTCCAAGCCGTCGTCTTTCTACCAAAAGTTCATCAAGGGCGCCGCCGTCATGTCGCTGCTGGGCATTGCATCCGTCATGGTGACGGCGGTGCGGCAGCCGCGCAAGGTCGCCAGCGCCGTGGCATGGGCCGCCCGAAAGGCTCGCGCTGCGCTGGGGCGCTCCGCAAAGGAGGAGCCCGACACGCCCGAGCCCCGCAACGGGGGCGACGTCGGGGCCCCGCTGACGGCCGGTGGCGGCATTCCGGTGTTTGCGTACGAGGTGTACGAGGCGCTGCAGGCGAGCGGCAGACTCCCCGACGAGTACGGCATCGTGGACGAGTACGGGCATGTGGACTACTCGCTCTCGGGCGGGATCGCGCAGGGCGGGACGGAGGGCAAGGCCCTGTCGAAACCCGCCATCCCGCACCCGCGCCCGCTGGGCTCCCGTGTGCCCATGCCGCGCCCCACGCGGGCCCAGTTTCGCGCGATACACCGGCGCTGCATCATGGACTACGACTGGCGGCAGGCGAGTGCGGCTGCGCGCGTCATTGCGGCGCTGGGGGAGCCCGTCACGGGGGCGTATGCATATGCCACGCGGCTCGGCGACGTGGGGCGCAAGTCGCTTGCTGCGCCGACCGAGAGCGCCGATGCGTTCTGCTTCCGCGTGCTGGTGCGGCGCGTGTACACGCTTGAGGCGGCGAAGCGGATTCCCGACGAGTTTCTGCGCAGCATCGTGCTGGCGGTCTACGAGGACTACCCCATCGAACTGGTCGATCCCAACTCGCCCAGCGCCCGGGCCCTGTTTGTCGAGTGGCGGACCAGCGCGGCGTCGGTCGAGAGCGCGTACGTGGCGCGGCGCTACGCGGTGCCGATACTCAGCGAACAGTACGAGGTCATTGCGGACTTTGACCTGCTGTCCTACATCTACGAGTACGGCGCCCTCGGCGTTGCCGCAACAGTAACCATGACGGCTCTCATTACAAATGAAATATAATCCCCGTCCCGCCCGGTCTTTATCACAACCCCATTTTAAAAAAAAGGATGAATGCCAGCCAGTGGTCACCGTTCTCCGGCGCTCCTGAGGGCAGCATCCCCGAGAATCCCACGGTGACGGCGCCAAAGGAGCAGGCGCGCCCCGCCACGCAGGCCCGGACGCGCGAGGCCGAGTTGGCGGCAAGGGCGGCGGAAATCACGAGGGCTGCGGAGGCGGCGAGAATCACAGAGGCGGCAAGGACGACGCTGGCGAAGCGACCCGACAAGGCGCCGACAGCCAAGGGCGTCGCCAAGGAGGAGATCATCGTGCCGACGACGCAGCCCGCAGAGGATGCCACCAGAGTGCCGGCCAGTTTCGTGCCCATCCAGTCGGCCATCCTCATGCAGGTGCACCGGGGCGGGCAGGACGCGTGGCGCAAGACGCACATGGTGCAGATTCCGCGCGCGGCGCCGGCGCGGGAGCGGCAGGAGCGGCAGTTGGCGCTGGCCGAGTACATCCACACGCGCGGCCCCCTCTTTCTCGTCTACGACGACATCCACCCCGTCGACACGCTAGCCGGAGTGGCGGCGCAACTCGCCAAGGGCGGGAAGGTGTACCTGACGACGGCGCCGTTCACGGGGGCGGCCCGCACCAAGTACACGGCGCCACTGACGCTGACGGCGGTTGGGCGCAGCACGCTGGTGGTGCCCGGCCTGCGCCAGACGGAGCCCATCGGCGACGTGGCCCTGACGGTGAGCGGGGACACGCGCGACGAGCGTCTGCATCTGCCGCCCTTCTTCCGCATGGCGCCGGTGCTGGAGGCCCTGTTTGTGATGGCGGCGCCGCCCACGCTGCCGCAGGCGATCCGCGACCTGACGGCCCCCTTTGCCGAGTCCGCGCCGACGACGAGCGTGCGCGCCGCGTTCGAGGGCAACTTTGTCACCACGGACTTTACCATTGCGGCGGGCACGGCCTTTTACCACACGACGGGGTTCATCGGCGACGACGGCACGTGCAGCCACACGCAGACGGCCGGCGCCAAGATCGTGCTCCCCACTGCATCGAGCAAGAACATTGTCGCCGAGTTTCGCGCATTCCTGCAGGCGTATCCCATGATTGGGACAGTGGCGCTGACCACGCGCCGGCCCGTCAACGCCACATCCCGCGCGGGAGTCGCCACCGCCATGTACCATGCCACCCAGCCCATAACCGGCGCGCAGATCATGCGCGGCGCGGCGCCATCGATTGCCTTTCTGCACCTCATTGCGCCCGCGGGCAACGTCCACAACGACGAGTTTGTGTCGCAACTGCAGGAGTTGACGGACCGCATGCGCGACGACAGCGCCAGCGCGGGGCTATGCTTGGTGCTCTGGGGCCGCTATCCGAAACATGGTCTCACGGCGGTGGACTCGTCGGAGGATGTCACCCTCGTCTTTGTGCAGACGCTGGCATCCATGAAGACCGGCTTCCTCGTCCCCTCGAAGAATCTGTTTACGTGCGCCGAGGGGGCCAAGAAACCGCTGCTCGAAGTGGTGTATAACCTCCTGCCCAAGTACATGACCAACGTGGCCACTGCCTCTGAATTCTAAACTTTTTTTTTCTCATTAAATATTTTTTCCCGCCAAAATTTGAATTTTTGAATTTAATATTTTTAATTTTCGAAAAATTCAAATTTAGGGGGTCAAAAACGTTACAAAATGGTACGTTGGTACGTTTTTTTCAAACAAAAGTGTTAACATTAAACGTGATGGTACAATTTGAAAAA
>Ga0181533_1003918_pt1 | contig 15687 bp, 15 predicted proteins | sample PEATcosm2014_Bin_45_FD_119772 | JGI IMG/M metagenome (GOLD analysis project Ga0181533, IMG submission 119772) | Peatland microbial communities from MTU Mesocosm Facility, Houghton, MI, USA - PEATcosm2014_Bin11_60_metaG | ecosystem: Environmental > Terrestrial > Soil > Wetlands > Peat | place... | reverse complement strand
CTTCTTGACGATCTCGCGGCTGACGACCGCGCCGTCCTGGTAGTTCACCAACTCGGCAGCCTTCGCGACTTTGGCGCCGGAGAGTCCTTTGAGTTTAGACGCGGTTTCCGGTTGCATAGCGTTACTGCCTTTCTGTTTCAGTTTATGATGCGACCGCCAATTCAAGTTGTTCGATAGCTTCCCGCAAGATGGTAGCGGATTTCATGAGGGCGCTCTGCTCGTCGGGTGGCAAAGTAATCTGCAAAACCCGCTCAACGCCATTTCGAGAGAGGATGCAAGGAACCCCCAAGCTCACACCGTTAAGGCCGAATTCTCCTTCCAGCACCGATGAAACAGTGAACACTCCATATTGGTTGCGCAAGATGGCCGCGGCAATTTGTGTGAGGGCCAGGCCGACGGCGAACCAGGTGGCCCCTTTGTAATCGATGATGTGATAGGCGGAATGCTTCACTTCGTCTGCGACTTTGCGGCGGGCTGCCAGCCAATCGTCACATTTCAAACACAGGCGGCAAAACTGTTCGATGGGCATGCCGGCCATGTTCGTCATGGACCAGGCGGCAAATTCACTGTCCCCATGTTCACCTAGGATGTAGGCATGGACATTATGCACATCCACTCCGCAGTGCTGGCTCAATAAATGACGGAAGCGCGCGCTATCCAGCACGGTGCCCGACCCAATGATGCGTCCGCGCGGCCAGCCGGACCGTTTGTGGGCGACATACGTCAGGATGTCCACCGGGTTGCTGACAATCAAAACGACGGCCGGTGAATTCTGGAGTACGATTTCATCAACGATATCGTGGATGATTTTGACGTTTCGTTGCAGTAGATCAAGACGGGACTCGCCCGGCCGCTGTTTGGCCCCGGCGGTAATCACAATCATGCGCGCATCGGCATAATCCGCCACCTGAGCTTCACGGATCTGGACGGACGGAAAGAAGGCTTGGCCATGAGCCAGATCGAGGACCTGTCCCATGGCCAGTTCATGATTGGCATCGCGCAAGGTGATCTCATCGGCCAAACCACTCTGGGCCAGCGCGTAGGCAAAAGTGGAACCCACAGCGCCGGCGCCAACAATTACAACCTTTCTGGGCCTCCAAGGGTCATCATTCATTTATGTTCCTCAGTTGCGGCGTAGTCTTTCTCTGTTAAGCTTCACGAGACTCATGCACGGACATCACTTACCGGACCGGATGCTCCGCCAGGCTTGGCGGCTCCAGCTTGAAGGGGTCTTTCACCCTCCTTGGGGGATGAAGCGATTCCGGATACCTTCCGTTCGAGATCCGCTGCCAGCTTATCGAATCCCTCGTGCACATCGAGGCCAAGCTCGCGCTCGACCGTCTCAAACTTGTCCATCAGCCCTTGTTGGTCATCCGGAGTGAGAACCTTGCCGGCCAGCGGGAATAGCAGGCAATCCTCTTTCCAAATATGACTAACATAGAAGGGCACCAGCGCGCGCAGGCTTTTCACGACGTTCTCTCGCGCGGTAGGTTCTCCCGCGGCGTAACCGCGGATGGCGTCGGCCAGCTCTCCCACCATCACCCGCCCTTTTTGATGCTCCATGGTCAAGCCGCCTATTGGACAGCCTTGCGACGGCACCCCACGGCGTATCAGGGCCGGGAATAGGAAACTCTCTTCCTTACCATGGTGGAGGCGATCCGCAAACGTGCGCAGGAACGCTACGATACTCTCCAGAAGCGGGACATCAACTGGTTCTCCACTCTCAAGCTGCTCTGCCAGGACTGACATGCCGGCCACCATCTTTTGGATAACTCGATGTTCCGCCTCTAGTATTTCAACCGCCGTTGCCTCGCTCATTTGATTTCCCTCTCGATCGTGAGGAGGAGCCCACGGTCCTCCAGCGCCTGGATTTCATGCGGGATGGCTTTATCCAACCCGCGTCTCAAATCGCTTGCAAACATGACGCTTCGCGAATGGATTTCCCCTCCTCCTTACATGCCATTGTCGGAGTTTCATTTTGGGTGAAATGCCACCACTAAACCCAGGGTTTTTACTTTGAGGTCCCACACAGCAATTAAGACATTCTCGGCGGGGTCGTGTCTGCTCAAGATTGCTCACTTTGGCGAGTTTTAGCCCCAACAGTCCGGCAGAAGGACTAATTAGAAAGGAATGATTGAATCTATTTCCAGCGACTTACGCGGAGGGGGTCCGCAGGTCTTATTCCGATTCCAGAGAGTGTGGTACCACCTGGTCCTAACGTCCTTCCTAAGTGGCCGCCTCTGTTCCATGTATCAAACAAGACTCGTCGTGAGAGGTTTGGTTGCGGGGGCTGGATTTGAACCAGCGACGTTTGGGTCACGAGTTTTGAGAAACGTTCGTGGCGTTTCGTCCTTTTCCTTATTCTTCAGTAACCTAGTACATGGTCTTTGCTCTTGTTCCGTCTTCATTCAGGCTGTTCCCTGGAGGGAGTGATACCACTTTTGGCACCATCATGCTGCGACTGGGCTTCGGACAAGGGCAGCGTGTAGATCCAGAGGCTTTTGCCCCGGAAGCGCAAGGGTGGGCTCCTTTCTCTTCGGAAGAGTCTGGCGATCTTTATGGAGAGGTCGTCTGGCCGGGCGCGTATCTCTCTGCCAAGCCTGACGGCATCGCCAGATTTCTCCCGCTATGCTCCAAGGTGACACGGAACGGCCACAATTAACGCTGCTTAACTCTGCCACCGGGCCGCCACCCCCATGATGGACCGGATAAGGCCATCGTCCATTGTTGCATGTGACAGATTAATATAGGCGTAATGCACTTTATGGGGACCGAATACGGGTAGAGTCCCCCGCGAACAACGATGTGGCTGCCCAGTAGACTCAGGTCCAGATGCCATCCAAAGTGGACGGAATGTCATTTATTTTCAAGGTGAGCACTTTTGACCAGACATCAAATTATCCATCAGCTAATTTATCTCCATCATATGGGCGGAGGCATCCGTGTTTGCGCGATATGGACCTTTCAATTAATAACCTGCGGGTGGCCCTCCGCGATTGCCATCCTACGCTTCATGCCCTGAAGTGCAGTTCCGCAATCCAAATGGGCATTTCGATTACGGTCGAGGTGCCCTCCTTCCTTAACGGATCATTAGTGAAAGGATGCTTACGAATGGATTAGTGGGCCTTTCACGCAGGCCGCCTGGGCCAGAAAGAGGAAGTGAGGATATGGGCGATCGGCCCGGACATTGTTTTGGTGGGCTGTCTTGGAAAGGAGGGATGCGATGTTATCAGGTAAAGGCGAGTTACATCTCCATCCCACCCAGTCGTCACTTCCCCGTGGAAGGGCACTTCTGGTTGATGAGGATGCCAAAGATCTGAAGCATTTCAGCACGCTGTTGACGTGCATGGGCTACTCGGTCCGAGCTTTTATGAATTATCAGGAGGCGGGGAGATGCTTGGAGCACGAACACTTTGACTTCGTCATCGTGAGCCAGGTTAGCCCTGCATTCGAGACGCAACCTCTCGTGGAATTCACTTTGGCACGCGACCGGTGCACGCCGGTGGTGGTGCTGACGCGTTGCCTACATATGAACAGTTATCTCGAGGCCATGCAGCTTGGCGCCGCGGACTATCTCGAAAAACCCCTGACGAATGCGGAATTCGAACGCGTGGTTACGACGCATTGCAAGCCACGGCAAGGTGAAGTCTCCGCCCTCGAATCGTGAAGGTGGGGTGCGTGGCGGAGTTTAGGCCGGGGCAAAGTGAGGCACCTATGGATCGGCCGATTGAAAGGAAAATCCAGTGGGGTCTGGGAATTGCCGTAGCCGTCTTGTGCAGCCTGGGCATGAATTGAGGCGCGCCGGTTGGAATGGCAAGGGCGCGATGCCGCACTGCTTTTGGTGGTGGCCAAAAGCGAAGACCATCGCCTGCCGCATATCAGCAACGCCCTGGTAGCCGCTGACTCGGGAGATTAGATTCACACGGTTGATCATTTCCACATAATCCAGGCCGGTCGGTGTGAGACGTGGATGCCCCACCACAGGCGTGCCAGAGCACTTACGGACAAGCTCTTCAAAGGGTTCTTTCTTGCCGTTGGTGAGGGGTTTCCCCTCGCCGTTGAAGAGATACCTTTCCATCTGGCGGGACTTGGGATCGATCTTCAAAAGCGATCCGTAAGCCCGCCGTTGTAATTGATGAAGCCCAGCTTCTTGAACTTATTCATGAATTGGCTGATGTGTGGACGGGAGGTGTCGACCTCTGCGCCAGAATCTTTTTACTGAATCAGGGAAGGACTGTTTCGGCAGGAGTTTCCTAGCCAAAATGTGAGATTGGCAAGAGAATTCGAGCCAGCCGAATTTTCACTCGAACTAATGAGTTGGTCGACAAGATCCTTTTCATACCGGATGTAGCGGGAAAGCAGATGCGTGACGAATAGTTCCGAGACGTCGTGCTGTTCGTGGAGCATGCGGACCATCGCAGGCTTCTCGATTCTGACCAACGTGCAGTGAGTCATCGCAGTTGTCGATGCCATGCGCAAGGGCTGACCGGCGAGACACCCCTCGCCAAAGAAATCACCGGCGTCCAAAACAGCCACAATCGCTTCCTTGCCTTGTTCGGACGTTACCGAATGTTTCACCTTGCCACGTTGAATGAAGAACACGGAATCCGCAGGGTCACCCTGCCTGTAGATGTAGTGGCTTGGTTTACATTCCAGGACGGTCTTCCCGTCGGCAATCTCAGCGAGGAGGTGTTCCCAATGATAACGCCCGGTTTTGTTCAGCGACATGGCAATTTCCCCATTGCGACGCCAGCTTTTGCGGAAATGTTTTCCAACCTGGGACTGACAGTCTCTGGTATCCCCGGCAGCCAGCAGCATAATGTAGAGCAAGCGGGGGACCAAAGCGGGACAACCAGTTGCCGGGCGATATCCCCCACCGATTCTTGGGATTAGATAAGAAAATTGGGCTGCCGAGTCAAGCCAGCGGAGTGTAGTCGATCAATTTGGTGCTGTAGCGGACAGTTTGTCCCGCAAAATGGATGGGTAAAAAACCTCTAAATCATTAACCCACTATCCAGTGGAGACCCATGTGCCTCAATCTGAACGTGCTGACCTGATTCGATATAAAGGTTTTCATCGGTTCATATAGGAGCGCGGCTGCTTCCGTCCAAAAGGGCCATCTGGGCAATAACATCTTTTAGAGTTGTGGCAACCAGTGCGTCTGATAGGCCGCTTGCTCGGTTGTCGTATTGGGAGGAGTGTCAGCTTCGCGGGCAGCAGTGAGTTCGGTGTGAAGCAGGTTCTCTGCGACGTTCCTGACGTACTGCAGGCTTGCCGAAAGGACACGTTGTGAAGACCTCAGATGTTAGGCAGAAGATCGAAATATTCGTCATCCTCGTTCTTTCCGCCTTCTCCCTCGCCCAGGTGCTTCTCTGACTCGACAAATTCAATGCGCTCGATCCACTTGACCATCTTGTAGCCAAGCTGATTCTCAACGCGCAGCCGCAATGGAGCGCCATATACCTCCGGAAGTGGTTGGCCGTTCATCTGTGAGGCGAGCAGGCATTCCGCCTTCAGTACGTTCTCCATGCTCTGCGTATCGTAATAGGCGCCACCGTAAAGGGCTTCACCAAAGGAGAAGAAGGCCACCACCTTGGCCTGCGGTTTGGGGCGCACCAGTTCGATGAGCGTCTTCATGGGGAGGCCGCCCCACTTGGCAATGCCACTCCAGCCCTGGATGCAATGATGCATGGTGATGTGCTCGATCTTGCCCAGTTTCTCGATGTCGGCAAGTGAAAGCTCGACAGGATTTTCGACCAGTCCCCCCACCTTCAGTTTGAAATCCCGGAAGCCGCGCTTGGCCAGATGCTTCCACTCCTCCCGCACCGGCAGCTTTCCATTGGGCCAGAAATATGAGGAGATATCCTGCTCGGAATACTCCTGGTGTGGAACCAGCCGGTTCAAGGTGAGGAGTTGCATGGGATAGGTCACGGATTTGAGCGCGTGCTGAAGTCCGCGTGGGTGGTTCCAGGAGATATAGTGCGCCACGACCCACGAGAAGACGACCACGCCGATGCCCACAAACCCCAGATACATGCCCAGATGCCCTTGATCATCTGTGCCCATCACAATGTGGTTCATATTCCGCGCAAACCCGGTCACCACGACCAGCGTGACGTGCACCACGAGAAATGCAACGAAACTGAGCATGGTGAGGAAGTGGATGGATCGTGCCGATTGCCGGCCGCCGAAGATACGCGCGTACCAGGGAAAGCGGTTCACCACGGCGGGCGACATGGCGATGCCGGTAGCGATGGCCAAAGGGCCGAAGACAAAGAAGACCGTGAAATAAGCAATCTGCTGCAAGGCGTTGTAGCCAAAAAACCCGTTCGGCTCCGCCGGCAGGTGAAATGTGGCGTAGTGTACGAAGGTGTTCCACGCCTGCAAGAGCACGAGCGGCGAAGTAGGCACAATCCTCCGCCACTGCTCGGTATTGAACAGCATGATGGCGAACACAATGCCCGTGACGATGAACCCGTGAACGTTGATGAAGTGCCAGACCCGCGCAATGCCAATGGTGTGCCGGTAACCGGGCGTGCCAATGATCGGCGAGAGATAACGGGCATCGTCTTTCGCCGTCCACACGCGGTGGCGAGGAACCTCGACGGGCGTAAACCGGATCCATTCGCTCCCCGGCGTGCAGTCATCGTTGAAATACAGACGGGGGTGATCTACCAGGATGGACAGGCCGCTGCGAATCAGCATCATCACGAAAAGGAAATTGAAGAAGTGGCAGTAACGGACCCAGAGCGGAAACCCGTGCGGCCCGGCGAAGTTGTTGGGATATATCTGGGGAACGGGTGGAACGTGAGGCAGGCCAGCCACGGCAAACTCAATCCAGCAGGCGAGAACCGCGGCGAGAATCGCCACAGCGATTCCGATCGGAATGGAAGAGCGAATCCAGATGCGGAAGCGGCGGTCCTTTGGGTAGTGCACTGCCCGATGTGCGGCATCGAAAGTAATCATACCTCCCCCTTTAGAACGCGCCGGTGCATCCCCTTGAAAGGTCCTCGCCCTTCCTTGGGTACCGACCTCCGGAGCATCTCCGTCGCATCCAAACCCATATAAATGCTGATGACGGCAACGATCCGAAGATTCACAATTCGCGTTCGAATCTTGAGTTTGCCCCACTACTGTTTGGGTTGCCGTGACAAAAGTCATCGGCACGCCTCCATAGGTTCTGTAACACTGACCTTTCGGAGGCCGAACGGTGTTTGGCCCTCGGGCAAACGCCGCTCACCCCACTCGGAGCTGTGACTCATGTCTCCACCTACGACGACAATCCAAGAAGAGGCTCCACGCCGGGCCAGCGCGGAAGATATTTTCAGGATCAACGCTGCCCGCGAAGCCATGCTCTCTCGCCTGTTGATGCTCTATATCAGCACCGGGCTGTTTTTCATGCTGCTTCCGGGAACTTTCCTAGGCGTATGGAACCTCCTGGCCATCAGCAGCCACCGCGCGGCGGACTCCGTTTCGGCAGCGTGGATTCAGGCGCACGGCCATGCCCAGATCTTCGGTTGGATCGGATCTTTCATCCTGGGAATCGGCTTCTACTCCCTTCCTAAGTTGCGCCGCGCACATCCATTTGGGCTGTCGCCGGTGGGTGTCGCCTGGGGCTTGTGGGCCTCCGGGGTCGCCCTGCGCTGGCTCGCCAACGTCTATCAATGGCACTGGCGCATCCTGCTTCCCCTTTCGGCAGGTCTGGAACTTGCCGCCTTCGTGATTTTCTTCCGCACCGTTTCCGGCCACCACCCGCTGGACTCGGGCAAGGAGAGGCTGGACGAATGGATCTTCGTGGTTATTGCGGGAACGGTGGGTCTGCTACTCTCGCTACTCGTCAACTTCGGTAGTGCCGCCTTTCTCGCCTTTGCAGGTGCGTCCCCGGCGGTGGGAGCGGATTTCGACCAGAGCTTTCTGGTCCTCCAAGCGTGGGGTTTCCTGGTGCCTTTTGTGTGGGGATTCAGCGCCAAGTGGCTGCCGGTTTTTCTCGGATTGCCGACTACACGGGGGCGTGTGTTGTTGCTTGCTGTGGGGCTCAATTCCCTGGGCGTGCTGGCGGCGTTTCTACACACCATGTCCGCGGCCGCGCTCCTGCTGCTTGCCGGAATGGTCCTAGGGGTTTATGCGCTGAGACTGTTTGAAATGCCCGTGCGTCCTGCCAAGGTCAAAGGCGTACACAGCAGTTTCCCAAGCTTCGTGCGCATTGCTTATGGGTGGGCGTTGGTCGCGGCAGGACTGGGCGTTTGGGCTGCGTCGGCAGGAAACGCCCACGGCATTTGGGGCGCATCTCGTCACGCCTTGACTGTCGGTTTCCTGGCGACGATGGTGTTCGCCATTGGTCAGCGCGTGCTTCCCGCCTTTGCCGGCGCCCACACACTGTTCAGCACCAAGCTGATGTTCACAGCCCTGCTGCTCCTGGGGGTAGGATGCGCACTGCGCGTCAGTTCGGAGATTCTTGCTTATCAAGGTTTTCTCGGTTCTGCTTGGTCGTGGCTTCCCGTATCAGCCGTTGCCGAAATGACCGCCGTGACGGTCTTCGCGGTGAATCTGTCCTTGAGCTTCTTTGGCAGGCCGTCTACGGCAACGAAATGATATATCGTGCTCCGATATGCGGTAACCATCAGACGCCTCGTAAATCCGTTTCAGTTTGAACATCACTATTCCTCCGAGGGAGGACACAGGCGCTTGGGAGCCTCGCAGAGGGAGTTCCTGCCGGAGGGGAGGGATACGGGACGCCTCGCCCGAAATCGGACCCTTCCCCCGCTTGTTTCAACCCCCACATCTATAAAGCCAGTCGCTTCAAGCCTCCCCGGCAATCGCTCTGGATCGAGAGTAACCATCGTGCCGGCGAGGTGGAATATCTGCATCCATACCGACCACATGCTATCCGAACCGGCGAAGATGCCACCCGGCTCGAGAACTCGGAACGCTTCACAAAATAGCCGGTCTTGCAGAGCGGGTGAAGGTATATGGTGTAGCATCGTAAATGAGAGAACAACTGAAAACATCTCGTTGCGGAATGGCATGGCCGTGGCATCACCGACCTGCACCTTGACGTTCGAGGCGGCAGTACGTTCCCGCAGAGAGCGCGCCAGGTTGAGGTCCAGTTCAAGGCATGTGAGGTGCCGGCATCGGGAGCGCAGCAAGTCCGTTGTGAGGCCTGGCCCCGGCCCGAGTTCCAGGACCTCGCCGCCCAAATCCACTCCTTTCAGAGACCAAGGCAAAATTTCAGTGCCGAGTCTATGTCTCCAGTGGTTTGACTGGCAGTACCAACGGTGCAGCCGGTTCATCTTAACCGAGCCTCTCGGACGGAAAGGTTAACGTGCCTCCAATGGCAGCGGGGCGCGAAGCAGTTGGGCGCGATGAGTATGGGAGAGATTCATGGTGTGCCACAGTTCCACTCCCCACCATGCCAGCGCCGCCACCTCGATGAATCCCGTTACTCCGACCAGTGAAAAAGCCACGCGAGGAATGAAGTCAGTGAGGATTTGCAGCACCACGCGCCCGGCGCATCCCACGTTAAGAAGAATGAAGGGTCCCCAGAGCGAGCTGAGGCGACTCGAATCCACGCCCGCCAGGATCGGCACCACGCGCGACGCGACCCCCAGAATCATGAAGCTGACGAAGCCCACCGTGTAGGCATGACGGTACGAACCCAGAAAAGCGTGGGAGAAGCCCTGGTGTGTGAGCACCCCGTAGACGAGGAAGAAAGGCAGCATGGCCATGGAAATAAGCAGCCAGGTGTAGGCGGCTCGGATGAACTTCAGGCTGCGGTCGGATTGCGCGGTTTTGGCAAAGACGCGAAGTTGCGTCACCAGCAACAGCGCCCATATCGCCATCAGTATGAACGCCACCTCAAGTCCGATGGAGTAATAGAGATTGCCGCTGGAGAAGAACAGTTCGTAGCTCGCGATGTCGAGAATCAATGAGCCGTTGATGAGCCAGAAGATCAGCGACTGGCGGTCGTGCCGCGGCTTGCCCATACCATAGACCGCTGGCACAAAGCGCTGGCTGACTCCGGCGATGATCAACGCCCCGAAGCCCAGCAATTGGATATCGCGCAGCGGGCCGTCAATCAGCGCAATGCGCATCACTACCTGGTCGACCCCGACGGCTGTCACTTTGGCAAAAAAGAGCAGGTCACTCACGATGGCCTGAACGAAAAACCAGAAGAAAGCCCCGAAGATGAATTTCTCATAAATCTGGTGTGGTTCCACGGATTGCCGTGCGGTCTTGAGGATGATGACGATGAACATGGTAATGGCGGCAAGCTCGGTACCCGCCGCCAGAATCCCCAGTCCCAGCCCCACCGGCATAGGCTGCAGCAGTTCCGCACCCACGCGCGCGGCAATGCCGATAAGCATCAGGTAGAGCGTCATGTTGGCCAGGTCCGGCCGCCACAACGAAACGTATTTGAAGCGTGGAAACGATTGGTAGGCGAAGCCCATCACGAACAGTCCCATCCACCCGAAAATCATGGCGTGCGCGTGCGCCTGAATGGCGGGCACCAGGCGAACTTGCAGAAAGGTTTCGCCCAAGGCAATTTGCAATAGATTGGTGGCGCCCCACAACGCGCCCACGGAAAGCACGATGACGATTGCCGCCTTGAAGAATCGCCGGTAGATAAAACCTCCCAGTGATTCCTGGTACACGTACGCATCTTTACTGGGGTTGCGCATTTCGGCGTTCAATTCCCCCACCAACGCATCGACGTCAACATTGTGCACGGCGGCAAAGAACTCCAGCGTTTCGGTGGGACCGTGCTCGCCACCGCAGCCTTTCAAACCATGCTTATCAAAAACCCGCCGCGCCGTGGGGTAAGTTTTGACGATGTCGGCCACGCTCACAAGTTTGGTGATTTCCGTCATGATGATTTCTCCGTTCCAATCGTGATGATGCCTTACAGCTTGGGAAATGCTGCCGCACCCACTGCCGCGTTTAACTCTCCCAAGAATATGTCCAGATCGAACCCGTGCTTGCCGGCGGCAAAGGCGACGGAATGGGTTCCCCCGCATTGCAAATTCAGGCCGCGGCTGCGGAACACTTGCATCGTCTGCGGCCAATTCCTGACGATTTCTCCAACTTTCATCTCGGACGTGATGACTGCCATGAATGCGCCTCCTCTTTCGAATGTACGGTCACAGGATAATCTGCCCGAGAACTGGGGGCGATGACTTCTGTCACAGGGCAGGCGGCGATCAGTTACCCCGTGACTTCAGTCATCGCCACCGCGCCGTTGCAGGTGTGAAATGGGTAGCGAGGAGGAGCCATGCGAGACGCAGCCCGGAACAAGCATGAGGTGGATTTCAACGAGCGGCCCTTTATCGCCATCTGGGAGGCGACCCAGGCGTGCGACTTGGCGTGCGTGCATTGCCGGGCGAGCGCGCAACCGCTGCGGTCAGCGTTGGAACTATCGACGGTGGAAGCGCAGCGCCTGATCGAACAGATTGCCGCAATGCAGGTTCCGGTGTTCGTCATCACGGGCGGCGATCCGCTGAAGCGGCCTGATATCTTTGAGTTAGTGGGATACGCCACCGCGCGAGGGGTGCGGACGTCGTTGACCCCCAGCGCCACGCCGCTTCTGACCCGGGATGCGATCGCCGAACTCCGGCGGCGGGGGCTGGCGCGTTTGGCGGTAAGCTTGGATGCGTCAACAGCGGAGATTCACGACGCCTTTCGGCGCGTGCCGGGTTCGTATGAGTGGACGCTTCGTGCCATTCGCTGGGCCCGCGAATTGGGCCTCCCCGTTCAGATCAATACTACGATTACACGTCGCAATCTCGAAGATTTTGACGCTATGGTGCGGCTGCTGGAAACGCTCGATATCGCCATGTGGAGCGTTTTCTTTCTGGTGCCCACTGGACGTGGACAACTGGACGACCTGGTTTCCGCGGAGGAGTTTGAGGCAGTCTTCGCCAAGCTCTATCAGGTCGCCCGGCGAGTGCCATTCGATATCAAGACAACCGAGGCGCAGCACTATCGCCGCTACGTCCTACAGATGCGCGCGGCCGCCCGCAAAAACCGGGAATCCCCCAACGACTCCATGGCCTCACCGACGCCAGGAATACCTGACGAATTCGCGACGGAGAAAGACACGGACGGCATTGGTCGAGCGCCCCGGGGGTTGAACGACGGCAAGGGTTTCATCTTCATCTCCCACTTGGGCGAGGTTTTTCCCAGCGGCTTCCTGCCCATGTCCGCGGGTAACGTGCGTAGGCAAAAGCTGGCGGAAATTTATCAGCACTCACCGTTGTTTGTTTCCTTGCGCGACACATCCCGCCTCCAAGGGAAGTGCGGCGTCTGCGAATTCCGCAACGTGTGCGGAGGCTCGCGGGCTCGCGCCTTTGCCCTCACGGGCAATCCCTTTGCGGAAGAGCCTCGCTGTATTTATGAGCCCCTAGCCGCAGCGGCTTCCTCCCAATAGCCCATCGAGTAGGGGACTCTATTCGCTGATTTCATTCCAAGTTGCTGCCACGCAGGTGGTTCCAACGCCGTTGAGGATTCGGCCTGAAAATCACCTTCCTGGATATCGTCTTTTTTGGGGTTTTGCGCAGGAGAGCGATAACCTGTCGCTTAAACCGTCGATTTGACAAGATTCGACCGCCAATTTGTGCCTACGTTGTGCCTCCTTCGAATAGCCACTGGTTATGCCCACTTCCCTTCCTTCGCCATAACCTCAAACTCCCCAATCCTCTTAGAATGTAGGACTTCCGATTTGCACATTGCGGCGAGAAGCTCCCCCCAATTCGCTCTGCCGGCGGCAGCAATGGTTAGGCGATGCCCGACCGTAACTTTCTGAAACGATGCGATACGGATGGCTACCGAAGACAGTTCAGTGAGCTTAAGGAAGAGTTAGTAGAGGGTGTCAGCAGGTAAATCCTCTAAAGGATTCCGCCGATCGCCGCTAAACCCAAGTTCCACGGTCCATAGCCCAACAGCTATACGCCAATCCCAATCCATCTCGACCTCAGCCTGGCCATCCGCATGCGTATACTGCCTGACCAAAATCAGTCTCTCCTAAGTACTGAACCGCTTTGTCTTGTGCCGTGAGTGACTCATTTTGACCAGTGCAATGAGCAATATTTAACAGCCACCGATAAAGAAAGCCGGAGAGAATGTAAATGGTGCTGGCCCGACGGGCGGCACCTCCCGCTCGCACGGCAGGGACAATTTCGCGACTTATACGCCGGCCGCAACGGGCAGGTTTGCGATCATCCCCAGGACAGGTGGTATCAGCAGGACAAGAATGGCAACTGGTCCTGACCCCAACGGGAATGACCGCCCGAGGCTAAGAATTCGATGAAGGAGGAAACAAATGAGTAAACCGGTAATTCTCGGAGTTCTGTTCCTGCTGTTTTGTTCCACTGCCTTCGCTGTGACTGCCGTCAAGGGCAAGATTGAGAAAATCGACCGCACGGCCAAGACCATCGTGGTAAAGGCGGTAGATGGTACTGAACACACGTATCGCTTTGTGGGGCGGACTGCCGTCCACGGCGCTGAGGTGGCGGGCGCGGACGCATTCCACGGGTTAAGGGAAGGCAGTGAAGTGGTCGTGCACTATACTGTTAAGGGAAGCGAAGAGATCGCCCTGGAGATCGACCATGTTGGCGAGGGTGGCCTGAAGACTACCGAGGGCACTCTCACCCGCCTCGATCGGAACGCAAAAACCTTTACCGTCAAGGCGGAAGACGGAACCGAGCATGAATTCCGCATGACCGAGCATGCTGCAGAAGATGCGGGCACCGACATTTCTGAGGACGCGCAGAAATCCGCCAAGGTCATCGTTTACTATACGGACCAAGCCGGTCAGCAAGTGGCACACTTTTTCAGCAAGACCTTTTAGCCCGAATGCGCTGGCTAATCGGCGTGGCTCGACATTGTCCTTCAATCGGAGTTCCATCAGCCGCTCCGGTCGCGACGAGCTTTCCTCTCGAGGGCTGCATCCCCTCCGGTTGCGGGCGCAGCGCAGCCACGCCAATTACGCCACAGGACTAACCTCTTATAATGGCGACGATTAGGGCCGGTTTCAGCGAGGAACCAACTCCTATGACAAATTCCATTACCCCCACTAAAATCGGTAAAGCTAGCGATCATCTCGCGAACGAGCGCACTTTTCTGGCATGGATTCGTACCAGCATCAGCATTATCGTGTTCGGCTTCGTTGTGGCCAAGTTTGGAATCACCTTGCGCGAGTTCTTAAGAGTCCAAGGCAATACCGCACATGAAACTGGGATGTCCTTGACGATCGGTGTGGGATTCATGGCCATGGGCATATTTATGGCCTTTGTTTCATTGATCCGATACCGAACAACCATGAAAAGGCTGAATGCGGATGAGTTCCAACCGGCGGATGCAATCGTGACCGTTCTTGCTGTAATTGCTGCGCTTTTCGGAAGCATATTAGCAGTGTATTTGATTTATACAAGCAGAACGCTTTAGGCAGGCACTTCCGCCCTATCCTTCCCACGCCTGTTACGCCCATTCGATGACTTCCTTGATGGCCTCGGGAGGATGATGGCTCACCGATTCTGCGAACTGGCTGGACGGATAACGATTCGTTATCAAGGCTGCAATGTGTGTACCCCAGCGTAGCTGAGCCTGCGCCAGATCATCCACGGCCATTTGGAAATGGCCGCGCGCGGCGTTGACGCTGCCCAGCATGACCTGGTTGTCCAGCACCAACTGCCGGATCAATTCCGCACCTGGAATTTGTAGTGGCCCATCGCCCTCGGGAATGCCAGTAAGCACATAAAGTCCGTTACGAGCCAGCGCATCCAGCAGGTTAAACTCCAGCGCGGCGATCCCACTGGCATCCAGGATCAGATTCATCGAACCTATTGCTTTCTCGACCTGGTCAGCCGGCACCTGACGTCCATCTACATAATGTCCCCCAATAACCGTCAGCCACTTCGGGCGAGCGCTGGTGGAATCGACCACATCGAGTCCGTAAACCTCTCCGCCGCGCAGGCACAAGACCATGGCAGCGAGAAGGCCCACGGGTCCCAGTCCGGCGACCAGGCAACGACGTCCGAAAATCCAATCCGGCGTGGTCGCTGCTTCGGGGCAACGGACAAGCTGTAATCGAATCGCCTCATCGATGGCTTTCTCAACGATGGAGAGTGGTTCCATCAATACGCCAACGGCTTCCAGTTCGGCCGGTACACGAACCACGTATTGCTCATTATCTATCACGAATTCCGTTTGAAAGCCGTCCAACCCATCTATGCCTCTCTCTCGGTACTTGCCGGTCTGGCACATATCCGCACGGCCCATCAGGCATGACGGGCACACGTCACATCCCCGCCTGACGGTGAATACGGCGAAGTCTCCCATCTTCACGCGAGTTACCGATGAGCCCACCCCCACCACTTGGCCAAACATCTCGTGGCCGATGACGAGTTCCTTCTGACCAGCAGGAGCGTCAGCGCGCCCCCCGGATAATTCTGCCCTGTCGGTGCCACAAATGCCTACGCGTATAACCCGGAGTTTTACCTCATCTTGTGTGGTGATGGCGGGTTCGGGCTGGTCCACGATGCGTGAGCCAGCCTTACCAGGAACGATTGCTATACATCCGCGCATAAATAAAGGGACATGATTAACAAAAAGGCAGCAGCCGGGGTCGGATCAGCTCAGGGTAGGATTGCATATCCTCGAAGACGCGGGTCAAAGTGGCGAGCAGTTCGCCTT
>Ga0181533_1003915_pt1 | contig 15697 bp, 13 predicted proteins | sample PEATcosm2014_Bin_45_FD_119772 | JGI IMG/M metagenome (GOLD analysis project Ga0181533, IMG submission 119772) | Peatland microbial communities from MTU Mesocosm Facility, Houghton, MI, USA - PEATcosm2014_Bin11_60_metaG | ecosystem: Environmental > Terrestrial > Soil > Wetlands > Peat | place... | reverse complement strand
GGCATTGGCGAAAAAGAAAAGGGATAGAAACGCCACCATCACAACAACGAGTGTAACTGGAAAAGCAACATGATAAGCCTTTTGATTCATGATCTGTCTCCTTGTGAGTTTAATCTTTAGCGCTTGCCGGCGCTAAGAAGGTTATGAAGCAAATTACTAAATGGGCCTACGCCCCTGAATGACTCTTACCAGTACAATAATGATGGCGATGACCAGCAGGATGTGAATAAACCCTCCCATCGTGTAACTGCTCACCAGCCCCAGCGCCCAGAGAATGACCAGTATTACTGCGATTGTCCACAACATGTGATCCTCCTTTCCGGTTGTTCATTCCCACTGCCGGCTATTGTCAAATATTGCTTTTGCTCTGCCCGACAGAATTTAAAACGGCCGCCTTTTCATAACGGGATAAACTTTTTGTCGTCCTACTTTCTATCCTGTCTTTCTCCCCCTCCTCTTTCAGGATTTCCTTGCCGAGGTGCAGATTGTTTTGGCGCCTCCCGGTATTGTGGCTGTGCATGCTGTGGCTGGGCCTCTCGGGATTGCGGTCGCGATTGTTGAGGTTTGACCTGTCGCGATTGTGGCCGGGATTGTTGAGGTTTCGTTGTCTCTCGAATTTGCGGTTTAACCGCTTGAGATTGCGGTCGCGATTGCTGTGGCTTGATCTCTCGTGATTGCGGCCGGGACGGTTGAGTCTTGGTCGGCTCTCGAACTTGCGGTTTTGCCTGAGATCTTGGTTGGACCGCTTGAGCTGGCTGTTGTGATCGTGTTCGGGGTTTTAAACCCTGGACACCCCAGGTTTGTTGTTTCTCCCAGTGCCTGCTCTTTTCCCAATTGCTCCAGTTCCGTTGAAGTTGTTGCTGAGGTATTCGCTGATAGTTCCATTGGTGTCCTCCCCAACGATGATTCCTGTAGTCATTCCTCCAACCGGACGGTATCCATGCATAAAAGGTTGGAACACTTTGATAGTAGACCCAATCCGAGTCATAGTGGCGTGAGCGATACCAGCGTCCTTCCCACGGACGCCACCACCAGCCATTGTAGAAAAAGATGTCCACATCCTGGTCAGGGACGGCATAGACATAAGTCTCAGGAATCACCACCACCTCTGGAGGCGCGGCAAATACGATGGGTGGAGGCAGAGAAACGCTGATGCCTACATCTACCCTCGCCATCGCTGGGGTAGGAAATACAAATAACAATGCCAAAAGTATTTTCCCCAAAAGTAACTTATTCATTTTGCAGCCTCCTTCTTCCATACCCGAATTTACCTCATGTAACCGGCGTTGCAATGATGCTCTCCTTTTTGAACTAATGATGTTCGTCATGACCTTCATCCCTGTCATGACCTCCATCCCTGTCATGACCTTCATCCCTGTCATGGCCCCGGTCTCTTCCATCCCTGCCGCCTTCATCCCACCCTACCCAGCATCCTCCAATAGATCCAAGCATAATCACTGAAACCATGCCCAACATAATAATTCTTTTCATCGTATCCTCCTTTGATAAGAACTTGTTTTTTTGTTTATTTCTTCATTTCGGTCCGGACTGGTTTGATATGATTTGCCGAAAGCTCGACAATTCTCATGTCCTGCTCAGAAAGATATATCGCAACTAACATGCCAGTGAAGACCCGCGTATGCTGAGAGTGCATGGGTTGGATATTACAGGGGAAAGTGGAAAGAGAGAATATGGGGTGAAGGGAAAACCGTCAGCGGTATCCGTCATATTTAACACAACTGCCATATATGACGGACGTGTTGAAGCAAACATCTGCAAGTCTTACAAACCTTTCAAAAACGGCATTACTCGCGCAAAGTCGCAAAGGCTGCAAAGAAAATCATATACTTAATAGAGATAAAGACCCAAACCAATGGGGTGAAAGGATATAGCCTGATGACTGGTTGTTTTTCCTTTGCGCCTGCGCGCTGAAGCGCTCTGGCGCACAAGCGCGTTCCTGGCGTACTTTGCGCGAAATTGCGTTTCCCAGGCTCCTTTATTGGCGGCGAATGCCGTATTTCCGGATCCGGGCGCGAAGTGTGCTGGGGTTGAGACCCAGGAGTACCGCTGCCCCGTTTTGCCCCTCGATGCGCCAACCGGTTTTCTGGAGCACCTGGAGGATGTGGTCCTGTTCCAGATCGGCGAGGGCTTTGACTTCCTCCCCTGACTGATCCCCTTTCTTTAGGAAAGTATCGAACCGGTCCAATACCTGAAGTGCTGTCCCCTGGCTGGTGATTACCGCCCGTTCTATGACACTTTCCAACTCTCGCACGTTGCCGGGCCAGTGGTATTCCTGGAGGGCGTTCATGGTCTCTTTCGACACTGCATCTATCTTCTTTCCTGTTTTCTTGTTGAATTTTGCGACAAAATGATTGACCAGTAGCGGGATGTCTTCCTTGCGCTGCCTGAGTGGCGGGATCGTAATGGGGAAAACATTGAGCCGGTAGAAGAGGTCTTCCCGGAACCTGCCGCTCTTGATCTCTTCCTCCAGGTTACGGTTGCTGGCCGCGATGATCCGTACATTGACCTTTATGGTGCGGGGGCTCCCCAGCCGCTCAAACTCGCCGTCTTGAATGACCCGGAGAAGCTTGCTTTGCAGCTCCAGCGGCATCTCGCCGATTTCGTCGAGAAATATGGTGCCGTGGTCGGCCAGCTCAAATCGTCCCATCTGCCGGGCATCAGCCCCGGTGAACGCACCCTTTTCCCTGCCGAATAGCTCGCTTTCAATGAGGTTCGCCGGCATTGCCGTGCAGTTGACCGTTACCATTGGCCGGTCCTTGCGGGCGCTACTGTTGTGGATGGCTCGTGCTACCACTCCCTTGCCTGTGCCGGTCTCGCCAAGAAGAAGAACTGTCGCATCCTGGGGCGCCACCTGCTCGACCCGGAAGAATACATAAGACATGGCATTGCTCTGCCCGATGATCTCGCCAAAGTTGTACTCCCGGGCTATATCCTGCCGCAGGTAAACGTTCTCTGCCTGGAGCCTCTCTTTCAACAGTTTAATTTCCGCAACCGCACCCTGGAGGGACTCTTCCGCCCCCTTGCGTTCGTCTATTTCCTGCGAGAGTTGCACATTCGCCCTAGTCAGCTCTCCAGTACGATCCTTTACTATAGACTCCAGTTTATCATGCGCATTTTGCAGCGCCTCTTCCAACTGCTTACGGACCGAGCCGTCAACGATTGAGGTAAGGATATAACCGACCTTACTTTCGCTATTGTCTACCGCTACGCTCTGAAGTTGGCCATGGATCACGGTGCCGTCTTTTCCCTTGAGTTTTATTTCGCATTTCAGCATGACCTGTCGTTGCAAAACCAATTTGAGGTGGCTGGAAAAAATCTCCCTCCCCTCCGCATCGGCAATAAGAGTGGTAAAGGGTTTATTAACCAGAAGCATCCGCTCGATTCCGAGCAGTTGCGCGCCGGCAAGATTTACCTCCCGTATCAGTCCGGCCGCATCAAAGGTGAAATAGCCGACGGGCGCAAAGTCATATAGTTCGGCATACTTGTTCAGCGATAACTCAAGCTCTTCCCGGGCCCGGCGCAGCTCTTCGTTTTGCATCTCCAGCTCGATCTGGTGGACCTCAAATTCATGGAGGAGTCGCCGCATATCGGCCTCTGTCCGGGGAAATTTTTCTCCTGCTGTTTTCGATCTCAACTGCACTTCAGCAGAGCGGTGCAGTTCAGCAGCTTCGGCTGATGAGCTTTCTCCTATTTTCATGATGTGACCTCAATTCATCAGTTTACTGGCGGATCGCCGGTCCCGGCAATGCGGAAGGGTATGCTCTCTTTTCATGACGGCTCGGTTTGTTGCGAAATATTGGCAGCAACTTTTTCGCAACTCACCGGATTAACTTTCTTTTGAATAATTATACCATACATTTATGACAGTAAAACATTGATGCGTGATATTGTCCTATTTGCCCGCTTCAATCTGAAGCAAAAGCTGGTTGTTATGCTCCCTCCTCTTATTGGCAAGGTATTCCCCCTTGTCCAGTTCGTACAGTTGCCGTGGGAACCGCGCCGTCAGGTCGAACCAGCGGCTGTTCCGTTTCTCAAATCTCTGGGCCCGGGGAATTTTAAGCGTATCCATATATGTCTGGATGGCAAGGTAATAACGGACTGCATTACGTTCCAGGGATCCTCTTACACCACTCACATAAACAGGATCTCCATTTGTGCCGCTGGCGATAATGCTGAAACCTCTCTTGTCGCGTCCTATTGTTGCGTAATATGTTTTTATGGCCGCACGCGCCAGTACCCCATAGCTGTAATCGTAACTGAAATGAATGAATGACCTCCCCTTGCCCAGCGGCGCCGCCTCGCACCTTACCCGGTGGTCCCTGGTGAGCAGGGGTCCTTTTTTCGCGGTAAGAGCGATATCCAGGTATTCCTGTTGCAGTGCGGCAATGCGAAAGCTGAAGTCCAGTTTATATGCATCCTTTGGGGGCTGGTAGTATTTGCGGCCGCTGTAAAGAGTCAGCAGCCACAGGTCGGAGACTTCACGGAAGGTGCATGCTTTTATATTGATAAGCAACGAGTTGATATCACACCAGTTGTCCGGTGCCTGGAGCGCATTCCTGACACCGTCAAAGGGGTAATCAAAAATGCCGTACACGTCGACGTGCAAGGAACTGTATTCCTCTCTGGACTCCAGATAGAGAGGTATTCCGAATTGATTTTTCTCCAGTTTGGTTTTGATCGCAGGGTATTTGGCAAGCAAAACCCTAGCGTCGGAAGATACCGGCTCTGCGGCCTGTGCGGAAAAGCTTAAGGAAAGGACCGTTGCCAATGCAACAAAGGCAATACATGCATGGAAAATGAACCGTCTCATGAGAGCCATATAATAGAACTTATGCAGTCCGCGTCTCACATCCAATGGGAAAATAAGTGCGCATAAGCTTCCTTGATCTTTTGCCATAAATGCCTTTTTTTCCACTTATCCCATTGGATCTGGTCGGACTCTGCAAGGTCTTTGTCAAACATCTTCTCCATGTCGACGGCAAAATCGTGACTCAGGATAACCGCATTCACTTCGTCATCGCTTAAAAGGCTCCAGTAGTCCAGGTTTGTTGAGCCGACTGTCGACAAGACGCCGTCAATTACCGCGGTTTTCGCATGCAGGAAGACGTTGCGGCGTTCGTATATCTTCACCCCTGCTTTCAATAACTCGGAATAATTATACCGCGCTGCAAGTAAGCCCATCGAGGAATCGCTGTTCGAGGGAAGAATAATCTTTACGTCAACACCGCGTTTGGCGGCATCAGTGAAGGCATCCAGTATCTGGCCGTCGGGGATAAAATAGGCATTCGTCAGATGAATCGAATGCTCCGCAAAAGTGATGGCGGAGACATAGACAATAAAAGTGATCCGGTTGTTCTGTCCCGGCGTGCTGCCGACCACCCGCACCAAGGCATTACCCTCCTCTTTCAGATCAGGGAAATAGTTCCGTTCAGAGAGTTTCGGGCCATTCTGCTTCTGCCAGGTGTCAAGAAAGAGCTTCTGGAATTCAGCCACCGCGGGGCCTTCGATTTGAACGTCGGTGTCACGCACGGGGAGTGGCGCTCCTTTGACTTTTCTCTTTCGGGAAAGACTGCTTGAATAAATCGAACTGATATTGATGCCCCCTGCAATGGCAACTTTGCCGTCGATGACCAAAATCTTGCGGTGGTCCGGATGCGCTAGAAGCCAGTGCCCGTGGGCCTTAAGCGGATTTACCGGATTGAATTCCACCACCTGGATTCCCTTGTCCCGCAAGCGCTGGAAAAAGGCAATGGGGGTACCGTAACTACCCAGGCTGTCGAAGATGAGATTTACCTGGACACCTTCCGCCTGTTTTTGCAGCAACAGATCGGCAAACTTGCGGCCTGCTTCATCATCTTCAATGATAAAGGTTTCAAGGTTGATATGGTCTCTGGCATTCCCTATGGCTTTCAACATCGCGGCATAGGCAGCTTGGCCGTCGGCGAGCAGAGAGACTTTGTTCCCCTTGGTCAGCGGGCTTTCGGTGACCGATTCCACCACTGCAGTGTAGCGTTCAAGAATGTCCGTCGGGTTGACTGAACTCTTCAGCCGTTCCATGATAGCCTTGCTCTTTTTGGGAGACAACAGCCCTTTGGATGAAACGATTTGACCAGGTTCCTGGCCTGCCGGCGCCTCATTGATCATTTCAGAAACGTTCGGCAAGGTCGCGCACCCATTGCCGAGGCACAGGACGGAAACCGACAGAAAGAACCAAAAGAAGGAGTTGATGATTTTCATAACCTTTGTCTCATTAGTGCAAATGAGGGAACTTGTTTACCTTATTATAACTAGCAAGACAGTTCTAATACCCCTTATTTTATACCGCAACTATTGTGCCAGATGAAAACCACGGATACGGTGAGGGCAACCGCATGATTATGCCTGATAATATGTGAATTGAGAGACAGATTTAAAGGGGGAACAGTCAGCTTAATCCGTCATATTTAACAGTATCGCCAAATATGACGGATGCCGTTGGCGGTTTTATCTTCTCCTACCCATTCTTCCTCTAAATTTCTCCTGCACAATCAAATTCTTGCACTCGCAGTATCCGCAGGGCTTCTCTGGCATGTTAGTTGCGATTTACCTTTTTAGCAGAAGATGAGAACTATCGTGTTTTCTGCGAGAGTTAAGCTGTTGTTATGATAAGGGAGGATACTATGAAGGAACAAATGAAAGAACTGCAAAAACTCAAAGGAATAGGGGAAGTCCTATCGCGCCGCCTGGTCGAATCCAGCTATGACACAATTGCCAAGGTTGCTGCTGCAGAAGAAAAAGGGTTAGAGAAAATTGCGGGGATGAACCCGCAAAAGGTACGGTCTATCGTAACCCAGGCCAGGAAGATGGCGGGGGAAGCTGAGAAAAGTCGGCACTCATGGTCGAAGAACAGACGCGACGGGTAGAGTCCATCAATCAGCGATGAATGTTACCGCCGAAGACACCATTGTTGAAGGAGACGTATTGTGGAGCGCCACGCGGTAACAGCCATCCACACCGGCAAGTTCAATTCGTAACTTCGGACACGTCTAGACATTGTCGATTTATTTGGATATACTTAAAAATAGGCGTTGCACAGGGAGAGTAAATGGCGCAGGGGGTGTCACGACGGGCACTGGTCACAGGCGGAACCGGCTTTGTAGGAAGTCATCTTGTCGAACGGCTTCTCCGGAACGGTTATTCCGTAACCTGCCTGGTGAGGGATTTCCGGCATCTGCGCTGGCTTGACCATATGGACGTGCGACTTGCTCAGGGTGACTGCACACAGCCCGAATCGCTTGCCGCCGCCGTGCAGGGGGTTTCACTCGTATTCCATTGCGCCGGGGTTACCAAAGCAAAACATCCCCGCGACTTTTATCGCGTGAACCACCTCGGCACGAAGAATCTTTTGGGGGCATGCGCACAATATAACCCCGGCATTGAGAAATTCGTACTGGTGTCAAGCCAGGCGGCGGCAGGTCCGAGCTCGGATGGCCGGCCGGTCGACGCCGGCAACACGGCGCATCCCGTATCTGATTACGGCAGGAGCAAGCTCCTTGGCGAAGACGAAGCACGCGCTTATAAAGACCGTTTTCCCGTCGTGATTCTCCGTCCGTCGACCGTCTACGGACCGAGAGATGCGGATGTGTTTGAGCTGTTCCGTTGGGCCAGTCGCGGCCTGACAATTGAAATGGGCGGAGGCGACCGGTATCTCAACCTCTGCTACGTCGAAGACCTGACAGCGGCACTGCTTCTGGCAGCCGAGCGCAAAACGGAGAGCGGCAGCATTTATTTCGTTGCGGAGAACAAGGCCTATTCGTGGCCGGAATTCAGGGCCTTGCTCCTCTCGACGGGGGGGGTGAAGGCTCGCACGATTAAACTTCCTTACGGGGTGGCCTACCTGATCGGGCTCGCTTCCGAAATCGGCAGCCTGTTCACCAAAAGGCCCGCGCTAGCAAACAGGCAGAAGGTGCGGGAAGCGGCACAGCGATACTGGTTGTGCGATGTGGGCAAAATCGAACATGACCTCCGCTTCCGGGCGGAATATCCCCTACAGAAAGGGCTGGAACTCACATGGAAATGGTACAGAAAAAACAGTTGGCTGTAGGAGCGGCGCCGGCTCCGCTACGGGTTCTTGAGGCAAGAACGCTGGATTTATTCGAAAAGTGCCGGAAGTACACAACCGCGAAAGAGGTTATGGCAGCCGGTCTGTATCCCTATTTTCACGTCGTTGAATCGGAGCAGTGCCCCGAGGTGATCGTCGAGGGGAGGAAGATGATCATGCTCGGCTCAAACAATTATCTCGGGCTCACCAACCATCCCAAGGTGAAGGAAGCGGCCATCGAGGCCGTGAAGAAGTACGGCACCGGCTGCGCGGGAACACGCTTCCTCAACGGGACCCTCGACATCCATGTGAAACTCGAGGAGAAGCTTGCCTCGTTCTTTCGCAAGGACGCGGCGCTCACCTTTTCCACCGGATACCAAACCAACCTCGGGATCATAACATCCCTTGCCGGCAAGCACGACGTGGTCGTGATTGACAAGCTCGACCACGCCAGCATCATAGACGCGTGCAGGCTATCCTATGCCGAGGTCAAAAAGTTCAGGCACAACGATATGGGAAACCTTGAATACGTCCTCAAGGAAATCGGGAACCGCGGCAAACTCGTGATCGTGGACGGCGTCTACAGCATGGAAGGGGATATCGCGCCGCTCTCCGACATCCTCAGGCTCTGCAGAAAGTATGGGGCCAGGCTCATGGTGGACGACGCTCATGGCATCGGGGTGCTCGGCAAGACCGGACGCGGCACGGTGGAGCACTTCGGGCTGGAGAAGGAAGTCGACATCATCATGGGCACCTACAGCAAGTCACTCGCTTCCATTGGTGGCTTCGTCGCGGCGAGCGAAGAGGTGATCCACTACATAAAGCACACGTCGCGGCCCCTCATTTTCTCCGCTAGCCCGCCGCCGGCGTCGGTGGCGGCGGTCATCGCCGCGCTTGAAATCATCGACCGGGAACCGGAACGAAGGGAGCGGCTCTGGCACAATACGAACAAGATGATGAAGGCCCTCAAACAGATGGGCTACGATACCGGGGTTGCCGAAACTCCAATCATCCCGCTCGTCATAGGCGAGATGGAACGGGCCTTCATGATGTGGAAGGCCCTGAACGAAGGCGGCGTGTTCGCGAACCCCGTGATCCCGCCGGCCACGAAGCCCGGCAGGTGCCTCATTCGCACTAGCTACATGGCGACCCATACCGATGAAATGCTCGACCGGGTGCTCGTCGTGATCGAGAAGGCCGGAAGAAAGCTCGGTGTGATCTCATAGTGGCTCATGGAGATTTCGTGAACATCGAAGAGGTCAACGGTGCGGGCGCCAAAAACGAATTCATCCTATTCCCTTGGAAGGTGTACCATGGAAACCCTCACTGGGTCCCACCGCTCAAGAGCGAAGTAAAATTCATCCTGAGTGAAAAGAAGAACCCCTTTTTTCAACACGCCGAAACCGCCTGTTTCCTTGCGCGCAAAAGCGGAGAAACGGTCGGCAGGATAGCGGCGATCATCGACCGCAATCACATCAAATTCCATAATGAACAGGCCGGTTTTTTCGGCTTCTTCGAATGTCTTCCCGATTGTGCAGTCGCTCGGGAACTTCTGGGCACGGCAGCGAGATGGCTCAAAGAGCGCCATATCGAGATCATGCGGGGCCCTGTGAACCCGTCGACGAACAACGAGTGCGGTTTTCTTCTCGAAGGCTTTGATTCCCCACCCATGATCATGATGACCTACACGCCGGCATACTACCTCGACTACATGGAGAGTTGCGGCCTGACCAAGGCCAGGGACCTCTACGCCTATATACTTGCAATCAGGGACGTGGCGGCGGGTGGCAGGCTCGAGAAGCTCGCGTCAGCCGTAAAGACTCGGGTCCCGGGGCTCACCGTGCGGCCGGCGAATATGAAGGAATTTCAGCGAGAGGTGGAAGCGGTAGAGGTCATCTACAACTCCGCCTGGAGCCGCAACTGGGGCTTTGTGCCCATGACCGACGCAGAGACGGGGACCATGGCGGAAAAACTCAAGCCTCTCATCGAGCCGGAACTTATGATCATGGCAGAGGTTAACAGAAAGCCGGCAGCGTTCTTCGTGGCTCTCCCTGATTACAACCAGGTCATGGGAAAGATCAATGGCAGGCTCGGGCCCGTGGGGCTCGCGAAATTCCTCTGGTATTCCCGGAAGATCAGCGACATCCGCGTGATGGCCATGGGGGTGACACCGGAGTACCGGAAAAAGGGGATTGAGGGTCTGCTCTATCTCGAGTCCTTCAAGGCTGCCATTAAGAAAGGCTACGAGCGGGCCGAGATGTCGTGGATCCTCGAGGAGAACGCCCTGGTGCAGCGCGGGTGCGAACTCATGGGGGGCAGGCTTTACAAAAAATATCGTATCTACGAAAAGAATATTTCATGAATCATCCTGGCATGAAGTTCTGTCATCTTGCGGATAACAGGCTCCTGGTGAGAGCAGGCGCCGCAGAACCGGTGCCAGCGTTATTGTCAAACCTGCCAACGCTATCCCCGCGATCACGTCGATGACGTAGTGATACCTGAGATAGACCGTCGATATGATCAGTGCCGTTACCAGCGGAATCAATCCCGCAAAAAGTGTTTTTTCCCGTTCTTTCCATGCGTAATAGAGGGCCATGAGCGAAACGGCTGTGTGGCCGCTCGGGAAGGCATCGGTCTTGTTTTTTTCAAGGGCATTCAATGCACCCTGAATCTTTTCGATGAATGGGTAAACCTGCAGGCTCCCGGTCTGGAGATGGTTGAGAGTAAAACGGGGCCCGACTGCCGGGACGAGCAGGTAGCCGATGTAGGAGAGATAGAAGCAGAGCAGGATGCCGAACAGGATCTCTTCGAATGCCCCGAATCTGCCCTTGGCAATGAGGACGATGCCGAGCGAAACGGGGATGAAATAATAACTGATGTAGGCGATCTGGAAAAGGCCCGTGAGCAGGGGGCTGCTCAGCCGCTCCAGCCAGACCGTGGGATGAACGCCGAAGAGCGCATGATCGATGGCGATGAGGCGGGCATCGCATGTCGTCGTATGAATGCCGGCGATGAGCGCCCCCAGGCTGCTGAATGTAAAGAGAACCGTAATCACCGTGGCGACTACCGTAAGGTAGAACCCCTTCTTTCCCTGGTCCACCCTCGTGCGATACACGGCCGCCGCCAGGATCGCAACCGCCAAAGCCGCGTATGCAGCTAAAAGACCCGCCCACGACGGGTTCGCGGGCGCGGAGAAAAGCGCAAGGCCGGAGAGCAGGAGAAGAAAAAAAAGCGTCAGCAAGTCGGAAGATCTCAAAACGGGGCGCATAGTGGATATATACACTCCCTCAGGCGAAATTGCAACCGCACCATCTATTTTCCGGGGGCTCTTTCTCCTGTGCAGAAATCAGGATGGAGCGCAGTAGAAACGCAAGATGAATGTGATAAAATCTAATATATGCATGCAAACATGTAATGGCTCGAAGATAACCTCTGGAAGGAAGCGATTATGGCCGAAGTAGAGATTGTTGCCGTGGAAGGGGGATCGGAATTAAAGGCCTTCATTGATCTGCCATGGAGGATCTATACCGACTACCCCAACTGGGTTCCTCCCCTCAAGAAAGAGGTCCGCCGGATGCTGGACCCACACAAGCACCCTTTCTGGGAATTTTCCGAGCGTGTTCTCTTTCTGGCCCGACGCGGTTCGGAGACGGTGGGAAGGATCGCGGGCATCACAGATCGTCATTATAACGAGTTTCACAACGAGAAGATGGGCATTTGGGGATTCTTCGAATGTGCTGATGATCCGGAGGCCGCGGCAGCCCTCTTCTCTTCCGTGGAGACGTGGGTTCGCGGGAAAGGGATGACCTTCATGAGAGGCCCGCTCAGCCCGTCCACCAATTATGAGGTGGGCTTACTCATCGAGGGATTCAATTATCCGCCTGCCTTGATGATGCCCTACACCCCGCCGTACTACCCGGGGCTGGTCGAATCGTGCGGCTACAGCAAAGAAAAAGACCTGCTGGCTTTCCTGATAGACGGCGATTACCGGCTTCCCGAGTGGATGGATCGTCTTGCCGAAAAGATAGCCAAAAAAAAGGGGGTCCACATCAGGCTCTTTCGTCCGAAAGAAGAGGATGCCGAGTTTGCCCTGATCAGGGATATATACAATGACTCCTGGTCCGGTAACTGGGGTTTCGTCCCCCTGAGCGATAACGAGATGAAGGACATTCAAAAGAACGTAATGGAATTCACGGATCCGGACCTGGCATTTTTCATCTATTATGAGGATAAACCCGCGGCGGTCTGCGTGATCTTTCCCGACATGAACCCGTTGCTCAAGCGTCTCAACGGGCGTATAGGTCTCATAGGTATGTTGAAGTTCCTCATGTATCGGCGCAAGATCAGGGGGCTGAGGTGTTTGATGTTCGGGGTCAAGGAGGAGTACCGGCAACTGGGAATCCCCATGCTTGCCTTTCACCATATATATGAGATCGCGAGGAAACAAAAGAAATATCAGAATCTGGAGATGGGTTGGACCCTTGAGGACAACGAGTCGATCAACTCTTTGATAGAGGAAGCGGGCGCAAAAAGTTACAAGAAATATCGAATATTCAGAAAGTCCTTATGACCAGGAAAGCAAGCGAGCGGGTATATCAAACGCCTCTCCTCGCGGTGATCAGATGGCTGGCGGGGATTGCGCTCGCATGCGCCCGCCAAAAGCCCAGGCTCTATGCTCCGATGCAACCGGATGGCTGGCAGGTCCAGCCCATCTCGATCGTGGGGCGATTTGCTGCCGATGCCGACCTGGATCACGCCACCAGAACGCCCGTGGGGGACGAGGGTTATTACCTGTATATCCTGAACGATGCCGCCAATTGGGATTACAGCCGTACGAAGTCGCTTCTCTTCTCAATCTGGCAGCGGCCGTGGGCGCATAGCTGGATCATCCTGGAAAGTCCCCGGGATCGTCTGGAATGCGGCCACACCGGTGACCTGGGGGAAACAAAAGCGCGTTACCATGACGGCGTGTTTCAGGGAATCAGGGATAGGGACCCCGATCCCATCGCTTACTTGTGGCAGACGAGGTCCGATGGCCAGTTCCAGATCGGCAAGCCCAACCGTCCCCCCTCGTTCGTCTGGCGAATGCCGATTACCCGGCAACGGCATCAATTGATAAAAGAATACGTGATGCAGCGGAAGTACGACCAGTTCGGCGTGAGGAGCAACAACTGCACCGATATGGTGATAGAAGCAGCGGCGCTGGCGGGCATCAACCTGATCCACCGCATTCGCCTCACCCTGCCTCCGGAGACTAAGGTCTGGGGACGGACGGCGCGTGTCTGGACGGATCCCCAGTACCGCATACTGGAGTACGGCACGCCCGACGTTCTGGAAACGGATCTTCGCCAGCTTGCCCGGTTGGGAATCGGGAGCGATGCCACGGCGTGGTATCTGTCTATGGAGTAGAAATCCCCCTTTGTCAAAGAGGGACTTATCAGAGTATTTACAAAAGGAAAACATATGGCATTGCAGCAGAGGTCTGACATAGCAGCTGAACAACGGGTTTCTGTCATCGGTTTCGTCTGGCGACCCGAGGAGGTCACTCGCGCGGTGATGCAAATGGTCCAGCGAACAGGGAGCAGGGCCGTTTTCGATTTTTCCATGATGGGGGTGGACGAGATACGTTCTTTTCTGCGCAAGGCAGACCCTGCCGGCCTTGTCAGGGATATCAGGATTTCCGTCCCTGCCATCCTTGATTCGTCTTTGGGACAGTTGTTGAAGGAAACAGGGGTCCGGGATATCTGGGTAGAGTGCCACCCCCACTCTTTTCATGGAGATACTTCCAACTTTCTGCAGAGATTGAGGGAATTGTCGGAAGAGCACCGACTATTTCCAATCACCGGAGACCTGGATCTCCTGGCGGCAATTATCAAAGATAGCCCGGACATCGGACGCATCGTCCTGAAAGGATGCGAGGCCTCCGGGTTTGTGAGCGGCGAGACGACCATGGCGCTCTATTCAATGGTCAAGGAAATGCACCCCACACCCTCAAGGCCTCTCGACATCCTCATCTGGGGGGGGGTCTTTACCCCTGAGGCGGCAGCGGCATTCCTGTCGACCGGGGCGGCCGGGATCGTTTTCGAAAGCGTCCACTGGCTAACGGATATGGTGGCCATTGATGACGATCAACACCAGCGGCTCGCCAGACTCCGCCTCGATTCCAGCGAGCTGGTCGGCTTGAATGTGCGGGTTCCCTGTCGCCTTTTCAACAAGGGAAACTCGCTTGCGTTCAAGGAGATAAAGACGTTCGAGGACACGCTCTACGAAGCAAAGATCAGTGAGGAAAGCCTTCGCGCCTTCGCAAGCCGGGTGTATGCCGGCTCCATCCACCCCCTGGAGAGCCGTTTCGGTCAGGACGAGGTCATTCCTCTGGGGGTGGAAGCTGCCTTTGCCGCGTCGTTCGTCGAGCGTTTCGGGGCGGGAACGGAAGAGGCCGTGAAGGCCTTCATGGAGGAGATTCGTGACGCATGCCGGCTGGCCGGGGCAAAAAAGGATTGCTTTCTGGAGAGCCCCGTTGCCAGGGAGATGGGAACCCTCTACCCCTTTATCCAGGGCGCCATGTCCTGGATCACGGATGTCCCGGAGTTTGCCTCAAGAGTCGCCGATGCCGGTGGATTGCCCACCATCGCCCTTGGCCTGATGGACACGGAGACCCTTGACAGGAGGCTGGGATGCCTGTCGGAGGTCATGGTGGGGCGCCCTTATGCGGTGAATATTGTCTCGCTGGCGGAAAACCCTTTCAGAGAGACGCATCTGATGTGGATAAAGAAAAACAGACCCCGATTTGTCGTGATCGCGGGTGGCGATCTCTCCCCCTTGAGAGAATTGATGGAATTCGGCATAGAGGTCATTTATATCGCGCCCGACGAGGCGCTGTTGCGGCTCGCCCTGGAAGCGGGGGTAAGATACGTAATCTGCGAGGGGTATGAAGCGGGCGGCCACGTTGGCCAGCATAGCACGCTCACCCTTGCACAAATGGCTCTGGATCTGAAACGGCGCATGCCATCCCTGTTCCGGAACAGTCGCGTGATCCTCGCGGGGGGAATTTTTAATCGGGAGACCGCGGTCATGGCCGCCATCCTCGGCGCGGACGGCATCCAGATGGGCACCGCCTATCTGGCCACCCGTGAAATCGTTGAAACGGGCGCGCTTACGGAACTCTATCAGCGGCTGATCCTGAAGTCGCCGCCGGGGGGGACAGTCGTTTCAGGCCAGGACACCGGACTTCGGGTGCGCTCCCTGAGGACCCCGAGAGTGGAAGCCATCTTATCCCTGGAGAGGGAGTTTGCAGCAGGCCACCAGGATGAGGCCTCGTTCCGCGCTAAAATGGAGAAGATGGCCGCAGGGAGCCTCTTTGCCGCGGCCAGGGGCAAGGACAGACTATGCGATGCGTCTCTGGACGAGGAGGACTGTCTGGAACGCGGGCAATTCATGAGCGGGGCCTGCGCCGGTTTCATCCATGAGGTCGGGAATCTCCGCTCCTTTCACCGCGAACTGGCCGAAGGTCCTCTCCTGCTTCATCGGCCCGTAGTTGGAGAGATCGTGGCCAGCGCGGAAACTTCACCCGTTGCATTGCACCCGGAAACGCCATCC
>Ga0181533_1003912_pt1 | contig 15707 bp, 20 predicted proteins | sample PEATcosm2014_Bin_45_FD_119772 | JGI IMG/M metagenome (GOLD analysis project Ga0181533, IMG submission 119772) | Peatland microbial communities from MTU Mesocosm Facility, Houghton, MI, USA - PEATcosm2014_Bin11_60_metaG | ecosystem: Environmental > Terrestrial > Soil > Wetlands > Peat | place... | reverse complement strand
CAGTATTCAAGCCTAATAAACAGGAAAACGTGGCACCACGTTTTGAAAAAATCCAGGCTCCAAATAAACGATATCAATGGGTTGCAAGCGCCTTCCCCGCGTTTACTGTTCAACTCGGGTCAAACAGAGAAAATCACCGCCAATTTGAAGGAGTGTCGGCCCCGCCAGCCATCAACATCCGCGTGCACCGGAACGAAGGAAACATGCCATATCTTTAATCCGCGCACTCCCGCCCGAGTGTCAGATTAACCACTAGAGCGGTTCTACGCCCATGATCCCGAGGCCAAGGGCTTCGGCGTCTATTGTGTCTTCTGTTTCGGGAAAAAAGACCGCGTCCAATTCCAAACACGCCGACCGGATTGCGGCCTCCTCGATCGGTTGCGGAATTGGAGCAAATGCTCAAAAATTTGGTTCCACCGGTTGCGACGAATCGAATCGCCGGTGATCGTCAACGACGTATCAGGCTGCTTGTAGTCTGAAGCCTCGCGTTGAGACTTCGTTTTCAAATGTCTGCTGTCGGCCGTAAATTGCGTATCACTGCCAAACTCCTCGTCCCAATGCGGCCAAACAGCCTCCAGGCCGCGTTTCGCAGCCTCAAAGAATTCAAGGCGTTATAGAGACAGGTGCGGACAAACTTCATGTCGCGGCACACCCGTCCTATTCATGAAAAAAGGGTGTCGCGTCGAAAGGCAGCGAATACAGGACTTTCCCTGAATTCGGTTGTGGCAGATTTTGCCAAAAGTTGGCATTCGGTACCCGCTTGTAATCACGCGGCCTTCCGTGCCTTGTGAGGCAAGCTCATGAATAAGACGGGCTAGCGCTCCAGCGACCGGTAACGCCAAATTCAGATGTTTTGATGGTTTGCGCGCTATTGCCGTCCGCTACCGGGCGCCGGTTCGGTGTCTCGATGACTAGGCGTTGCCACATTCAATCGAAAGCGTTAGTATGAATAATAGCCTAAGTCATACCCGGCGTTTGCTGGTTTAGCTCTTTAACCTGCGGACGTTTCAACGTTGCAAGGGTTGCCTTCGGGAAACCTGCGCGAGCGCTCCTCACGGAGAGCTAAACGCCCGTCTGGTCAACAAATGATGTTTTGTTGAGCCATTCTCTAAAGTGTAATCGAGCGACATCGAATAGGAAAACCGAAGGCACCTTTAAATGGAAAGCATTCTAAAGACAATACAGTCTATTTTCCCATTGTTGGGCTTTTATCCTAAATGGGCTCAAGCTTTATTTCTTCTGACATTTCTTCTCGCTTTATTGTCGTTTGCTATATTTGTCATTTCTTATAATAAGGCCAATGAGGATCAAAAGCAGTCCGAAAATCAGCCGGCAACGAAGCTCATCGAGGCTTTTAGCGCGGAACATGCACCATTCCTTCAGCTCCCCGTGGCAGCAGCTCCCCAAAAGATAGAATCACCAACTATACTTAGGAGCCCGCAATTTGCGAATGATTTTCCGTTAATCGACCTAAAGTTCCAAAACACTGGGAAGTCTGCGGAGATGATAACAAGGATTAAGCTTTTGGTGCGCGATGTAAAGATAGATATAGCTCCATCAATATAATACTCTTTGGAGGTTGATAATGGAAATTTGCTTCTCGTTCTCCGTGATTTTGGCTGGGGGAGCGCGAAAGATGTTTCAGTAGACGTTGATCTTTCTCCTTTTGAGTCTTCTCTGCTTATTGAAAAGACACGAAAGTTGAAACTGCACGAACTTTTGCAGTATGGTTTCGGCCCAGATCATATTTTCACTTCAACAGCGATCATTTTAGTGAGGAAAGATGAAATTACTTTTGATCGAGTTCCGCAGACACTACGAGCACCACAACTCAAGAAGCAATCGAGGGCGAACGAAGGGGTGTTTTGGAAGCAGCAAGAAGTAATAAGGTCCAATGGGCTGCATGGGCTCAATGCACGGATCAGCTATGTCGACCAAAATGGACGTAGTTACACGGAAACAGTCGTACTTTCACGGATTCAAAGAGGCGCTTACGACAATAGAAATATATACTATAGCTCTGCGGGGTTTTCTTATGTTGATTACGATAACGGCATCAGATATAGCTTAATACCTCCGAGTGCAAGTTATAATTTTATTGTTGATGTTGACAGGCCGAATGAGATACAAGAACTCTCAATTGCTCATGAAGTGCCGCCCGGAGGTTTTGATCGGCTTTCGCTCACAGTTGGTGCAACAAAATCTGCCCTGTTAACATTCTTAGTCGAATTTTCTACAAGTGCGGGTCGCACCTTTGTAAGCCCTGAGATGGCCATCGAAATATGGAATCCGCGGAACACATTTGTGAACGTTGTAGGGGGAGCGAGAGTGGGCGATGTATTGCCAAGTAAGGACGCCTCTGAGTCAGCGCCGTATGATGTTCAGTCTCTGAAGGCTAAACGTTCACGAACTTGGGGTTACTGAATGTTGCCACTGCGCCTCGTCGAACTTAGTGTACGCACTCATACTGAAGGTTCATTGATTCTGGCGAGTTTACCGAAGGTGACTGGGGCTGGGAATTACTTGAATTGCGATCACGGGACGCCAATTGCATAATTAATTGACTCGTGGTCGGCTATCGATCCCTTGGTTCCCACTCGCTCACACGTCTCAGCGGAGAACTATCGGCGCGACGGCTCGTTCCTCGTCAAGGACGGCCCTTCGGGCCGCCCGCCGAAGGGCCGTCCTTGACGAGGCCCGACGGCTCGTCGCCATTCCCCTTGCCTCCGCCGCGAATGTTATACTATAACATCAGCATGTCCGACGCCGCGCCCGCCCCTGCTCCTCCATGCGCCGCGATGCGCGAAAATGCGCGCGCGCGCGTCGCCGATGCGCGGTTTCGCTCGCCGCCGGCGCTGCGGATGTCGGCCTGGGGCCGGCTGGCTGTCGTCGCTCCGGTCGCGATCCTGCTGTGGATCGGCGTGTTCTGGGCGCTCAATTGACCCCCCGCGACGCGCCGAAAATCATACTCGAAAACGTGACGCTTGGCTATGAGCGGCGGCCCGCCGTGCATCATCTTTCCGGCGAGATCGCGCCCGGCGATCTGCTCGCCGTCTGCGGCCCCAATGGCGGCGGAAAATCCACTCTTCTCAAGGGCTTGGCCGGTCTCATCGCGCCGATGGGCGGCAGGATTCTGCGTGGCGGAGCGAAGGCCGGAGCCTTCGCCCATCTGCCGCAGGCGGCCGAGATCGACCGCACATTTCCCATTTGCGTTCAGGACTTTATCGCGCTCGGCGGGCTGCGCCGCGAAGGGCTTTTTTCGGGCTTCGGCGCGGACGAGGACGCGCGCGTCGAACAAGCCATTGATGCCGTTGGGCTTTTTGGCTTCGAGGCGCGCACGCTGGAGACGCTGTCGGGCGGGCAGATGCAGCGGGCGCTGTTCGCGCGGCTCGTCGTCGAGGACTGCGCCGTCATCCTGCTGGACGAGCCCTTCGGCGCCATCGACGCCGCCACGACATTGGATTTATTGGCTTTAATCGCCGCGTGGCGCGCCGAGGGGCGCACGGTGATCGCCGCGCTGCACGAGTTCGACATCGTGCGCCAGGCCTTTCCGAAAACGCTGCTGCTGGCGCGCGAGGCCATATTTTGGGGCGACACGGCGCAAGCGCTCTCGCCAGAAAACCTTAGGAAAGCCAAGGACATGGCCGCGGCTTACGACGAGCGCGCGCGGCTCTGCGAGCGCGACGAAGCGGAGCACGCCGATGCTGTATGACCTCCTGGCCGCGCCCTTCGTCGATTACCAGTTCATGCGCCGCGCGCTGGTCGGCGCGCTGGCGCTGGCGCTGGCGGGCAGTCCGCTCGGGGTGTTTCTGGTGCTGCGGCGCATGTCGCTGGCCGGCGACGCGCTGTCGCACGCGATCCTGCCGGGCGCCGCGATGGGCTATCTCGTCGCGGGCCTGTCGCTGCCGGCGATGACGCTGGGCGGGCTGGCGGCGGGGCTGGTGGTGGCGCTCGCCTCGGGCGCTGCGGCGCGCTTTTCGGCGCTGCGCGAGGACGCCTCGCTCGCCGCCTTTTACCTTGTATCCCTGGCGCTCGGCGTCACCATCGTGTCGCTGAAAGGTTCAAACGTCGATCTGCTGCATGTGCTGTTCGGCTCGGCCCTCGCGCTCGACGACGCGACGCTGCTGCTGCTCGCCGGCGTCTCGACGCTGACGCTGTTTTGCCTCGCGGTCTTCCATCGCGCCTTGGTCGCCGACACGCTCGACCCCGTGTTCCTGCGCCGCGCGAGCCGATTCGGCGAGTTCGTCCCGTTTTTGTTTTTGGGGCTGGTGGTGCTCAATCTCGTCGCCGGATTTCACGCGCTGGGCACGCTGATGGCGGTGGGGCTGATCATGCTGCCCGCCGCCGCCGCGAAACTGTGGACGCGCGATCTTTCCGCCGCGCTGCCGCTCGCGGGCGCCTTTGGCGCGCTGGCGAGCTATGTCGGGTTGGCGCTGTCGTTTTATTCCGGCGCGCCGGCGGGACCGGCGATCATTCTGGCCGCGGGCGCCGTGTATTTCGTCTCGCTCTGCCTTGGCCGCGCCGGCGGGCTGATCCGCAATCTGCGCCCGCGCCGGCACTTCGAGGGGTAGGAGGTCGATATGCCGAATTCGTGGGCGCGCGCCTTCTCCCACCTGTGGGAGAAGGTGTCGCGCGAAGGCGCGACGGATGAGGGCGGCCGCGACTTGGCTGAAGCCTTCGCCAGAACCCTCATCCGACCCTTGCTACGCAAGGGCCACCTTCTCCCACAAGGGGGAGAAGGGAAGCGCGGGCCTCGGGGTTGGGTGTTAGCTCTGCTGCTCTGCCTCGCCTCCCCCGCCTTCGCCCAATCCCCTCCCCTGCTCGTCGTCGCCAGCTTCTCGATCCTCGGCGATTTCGTGCGCGAGGTCGGCGGGAGCGGCGTCGATGTTTCCACCATCGTCGGGCCGAACGGCGACGCCCATGTCTACGAGCCGACGCCCGGCGACGGGCGCAAGCTCGCCGGGGCGCGGCTGGTTTTCGTCAATGGCCTCGGCTTCGAGGGCTGGATCGACCGGCTCATCGCCGCCTCTAAAACGAAAGCGCGAATCGTCACGGTCAGCGCCGGCGTCGCGCCGCGCCGCAACGAGGCGGGGCTCGACCCGCACGCCTGGCAGAATGTCGCCAACGCCCGCCGTTACGTCGAAAACATCCGCGACGCGCTGATGGCCGCCGACCCTTCGCGGGCGAAACTGTTCGAGGCGAACGCGGCTGTCTACCTGATCAAGCTCGACGCGCTCGACCGCGAGATTTTGGGGGCGCTGGAGACCATTCCGCCCGCGCGTCGGAGAATCGTTTCGACCCACGACGCCTTCGGCTATTTCAGCGCCCGCTACGGGTTGGAGTTCATCGCGCCGCAGGGCGTCTCCACGGAAGCCGAGGCGAGCGCCCGCGACATCGCCCGCATTATCGACGCGGTGAAGCGGGAGAAGGTCGGCGCGGTGTTTTTGGAGAATATCGCCGATCCGCGCCTCGCCCAAAGCATCGCCGCGCAAACCGGCGCGAGGATCGGCGGCACGCTCTATTCCGACGCGCTATCCGATGCGAAAGGGCCGGCGGCCACCTATATCGAGATGATCAGGCATAATGTAAAAGAGCTGGTGGAAGCGCTGGGCGGTGGGAAGTAAAGGCGACGCCCCTCCGTCATTGCGAGCGAAGCGAAGCAATCCAGGGGCCGCGCGCGACCCCTGGATTGCTTCGTCGGCATAGCCCGCCCCTGGGGACGGGCGTCATTCGGACGCCCTATGCGGTCCTCGCAATGACGGCCCCGGAGCGTCGACACCCTAGACACGCCACGCAAGGAGCAAATCTTTGACCGACAAAATTCCCGTCACCGTCATCACCGGCTATCTCGGCGCCGGCAAGACGACGCTGCTGAACCGCATCCTCACCGAACAGCACGGCCGCCGCTATGCCGTCATCGTCAACGAGTTCGGCGAGATCGGCATCGACAATGATCTCGTCGTCGGCGCCGACGAGGAAATCTTCGAGATGAACAACGGCTGCATCTGCTGCACCGTGCGCGGCGATCTGATCCGCATCATCGAGGGGCTGATGCGCCGGCGCGGCCGGTTCGACGCGATCATCGTCGAGACCACCGGCCTCGCCGACCCCGCGCCCGTCGCGCAAACCTTTTTCGTCGACGCCGACGTGAAGAACGCGGCGCGGCTCGACGCCGTGGTGACGCTGGCCGACGCCAAATGGCTGCTGGACCGCTTGAAGGACGCGCCGGAGGCCAAGAACCAGATCGCCTTCGCCGATGTGATCGTGCTCAACAAGACCGATCTCGTCTCTCCCGCCGAACTCGCCGAGGTCGAGGCCCGCATCAGGGGGATCAACCCCTATGCGAAGCTGCATCGCGCTGTTAAGGCCGATGTGCCGCTAAAGGCCGTGCTGGAGCAGAACGCCTTCGATCTCGAGCGCATTCTGGAGATCGAGCCGAATTTTCTCTTCGCCGAAGAGCACGACGACCACGATCACCATCACACCCATCACGACCACCATCACGGACACGAGCACAATCAGGGCGTCAATCACGCCCCCGGCCGCGGCCACGATCATCACGAGCACGAGCATCACGAGCACGAGGATCACGCCCCGCTCAAGGCCTATCACGACGAAGACATGCAGTCGGTGGCGATCCGGCACGAGGGCGAGGTCGATCCGGCGCGCTTCGTGCCCTGGCTCAACGAGCTGACCCAGCGCGACGGGCCGGATATCCTGCGCTGCAAGGGCATCATCGCCTTCAAGGACGAGCCGCGCCGCTTCGTGTTCCAGGGCGTGCACATGATTCTCGACGGCGACCTGCAACGCGACTGGCGCGAGGACGAGGAACGTAGCTCAAGGCTGGTGTTCATCGGCCGCAAGCTCAAGGAAGCCGAAATCCGCGAAGGCTTCGCCAAGACGGTGGCTTGAGAGAGGCCGAGGGGGCGCACCGCGCCCCCGGGTCCCGTCTCACCAGAACTTGAACAGCGACAGCACGCCTTTTTTCAGCAGCTTGGCGTCCATCGCGCGCAATTCCTCATAGGCCGCGCGGGCGTTGGCGCGCAGCTCGAGCAATTTTTCGTCCGACACGTCGAAATCGATGACGGCGGCCTTGATCTCGCGGCGCGCGGCGTCGAGCCTGTCTTGCGCGAAAGCGACTATGGGGTTCCGGCTCATGGTCTCTCCTCTTTAAATACAACCTTGGGCCGACTTTAACGCCGGCGCCTTTTGGCGTGTGGCCTCGCGCTTCGCCCCCGCCCGGCGGAGCCGTCGGCGGGGCGCGCCGCGCCAGGCGACAGGAGCATTACACCAAATGCGCGAGAAGCGGGAGAGAGGGCGGTTTCCTAAACCCGAGATAAGGTTACGTCCCGGGCCGCGAGGGAAAACGCCATGCCGACGGCGGACGTCGCCCCTCGCCCAAGATCGCCCCGGCCTTTCGGCCCACCGCTCGGCGCAGGCTCAATGGTTCCGATGGCGCCGGTGGCGACGGTGGTTGTGACCTCCGCGAACACCCCAGCTTGAAGCGATCGCCGGACCAGCGGTCGCGCCAACCACGCCGCCCGCGACGAGGCCCACGGGACCGGCGACGAGCAGGCCGGAGGTGGCGCCGAGAGCGCCGTCAAGAGTCCTCTCCGGGGTGCAAGCCGTCAGGGCGGCGCCGATGGCGACAACCGCCACGACGAGGGGAATGCTTTTCATGGTCGCTCCAGATTTGATTCTCGCGGCGTAGCGCGGCGGAAGCGAAGGCGTTAGGCGGCAAGCGGGTCGAATTTGTGGCCCCAAGGATCGGGAACGCCCGCCGAGCGGCGTGGACTTCGCGGCGAGGGCGTCGAACTGGACGCGCTGGCGAAGATCGGCCCTGACTTTTGGGGTCAGACCCCGGTTTCGCGCGCCCGGCCAATGACACGAAAGCTCATCGGCCGGCCCGCCACGGCGCCCCCGAGCCCTTCGGTGATGCTGACGGGCAGGCACCGATTGAACCCCGCGAGAACGCTCGCGACAAAATCCCGTTGAGCGTTTGCGTCGCCCAATAATTTCGCGTGAGAAATCCTCGGTTTTCCGAACAGCGAACCATTCCGCTTGAGGCTGAAAACGACCGTGATTTCCGAACCCGGCGCGCCGACCGGCGCCTTCACGCATTCGCCGAGGGCCGCGTAAAGTTCGCGCAACGAGTTCGCCGGAGCGCTTTTCGCTTCCGACGACATGGCGAGCAAAAGCGCCAAGGCCGCGCTTCTCAATATTCCCCGCGAAATGGCTCCGCCTGGCTGCTTCATGGGCGCTGTCCCTTCCCTGGCCTCACGCCCACCTTGTCTCCATTCTCGACGGCGAGCGCGCGGCGACCTATATCACGATCATGAACTCCGCGGGGCCGCCGCGGCTGGGCGCGAACGCTCCTTCCGCCGGCTAAGCGGGGCCTCATTCGTCAGGCGTGGCCATGGAGGACTAAAAATGCCTAAAGGTCTTCTGAAACTCATGATAATGGGCTGGATCGGCTTCTTCCTTGGCGCCGCGATCGCGGGCTACGCCTTTAGCATGTGACGCCACGCGGTCTTGCCTGGAACATCGCGGCCATCTTTTAAGGCAGCGTGGCGCCGCGCGACAGGGCGGCGCCGCGAAGCGGCCCGACCTTTGATGAACAGGCGGGCCGCTGGCGCGTTCCAACGGAAGCATTCTCTTTCAGCGGCAGTTGTCCCTCAGGATTTCAGCTATTTTAACGCCATAATTTGTAGTCCCTTGGAGCTGAATCCTAAAAACCTCGTCTGGCTCCACCGTGAAAGGTCCGTGCGGACCCCGAATCGTCACTTGCCTGATCGGTGTCCACGACCCATCGGAATTCGGCCGAAAATCGCGGCATGAAATACCTATTTCTCTTGGCGTCGGATTATGCCTGGGCCCGGGTTGGGCCGCCGCGGCCGTCGCCGCTAGCATTAGACCCATGGTCAAAAGAGCGTTTCCGATTTTCATTTTGGCGGCTCCTTTAGGAGTTCTTCGAAGGCCCCCGCGAGCGAGGCGCCGACATCCGACGAATGACGCCTTGGACCGGCCTCGCCGCCCTCCCTGGCGCCTCGAAAATCATGCGCCTGATCGGCGCCGATCGATCCGCCAGGAGGCACCGCGAAATCTCGGCCCTAAGCCCTCGCGTCCCGCGAGACACGGCCCCGCCGAGTTACCTGTCGCGACGGCCGTCGTTATCAAGAGACGCGGCGACGGCGATTTCGCCGCATCCCGTCACCACCCATAAGTCATTGATTTTCCGGAGGCCTCGGAGGCCTTCGAATTGACGGCATAACATATTGTTATTTAATGGACTATCCGATGACGAAAAATATTTATACCAACAAAGATACCAACGGATTTTTTTGGTGCTTGCGGGTTGGTCGCTTCGCTCGTGAAAAGCAGTCGCGACGATCCTTCGCCCGCCCACAATCGCCGGCCTGCAGTCCGAGGGCGTCGCCGGCGCTCCTTGAAAGCTGACGGCGTTTGCTGAGTCGTTATTCACATTGCCGTCGCGCGATAAATGCTGATGATGTGCGCGAGCGCCGCGAGTATGGGGCCTAGGCGGCGTTCCAATCTGAATCGGCCAGACTCTGTTACGGAGGAAAACGCCATGGCGACATGTGTCCACCTTTTTAATTTCACTGAGCAAGGACTTCGCAACATCAAAGATACGGTCAAGCGAGCGGAAGCGCTCAAGAAAGCCGGATCGGAAATTGGGATTAACTTCAAGGAAATCATCTGGACGCAAGGACAATACGACATGATCGTGATCTCAGAAGCGCCGGACGAGACTGTGGCAAACGCGTTCTTGTTAAACCTACTCAAGGCCGGCAACGTCCGCTGTCAAACGCTGCGCGGCTTCACGGCGGCGGAAATGGAAAAGATTCTGGAGAAGGTCGTTTAGGACCCAACGCAAAAACGGCCCGTCGCTACATCCGCGCTCGGGCAGTTCCATCTGCTCGGAGTGCGGCTCCAGCGCGTCGACGCGTCGCCAAACTGGCGCGAGCATAGGGCGGCGGAATGGGACGCCGATCGTTGCAAACGTCCAGCGCCTTAATGGCCACCCATAAAGGATAACGGCCTTAAGAATTGCAATTGTCTTGTTGTGGCAGAGCGCTAGCTCTAGTTTCTGAAGGCGCTCCGATAGCGGCGTGGCGGTGTTGGCGGCCTCTGTTGAAACAGCCAGCGCTGATTTTAGAAAGCGAGGACATGATGAAATTCAAAGCCTCTCTCTTAGCTGGCGCAGTGATCGTCGCTGTGACGGCATTGCCAATCACTTTGGCATCGGCAACGCCGCAACTCGATCCGACCGTTGCCCAAACCGATACCCTTAGCCATGTCGAAAAGGCTTGGTGGCATCACCGCCACTGGCACCACTGGCATCATTGGCATCACCGCCATTGGTAATAACGCAGTCGACGCTTCTTCGCCCCAACTTCATCTTAGTGGTTGGGGCGGCCCTGTGCGCCGCCCGCTTTCGCGCCATTACCGCAAATTGCCAGCGAGGCGACGGATGAACCTGCAAAATTGGATCAGGGACGCTAGAGCCCACTGGAAGGAGTTTCTCCCGAGCCGATACAAGGAGTTCGAGGAAGCGGGCGTTCTGGACGAGGCGCTGCAAGACGTGGCGAGGCTGACGTATCGGGAAGTGTCGTCGCTGGAGAACGCGGGCCTATCGAGCGAGCAGGCTTGGGAGATGACGAGGGGCGAATATCTGTTCCTGCCGCCAGAGCCGAAGCAGAAGGCGAAGCAGGACCGCCAGCCGTCGCCGAACGTGGCGGCGCAAACGTTCAACGAGACAGCGCGGTTCCTGAGCAAGTTGTTGCAGAAGACCAGAGACGATGAGTAGGAACGCCAGCTATCGGGCGCGAAATAGTTAGGAGATAATAATGCAATTCGTGAAATCAATTCTGAAATGGGTTTTCTTGATCGTATTTGTAGCGCCACAAGCTATTGGCATGGCTATCTTTGTTGGCATTCCATTATTTGTAGGTTGCGCTATAGCCTTCTTGGCCGACGATGTTTTGGACACATGGCGAGTTGGTAAGAGGCAAAGGGAACTAGAGGAAATGGAAAGATGGAATAGGGAGCGCGGCGGTAGCTAAAGCACGAAGTCCGGGCCAGTCACGCGCCACCATCGTCTTTGTCGATACCAAGTTCGCGAGCGGCTAAGGTCAACCTTTGGTTGGTCTGGCGGCTTGGTCATGAACAAATCATTCCTGTTCGAAGGAGACAGTCGTCGAAGTTTTATTCCAAAACAATAACCTCGGAAATATCTTCCAAGCAGCCAATTTCAATGTCCAAATAGGCTAGGTTTTCTCGCCGCTTTGGCGGCAGCCAAAAGATGCGATATTCGTCTTGGTAGGCGTAGCCAAAATATTTTGTTAGAGGAATAAATGGCGAAGATGAGTTTGGTATTATTGGGTCTACATAAATAGCAGGGCCATCCAGCATTAACGCATCTACAGATATTGCCTCTGTAGCTGTCTTGAGACGGCGTTTAAAAACCTCTCGATCGCGGATGATGACACAAGCATCAGCCTCGAAATCGCCAAACAAACGCGGCTCTATTGAAGCTGTGACGCAGTAAATCCAGTAATCGCTTGGCGCGCTAAACGTTATATCTACTCGCTTGTCTCGAGATATGTCTGTAGCAGCATTATATATATCTATAATATGGCCAGTTTCTGTGTGACGAAGTGCAAGAGACAATTTAAATGTTAGTTCGTCGTCCCGTAATGCGCCGTTGTGCTCCATGTTAGAGTAATAGCTTGCCGATCGAATGCGCAGACGCCCATGCTGATAAAGCCGTTGCATAAATTCACGTTGCCCGAATTTTATGAATGCCTCGCCACGTTTCAACCCAAAGGCCGACATGCGCTTCGCAGCTTTTTCGGCCAGTTCAGACACAAAATCCGGAAAGGGTTCGGAATGGAGAATGTCCTTTCCGAATCCCGCCGGGTGCGGTCCGTAACGAAGCTCCATCTCCTCAAGAACGTGCGTCCATTTTTCAAGCCATGAAGCCGACCTTTCGTTCGGTGGCATCCCGATTTTCGCTTCAGGAGTGACAATCAATAGATTCAATAAAATGTCGCGAATGCGTTTATTAAGTTCTGATCTAGACAGATGCCGGGCGTAGCGATTATCTCGATATTGCTGTCGCCACATTTCGTGCCGAGGCGTTCCTGTGATCATGATGTCTTTCACCTACACGAGGCTTTGGCCCACCTCCGCTCGTGTGAAGATAGCCGCTTTTATGCAAATAGCATCGATTGGAGCAATCCACACGCTGCGCGTAACGTGTAAAAATCAAAAAATTTTTGGAACACGCGGAAACGCCCGCCACGTAAGGAGAAAACGCGGATTTTGACCCTCGCGGGGGCGCTGTGCGGCAGCAGCTGCGAAGAAATTCTGGCGTCCCATGCGCAAGGCGTGCCACTTTTGATAGCCTCGACAAGCGATCAGCGAGAGTGTCGCCGAGCGGAGATTTTTTTCGTCGCCAAGGGCTCCTTCCAGATGCGAGACGCACCATGCTCAAGACCCCGATTGCCGCCGCCCTTATTCTCTTGATCGCGCCAGCCCAAGCTGCGGAGTGTTTCCTTTCGCACGATGATTGCGTCATCATCGCCCGCGAATTACTCATGCTCGATATTCAGTCGCGGCGCGATGAAGCGGCGCTTTCGTTCATGCCCGCCTATCCGCGCGGCCTTAAGGTCATCGAGCTTGAAGGCGTAAATGCGAGGGCGAGATTTGCTGTTTTGCCGATCCGTATCGGCAATGAGATGGCGCGAATGATGCTGTGCGATTCCGAGCGTCGCCACAATCTAATGCGCGAAATTCCCGGCGATCCGGCGAGTTGCCGCAGGGGATGGAAAGGCTCGCGCTGACCGCTTGTCCGCAAAAGGGAAGGCTCTCCCTTTCAGTCCTGCTCCAGCACCTTGGAGACTTAGCGTATGTCGAACGATGTGGCCGAGACAGAGTTTGGCTACTATCCCAACCCACTTTCATTCGCCGTCGGCGACATCGAAGTGAGGACGCTTCCGGGACTCGAAAAAACAGTAGCCGCCCCTCCGTGCCAATGATGTTTCGACCTCGGCCCTCAAGGGTAAACTCCCGGCGGGTGATTGTCTCAACATCATTGGCACGGAGGGGCGGCTGTCGCCACGCAGCCATGCTTCCAATCCTCCATCTCGCAAATCAAGATGGAGGCTGCCTATAACGCTGCGCAGAAAATAGGAATCCCTTCCAACCAAGCGCTTTCACGGAATCGATGTACTAGAGCTTACGCCGCCCGATCGTATTCCTCGCGCTCGACCACACCTTCGTGAACGGCTGAAATGGCGGTTCCTTGTATTCGCATGATGAGCATCATGAGCGGGTTCTCCTTTTCGCCTTTGAGGATGAGTTTGTCCTGCAAGAGTCCCAGGTGGCGCGCAAGCGCCTCTAGGGCTCGCAACTTGCATGCGAATTTGACCCTGCGTTGGGTAGTCGGGTTTCCGTCCGCGTCCTTGCCTTCGATCACTTCGACGATGAGCGCGCCTCTCGTGTCGTCGTCAATCCCGTGCATGGGGCGCATACCGCCATCCGGGGTGAACAGTTTGCGGGGATCGGCGAAGGCAATAGCCGCGAGGCCCTGCAGCACGCGGTCAGCCGTGATTTCTGTTCGGATCGAGCGTTCATCCCGCGCTTTGGCGATTTCGGCGGCGACGTGAACATTCGACAACAGGCGTGTCGCTTGCTCTTTGGCTGTCCGCTTGGAATAGCCGGCGCGGATCGCCGCTTGCGTAGCGTTCATGTCGATGGCGTGCTCCTCGACGAAGGCGGCTTGCTTTGGGGTGAGCTTTGAAAATTTGGTCATCGTGTTCGTCCTTTTATGGTGTCGAAAATTATCTCGTTTATGCGATAGAACCGCTGCTTCACGCCTCGCGCCGTCTCAATGTCCGCGCCACCAGCATCGAGCGCGACAACACGCTTTCCATCGGTGAGCAGCCACACGACGCCCTTGCGATCGTGACGCGCTGCCGGCTCGATTTCGTCCAACCCGAAGATTTCCTCCGCTGGCCATCCGAGGACGAAAGCCTGGGCGGCCCATTGGTCGGCGAAGATCGACGCGCCTTCGACGACGTGCGCCCAGCGGTGAGGTTCGAAGCCGAGCGGCGGCGCGGCGCAGAGGAGGCGGGCAAGCGGCTCTGCCCATTCACGCGGCAAGCCGGCGTCCTGTTCGAGAGACGCGGCGCGTGTTTGCCACGCGAGAGCGAGGGCGACGGGTTGGGCGCGGTGGGCTGTGCGCGGTGGTGGTGACAGTGGTGGCGGCATGGGCGCGACGGCGGCGAGAACGGTGGCTGCTTTTGGACAGGTCTGATTTCCGCGCTCCCGCCCTGCTGCACTTGCTGCATCCGCTGCACGCGGCAAGCCGCCATAGCCAATTTCAGCCATTGCCTGTTGCTGCACTTGCTGCATCCGCTGCAAATCGTCTTCGCGCAACTCGCGTGCAGCGGATGCAGCGGATGCAGCAGCCGGCATTGGCGATTTTCGACCCTCGAAGAAGGAAGGAAAGATGTCGGTCATTGACCTTCCTCCCTGACGATCTTCCATGCCTCGCGCACGCTCTTGCCGCCGACTGTGGTGGCACCAACCGGGGCAAGCCAATAATGCTCAACAAGCACTTTGATTGCCGCCTTGGTTGTCGCGCTGTCGCGGATCGCGTTCGGGCCGAACGTCACAATAGCCCGCGCGCTCACGAGCGGCTCTTTCCACTTGGTCAGAAGCCACTTCCGCAACGTCTCCGCTTGGCGTAATTCGGGGCTCGCGTAACCCGCCTCGAACAGCCGGAGCGCCTCGCGTGTGTAATATTCAGCGAGGCAAACGGCGCGCTCGAACGTCTCGCGGTCAATATGCGGAGCGCCGATGTCGTCAACCAACATGAGGACGGCGGCGATGCGCGCGGCGTGCTCAGGCAACTTGTTTGCAAACCCACGGATCGGCTCGAAGGGTTGCCCGGGCGCAAGCAGGCGTTCGACGTAATCCGCGTATTCACGCCACGCATTTGCTGCGTCAGGCGTGAAGCGCATTACACGCGGATCAAGTTCGTTCCTCGAATCGGGAGCCAAGGTCGGCTGGCGTTCGAGGATTGACAGGATGCGCGCGTGATAGCGGCTAAGTGCCGCGCTCGAAGCTGGATCGGGTTCGCGCTGAAACCTCGTTCCCGCCGTCGAAGCTGGGGCCGAGACAAGCACGCGGCTGAGAAAGCCCTGATCGAGCAATACCGGATCGGTAAGCATCAGCGCCGCCGCCTCTGGCTGCGCCATCAAGTGCACACCTAACCGCTTCCCAGTGATTGTGCTCGATCCGTCCAGCGCTCGCACGCGCTTGGTCGGGGAGCCGTCCCACATACCGGATAGGCCGGCAACAGTGCGGAGCTTCGCATCGGGCGACATGCCGTGGCCGCCGATAAAGGAACCACCCTCGTCGCTGAAAATCCCCATTGCGGGTTGGCCCGCCGCAAGGAGTTTGCATAAGCCTTCGAACGTAGGCTCGCCACAGGTGAGCATCGGTTCGAGCGGCGTGGGCGGCGCGTCGCCAACATCGTCGAGCTTGCCCTTTATCGCGTGCTTGTCGCCCTTAGTTCCATCGAGAGCCTTTTTGCGCGCCGCGTCCCAAGCTGCTTTCAACTTGAGATATTCCGGCACCTCGGCAGCATACGCTTCCCGCAACGCCTTTTCGCGTTT
>Ga0181533_1003911_pt1 | contig 15707 bp, 24 predicted proteins | sample PEATcosm2014_Bin_45_FD_119772 | JGI IMG/M metagenome (GOLD analysis project Ga0181533, IMG submission 119772) | Peatland microbial communities from MTU Mesocosm Facility, Houghton, MI, USA - PEATcosm2014_Bin11_60_metaG | ecosystem: Environmental > Terrestrial > Soil > Wetlands > Peat | place... | reverse complement strand
GACAGCACCCTGCGCAGTGATTCGTACTTTTCGCGAACCGCTCCTACTAGTCCATTCCGCTTCATGCAGTTAGACTACAATACATTCGCTACATGTACAAGTTATTTATGCGCAATTCCTAAGAGCAGCGATCCCACCTTAGCGTCGAACTGCGCGAGGAAGCCGTTTGGCGCGAATGGCGCAGTCTGACTCAACCGCGCGCCGGTCCTCGAAGGAGTACTCGGCGACGCGGAAGGTGGGGCACCCTCAGCATTTCCTATTCTCCGACGGGTGGAGTTGGACAGGCGACCCAGGCATCGACCGCAAAAAACTGAAAGCGGGCTGGCGTTTCACAATTGAAACGCAGAGGCACTCTAACTCTGCAGTGGTTGGTACACCGTCCAGCCGCGTTGGCGCGCGATCTTCTCCAGGTCGGGGTTGGGATTGATCACGAACGGGTGCGGCGTGATCTCCAGCATGGCGAGGTCGTGGATGGAATTTCCGAAAACGGCGTCGACCTCGCGTCCGATCAGTTCCTGAATGGCCGTTGCCTTCAATTCGTCGGTGGGGACACGCAGCAGGCGGTCGGTGGCGCAAAGGTTTTCGATCTCGACGCAAGCGGCAATGACGCGTTCTTGAGGGATGGCAAAGCTCGGCATCGCTTCTTCAATCGCCCAGTTGTTGGTCGAGGAGACCGCCCAGACCTGGCAGCCGGCGGCTGTCAGCCGATGCGTGAGCTCGCGCATTTCCGGGAAGATTCGCGGCTCGACCACGGTGCGAAAGAGCTCGGCGGCTAGGGCTCGAATGTCTTTTTCGGCAATGCCGCGATGGATGGTGACCATCTCGCCGCACATCGCGAGCTCGTCGACCGTGCCCGCCTTGTATTGCTCGTAGCGCGCCAGAATCCGCTGGGCGGCATCGGGCGGAATGAGGCCGCGCTCGATCTCATAGAAAAAAAAGTCGGCCCCAACATCGCCCGACCAGAGCGTACCGTCGCAATCGAAAACCGCATGGCGCGGCTTGAGGGCAAGAACGTTGTCGACAAACTTCCGGGCAGACTCGGTCAGGGTCGTGCTGGCAGACTGCATCTTCTCTCCCGATGTCAGTGGCGGCCTGGTGCGCTGGCCGTCAGGTGTTCTCCACGGCGAGGCGGTCGTAGTCTTCCTGCGTGTTGATATTCATGGCGACCCGCGCATCCTCCACCGGAACATAGCAGATATGTGTTGCATTGGCGTGAAGGATATCGCGTGCCGTGGCCGTCAATTGGGCGCGCAAAAGCGCCTCGATCATCTCGCGCGCGAGCAGGATCGGATGTCCGTGGCGTGCGTCGTGCTCAGGCACCACCGCCCACAAGCTCTGCTCCAGCGCTCCCAGAAACGCCGAGTGAAGATGAGTCATCGTCGCGGGCTGGACGGGCGGGCGATCAACCAGCGCAACGATGGCGGAATCGCGTCCGCGACCCAGGATTTCGTGCAGGCCGAGCCTGAGCGAGCTGAACTGGCCAAGTTCCGGGGCCCGGTTCTCCACCAGGAATCCGCCGATTGAGTAGACGATAGGCTCCAGATTGTGGCTGTTCGCTCCACCCACCACGATGACCATGTCGGTGTGCGGCCGCAACAATTCAATCCAGGCCCCCAGCAAGGTGTTACGCAGGCCGCCGGGATGGCCAGGCGGCCAGGGTAACAGCGCCTTGTCGCGGCCCATCCGCGAAGACACGCCAGCCGCGAGAATAATGCCGCATAGACTTGGTGAGCGGGTCATGAGCGAAACGATAACAGACGATGAGGCAGTTGTCAGTGTTTAGGGTGCTGTCCCGCAGGTTCGCTGCATCAGTTTAAGGATGTCATCCTGAGCGAGCCGGGGTCCCCGGCGACGGCCGCTTTTGCCGTTGCTGGGGTGGGGGAAGCGAAGGATCTATGCATTACAAATCAAATACATAGATTCTTCGCTCGCTGTGCTTGCTCAGAATGACACTTCAAGGGGTTATTGTGCGAACGTCTGGGACGCTAGGGTCTGTTAACCGCCCGTAGCCGCCGTATCTTTCTCCTGATCTTTGCCGGTCTTCAGCCGCTCCTGGACGGATTTGCTCTTGCCGGCGACAGGCACGTTGCGGCGCACCGCAATCATCTCGGCGACGATGGCGACGGCGATTTCCTCCGGCGTGATGGCGCCAATGTCGAGGCCAATCGGCGCGTGCACACGCTCGAACAGCTCGCGCTCCATGCCTGTTTTTTCCAGCTCGTTATAAATAGAGAGCACTTTGCGCCGCGAGCCGATCATGCCGACGTAGCGCGCGGGGGTTTTGACGGCCCAGCTCAAGACGCGCATGTCGTCACGGTGCCCGCGAGTAACAATGACCAGAAAGCTTGATGCCGAAGGTCGCAACGTGGCTGTGGTGGCCTCGAAATCGGCGGCGATGACCTGGCCGGCGTCGGGAAAGCGCTCGCGGTTGGCGTAGCTTTCCCGGTCGTCGATGACCGTGACTTCGAACCCGGCGAGGCGCGCCAATTTGCAGAGGCTCAGCGCCACGTGTCCGCCGCCGAATATGAACAGTTCGGCGAGGGGAACCACGGGTTCGATAAAAACCTCCAGCGTGCCGCCGCAGACCAGTCCGGTGTTGTAGCTGGGATCGTTGTTGAGATCGAACGTCAGGGAACGGGGTTTTTCCTCTTCCATCACTTCGCGGGCCGCCTGCCAGACTTCAGCTTCAACGCAGCCGCCTCCGATTGTGCCCAGCGCCGAACCATCGTCACGCACCAGCATTTTGGCGGTGCGGAACGAGGGAATCGAGCCGCGGACATTGATGATTGTCGCCAGGGCGGCGCGGCGTCCTGCCTTACGCAGGGCGACGATCTCTTCGTAGATGTCCATTCAATGGAATTATTGCCTGAGCAGACGCCGAACACAAGCGCCGCCTTTGGAGGCGACGGAACTACCCCACGTTAGCCCAGCCACCCCGACGGGCGAACGTGGGGCACCAGAGCTGCAGCACCTCCGGCCGGCGCGGTGGCATCAAATAAGCAGCCCTTGTACAATGGAAGCGCCATGGAAGGCATTGAAGCTAAAGGCAGTGTAGCCGGAACCCCGAGCGGTACGGAGCGTTTGGACAATCTGGCCGGCGATCCGCAGAGCCCGCCACGCATAGAGCGGCTGGCGTTCGGCGGCAGCCCGGAACAGGAAGGCGTGGTGCTCACGACGCTGGACAGGGCCGTGAACTGGGTCCGCAAGAATTCGATTTGGCCCATGACCTTCGGCTTGGCCTGCTGTGCCATTGAGATGATGTCGATGGGAGCATCGCGTTTTGACATCGCGCGCTTTGGCGCCGAGGTCTTTCGCCCTTCGCCGCGGCAATCGGATCTGATGATCATCGCCGGCCGAGTCTCGCAGAAGATGGCGCCCGTCATCCGCCAGCTCTACCTGCAAATGCCAGAGCCTAAGTGGGTGATTTCCATGGGCGCGTGCGCGACCTCCGGCGGAGTGTTCAATAATTACGCGCTTGTGCAGGGCGTCAACCAGTGGATTCCCGTGGATGTTTACGTGCCGGGATGCCCGCCGCGTCCGGAGCAGCTAATCTACGCGATAACGCTGCTGCAAAAAAAGATCCAGAACGAAGCCGGATCGTTCAGGCGGGCGCTGAACCTCTCCGTGTAGACCTGGATCATCGGGCCCTGTAGCTCAGATGGATAGAGCAGCGGTTTCCTAAATCTCGAAGCCGACAAGATACACTGCAATCCCAATCACTTACAGTCGCCTCCACGCACAAAAGAGCACGCAATGTGACCTCAATAGTCAGTTACAGGACACCTTAACGGACACCGGGAAATGAAAAAGCAAATGGAGAGGTGATATGTCATTAATTTATGAGCCTGCGGGTAGAGCGCGGGAATATGCTGCCCTCGCCTGTAACGTTTACCGAGGCTGCGATCACAATTGTGCTTATTGCTACAGTCCGCTGGTTCTGCACATGCGCCGGGAGGAGTTTGCACTCCCAACCAGGCGAAAGAGTGATTTCTTGAAGCAACTGGAGCGAGAGGCAGCTAACCTGTCCCCTACCAATCCGATTGTGCTCTGTTTCACCTGCGATCCCTATCAACTTTTAGACGTGAAGGAACAGGTAACCCGGCAAGCAATTCAAATCCTGCATCGATACGGTCATCGCGTGCAAATTCTCACTAAAGGCGGCAGCCGGGCGCTCCGCGATCTGGATTTGATGACACCTGGGGATGCATTTGCAACGACGTTAACTTGCTTGGATGAGACAACCTCGGTAAAGTGGGAACCTAGTGCCGCCACCCCGAAGAACAGAATTGCGACCATCCGAAAGTTCCACTCGGAGGGAATCCCAACATGGGCAAGTTTGGAGCCAGTAATTTCTCCCGCCTACGCCCTGGAAATTATTCGCCGCACACACGAATTCGTTGATCTGTACAAAATCGGCAAGCTGAATTACCACGCGCTGGCAAAGACGATCAACTGGACGGCATTTGCCCGAGAGGCAGTAAAGCTGTTGGACAGCCTGAAATGCAAGTACCTGATCAAGAAGGACCTAAAAGCATACTTCCAGCGTTAGCATTGCCCCGCCGCTTGTCACCATCCTAAATCCGGTCTCTGGTGTGGCCACAGTTACGCCACCCTTTCCCAGCGCGATCCGCATTTGTTTCCCACTCCTTGAGTTTTGTGCCACCCGTGGCGAACAGACCGTTGTTCTTCCACCACCACCGCTACTTTGTTAGGTACTCGCGGGGACCGTATTATCCGGGGTACTACGGCGGTTATTCGTACCCGCTCTTCTGGGATTCCTATAGCGGCTCCGATGCTGCTGCCAGTGAGTACGACCAACAAAATTATCAGCTACAGCAGGAAGTGAATCAGTTGGGCACTGAGGTCCAGCGCTTACAGGGATCGCAATCCAGTGGCTCACCGCTACAGCCCACGACCCTCGTCTTTCGCGACGGAAAAAAGGAGCAGGTGCAAAACTATGCGATTGTCGGAAAGACGCTGTGGGTCTTCGACGAGCGGCGAACGAGAAAGATTCTTCTCTCAGAATTGGATGTTCCTGCTACGCAAAAGGTCAACGAAGAACGTGGGGGCGATTTTTCGGTACCTCAGTAGTGTTTGACCGGAAACCTGTTCGTAGGTGTGGGATAGGGTTGCGCTTCCCAAAGGCAAAAACCGCAGATTTCAATAAGGTGCTTTAATCCCCGTGATTCGGTCGCGCTGCTATGAGTCGGCGGTTCAAACCTTCCGAACCGGGCCGTTGATAAACCTACACCGAGTATATGGAACGGCCATGCGGAAATGGGTGTATACGGAAGCGCCTGAGGCCAGTACGCTTCTGGGGCGGACTGGAAAGCTATGGGGGTGTCGGAGCAGCACCACGCCGTCGAGGGTCTCACTTGAGGGAAGAAATAGGTTGTTTTCCAAGGGGTACGGAAGCATAATCGCTCACGGCTGAGACAAAATGGAAATTCCGGTTTACCCCAAATTGCCCAGAGGAGGGTAATTATGTCCATGAGACGAACGCTTGCCGCGTTGCTGCTCTCCGTGATTCTCATCGCTCCCGCCGCCGCCCAGCAACTCACTGGTACCCTGGAGAAAATCAAAGATACCAACACCATCACGTTCGGACACCGCGAGTCGTCGATCCCTTTCGCGTACTACGATCAGAACCAAAAGGTGGTTGGCTATTCGCAGGATTTTGCCCTGAAGGTGGTCGATGCCCTAAAGAAGGACCTTAATCTTCCCAACTTGCGGGTGAAGCTCCTGCCGGTCACCGCTCAGAATCGCATCACCATGGTGCAGAATGGCACCATCGACATAGAGTGCGGCTCGACCACGAATAACGCCGAACGCCAGAAACAGGCTGCCTTCTCCGTGACTATCTTCGTGATCGGCACGCGCTTGCTGACCAAAAGAAATTCGGGGATTACAAATTTTCCCGACCTGAAAGGCAAGACGGTGGTGGTGACGGCCGGTACCACGTCGGAAACCCTCATCAACAAAATGAATCAAGAAAAACACATGAATATGAGGATCATCAGCGCCAAGGACCATGGCGAATCGTTCCGAACCCTGGAGACCGGCGGCGCGGTGGTCTTCATGCTCGACGACGTTTTGCTGGCGGGCGAGCGAATGAACGCCAAGCACCCGGCGGACTATATCATCGTCGGCACACCGCAATCGCGCGAAGCCTACGGCTGCATGTTCCGCAAGGATGATCCTGACTTCAAGAAGTTCGTCAATAACGTCTTTTCCAAGGTCATGACCTCGGGCGAGGCCGACAAGATTTACAAGAAGTGGTTCCTGTCCCCGATCCCGCCCAAGGGCCTGAACATGCACCTCCCCATGAGCAAGGAACTAGCTGCGGACTTTAAGCACCCGAACGACATTGAGGACTACCAATAACGGCAACACACTCTACAGCTGGGACACCGAACCCGATGCCGAGTCCCAGAGGAAGCATAATCTCACCGTTCGCAATGGATATCGGCAACTCGACTTGGGAGGAACCAGTACTTCGGGGCTAATGAGACGTGCCTCCCTACGTACAATACAGAAAGCTATTAAGCGATTTTTGCAGCAGACTCGGATTTTACGGCACCACCCAACCGAGTTAGTCGCTCAAGTAATTTTAGATTTCTGGTCTTCAGTCGCGGTGGTCGCACGTGAATCGTGGGACAAGCCGAATCTGCCATTGAAAAGATGGAAAGAATAGCTGGAAAAAGCTTGCTTCCTCTAGATACACAGAAATCGCAGATAAACCGGCTCCGTTCACTGAAGAGGCGACTGGCACGGTTCTATGACGACCTTGCTTACCGTAGAAAGTGTATGACTCACCCAGCTACAGACTTATAGATACCACGCGGCGCACATAATCATAAATTGCTGCCATCTTGACGTGCAACAGGTTTGTCCCCGACGCAACTGGCTCTTACCAGTGGGTTCTTAATCAGGAATGCAAACTCCGCAAAATGGGAGTAATTATTGCGATTGAAGCGACAACCAACAACAATCACGCCCGATAAGACGGGTGATTGTGCCAAGCTAGACATTTCTGGGTAGGTAGGTGGTCACTTACATATAACATAGGTGGTATATAATAACTAACTAAAATGCCTGGAAAGTGCCTTTACGTGCGAAGAAGAGGCATTTCGCCGAATCGAAAACTGGCCGCTATAAGGGAAAATGCTATTTTGGGAAGAGTCTCGTGGTATAAGCCCTCCAAAGCCCACGAACGCGCGTACGGCCCTGGAAACGCCAGGAAAAGGCATCCAGCGAGTGCTCATGACTGCCTAAAACTGGTAGAAATCATACTTATCTGAAGTACTTGATGCAAGCATTCCTGGTGTTGCTCACTTCATAGGATTGTTTCTTCATGGAAACTAGATTAGTTAGTGTGTGGCAATCCAGAATAAAAAGAAAGCGAAGCGGTAGCCGCTTGCGGCTCTCTTTTATCTTTAGATAAAAGAGTAATACTAGGTATACATAATATATATAATACCGAATGCTCTGTACCTATCCTCTCAATCCTTTCAGACTAACAGCGGCAATCGTCGTGAAGTACATCCATCCGCCACTAAGTGACTTACGGCGGATTTTCGGTCGCACCCTCTTTACCGGGAATGGAGCCGCCGCAAGCGGAACTTCCCTTGCCGGAATTTGAGGAACAGTGGACGGGCGGCTACATCTTCGAGAACGAGTGGCAGAGCTTCCGCACCCGCCAGAACCGTAACCTGGAGCTAATCACCGCCGTCCACACCTATGACCGCCCAGGACGGTACACCGTGGCCGTCAAAGTCATAGATATATTCGGCAATGACACCATGACCCTTGTGCCGATCAACGTGGGGTGAGTTCGATCACTCAGGTAACCTAAATCTGCTGAGTCCTCTCAAATCGTCGCCGGTCGGAGCCCGCATCTTCCATGCCCCAACACCCTTCCGTGGAGGCGATGGTGATGGTTTGAACCCGCTGGATTCGTCGCGTGGCGCTTTGGTTTGAGAGTTGAACTTTCGGAAGCACAGCAGACATTATGTCAGACTGAGCGAGTGCCGGGAACTCGGTCAACCCAATGGGCACCGCTAGCACCGAAATCGAATCGTCTTCCCCGCCCGTGGACAGGGAAGCCCGGCTGATGTGCGCAATGACCCTGCCAAGCAGATGCGAGGTGTACCATTAGGCATGAGCAAAAATCGCCCAGAATACCCTGCCGCAGACCGTTCTGCTGCCCATGTTTTCCTTCGAGAAGAGCCGGACGAAGATGACGAGGAAGGAGAGGATGACGGCGAAAAAGACGGTGACGACAACGACGATGGCGACGATGAGGATAATGACAACGAGGATAACGACGACGACGGCTACTCACCGTAAAGAGAAGTAAGGTGCAACCCTTGTCGAGAAATTCTATTTCTTCACAAGTACGGCTTTCCGATTCAGCAGCCACTGCTCCCACTGAGTTTTCGTCTTCGCCGGAAACCTCGACGGCACCGATGGAGCGGTCTCTTCGAAACTCGGCGTAGATTGAGTCGAGCGGACTGGCGGAAGCATCTTGGCCATCCTAGATGGCGATGGTTCCTCCGTGGTGGAAACGGCCTTCGATCCAACGCTGGCAGGATTCGACGGAGGTTTTGCCGGGGCGGGAGTTGTTGGCGGCTTACCAGTGCTGGGTATAGCGCCGTGCTTCACAAACTGGCTCTTCCAGAAATCATCGTTCTTCATAATGGGAGTTGACTGGCCTCCTTTGTTCTTGCCTTCAGGATGTCCGAGGAATCCCGCCCACAGCTTTACGCGCTCCGCACAATTAGCTCCCATTGGCTTTCGGGAGATTCAGCGGGAAAAATGACAGAAGCATTACCACGGTCCACGGCCTCCGCGAGTGGCTTTGCTGACGGTGCTCCTGCATGAAACGCAATCGCGGACTGTTCTTGTTTGTTTTCGATAGCGTTCGCGCTTTCCATTCCAACCTGCTGCCGCTCCGCACCTGCAAGCCGCCGAAGCGCATCATTCGCCGTGTCTTGAATGCGATTACTGGGGTTGTGAAGCTTGTGAATAGCTTTGAACGCTAGGTGGCACAACGCAAAGCGGTTTGTCGTACGTAACAACTCAAAAACTATCTCTGAACGCATAAATGACACCTTCGACCGGATTCCCCAGTTGTGAACGTCCTCGCCGATAACGGCGGCATAGGCCACAATCGCAACGCCCACGAAAGGCTGGAGGAGCATCCGTAATCTAAATCTACGTGACCGGAGGAGCTGTCAGTAACGGTCCCTGCCGCCGCTCCGACCACGCCCTCCACCAGATGGGGTACGCTCGCCCTTTGGACGCGCCTCATTCACGTTAAGGTTGCGCCCCTCCATGAGGCTGCCGTTCAGGCCAGCAATTGCTTTTTCGCCTTCCGCGTCATTGGTCATTTCAACGAAGCCAAAGCCGCGTGGCTGTCCACTGTCTCGGTCTAGCACGATTGTGACTTTATAGACCTGTCCGTATCTCTCGAATTTTGTTCGCAGTTCCGCTTCTGTGCAGCGAAAGTCTAAGTTCCCAACAAAAATGTTTTTCATGGTTGGCTCGGTGATTAGGCTGTTTAAGTGTCAGTGTTTCTCGGGCGGGTGAGGCAGGGTGTAAAAGTCACCGATACCTAAGGCGGGTCGGGAAAAAGGGACATTCAAACCCGTCTCAAGATTAACATACTCGCGACCAACGTGCTGCGGGGGTACTGTCGGGTTTATCGTTGCGCAATCCTTGTCCTCGCACCCCTGACGGCATGGGTGAGAAGGGGTCGATGAGAATTGGGGCACGGAACCGCATCGTAGGCATTTGTCTCGGTCGCCATAGGCCGTTTTGCCACCGACTGACCAAGCCTTCCGCAGCCAGGAAGACACAGCGATCAACGACGCTTTTAATCTATCTATAGGAAAAACAAAAATCGATTTCGGAACGAGAACGGTCAGCCCAATTGCTTTTTGAGCGTAGGGCCGGTTGGGGGAAGGCCGGTCGAAATCTCTGGAGCTTTTGCGGCGGAGATCCATCGCAGAATCACCCGGAAACAGCCGACACACCGCAGGTTCTTCTGGAACACCACCTGAATGCCTTGCGTCTGTCGACCATCCTGCGCGAGTACGACAAGGTGGCGCGGCAGTGCGCCGTTTTGCGTTGGCTGATGCAGTTTCGGCTTGCAAAATCGCTCCCGCGCAGTAGAATTCAAGCGATTCAGAGTCTCAAAAAGGAAATTCCGGCTAGGATACTAGCGGGAACGACCCCGTCTAGAGTTTCCTCTAACTGCCGTTCGGAATTGGGAAAGGGCTCCACTCGTAACGCTGTTCTACAGCGAGGAGGCAGCCATGAAAAAGCACTCTCGAGACTTGGGGCTTTGGCCGACCGTCCTGGTGATGCTGCTTACAGTTGGGACCGGCGCAGCACTTTGGACGATGCTCTCACACTCATACCGGCCGGTGCCGCGCCTGTGCTTCGCGCTGAATGTCTGTTGCGGAAGCGCAATTGCTGCAGGTGCCATGACACTGGCGTTGGGGGCACACCTTTTCGAGCGTTTGCAGGCGCGCCCGCTGGTGCCTGCGCTGCTTCTGCTTGGTTCCAGCGGAGCGGTCGTGGCAATTCTGGGCGAGCTCTGCGCCCATACGGAAGCGGCAAATGTTTGGAGCATATTCACGGGGCACTGGAGCATCCACTCGGCGCTCGCTGGCGGATTATGGACCCTGCTGATCTATTTTGTGTCTGCTGTGGCCGAGTTTGCGCCAGGGAAGCAATGGAGCAGGCATCTTGCGTATCCGACGCTGCTGAAAACAGTGCAGATTGCAACGATCGCAGCTACAGCGGCGCTTGCCAATTTTCACTACTTCACGATTTCTAAGACATCGGCGGAGACAAGTCGGCTCTCGCCCCTGTGGGCGACAGAATTAACCGACTTGCCGGTTTTTAGCGCATCTTTGTGCGCGGCTTTGGCGGCGCTTCTCTTTGCATCGATTCGGGCCTATGCCGCCTGGGGCCGCACGTTTGCGCCGAAACTCCTTGAACGGATCAGGGTGGCACTGATCATGTTCCTGATCTTCTCCTTGGGACTGCGCGGCAGCAGTTTGACGGCAGAGGCGCTAGCTCAGATGTCACACAGTTTCTATCTGTTCGCGCTTTTGTTTGTTGAGGTTGGAGTGCTGGTCGCATCCCTGGTTTTTCTGTGTCCTGGTCTCGGTGACAACTCTCCAGCAAATCTTTATGAGGGATCGGCAGCCGTTCTCATCTGGGTTGTGGCGAGTCGAGTGAACATCACAATTACTGCCGCGCCCGACTTCGGTCCAGGCTATGTTCCCCAGTGGACAGACATGCTACTCGCCTTCAGCATTCTTGCCATCGGGGTTGCCGGGTTCGCTGTCATCTCGTCATACCTGGCCGTGTTCCCGGAGGTGAGGGAAGAATCGATCGTTTGAACCCAGGCTCGCACCTACTCCTTAACAACGATCATAGCGGCTAATTCAATCGCGTAGCGTCCGATGCCACGTTCTCGCGCTTCGCGTAACCAGTATTCTCCGTTGCCCGCGGAGGTGCTACGAGGGGAACCGTTAGTCGGAGCAATTGTCGGTGCTATCAATCAGCTCGGAAATGTTGTCGGTGGCGAACGTCTTAACTTTCAACAACTCTTCAGAACGGGAGCGTTCGATCTGGCCAAGCGCATTAACTTGGCGCTTCGCGATCTTCCCCGGGGAGCTGAATTACTGAGGCCTAACCTCTCCGAAGCTGAACGACAGCTTTTCGAAATTTAATCTGTGATGCTGCGCGTGGATTTACCGTCGGCGCCGCGCTGGCTTGGGGACCGCCGCGTCCTCATCAGTTATGAAGAACTCAACCGCCTTGCCGTACATCGCGGCAAATTGTTCAGCCTCTACAAAATCGACACGGCGCTCTCCAGATTCGCATTTTGAGATGAAAGATTGCGGTCGTCCGAGCCGCTTCGCAGCCTCAGCCTGTGTGATGCCAGATTGCAGGCGAGCCGATCTTAGGCGCTGCAGGAAATGTCGGTACTGGCGAATGTATTGCTGAGGTTTCAGAGATTCCGCCACAAACAAGAGATGGAATCCCTTGATAAACCTTTACACTTGAATATCCCACAACGGGATATATAATTCGGGCGCATGAAAAACCGACATGAAGCGGCGCTCAAAGCCTGGAAAACAATTCGCAATAAGCAAGCATGGATAAAAGCCCACGCTGCCGAAGCCGCCAGCAAAGCGGGCTTCAAGGCGCATTTTGAAGCAGAAGGTTGGCGCGTTGCCTTTTTTGAAGGCCCCACAGGTTCTCCGCGAACTGGCATTATCGACGCCGTTGCCTTCCGCCTTAGCCGCAAGAACCGAGACGTTCTAGATTTGCGGCTTGTCCAACTTAAAGGCGGCGGGGCCGGCGTCAAAGGCGCGGAAATCGCACGTCTCAAGAAAGCGGCTGGAGAGGTTTTTGTGAAGTGGATGGTTGCAGAATTTGATGGCCAGAATCTTCACCTGCTTTCGGACGACCGTGAAACGTAAGCGGACCGCACGGACGTAGTGCCTCGCAGTTGAAAAAAGCAAAAGGAAGAGGTAAATTGCACCTCACCAGAATTCAGGCTCCAGGATACAAGCTCTCTCCTCACGGGACATGCGTCCGGGTTTGCAAGCGGCCCCATCCGAACCGGCCCAAGGATCACCCTTTATAAGTAAGGAACTAAGGGAAGAAACGTGACAAATGCAGCTCTCATTTGGAGGAACACTGTGAAACGTCTTGTCTCATTTGCATTACTGCTGGTGTGCTTAGCCCCAACGGCATTGACGGCAAAGCCAAAAAAGAAGACGTACAACAATACGCCACAAGAAGTATTTCAAGCGGCCCTGCGTACTGCCAGAGAGCGGCATGTCGTGACATACGTCGATGAAAAGAATCTGATGCTCACGTTTGAAACAGGTACTTCGAGTTTCTCTTACGGGTTTGTAGCCAATGCATCCATCGAACCCGAAACAGACGGCAAAGCCACCCTCGTCATCAATGTTCAGAAGAAGCAATCGAGTATTTCCTTTGGTGCGGGCGACCGGATGGCGGATAAATTTTACGAGCAAGTAGCAGAAGAACTCGCGCGAAAGGCCTCTCAAAAGGTTGATGTCAAGCCTGAGGCTGAACATGTTGACGTGCCACCCGCGCCAAGGCTAAACAACGTGGCTGACGTTCCAAGCGTGGGAACTGTAACAATCCTGTCCACTCCAGAGGGAGCCGATATTTCGGTGGACGGAAGCTTTGTCGGGAATGCCCCTGCTGCTCTTAAGCTAAGCCCCGGAAAACACAATATTGGCGTGACCCAGAACGGCTATAAGCCCTGGAACCGTGAACTGTCCGTCATCTCGGGGTCCGAAGTAAAGCTGAATGCAGCACTCGAAAAGCAGTAAATCTATTGGAAGCGGGTTCTTGCCGTGATTCTGCGGTTGCTTGCCGCAGCGAACCGTGTGGCGCGTGACGCCACTGGGTGCCGTTGCTGTGTTCGTAGGTTGTCTTCAGAAGCTGGGGCTGGGGACAAGGTTTGGCAGCACATGCCGATTAAATTAGAGGGATCGGGAGGACACCGACAATGACCAACGAATCGCTTCACGTCGCTGTGGTCGATATTGGCAAGTTGACGAATCTTGGATGGGTAGTCGAAGGACCGTCCGTCAACAAATCGGGAAAGGATATCGACTCGTGCATCGAGGCTCTTGCGAGCGCGATGAAGATGGGTCCTCTGGCGCTGGGATTTGAGGCCCCGATGTTTGTCCCTTACGGAAGGAAGCGATGCGACTTGGACAAAGCCCGCAAAGGCGAGAGAGATCGTTCGTTCGCAGCCGCGGCCGGGGCGTGCGTGCTCACCAAGGGGCTGGTGATCGTTCCGTACATCCTTGAGGGACTCCGGTGCCGCGCTAAGACTGCGAGACCAACTTTCAAATGGCGCGGCCGACTGTCCGAGCGAGACCTCCTGCTGTTTGAAGCATTCGTTACTCATGTGGGCTCCGTCAATCACGAGGACTGCGCTCGGCTGGCGCTCAAGCGGTTCCCTAAAGAATGGGGGAAAAGAGCCTCATTCGAGAGTGCCGTAGAGGAGCCATGCACCATGAATCTACTAGGCGCTATGCTCCTGCGTATAGGGTGGACTGACGACCTGACGATGCTGTCGGAGCCTTGCCTTGTTGTGCGCCATCAAGGAAATTCAAATTATCACTTTGCTTAGACGTAGAATTACGTTTTGTCTGTTGCGGTACTTATCGCCACAGTGCATAGCTCCTTCGCGCGATAAGTACATGAATTCTAGCCAGCCCTGCATTTCAATTTACAGAACATATTTAATAAGTGCAGCAGGTTTACGTGTCCGCAACTAGCTCGTAGCAGTGATAAGATTCTCATTCGCTCGACAACAACAGAAGAAACGGGTGAATTCGTAACCTAGTGCGGCAAATCGCTAGAATCTGTGTAACCACACACTAGCAGAATAGACCAAGAAAAATCGCCTGCAAGCATCTCTGGGGTACTATGGGCCGCCCAACGCCCACGAACGCGCCAAACAGGCTGGAAACGCCGGGAAATGGCATTCTGCGAGCGCCCTGAATTGCCCCTAACTGGAAGACAACAGACTTTTCTGCGATACTTTCTTAACTCATTTCTGGTGCTGCGCGTTTTTATAGGATTTCGTCACGGAGATGTTATTAGTTGGCGTACAAGGTAAGCCAGAACGGCGGGTAAATAGCTTCCTGTGAATACACGCGAAGCGCAAAATAACAAACATGACGTGAAGTATGGGTTGACCGCCGATATGGATGAGTTCCGGTACCGCCTAAGAACTAGACGCGAAATAGAGGAGACGACACCAGCGCTGTTGTTAGGTTTCCTCAAAGCGGAAGAACCCGTCAAAAGGATTGCTCCCGAACACATCGCTCTGCCGTTTGCATTTTTCTATTACTTTGTCTAGGTCACGCAAATCCACTCGTGCATTTCGCCCGTCGCTCGTATCGTCGCCGTACAAGAGAATCGGTAACCCACAATCAATGAGTTGTCTAATCTGCGTAGGCGAACAACTCAGATATGTTGCTGCCTCGTTGAGTCGGAGCAATCGCTTGGTTACTGGGAACTCGATGCCCATTACGGCGATACGGGCTAAATAACATCGTAGCGAATTAACACGTATCACTCAGTCCACTGCCAGCACGTCATTCTCCCGCTAGTTATAACCCTGTGTAATAAGTCGGCAAATGTAATAAGCCCCCACTGTGGCGTCCCGTTGCTGGCGACAGGGTGCGACCAAATGGAAAATGAGATCCATACAATAGCAGTGAGGATAGTTGTACGAGGCAATCGCCTCACTATAAGTAGCGGAGGTACGGTATGAAAACAGGAGTACAGTCTGAATCACCTTCTTTCGACAGACGCAACGGTGATTGTCGGCCTGTGTGTGTTGTGCGGCTGGACCGGATACAACTTGCTGCTGAACCACGAAGACCTGACTGTAGGCTGCCAGTGGTTGCCGAGTATTCATGCGTAAAGGATCACTTTGTCCACTCGCAGACATCAATCGTAACCTATCGCCGCACCAGACATTTACGACACAACAAATCTGGTACCTGAATAATGCACAGAAAACCGACTTTGAGGCACACCTGTAATGTCGCGACCGCATGGGTCGGCGGCGTGATGCTTCGACCGTTCCGAGTCGTCAGGTTAGTTGGATTCCTCCTCGG
>Ga0181533_1003909_pt1 | contig 15710 bp, 14 predicted proteins | sample PEATcosm2014_Bin_45_FD_119772 | JGI IMG/M metagenome (GOLD analysis project Ga0181533, IMG submission 119772) | Peatland microbial communities from MTU Mesocosm Facility, Houghton, MI, USA - PEATcosm2014_Bin11_60_metaG | ecosystem: Environmental > Terrestrial > Soil > Wetlands > Peat | place... | reverse complement strand
GGATTGGGTCCATGGTTCGGGAACGTGCCGTCGAGCTTGAAATAGAGTTCCGTGACCTTGATGGGCAACTCGGTCAGGATCGGCGGGAGCATTTTCCCGGCCATGCCGTTGGTGGCGTCAATGACCACACTCAGCGGCTCCATGCGGCGGGAGAACGCCAGGACGTGGCGCTTCCAGTCCTCCATGATGTCGCGGCCTTCGACCGCGCCGCGGCGCTCGGACGGGCGGAGCGCCGGGCCGAGCGCGATGCGCTCGATGTTCGCCAGCCCGCCGTCGTAGCTCAGCGCGATCGCCTGCTCGCGGCTGATCTTGAAGCCGTTGTATTGCGGCGGGTTGTGCGAGGCGGTCACCTGAACGCCGCCCCCTTCGCGATAGTGGGCGATGGCGAAGTAGTTCGCGTCGGTCGAGAGCATGCCGACGTCCAGGACGTTGGAGCCGGAAGCGAGGATGCCGCGGATCAGGCTGCGCGCGAGCGCCTCGGAGGAAGTCCTCATGTCGCGGCTGACGACCAGCCGCTGCGCGTTCAGGAACCGCCCGACCGCAGCGCCGATCAGCTCGGCCAGCTTTTCGTCGAGTTCATCCGGAACTATGCCGCGGATGTCGTACGCCTTGAAAATGCGGTGGCGCGGGTCGTCCTCGACGCGCTGGATTTTGCCCTGGATCGCCTTGTCGCGCGATTCGCATTCGGGACATTTATGAAAATTGCGCAACTGGCGCACGCGGCAGATGGCGTCGGAAATCGGCCCCTTGTCTCCCGGACAAACGCGGTCGGGCATGTTTCGTCCTCCCAGGAACGGCGTCGTTGGAAATTCGCGCGCCTCGAAAATATCACCGGCCGGGGCGGTTGTCAACGAGAGTGCGGTAATGCCTCAGTCTTGAGGCCAGAATTCAAGTTTTTGTCATTCCCGCGAAAGCGGGAATCCACAGTCGGGCGCGGTTCGCTGGATTCCCGCTTTCGCGGGAATGACCGCGTAGGCCGAGTACGCATCCTTCAGCCTGCGACTGAGGCATTACAGAATGCGGCGGGGTGATTTGACAGCGGGGCGGAAATCTATATAATAGAAGGACTCGCATAGCATTTTGGCCCCGTTTCTTGGCATTCGGCCGGCCGGGATATCTCCGCGTCCCTCGTGCGGGACGTCCAGAAAAGCTCAACATTCCGGCGGCGGATTTCTTTGAGGAGAAGAGCTTTGGCCACGGTATCCGTCCTTGAAATGCTGGACGCCGGGATGCACTACGGCCATCACGCCAGCCGCTGGAACCCGAAGATGAAGCCGTATATCTTCGGGCGTCGGAACCTGATTCACATCATCAACCTGCGGGAGACGCTGCGGGGCCTCATCATCGCCTCGAAGTTCGTCACCCATACGGTGGCCACCGGGAAATCGGTGGTCTTCGTGGGGACAAAGCGCCAGGCGCGGCGCGTTGTGCAGGAACAGGCGGTCCGCTGCGGGATGCCTTTCGTGATCGAGCGCTGGCTCGGCGGCACACTCACGAATTTCAGGACAATCCGGCTGCGCCTCGACCGGCTTCTGGAACTGGAGGCCATTTTCCAGAGCGGGACGATGGACCAGTATTCGAAGAAGGAAGGTTCGCGGATGAAGCGGGAGCTGGCGAAGATCCAGCGCAACCTCGACGGGATCCGCACGATGAACCAGCTTCCCGGCGCGGTGATCGTGATTGATCCGCACCGCGAGAAGAACGCCGTGGCCGAGGCGCAGCGGCTCAACATCCCGACAGTCTGCCTGGCGGATACGGATTGCGACCCAGACGTCGCGGACATCATCATCCCCGGCAACGATGACGCGATGCGCGCGATCGAGATCGTCGTGCGCACGCTGTCCGACGCGGTGCTGGCCGGCAAAGAGAGGCGAGTCCAGCGCACCTCAGCCGAAGTGACCCCCGTTGCGGGCGCTCCGGCTGCGGCGGAGAAAAAGAAGGCGCCCGAAGCACCCAGGGAAGCTCAGCCTGAAGCTCCACCGGCCGTGCAGACCCCCGGGAAGTAACGGCGCAAATTTGCGGTTGAGGCATCACCGATACCCCGCTTCAAGAAACTGAGAGTGATATGGCTGCGATACCGGCGGAACTGGTCAAGAAGCTTCGCGAACTCACCGGTCTGGGCTGGATGGACTGCAAGCGCGCGTTGATCGAGGCCGGCGGCGACATAGCGAAGGCGGTAGAGCTTCTGCGCAAGGAAGGCCTCAAGTCGGCCGAACTGCGCGTCGGCCGCGCCACGCGCGAGGGACGCATCGGCCATTACGTCCACTCGACCGGCAGAATCGGCGTCCTGGTCGAGTTGAACTGCGAGACGGATTTCGCCGCGAAGAGCGCGGAGTTCGAGCAACTCCTCAAGGACCTCTGCATGCAGATCGCCGCACAGCGGCCGATGTACGTGGCGGTGGAAAACGTCCCGGCCGACCTGGTCCGCAAGGAGAAGGAAATCCTGACCGCCCAGATCAAGGACAAGCCGGCCGCGATGGTGGAGAAAATCGCGGAAGGCAAGATCAAGGACTTCTTCAAAAATGTCTGCCTGATGGAACAGCCGTTCATCAAGGAGCCGGCGCACAGTGTGCGCGACCGCGTGGCGGCGGTGAACGCGAAGCTCGGCGAGAACATCGTCGTCCGGCGCTTCGTGCGGTTCGAGGTGGGCGAGGAGGTCTGATTTCCATGGCCGCCCGGCGCAAATACCGCCGCGTCCTGTTGAAGCTCAGCGGCGAGGCGTTCGGCCGGAGCGACGGTCACGGGCTGCAACTGGACCCGCATCTGCAAGCGGACCCGCTTCGCGCCATCGCGCGGCAGGTCGCAGCCATCCACCGCTCGAAAGTCCAGATCGCCGTCGTGATCGGCGGCGGCAACATCGTCCGCGGAAAGTCGCTGCGCGCCGCCGGGATCACGCCGGTGGCGGCCGACACGATGGGCATGATCGCCACGGTCATCAACGGGGTGGCGCTGCAGGACGTGCTCGAGGGCCTCGGCGTGGATACGCGCTTGCAGACGGCGTTTCCGATGCAGGCGATCGCGGAGCCCTACATCCGGCGGCGCTGCATCCGGCATCTGGAGAAGGGACGCGTGGTCATTCTGGCCGGGGGCACCGGCAGCCCGCATTTCACCACCGACACGGCGGCCGCGCTGCGCGCGCGCGAGATCGGCGCCGAGGCGCTGTTCAAAGCCACGAACGTGGACGGCGTGTACAGCGCCGATCCGAAGAAGCACCCGGACGCGAGGCGGCTGTTCCACCTGACGTACGACCGGGTGATCCAGGAGAAGCTTCAGATCATGGACGCGACGGCGGTCACGCTCTGCCGGGAGGGGAACGTGCCGATCATCGTGTTCAACATGAGCGTCGCGAACAACATCCGGCTGGCGGTCGCCGGGCGGAAAGTGGGCACTTACATCGGGGAGAAGTGAAATGTCTGCGGACGACGTCTTTCTTGAAGCTGCGGACAAGATGGAGAAGGCGGTGGGCGCGCTGGAGCACCAACTGCGGACGATCCGCACCGGCCGCGCCAGCGCTTCGCTGGTGGACCACATCCGCGTGGACTACTACGGGACGCAGACGCCGCTGGGGCAGATGGCGAACATCGCCACGCCGGACCCGGCGCTGATCGTCATCCGCCCGTTCGATCCGACGGCGGTCAAGGCGATCGAGAAAGCGATCATGCAGTCGGACATGGGCGTGAACCCGAACTCCGACGGCAAGCTGATCCGCATCGCGATCCCGCCGCTGAGCGAAGAGCGGCGCCGGCAGCTCGCCTCGCAGGTCAAGCAGATGGGCGAACAGGCCAAGGTGGCCATCCGGAACATCCGCCGCGACGCCAAGCGCGATATCGAGAAGTTCGAAGAAGACGGCGAGATTTCGGAGGATCAGTCGTTCAAGGCGATCGAGGACCTCCAGGAACTCACGAAGGAGTCCGAGGGCAAGGCGGATGAGGTCGTCGAACGAAAATCAGAGGAAATCATGAAGTTTTGACGGAGGAGGATGTCGTGAGCGCACTGAAGACCGGGATTCTGATGTTTGCGATTTTCGTTTTGCTTCTGCTGGTGGGCGGGATGCTCGGCGGACAGCAAGGGCTGATCATCGGGTTCGCGATTGCGCTGGCGATCAACGGCTTTGCTTACTGGTTCAGCGACAAGATGATCCTCGCGATGTACCACGCGCACCAGGTCACGGCGGAACAGGCCCCCCGCCTGCACGCCATCGTGCAAACCCTGGCGGAGCGCGCGAACCTGCCGATGCCGAAGGTCTACGTGATAGACAGTCCGAACCCGAATGCCTTCGCGACCGGGCGCAATCCCAAACACGCCGCCGTGGCCGTCACGAGCGGCATCCTGAACCTGCTCACGGAGGACCAGCTTTCCGGCGTGATCGGCCATGAACTGGCGCACGTGGAACACCGCGACATCCTCATCTCCACCGTGGCCGCCACGATCGCCGGGACGATTTCCTTCCTCGCGACCATGGCCCGATGGAGCCTGATTTTCGGCGGAGGCGGCCGAGGCCGCAACCGCGGGAACCCCATCGCGCTGCTGGTCATCGCGATCATCGCCCCGCTGGTCGCCCTGTTCATCCAGCTCTGGATCTCGCGGACGCGCGAGTACGCGGCCGACGCGCGCGGCGCGCAACTGGCCCGGAATCCGCTGCTGCTCGCCCGTGCCCTGCAGCGGCTCGAGCATGGGGTGGAACTCCATCCGGCGGAAGTCAGCCCGGCCACGGCGCACATGTTCATCGTCTCGCCGTTCAGCGCCAAGACGATCAGCACAATGTTCAGCACGCACCCGTCAACCGAGGACCGCGTCGCGCGTCTCGAGAAGATGGCTGAAGCGCAATGAAGTTCAAACTGCAAAGTGGAAAGTGCAAAATGGAGACGGGAGCGGGCTGCGCCCGTAGCGCCGGCGCGAACCAGCGAGCGCTGCGTTGCGCCTCGCCTTCACGCGCAACCATTTTGCAATTTGCAGTATAAAGGAATCCGCTGAGATGCCGCTCACGCGAAGCGCCCGACGCGCGGACGTTCTCCGGATTCTCCCGCTGCTGTTGACGCTCTGCCTGCCGCTTGCCGCGTTCGCCGACGCCGGCTACTTCAGCGTCCTCGATCTGGCCCGGGAGCGCGGCTTGCAGTACAAGGACATGAGCGACGGCGCGGTCCACGCCGGCAGACTCACGGGCAAAGACATCAAGGTCGTCCTCTTCGCCGACGTGCGGAGCATCACGATCAACGGCGTCTCCGTCGCGCTGGCGCATCCCGTGCGCTGGAGCGGCGGCACTCTCGAGGTGCCGGAGGAAGCCGTCGTCCTGATCGCCGGCAAAGCGGAAGCGCCCGCCTGGACGGACTCTCTCGAGACGCAGGAGCCGGCGCAGACGCCGACGCCGCCGTTGAGGCGGGCCAGGACGCTGTCCGTCGCCAGGAAGATTGTGATGGATCCCGGGCACGGCGGCGACGACACCGGCACGCCGGCCCGCTGCGGGGACCTTAGCGAAAAGCAAATCGCGCTGGAAGTCGCCCTTGCCGTCGGCGAGCATCTTCGGAGCCAGGGCGTGACCGTGATCTTCACGCGCACGACCGACGTTCGCCCTTCGCTCGAAGAACGCGCCGACCTCGCCAACCACGAGAACCCGGACCTGTTCATCAGCATTCACGTCAACGCCGATGCGCGCAAGGAGCTGCGCGGGGCGACGGTGTATTATCCCGCCGCCCGCGCCCTGGGCAACCATCCGGCCATCCTGGACCGCGCCAGGGCCGCCGTCGCAAATAATGAGATCAGGCCGGCGATCTTCGGCGCCGACGGAGTGGTGGGCAACACGGCGCTCCTGGCCGTGACCGAAGCGGCCTTCGAAAGCAATCGCTCTCAAAGCATCGAGGCCGCCCGCTGCGTGCTGAACGAACTCGCCCCGGTCACGGGCGTCATTGAGCACGAGAACGGTCTGGTCGAGGATTACCGCAGCATCCACGTCCTGCGCGAAACGCACTGCCCGGCGATCCTGGTCGAGATGGATTTCCTGTCCAACCGCGTCTCGGAGCGCAAACTCAACACCTCAGCCTACCGCACCGCCATCGCGCAGGCGATCAGCGAGGGGCTGATGACGTTCCTCTCGGAACCCGAGGAAGGGAGCACACCGTGATGCGGACGCTCCGGCCGGCCATCGGCGCGATCATCCTCGCAACCGGCCTCGCGGGCTGCACCAGTTACGGGCCGCCATTACATACACAGTTCCGCGTGGTCTTTTTCGGCAACAGCGAGGCGTACACCGCCGAAGGCCTGCTCAGCCCCAGCGCGCTCGTGCGGCGCTGGAGCATCGTCTCCCTCGCCCGCTACGGCGATCCGAAAGCCGCCGACGCGTTCATACTCATGCTGAACGCAATACAGGAACCGGTCGCGGTTGTGCGGGCGACGGCGGCGGTCGGACTTCGAGTGCTCGGCGACAAGCGCGCGATCCCGGCGCTTGTGTTCGCCGCGCAAAACGATCCGGAACCGATCGTCCGCGCCGACGCCGTGCGGTCGCTGGGCGACCTCGGCGGACCGCCCGAGATCGCGACGCTGGCCCCGATCAGCCGGGGCGACCCGGACCCGAACGTCCGCCTCGAAGCTATTTACGCGATGCGGAAAATCGGCGGCGAAGACGCACTTCCGACCTTCATCGCCGCGCTCAGCGATCCCGACGAGAGCGTCGCCTTCGCCGCGCACGCCGCACTCCTGAGCATGACCGGCCAGCAATTCTCGCCGGACAAGACTCAGTGGCAGAAATGGTGGCAGGAGCAACACCCCGCGCCGGCGGCGAAACCCTGAACGGCAGGAGATTGGGGCTGGAATCTGTTCGCCTTTTCAGGGTGTCTCCGGCGGGGCCGGGACCGGGTTCTTGGACGCCGTGCCGCTCAACCGTATGACCAGGGTGCCTTCCGCATTGGTCGTCTGCATCTGTCCCTTGTGTACGGTAATGCTGTACAGCGTCAAGCTGTTCTCCCCGGGCCGGGCGGAAACGGCCACGTCGTAGCCCGTATTCGGCTGGAGTGAGAAAAGGTAGCAGGTGGTGACGCTCTGCGCCGGCAAATCGAAATTCCTCGTCAGGGAATCCACCTCGGCGTCGGTATTGATGCAAAAAACGGCGGCCCGGCTCGTGGCGCCGCTGTCCACCACCGCGCCCATGGCGTTTACGCCCCGAACAAGCCGCGAGACCGGCGCGCCGGCCGTGCCGCTGGAGAGCGCCGTGAGGACCGCCACGATCTGCTCTTCCTTGCCGGCGGCGAAAAGATTATTGATTGAGGCGGACACCTGTTTCGCAAACCAGCCGGGGCCGACCACGGTATTCTCATACGTCAAGTTTGCCGGGTAGAGGATTTGGGCGTTCAGGACGGCGTTCGGACCTGTGACGCTGATCACCTGGTTTACCGAATCAACGGTCGCCGCATGCTCGAGATCATAGTCCAGGTGCCACTTGGTCGGCCGGTTGGCGACGGAAGTCTGGGACACCCGCAGTTCATCGCCCAGGACAAAGATGTTCGGGGGCAAAAACGCCAGGTGGCGGTACCAGCGATTGAGATGGATGGACTCGGGATAGCAGGCTGTGGCGTCGCCCATCAGGTAGGTGTACTCCGGCTGAGGGTCGGTCTTCAATAGATTCGCATCATATCGAGGGTCCCGCCGCTGGACGGCGCCTTCGATGGTGAGCGTGTTGTGGAGATTGCTCTCCAGCTGGCCGTAGCAGGGCGGGACGGCCAGATAATCGCCGTTGCAGTAGATATCGAAACTGTTGGCCTGGGCATGGATGTGCAGATAGTTGTCCAACAGGGCCGTGTTGCCGCCCAGGACGGCTGTCCGGGCGTTGTGCCCTCCCACAGGCGCACAGGTAAAGGCGCAGACCACATCCTTCTTCTGCCAGCCGGTCCGCATGATGCAGAGTCCCTGATTGGCGAAAACATGGCACCCGGGCAGATCGTCGGGCGGGATGGGCGCCACGGTCGGATCGTACCAGAGAAAATTCCAGCCCACGCAGTGCAGCGCCGCCACTATCGAATCCTTGCTGACGTGCCAGTCGCTCTTGACGGTCTTGTTCTGGGTAAGGTAGTCCAGATCCAGGATCTCCTCCTGGTCGGCCAGCCACTGGGCGTGACCGTCTTTCTGCTCATGGGCCAGCTTGTGCAACAGGTGGCATGAAGCGGAGCCAATCACGTTATACCGGCCGTGGCGAAACGAATCGTGGTGGTAAACATAGGTATTGTCCGGCAGCCAGTCGTACATCCGGTAGGCAATGGCGTTTTTCGCCATGCCCGTCTGGAACAGGTCTTCACCGGATATCCTTCGGTCCACGTCGAACAGCACATAGGTCAGGGCCATGGCATAGACCCAGTCCGCCGTCCCCTCGATCCAGGCCCCGTCATGCCCGCAAATGTTCATATCCTTTTTCAGGGTGTCCAAAAAAAAGTTGAGCCACTTGGGACCCGAGGCGTTCTCATAATAGAGGGCGGCCGCCCCTACCCCCAGCCCGGTGATAGGCAGCCAATGGTCGTGGCAGATGTATATACCGCCCCACCAGTCCGTGGTCGTACCTTCCATGCCCCGTTGGACAAGGGCGGCAAGATGGCGGCTGAGCTGGCTCCGTTGCTCCGGCGTCAGTTCGTTGTAGAGCATGTCGTAACCGCTGGCCACCGCCATCGCATAGGCGCCGATAAAATGGTCGCCGCCGAATCCCTCGGGATAGGCGCCGAAGGCCAGCAGCCATTTTTTCGCCGCCTCCAGGTACGTGGTATCCCCGGTCAGATGATAGGTCAGCGCCATATCGAAGATGTAGGATGCGCCGTTCTCGCAGTAGACCTGCATGGTGTCAATGTTCGTGGACAAGGAAGCCGGCGGAATCGGATCAAACCCGACGAATTTATCAGCGCATTTTTTCAGGTTGTCGAAATACGCCTTGTGCGTGGTGGCGGCGGCCTGTCTCAGCCTGGGGACATCCGCCAGGGTAAAATAGAGATACGGATGCGTTGGATTCCCCTCCACTGCCGCCGCATCCGCCTGCATTTCCCGAGACGCATACGATAAAAGAGACAATACCGATAGGCAGAGCATCCATTTCCCCCTCATATCATCTCCCATCTATCCACTGTTCGACATTCGTCAAATACCCCTCTCGAATTTCGCCCGGGCTGGCCGCGCTGACTCTATCCGTGGTTATCGGCATTGTCAAGATGCATTCGAGCAATCGAGCAATCCAGGATGCGACCTCTTTTCCGGCTCATCGCTGCGCGACTGGGTGGCGCTGAAACGGCGCTAGGGGTAAACTACGTTCTTCGGCCTGTTCGCTGCGTTTTCCGCGTCCTGTGACGGAGTCCTTTTCGCATGGGTCAACAGTTCATTTTCACCATGCTCGGGCTGAACAAGTACTACGGCCAGAAGCAGGTGCTCAGGGACATCAATCTCTGCTTCTACCCGGGCGCCAAGATCGGGATCGTGGGGGAGAACGGCTCCGGCAAGTCCACCGTGCTGCGCATCATGGCCGCTCTGGAGCGCGATTTCAACGGCCAGGCGGAGATCACGCGCGGCTACAAGGCGGGGATCGTTCTGCAAGACCCGCTGCTCGACCCGGCGCTGACCGTCCGCAAGACGCTCGAGGGCGCGTTCGGCGAGATCATGAAGCTGATTGACGACTACAACGCCGTGGCCGACCGCATGGCCAAGCCGCTTTCCGACGAGCAGATGCAGGCGGCCATGGACCGCATGGCCGAGTTGCAGGACAAGATTGACGCGGTGGACGGCTGGAGCCTGGACCGGAAGCTCAAACAGGCGGCCGACGCGCTGTTCCTGCCCGATGACGAGCGCGTGGTCGGCACGCTCAGCGGCGGCGAGAAGCGCCGCGTGGCGCTCTGCAAGGCGATCCTCGAAAAGCCCGACCTGCTCCTGCTCGACGAGCCGACCAACCACCTCGATCCCGAGACGGTGGACTGGCTCGAGGAGCAACTCAAGGAGTATCCGGGCACGGTGATCATCGTCACGCACGACCGCTACTTCCTGAACAACGTGACGAAGTGGATCCTGGAGCTCGACGCCGGGCGCGGCATTCCCTACGAGGGCAACTACACCGGCTGGCTGGAGCAGAAGCTCGGGCGGATCGTGTCGGAGGAGCGGCAGAAAGGCGGCAAGGAGCCGCCGCGCGTGCGCGCCCTGCAGCACGAGCTGGCCTGGATCCGCATGAACAGCAAGCAGCGCAGCGACCTGACGCGCGCCCGGCTGGTCGAGTACGCGCAGATCGTCGCGCGCGAAGCCGGGGCCGTGCGCGACGACGCCTCGTCCATCCAGATCGCCCCCGGCCCGGAACTCGGCGACCAGGTGATCGAGATCAAGGGCGTCTCCAAGAGGTACGGCGACAAGCCGCTGTTCAACGACCTGGCCCTGCAAGTGCCCAAGGGCGCGATCGTCGGGGTCGTCGGGCCCAACGGCACGGGGAAGACGACGCTGCTCAAGCTGATCCTGAGACAGGAGAAACCGGACGCGGGCGAGATCAAGGTCGGGCCGACGGTGAAGTTCGCGTACGTCGAGCAGGACGGCGCGCTGGAGGGGAAGCGCGACGTGTTGACGGAGATCAGCGGCGGCGCGTCGGAGATCGTCCTGGGCAAGCAGCGGGTTCCGGCGCGCGTGTATGCCTCGCGCTTCGGCTTCAAGGGACAGGACCAGGGCAAGCTGGTCCGGGAGCTTTCCGGCGGCGAGCGCAACCGCTGCCGGCTGGCCAAGGTGCTCAAGGTCGGCGGTAACGTGCTGCTGCTGGACGAGCCGACGAACGACCTCGACGTCAACACGCTGCGGATGCTGGAGGAGGCGATCCAGAACTACGCCGGCTCCGCGCTGGTCATCAGCCACGACCGGTTCTTCCTCGACCGCATCAGCACCCACACGCTGGCCTTCGAGGGGGACGGCGTCGTGCGGTTTTTCCCCGGCCCGTACCAGCAATACGAATCCTGGCGCCGGAAGGAATTCGGCAAGGGGCTGTTCGAGAACCGGAGAAACCGGTACCGGAAAATCGTCAAGTAGCCGGCTGCTTTCCGTGCCGCCCGTTGTGGACTGACGCACGGTCTCCGTCGCGTATCAGTTCACTCAGCCACTCGATGACATAGTCAGCGTGTGCCTGTCGCGCCTTGATCCTGTCCGGCCATATTTCTCGGATTATGCCCGCGATCATCACGGTGGTGATACCAAGATTCCTTGCACCCTCCAGCTCATGCGAGCCACCATCTCCGACGAATAGACACCGGCGAGCTTCAACGCCCAGCTGCTGCATGGATAGTCGGTATATCTCAGCTTCCGGCTTGACATACCCCACCTGACAGGAGAACACGACAGAATCAAAGTAAGGAGCGATCGGGGAACGATCCCATGCCGCAACCTCCATCACGTCGGCATTGCTGATGAGCCCGATCTTCTTGCCTATAGCCTTCAGCGCGACGAGTACCTGGCAAGTGTCGTCGGGTACGGCGAGCAAAGCGCCGGCGAACCTCTCCTTCCGGTTCTTCACAGCAGCAGCGATGGTCTTCTCCGAGATGCTTGGATCAATCGCATGCGCCATCTTCCGGATAATTGTCACCGGGTCCTTTATTTCTCCGGACAAGCGCTCGCGAGATTTCTCGAGCAACTGCTCGTCCCACGCCCTCTTACTCACACCTAGCGCCTCGAACGTCATGGGGCCCGAGGACCACGTTGATTCGAGTGCCGTGAGGGTGTGGAACAGGTCAAACAGGATTGCTTCTTTGCGCCGAACAACTTGAGGGAGCGTTTCGCTTCTCATGTGACTCCTTTGCTTTTTTCAATCACCGCCACGTATCGCCCATTCCCGCCATCGAAGCAGCGCACCAGGCGCCAGCCGGTGCCCTTGAGAATCCCGGTCAGTTCCTTCCTCGAGACGAACAGGTAGTCGAACCACGGCGTCGCATAATCCCTGTACCGGACGCGGAGGCGAATCTGACCGCCCATGCGCCCGCGGGCGCGGTTCCGGCGATGATAGGCCAGGTGCTTCGGATCGGACGTCTGATACGGGTCGAGCGTGGAGCCGAGTATGCGGGCATTCGGCGTCGTCATGGCGTGCAGCCGCCGCAGAAGACGCCGCGCTTGCGCGAAGCCGCCGAAGAGGCCGAAGTTGTTGCCGTACATGACGACGGTATCGAACTGGCCCAGTTTCGGGCTGATCCGGTTGAAAGGCAGCAACTTCACCTTCTTGACGCCGCGCGCCTTGCAGACTTTCGCCACCAGCGGTGAATTGTCTATTCCCAGAACGTCCAGTCCTTGTGACTGGAGATGCAGCGCCACGCGGCCTGCTCCGAGGCCTACGTCCAGCACCCGACCGCGCGCCAGATTCAGGGCGTTCTTTTCGTGTGCCGGCCAGGCCGCGTATTCCGCGAAATAGCCCGTCAGGTCCATCCCCTCGATATTTCCGTCATCGCGCTCGATGATTTCCTGCGAGGGACGACCTCGAAAATGATCGAACAATCCCCATCCGAACGCATCTTGCCGCCTGGTCAGTCCCGTCATGATGATCTCCTCCTTTATAAAGGTTAGTCCGCCGTTTATGACCTTTCCGCCACAGCCATCTGCCGCCGCGAATGGCGCGTGAAGTGAGGACTCGGCGATTCGTCCAGCCGATTGTGGCCGTAGAGGCGGATGTCTGCGAAGCCGGCCCCCCGCAGCAATCGCCGCATCTGCGTGCCGGTGTAAAAGCGAATACAATCCGAGCAGCGCGTCCGCCGACCGCGGTAGAAAATCGTCCGCGTTTGACTGATGCAGCCGCGCCGGGCGTCGTAGCGGCGGCTATGCAGGATTCGCATGCAGCCGATGGTCTGCTCCGAATCCGCGCGAAAATGCGCCAGGAGCCATGAAACGTTCGCCGTCTCGATGAGTAGCCGTCCGCCGGGCTTGAGCGCTTCGTATAGCCTTTTCAAACAGAGCAGGTTCTCTTCGTCGGAGTAGTAGCCGAAGCTGGTGAACCAGTTGAACGCCGCGTCAAACTGCTCGTGGAACTCGATCCGCCGCATGTCCTGCACGAGGAAGCGGACATCCAGTTTCTCCTGTTGCGCGAGGCGTCGGGCCTTGCGAACATAGGAATCGGTGAGATCTACGCCGGTCATCGCCAGCCCGCGCCGGGCCAGCGGGAGCGTGAGCCGTCCGAGTCCGCAGGGAATGTCCAGAACGCGCATCCCTTTTCGAAGGCGCAAGGCACGTGCGACGACTCGCGCCTGTTTCTCCGACTGCTCCTGAGTGAACTGCGCCGACAGTTGCCGCCCATAAAGATCGCTGAAATAACGCTCCGGCCATTCGCTCATGGGCTGCCTCCTTAGTGCAGCATTTCGCAAGTCCGAATGGACTTGCGAAATGCCGCACTTCCACAGGGGCTTCGCCCCTATGGCGCTCCAAGACGCTCCTTCTCGTCGCGTCTTTCCGCTGTGACCCCTTGGAGGGCCTTTCGCAGCCCTCCAAACCACCCGCGCCGTACAGCATTTCAGAAGTCCGCACGGACTTCTGAAATGCTGTACTTAGCAGCGTCCCTTTAAACCAGAAAACCCGCGCCTTGCCAGGCAGCGGGTTTCACTCGAATCGGGCTATTGTAGCTTTGCGGCTACCCGCTGCCCGGGCCATTATAGAGCGACATAATGGCCGCATACGGCACAAAAGCCGTGACGGCCCGGTCGCTCTCAGGATGGCTGAGGAAGCGGGTGCTGTTCACGAAATCTCTCCCAAGGACCGGACATACTTGTACATCGCCGGACCCGCCATGTCAAGGGCGTACCAAAGAATCCTGCCGAGGCGCCTGGCGGAACGTGACCGCAGGGCAGGCTCGGTTGACCGATTACCGGAGAAGCTGGTAACATAGGGAACACAATAGCGAATGCCGGTTTCCGAACGTTCACTTCCCGACCTTGACCCAGGCTGATGGCTGAACCGGACTATTACGAGATGCTGGACGTGCCGCGGGACGCTTCGGCGGATGACCTGAAGAAGGCGTTCCGCAAGGCGGCGCTGAAGTACCACCCGGACCGCAATCCGGGGGACAAGGAGGCCGAGGCGAAGTTCAAGCAGGCGGCCGAGGCGTACGAAGTGCTCAGCGACCCGGAGCAGCGCGCGCGGTACAACCGGTTCGGCCGCCACGGGGTGACGTCGCACCCGGGGCAGCAGTACACCGGCGTGGACGATATCCTGAGCCACTTTGCGGACCTGTTCGGGAGCGCTTTTTTCGAGGAGATGTTCGGCGGCCGGCGCGGGCCGCGCGCGGGGACGCACCGGCGCATCCAGATGGAGCTGACGTTCGAGGAGGCGACACTCGGCGTCGAGCAGACGATCGAGATCACCCGCAACGAGCTCTGCGGCGAGTGCGGCGGCACCGGGGCCAAACGCGGGACCGGGCCGGTCGTCTGCCCGTATTGCCACGGTCACGGCGAGGTGCAGCACCGGCGCGGACTTTTCATGATGTCGGCTCACTGCGCGAACTGCCGCGGCACGGGGCAGGTGGTGCGCGATCCGTGCCCCGCCTGCCGCGGAAACGGGCGACAGCCGACGCGGGTGAAGATTCCGCTGCGGGTTCCGCCCGGGGTCGCAGACGGCGAGCGGATCGCCTACCGCGGCGAAGGGGATCCGGGGGACGACGGCAGCCATCGCGGCGACCTGTACTGCGATATCCGCGTGAAGCCGCACGAGATTTTTTCGCGCGACGGCGACGACGTGATCTGCGAGGTGCCGATCAGTTTCACGCAGGCGGCGCTGGGCGCGGACATCGAGGTGCCGACGCTCCACGGCCCGCAGACGCTCCACATCCCGCGCGGGACGCAGAGCGGGCGGAGCTTCCGCCTGCCGGGACTGGGCTTCCCGAGCCACAGCGGCCGAACGCGCGGCAGCGAGGAGGTGTGCGTGGTGATCGAGGTGCCGCGTTCGCTCAGCCGCGAGCAGGAGGAGTTGCTCAAGCGCTTCGCCGCAACGGAGAATTCCAACGTGACGCCGAAGCGGAAGTCGTTTTTCGACAAGGCGCGGAAATATCTCGAAGGGCTGACGGGGAAAAAATAGAACGGCGCCGGCCTTGGCCACGCCGTCCGGCTCGGCCGCGTCGTTCAACGGGTTCGATGACTGTTTCGAGGCACACAAGCCATGAATGAAGAGACCCAACCATCTGAGCCGGCGTCCGAGGAACCGGAGGCGGCGGCCCCGACGGCGGAAGAACTGGCGGAGCTGCGACGGAAGGCGGGGGACTACGACCAGTTGATGGACCGGCTCAAGCGCGTCACGGCCGACTACCTCAACTCGCAGAAGCGCCTGGAGCGCCGCGCGGATGAGCGGGCGGCGTACGCCATCGAGTCCTTCGCGCGCGAGTTGCTGCTCGTGGCGGATGACCTGGCGCGCGCGATCAAGGCGGTGAGCGAGCAGCAGCCGGGCGGGACCGTGTCGGCCGGACTGGAGCTCGTCGAGAAGCATCTCGGCCTGATCTTCGCGCGCAACGGCATTCTGCCGATCGAGACGAAGGTCGGCGAGCCGTTCGACAGCAACGGGCATGAGGCGGTCTCCGTGGTGCAGACGGACCAGATGGAACCGGGCCGCGTGGTCGAGGAATTGCAGCGCGGTTTCCGCCTGCACGGGCGAGTGCTGCGGCCGGCGCGAGTCACCGTCAGCGCGGCCAAAGGATGACACGTTTTCCGCTTTTCTCCAACGGAGGAGGACTCCATGCCGACGTACGAGTACGAATGCGAGGGGTGCGG
>Ga0181533_1003908_pt1 | contig 15716 bp, 21 predicted proteins | sample PEATcosm2014_Bin_45_FD_119772 | JGI IMG/M metagenome (GOLD analysis project Ga0181533, IMG submission 119772) | Peatland microbial communities from MTU Mesocosm Facility, Houghton, MI, USA - PEATcosm2014_Bin11_60_metaG | ecosystem: Environmental > Terrestrial > Soil > Wetlands > Peat | place... | reverse complement strand
CGATCGCCTCATCGTAACGCGAGACAGACAGTTCTGCAAGACTCCTAGTCTCAAACCTCCGATGTCGCTTGCTCCGAGCACGCGATAGCGTCCGCCGCAAAGCGGCTTCGTTCTAACGGGCAAACAGGACAAGCGAATGTTGCAGGACGAGGGCTGCGATCCACATATCGTTCGTCGGAATGGGGGTGCCTTGCTTACGCAGTTGCCGGTAAATGGCAGCGTAATGATGCGTGGTCTGCTCGTCGGCATAGAGGACACTGACGCCGGACTTCAGGAGAAAACGCCGCAGGACAGCCTCGTTCCGTGGTCCTTGGCTGCCCGCAGCGAATCCAGCACGCAATTCTCCTAACACAATGAACGGCAACCAGACCTGTTCGGCGAGCTCGACTGTCTCGACCACGGATACATCGCCCCGGCAAAGGTCGGTGTAACGGTTCGTGTCGAGCGCCAGCCTCACCGCCACATCCCTTCGTCAATGGTATCTTGCGCAGCCTTGGCCTCGTCGAAAGCGGGATCTTTGCGCCAAGTGCCTGCGATGTCGCTTAGATCGCGCTGCTGGCCGCATTCCCCGGTAACGCCAGCACCCCGGGCCAGGGCCTCAATGGCTACTTCGTTGAGACTCTTGCCCTGGTCACGGGCAGCGCGGCGAAGAGCTTCATCCAGAGTATCCGGCACGTTGCGGATCGTGTATTGCATGCATCTATTGTAGGCATTGTAGGCGACGAATGCAAGCAGTACTTCGGTCCAACTGCGATCCCCGTAGTTGCAACGCGCGATCTAACCGTATTCGGCGCCAGTCATCGGCTCGCTGCTAACACGAACTGATCGACTCTGCGCTAGCCGGAGGTGGGATGTGAACGCTATGCGCGGCGGCGCCCGGTCGCGCGCAGACGCCGGTCACATACAGCGCTGCAAATTCCCGCCAGAAGGATAACGCCGGCGGCAGAGCCACGCCCACGTCATTCGCACCGAGATGGAGCAGGCCGTGCCCCGCTCCGTGGTCGAAAGCATTTTGAATGCGGTGCGCAAGCTCGGCCTCCAGCATGGGTGGTTTTCACTCTCGAGAATAACAACAATCGCTATTTTCACAAGTCATGGCAATCGAAAGTAACGGATCTGGTTATTTTCGTCACCGTTTGGTACGGAAAGACCCATTGCTCACGCAGAGGGAACCTCTCCGCCAGTTGTACTTCTAGGTGGCCCGGCAAGGAACGCCCGCGTCCTCCCAGTGCTTGTCTAGCGGCGAGCCGAACAACAAGGTTGGCACTCTTGATGCAAAGAAGGTTTGAGTTGTCAGAGATGGCTCCTGCCATGCGTCTGAGCGTGGCACGTTGAACAGAGGGTGATCAGATTCTGCTCCGAATCGTTGCCTGATCGGCTGCGGAACTGTTTGTGGTGAACCTCCAGATTCGACATCGCTCCGCACGATTGACACCGCCATCCGTCACGGCGCAGAACCTGTTGCTGCAGATTCTCGTAGGATTCCAGATCGAGCCGCAACGGCAAGACCTTGGGACGGATTTGGTTCATGCCGCCTCAGTCAGTTGCTTGAGAAAAGCCTGCTTCTGGGCTTCGGGCAGAAAACGGAAGAATCTGGTCGCCGAGAACAGCAACGTCTCCGGATCTCCATTGTCCAGGTTGGCTCCCGCCAGAAAGTCGGCACAGATCATTTCCAGACAGTAGCCTCGGGAGCGATCGCTGCCCAGCATCAGAGCTGCCGTCTCAATCGCTTTCTCGATGACGGGCATCTGGCTCTGGTAGAGCTTGAAGTAGATGATCTCCCAGGGTTCCGTTTCCCGCCCCGTCAGTTCCTTCTCCACCTCCTGCTGGAACTGCTCTTTCGGCATCTCACGGGCTTTATGCAACCAGGTTGCACAATCGAAGTGCTGCCCGTCCCTCCTGGCCAACTTGGCTAGCTCCAGCCCTTTCGTCCAGCCGACTTCCTTCAGCTGTTTTCTTGCCTGCGGCGGCAAATGCTCGTGGATCGACATCAGGTAATAAGCCTTCCGCCGCGATCCCGGGAACCGCCTCTCCAGGAACTCATCGAAGGACTTGAGATTCTCCAGTCGCCAGTACTGTCCCGCCCGCACCTCGCACAGATAGCGCCCCAGTTCGACGAACTTGGTGTCCCTCTCGGTCTCCTTCCGCTGCTCCCAGGCCAGAATCTCGTCGATCTTCGTCAAGACGAATACGGCGCGGCGGCGATTGAACTTCGGCGGCATAGGCGGATCATTAGTAAGTAAGCTCGTCAAGCCAACCAAGATCTTCTGCTCCAGGACGCCGCACGAGAGCGGCGTCGACCAGTTCCTGCTTTCCAAGACAAAGGCCCACATAGGGGCAGCTGCTGCAGGGATTCTGGGGAAAACGGATGCCACTGTGTGGCAGAAAGTCCGCGGACTCGATTCTGCGGATCGTGCCTTCCACCAAGCGACCGAACTCTTGGCGCTGCTCATCGGTGATGGTTGTGCGCAGGTACTGGACCTCGACCAGTCGCTTGCGGACGAACACGACCTGGGCGACTTCCGAGTAGCCCGTAAGAACGAAGCCGCTCGCGCGGCGGACGCTGCCGCGTGGATGAGGTCGGCGGTGTTGGTGCCCAGGGTGAGATAAATTTTGGGTCACAAGGAGGTCCCTGTGACCCATCTAAGAAAAATCATGCTGGAGGAACTCCAGCGTCGTCATTACTCTGAGGGTACCACACGCTACTACATTCGCCATGTCGAAAGGTTCGCACGACATTTCAACTGCTCTCCGGATCGCTTAGGCCCGCAACATATTCGGGAGTACCAAGCCTACCTCTTCACCAAGCGGAGGTTGTCACCTGGCTCAGTGACGAACCACTTGTGTGCCCTGCGGTTTTTCTACATTCAGACGCTTAAGAAACCGTGGAGCATTGCCGACACTCCTTATCCCAAGAAGACGCACCGCTTGCCCACGATTCTCAGTCAGGAAGAAGTGGCACAGCTCATCGATGCGGCTCCCACTCCGTTTTACCGCACCATCCTCATGACCCTCTACGCCACCGGTGTTCGGAACGCGGAGTTGACTCGCTTGAAGGTCAGCGACATTGACAGCCGACGGATGGTGATTCACATCCACGGCGGCAAAGGTCGCGAAGACCGCGATGTGATGCTCAGTCCCGTTCTGCTTGATGAACTCCGCGCGCACTGGCGACGGTTACGCCCAAAATCCATTTGGCTCTTCCCCGGAAACAGCTGGCACTGTGGTGATCAGCCCATCGATACGAAAACGCCGCGTCACGCCTGCCAGTACGCCGCTCGCCGTGCCGGCATGAAGAAAAAGGTGTATCCCCACGTGCTCCGTCACTGCTTCGCCACGCACATGCTCGAAGCCGGCGCTGACCTGCACACTATTCAGATTTTGTTGGGCCATCACGATCTGAAAGAGACCGCCCGGTATCTCCATCTTTCCGAGCGTCACTTGCATGCGACCGCCAGTCCTCTGGACTCGCTGCTGCTGAAAGGCAGGTCACAACCGGAGAGATAGATGACTCGGCCGCCCCTGGAGGTGGCCGACTTGGTCCGTACCGCAGGCACTGCTTTCATCGAGCGCAACCGTCAGTGGCTCCGTTGGACACATATTAAGGTCCTGCTGGCCATCACACGCTGTCGCACGGCCGCACTGGGCGGTCATATCGATGAGTGCACGCGCTGCGGACATCGCGCTGCCATCTCGTATAACAGTTGCCGCAATCGCCATTGCCCGAAGTGTCAGACCAGCGCTCGTGAACGCTGGATCCAGGCACGTCGCCGCGAACTTCTGCCCACGCCCTACGTCCATGTGGTTTTTACTCTGCCACCGCAACTGGCTTCGCTGGCTTTGCAGAACAAGAAAGTCATCTATGGTTTGCTGCTTCGCGCCAGCGCAGAAACTCTACTCACAGTGGCCCGTAACCCCAAGCATCTCGGCGCCGAGATTGGCTTCTTCAGCGTGTTGCACACCTGGAACCAGAAGCTCCAACTTCATCCCCATGTCCACTGCGTCATCCCAGCTGGCGGGCTCTCCCTCGATCACACACGCTGGATTCGGTCTCGTCCTCGATTCTTTCTCCCCATTCACGTGCTTCGCTGCGTATTTCGCGGCAAGTTCGTCGCCGGGCTCAAGTCGGCCTTTCAGCGAGGGCAGTTGCACCTTTCCGGTAATCTGGCTTCACTCACTCAACCCAAGATCTTCGCCTCCTGGCTCCGGCCACTGTTTCGGAAAGATTGGATCGTCTACTCCAAACCACCATTCGGCGGCCCCGAGTACGTACTCCACTACCTTGGCCGCTACACCCATCGTGTAGCCATCTCCAACCATCGACTGGTTTCGTTCCAGGACGGCCAGGTCACCTTTCGTTGGCGCGACTCCGCTCACAACAATGAGCAGAAGCTGATGACGCTATCCCTCGATGAGTTCCTGCGCCGCTTCCTCCTGCATCTGCTCCCCAAGAGCTTTGTGCGCATCCGTCACTTCGGTTTCCTCGCCAGTCGCCGCAGAGATCAACTTCTGCCGCTCTGCTTGGCAGCACTCGACTCCGCATCAGCGCAAACCGGAACAGCAACATCCACGGCCCAGGACATGAGCCCCTCTTGGTTCTGTCCCAAGTGCGGCGGTCCCATGGTAATCGTCGAAAGACTCACAGCCGCTCAGATCCAACTCCGCTCCCCACCCGAGGTGTCGATGGCTGCAGCATGAAGTCGCAATCCCATTTCGAAAACTTCGCGTGCCCCGTCGCGCCACGCCGACTTGTGTCTTGCCCCCGAACCACTCGTAACTTCACACGCCTCGTCATCATCGATGCAACCATCCCGCGACACCAGCGACCCGCCCGATTGCTCGACTCGCTCTACAACCGGCACCCGCTCGCCGCTCCCTGCCCACATGCAATTCCCATAGACCTACCGCGTCCGCCGCAAACGCGAGCGGCTTCCTTCTGACGGCTTTATCGAACGCGCGCACCACGCCCATATCTCCACACGCTTTGACCTTGCGCGCGTCCGATAAAGCACTTACGTCATCCAGGAATAGCAAACGAGTTGCGGATCCAGGGCCAACAGGCCCTCAGGCTCTTCCGGGTATCGGCTCGCGGTGGTCTTCCACTCCAGCAGGCAGCGCCTGCCGTCGAGTCGGCCGATGGCATCAATATAGGCGACAAAGTCGTTGTTTCCGGCAACGGACCCGGTGAACTTGATCTGCAGGTTGCGGCGGGGCTGGGAGATCCGGACGCGATCGTCTTGGCAGAAGCGGGTTAGCAGCAGGATGCCTTGCTGCAGCATGCGATCCCAAGAATCCCCGTTGGAGTAGTGCAGGCCTTGGTTCTGGCACTCAGACCACTCGGCGAATAGGACTGCTCCGGGATCTTCACGGCGAAAAAGCGCGGCCAAGGCTTGTTCGAAGGCGCGCCCGAACAGCATTGCTGCCCGGGTGTCTTTCTCCTTCCAGCCATCGAGATAGCGATGGCGATAGCGTCGGGGGCAGGTCAGATACTGGCTGATCTGAGTGTAGCTGTACGTCATCAGGCCACCTGCGAGTTGTCGAGATTGGCGGGGGAGAGTTCCTCCCAACGGCCAGCGGGAGCAAAGCCGTCGAACCGGAGCAAGGAAGCGCCGTCGAAGACGATGTGGCTGATCTTGACCGCGCCCTGAAGGCCGACCAGTCGGCGCTCATCCACTTCATCGCGGCCGAGCAGTTCGACGTCGTAGCCGAAGTCGCGTAAGAACCAGTTCAACTTCCACAAGGCTCTCGAGTTGCAATAGAGCCGGCCGGAAATGACGTGGTCGGCGAATCGGAGGGGCTCAAGAATGGCCAGACCAAGCGTGTAGTAAGGCTTTTGTGCTTGCCGCCGGAAGTAGGCACTCGTGACGCGCACCAGGAAGATTCCATCGGGAATCTGGTCGGCGGCGCAGCGATCGGCGGCGTGCAAGCCTGTGATCTGGCGTTTCATGCGGCACCTGCTTTCTGGTCGAGATAGCTGTTGAGCTGGCAGAGCAAGGCATTGCGATCCTTTTCGGCCCAGTCGGCCAGGTGAGTGAGAAAGGTTTGGACCTGCTCGCGGGTGGCATCGCGCAGAGTCTTTACGCCGCAGAAGTCAGTCGCGTAGGCCTTAACCAGGTTGGGATCGAGTTGATGCTGGCGGATGAGTTGGCAGAGTTGATCGCGAACCGTACGACTGCTGCCGTTTCCGTTGCTAGGTTGCGGGAGCTTCTTGGGTTCCGGAGCGAACTGCGATTCCCGAGCGAACGAACCGATTTCCTCGACCGAGCAGATGCCGACACCGTAGGCCTTGCGCAAGGCGCGATTGACGGCACGCGTTTCGGCCACCCGCATTTCGGCGCCGTGGACCAGAGGGGAGACGTTTGATGGGTCCGCGTCACCGAAGCCGACGAATCCCTGGCAGGTGCGAGACTTGTAGACGGTAGCCTTGAAGGCATAGCGACCATTTCCCGGATCGGAGAATTCTGAAGTCGGCTGAACTTGAATGCCTCGGCAGTGCCGACGAGCAGCCAAACGAATCAGGCCAGTGTGGGTCACGTACCAGCCACTTTCGAGTAGAAGCACATCTCCACTCGCAACGCAGAATTGGTAGCTGCGCGTGAGCAGTCGAAGGGCCTGGATCCGGGAACGATTCATCTGGCTAGTCCATGTTCGCCTCGCAGCTGACGAATTCTCTCTGATCAAATCGCGTGTCGATCGCACGGGGCTTCCTCCATGCATCCACATGGATGACTTATAGATAACATAAGGATGACACATGTGCACCTTTTAAGTCAACAGAGCCTTAGGGATTTTCGGAGTGTCAGAGTGCTAAGATTGCGCAAATGAAGAAAGACACCCGCCTAACGTTCAGAGTCAGCTCAAATCTCAAGAGAGACATTGAAGCCATCGCGACTCGCGAAGGACAGAGTGTTGCTCGGATATGCGAAGCCTTCATCGTGGCCGGATCCGACGTATATAAGAAACAAGGAGCGAAGTTCCTGCAACGGATGCTGGGGCGATTGGGAACGAGGCCGGCAGACTGAATTTCTTTTGATCTCCGACATGAGCGAGAAACCCACGCTAGCGAAATTTCAGAAGTTAGGAACGCTCGCGCCTATCTTCTGGAGGCGAACTAGGGCCCTCCCACTCCGCAGGACACAGAGGATTAGCAAACGAAACCAACCGGCAGATGAAGGCCCCTCTTCACCTTCGATTAGCCATAGGGACGCGGGCTCGGTTATGCCTTCTGGCGTAACGCGGAATGGCGTAGAAAGCTATGCGGCCTTGGATCTGATCCAACAGGGAAGTAGCGGGTCCAGAAAGAAATACTCTCCCCGGTAGCGATCAAGAATGTCGCGCGCGTCAAGGAACTGGAGTACTTTCTGAACACTTGACGCAGGGCCGAGGCAGAACTCTTCGCGGACGGTCTGGGAATATATCTCCGATGTCTTCACCAAGAAGCGATGCTTGCTCAGTTATCCTCCGGAAGCAAACCAGGAGCTTCCCGCTCCGCCCGACGCAGAGGATTGGCCCCGGCCAGAACGCTCGCACAGATCATTTCCAGGCAGTACCCGCGGGATCGATCGCTGGCCCAACATCTCCGGCTCCGGCACCGACCGACTTTGCGTCGCTAGCGCTTTCAACTAGAGCCGGTAGCACGTGTAAATATGTGGATGACGGGAATCGACGCGCATAGTTCAAGAGCTTGGGCCGGTCCACCCCGCCGAAATCCAGCTCGTCGAGAGCGGGTGCAGCTCCGTTCTGAATACCCAAATAAATCCAGTCGAGGATTGCCTTTTCTGGCTCCGCTATCAGATGGCTGCCGTATCGAGTGGTCTTACGCACGAACCCCCAATACAGGCGTGGACTGATACTGCGGTAGCTGATCGTGATCGTCTTGGCCTTGAAATCTCTGGGGCGTTCTTTGGTCACACAAGTGAGTGTCCGAGGAGACTGCGTACTGATCCCGTATTCGCGCAGGCCGGAGTCAAGCGAAACATAGGCATCATTACGTAAGATATTCACCAGATCACGAGGGGAACCTCCCTGCGCAAGCCAGTTGTAGTAGATTTTCTTGCTGACGTGCTCGACCAATCCTCTCCGCTCCTGGCGCGAGAGCGCCTGCGTTACAGCCGCAGGAATGATGCCGTACTTACGTGCCAGGTCATCCGTGCGAAGGATGCTGCTGGTCTGTGCCTCTTTGCAGATCGCGGTGACCCAATCCATATTCGTCTTCCTCTTTTCTTCCCACTACAACCAGCGCCGGTACAAATGGCGAAGCGCATCACGGAGAGGGCTGAATTGTTCTTTCCTCAGCGACTCGAATACCCCCGAGGGCAACATCGCACGCAGTTCACGACAACGCTTCTCATCAACCTGAGCAATTCTCGCGGCGATATCTGTCGCTTCAATTTCGTTACCCATTAGAGTGTCTTCCAAATGATTCTCTAGCTGCTCGTTAAGAACGACGCCAAACTGTTTCAAGCGATAAATATCGAAGGCATCACGCGTTTTCATCATCTTCCGCAATAGGAAACACTCAGCCTTCTGAAGCAAGAGCAAGTCGGGCGAAGCGGCCTTCACTGTGGCGACATTCTCCTCATCAATCTCAACCGCGTGTTCCTGTACCTCGTTTTCAAGGACGGCCCAACCCGAGTGATGTCCACCTTGAACAGAAGGCTGTTATCGCGCTTCTTGACCAGAATCTTGTCGCCAGAAACCTCGAGTTGAAGTGGGCCTAGATTCAGGGCATCTGCCGCTGCGGCGAGTCCGGTCGCAAGCGAGGCACGAAGATCCTCTGTCGTCGGTAGCTTGTCGGCCCTCGCTAGCAAGTCCAAATCAGCGGAGTGACGTACACTGTCGCAAAATAGCAACAACGTCGCGCCGCCAAACAGCAAAAAGGAGTCGGGGAAATCGCGGAAGAGCACGCCAGCAGCAACCCGCATCATCGTGATGGCTTCGGCTTGCTCGGCGGTGAATCCCCTGTCCTTGTACGCAGCGATCCAGGCTGCTAGAGTCATGACCATAATATAGCATAAATGACTACAAATGGCAATATACTCTATATATAAAACTAATAAATAGTATTGTTGCTAATTATAGGTATGCCTTAGATGTTGTATCAGCGAATAGTTGGCGCCCAAGTCAAGAAGTTAATTACGATCCTTCCCAGAGTCACGGCAAATCTCATTTTTGCAAAACGAAGCCAACATCTCCCGCAATATCAGTGGGTTGCGTTTTTCCCTAGGCACCGCAGGACCTGGCAGCCCCCTCCGTTCGTTCGTGACGGTCCGCCCCGACCCGTCCCGTGGTGGGCTGACAGGCGCCCGTCAGACCGGCAAAACCTCCACCTTTCGACGCCTGTTACCGAGACTACGAATTCGTAGGCTCGATCTCCCTACCGAAGCCGAACGGCCCAACACAGGATTAGGATCGCCAATCTTGAGCTGAGGTATCGCCAACTTGGTCTCGGCTCCACGTGCCGCGCTTGCCTTCCTGCCCGACCGTCGGCGCAGGCGAATAAATAGCCCGCAGCGGTTCTGGCCAGGCGGCCTTGCCATCAGGACGCAGCGTGTAAAGCAAGGAGCCGATTACCAAAACAAATGGGGGAGGGGCAGCCTGGGCCGGAAAGGTCCTTTGACTAGCCTCTCGACTTTCTTCATTCTTTATGGTTCGCTGCCCACAGGCAGCAAGGACGCTTGGCCAAGCGCGCTGTGTTAGCCCGGAGCTGCGAACGGCTTGGTCCACACCACCGGGCGGGTGCTGCCGGCCGCGGGAACCGACTTAGCCCCATCTGAAGTTACCAAACCAACCCAAGCCCCTGTTCGTTTTCTTCAGCACCGGCTTATTGATAGGACCAGCATGACGGGGGACCCTAGCCCCCGGGACCCGGCTACACCCGGGGGACCAAACGGGTTCTAGCCGCGTGCGCCATCCCTCAACCCGGCGGCGTGCGAGTTCGAGGGCCCGGTTGCCCATCCCGCGCGTAGCAGCGCCACCCCGATCGCCCCTTCATCAATCCCGGCGAGGGTTTCGATCGACAATTCCGGAAATTCTTTCTGATCTACGATAAGTGCTTTATTTGTAAGCGACTAGCGATATTCTCGCGTGGTCACCAAAAATTCCCAATATCAAAGTACTAAACAGAAGCGTCTGCTTCGCGGCTCGAATTGAAGTCAAGACCCAAACCAGACGCATTGTAAATTCTACGAAGGAACCTAAGATGATGCACGACAATCCAAATGCTTTAACGCAGGGGGACGGCAACACCAAGCCAGACCCTAGTATCGATATGAACCTCAACCCCAACCCCACCGCCGAAGCTGCTACCGATGGCAGCGTCGACACGCCAGACCGCAGCGACGGCGTGCCAGCCGTCCAGCCGAAGCCGCCGACCTTAGAAGCGAAGTTGCACGCCAACCGTGAAAACGCCAAGAAGTCGACGGGGCCGACGACGGCTCGGGGGAAGTATCACAGTCGCCTTAACGCCATGAAGCACGGGATGCTGTCCAAGCCTATCCTGTACCACGCTGACGGTACCCCGACCAACGACGACTTCCATACCTTGCAAGAACGCCTGCAGCAAAAGTACGGGACGGACGACATTCGTACCCAGCTGCTGACGGAGACGATCGTGGTCGAATGCTGGCGTCAGCGGAAGGCACTGGACATCGAGGCACAGTGTTTCGAGTACCCTACTCACTTCAGTTCGACGGGATTGATGCCCCAGTTGCAGCGTTACCGCACTGCCAGCCAGCGGGCTCTCGAGAAAAGCTTTGAGCTGCTCGAAGAACAATCGCCATCTTCGTCGGCGGGGGAAGAAGCCGAAGGCGACGCTCCTGCCTTTCAACCCGAGACCGTGCCTCAGGCAGCGAAGCCCACGGGCGGTCTAACCGTAATGACAGGCGAAGACTCTGCCCCCGAGCAAGGTTCGGAATCCCAGAACGAGGCCTCGAGCGGTGAGGGCTCAACTTCCACGGGTGACGTCGAAGATGCGGCCTAAATGGGCGGCGGGGGAGTCAACGACTCCCCTTTCGCCCTCGTGGCGACGCCGGGCGCCCCGGCGGAAAAAAGGACGCACCCGGCTTGTTCGAAGGCCGGCCGAAGAGCATTGCTGCCCGGGTGCCTTCCTGCTCCGAGCCATCGAGATAGCGATGGCGATACCGCCGTGGGCAGGTCAGGTAGCGACTGATCCGGGTGTAGCTGTAGGTCATCAGGCCACCTGCGAACTGTCCAGATTGGCGGAGAGTTCCTTCTAGCGGCCAGCAGGAGCGAAGCCGTCGAGCCGGAGCAGGGAAGCGCCGTCGATGCCACTTTCGAGTAGAAGCACGTCTCCACTCGCAACGGAGAATTGATAGGCGCGCGTGAGCAGTCGAAGGGCCTGGATCCGGGAACGATTCATCTGGCTAGTCCATTTTCGCTTCGCAGCTGACGAATTCTCTCTGATCAAATTGCCACGCGAGCTAAACTTCACTGAAGCTAGAGATGCTCCCTGGCAGCGATCCTCTGGAAGCGAACCAGGAGCTTCCCATTCCACCGGACATAAAGGAGTACCAGAAATCCCGCTGAAATCGCTCCTGCAACAGAGAAACACTACCTCGGAATCAGATACGATCCAGGAATGTTTTCGTCCAGAGTTGCGAGGACGGCACCGTTCGCACTCGCAAGCTTGCTCAAGTGACCATCGGTCATTTGCTTGGGCGCTCTGACCCAACCGGGAAGATGAGAAACATCATGTTCGTCTGAAATGAACGTGAGTCGAGAAGTCCGCGCTTCCTTAAGGCGCAACAAAAAGGCACGAGCCTGGGTGACGGTAAATCCGTATGCTGGGGCTTGGGCTAGCACGCGTACAAATCCGAGCTCTGTGATCGAGCAACTCGCCAAGTTCGGTGCGTTATGCGATTGAACCCAAGAAGCAAGCCGGCCGTGAAATTCGTGATTGATGAAACCGAGAGCGACTAGAGCATTCACATCAAGCAGGTATGTCATGGGAAGTTCGTCAGAATTTCTTCAACCTCCTTGCTACTTAACGTCGGTGCGTTCGGGCCTGCACTCAAGGCGGGCAATCCAGTAACCGGGTCGGTCACGAGTTTGACTCGATGCGGCCGTTTCTTGCGCGGCGTCAGGACAATTCGCCCATCCTCGATGTCGGCATCCAAAGGATCGCCGGCCCGGATATCGAGTCTGCGGCGAAGCGGGCCTGGAAGAACGACTTGCCCCTTCGTAGAAACCTTGGTTTGCATGGTAAGACAATCTTACCTCCGTCTTTCTTTTTTCGCAACAGATCCGCAACGGGCGCTAACGACTCCCAGTACATCCAGTTACCGGCCGTTATGACAAAAATGCCGATGGCTCCGCGCCGCCCGCCGAGTGGGAGATCCGGTATCTGGGATTATCGCGGGCTAACGTCAGCGACATCGAGAATCTGCTCGGCCAGGATCTCACTCCGTTCAATCGTAAGCGTTAGAGGAAGTACGCGATTGACAAACGTCTTGGCTGCGAATTGCGTGACAGCCGTTTATCGGACGAGTGCGAGCGGTTGCGTGCCAACTGGACCAACTACCCACACTCGGATCGCATACTGCGACAAGCTCATATTGAAACCGTAACGTGGTGGGCGAGAAGAGGCGCACACGCTCTCCTGAAAGGCGACTCTTACTCCAAGTGGCGTCCACTCTGCCTCCCAGTCTCCGAACGATTGCGCCGAGGTGGCGACTTCGGGACAGGAGACACTGTAGGTCTGCAGTTGCACGCTCTCTACAACCCATCCTGGATTCAGGTGGCTGAAGTCATAACTGTCTCCGCCGATTCCGAACTGTCCTGGGTCGGAGCGAACCACAAATGCCGACGACGCACTCGCGTCCTTGGGGACCGCACCGCTGGCTTCGGTCGGGGAGACATATTCCAACTGCCGGATGGAGCGCGAGCCGACTCCACTCGGGTATAGGCGAACCCACGTCGAAGGAATCATGCTCAACAGTTGCGGGTGACCACGCGCTGCGACGAACCGGCATCCGCGCAGCTCAATGCGCCGGTGATTTGCGGGATATATGGCCAGCGTCACCGGGTAATCCGGAACTCCGCTAAGTTCCGGATCAAGTTGGACGTTGATTTCGTGTTCCGACCACGCGCCGGACGAAGTCGAGGCCAGTTGCATTGGGATTGGCGGGCCTGCGTTAGGCTGGTGTGGAGCGGAACGCGCTTCCAGTTGAACGATTCCGGGTGCATTTCCGAACAAGCACCCCTCGATCCTGTATCGGTTGTCCGCTGCCGTTGGTGTGAACATCACCGCCTTTGTTTTTCCATTGACCGATCGAATGATCGGCTCGTGGCACGGTGGATCTGCGGAAGACGATCGCGGCCTTCGCGAGGTATCCCCGACCAACTCTCGGGTGGCGGCGTTGATCGGGGCTTGTGTGAAGGCAACAGTTCCGTGAGCTTCGAGATAGTCGTGCTGTTCCCGCAGCGCGCTGGCAACGCCCGGTGCCAAACCATCATTCGAGATCGCCGGGTTCTTAAGCTTTGGACTCGTTTCGACACTGGCGTTCTTGAGGGCCTGTGCCCACAGATTCTGGTATTCATCAACAAGCGCTGGCTTGAGCGGCGCTCCTGACGAGACTTTTTGCGCGGCTTCGGGCGCCAGAGCCCGCGCCTTCGGTTCCACCAGTGCCGCGCAGAACAGGACTGCGAGGCAAGGAGAGTAGGGATAAAGCAGCAGTCTGTGAAAGGTCCTCATATCTTCGCCCTCGGCTGCCTCCGGATGCCCGTGCCGCGCAGGAAAGCGCAAAGGGCGGGCACTTCGTTCGCAAGTGCCCCGCCCGCGCTCTTCAGAAAATAGAGAGAAAGAACGGAGGGGGAGTGCTTCCGGTGTAATAAACCGCCACCTGGGTCGAACTTAGTGCGGGGCAAAGATCGTCCAGGCAGGCATTGACCGTAACCGAACTATATGGACCGTCTGTGAGTTGTAGAAAGCGGTCGTCGACCTGGAATCCGAAGTCGAGAAGATATTCCCCGCTGGCTGGGATGGTGAGGGTGATCCCGCAGGGGACCGTCGTCGCCTGCGATCCAGGGAGCTGCGAGTTGAAACACCGACCGATTGCAGCGCCGAAATTGACATACACCATGGCCTTGACCCAGCCGCCCATGCTGCGTGCTTGGGAAGCATTACTGTCAGTGGCCATGCCGTAGCCGTTCGGGGCGTGGCCGTACACGCCGTATCCATTGGTGGCAGAATTTTCGCCGTAGACGCCGACCGCCAAGGAAACATCGTTGGTTCCGTGCACGCCATTCCCGCTGCTGGTATGCGCTCTTCCAAGGATGCCGTCGCCCCCCACGGATGTACTTTGGTTTTCGCCGTACACGCCAGTTCCACCAGCCGGGACCGTGCCAGCTACCCCTAGCCCACCGGCCGAGTTGCTTCCGTAGACTCCGGAACTCCCCGCGCCGGCAGTTTGCCCGTACACGCCGTTGCCGCTGGTGCTGTGGCCGTAGACGCCGTTGCCAAAGGAGCTTGTGCCGTAGACACCATTTCCTGTTCCCGCCGCACTCCCGTCGACGCCCATGACGCCGCCAAGGGCTGTGTTCGTCGTCGTCTCGCCAAATATGCCTGCTCCTGCGGCAATGCTGTACACCCCGGCAGCGCCGCCGGAGTTGCTCACGCTCAAGCTGGGCGAGCCTCCGCCGGAACTAATGAGCTGCTCGGCGGTGAACGTGTTGGCAGCGGCCAGCAGAGGCACCTTAGTCGTGTCCAGATTCAGCGTGACCTTGCCCGTGGTGCCGCCGCCGGTGAGATCCGTTCCCGCAGTGACTCCGGTGATGGTGCCGGATGCTGCGGCGCAGTTCCATGCCGTGCCGCTGTATTGCAGAATCTGCTTCGCCGTGCATGGCTTCAGGCCCATGGTGTAGGTGCTGCCCAGCGTCATCGCTCCAGGAGTGGTAAGTCCGCCGGCAGTGTTAGCGTTCAAAGTAATCTTCGAGTCTGCGAGCATGGCATTGGTGATCCCGGCCGCGGGCACTTTCAAGCTGAGCGTCCCCGTCGTGCCTCCGCCCGACAGTCCGCTGCCGGTAGCCGTCGTGATTCCTGTGATTGTCCCCGGTCCCGTGCCCGGAAAAGTCTGCCCGGTGGCGAAGGTGAAGAGACCTTTGCTGCTCAACTTCAGCCCAGTCTCGCTGGGCGCGGTCGCGCCCAGCCCGTAGAGCAGGTTCAGCGTACCCGACGGACTCGTCGTGTCGTTCGCCACCGGCTCCGCCTGCCATTGGAACGTCTGGTTCACCGCCGTGCTGGTCGTGCTGCTGAAGGAAGAAGCCACGAAGTCCAGCGGCCGCGAATCGGTGCCCGCCGTCTTGGTAGCCGCCGCCGTGGACGGCAGATTCAGCTTGCCGCCCACATTGATGGCCGTCGTGCTGGTCTGCGTCAACAGCGAGTTCTGAATGTTGGTCGCCGTGGTGAACAGCGGGATCGTGTTCACCGTCCCGCCGGTCGTGGTCACGTTTGACGAGGCCAGAGGCGCGGCTGACGCCGGAGTCGAGGTGGTTGCATCGCCACCGGTCACGCCTGCGCCGCTACTGCTCGCGGGCGCGGCCAGCACAAAAGCGGAGGGCGGAAGTCCGCCGATGGTTTCCGCATCCGCTGCCTTCAGTGCGTAGGGCACGCTGAGCAGCAACACGCGGGGTTGCTCGGCTTGCCCTTCCGGCTGTACCCCCAACCAGCGGGCTTCTCCGGAAGTGAATAAACCGGT
>Ga0181533_1003906_pt1 | contig 15725 bp, 13 predicted proteins | sample PEATcosm2014_Bin_45_FD_119772 | JGI IMG/M metagenome (GOLD analysis project Ga0181533, IMG submission 119772) | Peatland microbial communities from MTU Mesocosm Facility, Houghton, MI, USA - PEATcosm2014_Bin11_60_metaG | ecosystem: Environmental > Terrestrial > Soil > Wetlands > Peat | place... | reverse complement strand
TCCTGATTGACGATAAAGGTCATGATGCCCGACTGGTCCCAATGCTCCGGATAAGCCACCAGCGCGAATCCACCCGTCAGGTTGCCTTGGCTCATGTAGTCCATTTTCCCGCCGGGCGCGGCCTTGCCTTGGCGGGTCAGAATTCTGAAATAATAACCGTGAAACGGGCGCGGGCCCGCGCCCTGATGCTTGCCGTAACCCTCGGCATGGGCCTCCGCCACCAAAGGCCCGAATGGGCTGGCCGGTTCGTTCTCCGCCTGCGGCCAATAGAGGCCGTCCCTCTTTCCGGGCGTGCTCTTGAATTGCTGCGCGTACTTCGTTCCTCCGCCCGCCTCCGGGTTCGCGCTGGCGTACTGCCGTTGCGCTGCCACGTACGCCCGGCAAACGCCGATGGCGTGGAGTTCGTCCTTCCCGATATGCCGGTTGATGATCTCCTCCTTGCCCGCTGCCGTGTCGAAATGCCAGTGCCCGTCGGCTTTGACCAGTGGGATCGGCATCGGCCAGTTGTTCGTGCCAACCTCGAGAGTTATTTTGTCCTCTCCCTCGTTCACAGGCTTGCACTCCTGCGCCATGGCGGTGGCGAAACTCTGTGCATTGTTCGCGTCCTGCACTTCGTCGCCGGTCACAAGTTCGTCGAACCCCGGGCCGAAAATCTCGCGCAAGGCCGCTCTGTCTTTCGCTTCGGTGGCCGCCCGCAAGGCTTTGACGGCCTCATCGGGGGAGGCGAACAACCGTTGCGCGGCCCCTGAGTTCTTTGGCCCCTCTTTCTGCTCCGCAGCATGAAGGTCCGCCGAGAGAATATCCCAGGAACCCGCCAACAGTGCGATCGTCAAAAGGCCGGCAAAGCGTGTCAATTGGTTTGAACGTTTCATAGGTTTATCAGGTCTGTTTCAGTCCAATGAGTTTCGGCGTTCACCGCCGTCCCCCTCGCCCGCCGCCGCCAGGGTGCGCTGCCGCGCGACTGGCAACTCCACGATTGCTGTACGCATGAACGTCGCGCCCTCTTTCATAGCCGCCGCCGAATACACCCACATAAGGCCCCGGCACTATCACCGCGCCCCCGTAGCCTCCGTCCACGTAACCCACGCATCCCGTCAAGGCCGCCAACAGCGCAATCCCCAGGCCAATCTCGATTAGGTGATTATGTTTCATACATTCTTCGTAGCCTTTTAGCAACTGGTGGGCCAACCTGGCGTCCGGCGCTCTAACCTCTTCAATCCGAGCTAATTAGGCGTTTGACGTCGACTTTGGTCAGCGCGATGGGATATAAACGTATCGCAACTTGCACGAGCGATCCCTACCCACCGTGCATTTTGCAATGACTCAAGACCCCTGGACGCCGAGGCAGGCGATCCGGGGGATCACATCAAGCGATTCCCTGGCCACGATGTTGAGCACGCGCCAATGGATGAGCGCGACCTCCAGGGCGTCGTTCACGCCGATTTGGCGGTTGGGTTGACCCGCCGATCAATGATCGTGCGTCACTTGCCGATCTGGTGCGTCGCAGGTTCTTTCGTTTTCGGAAGCAACATCACGAAGACCTCGTGGTAGAGGTTCTCCATAGCCTTACTCAGGCATGCGAGCGCACGGGCACGATCGGGCCGAGATTCCTTTTCGCCGGCGACTCCTGCCAGGTGCCAGGCATAACTCAGCGCCTCGGCCTGGGTTAAAAGCAAGGTCAACTCGAACTCGTCGCCCGCTTGGCCCAATAATTCCTTCCTCTCGGTGGAGGCAATCGCTTTGCGTGTGGCTGCCTCCCCTGGTGGGAGCTGGATGTCGTCCAGATGGATCGAAGGATCGTGCCTGGCAAATCCCTCCAGCAGTTTCGCTCCGGCTGCGGAATCGGAGGCAATTTTCTTAATCAGGCTTTTAACGTCGGGATGTTCCCGCTTGATGAAGCGCAGGAGGCTGACGTCCTTTTCATCGGCCAGGAGTTGATGGAGCAAACTGTAGCAATTGTTTTGCGTCGATTGCGCAGCACCGCTCCCGGACGGAGGCGTGGCTTTTGGCGGTTGACAGCCGGTCAGAACGCACGCGACCGATAATATCGCCGCAAGGAGTGGGAGGATGATTCTCATATTTTGAGCATCGGCGGCGGGACGGCGGAGATGAGCGCGGCCTTGGCCACTTGTTTCGTGCCGTGTTTCGTCGCAATCGCGCTCATTGTTTGTCTCCGATCACTTTGATGCAATCGCCTGGCGCGCAGACCCAATGCCGGCCGTTTTCAGGTTTCTGGCGCGAGGGAAGGTGAACGCCGGCGCCTGCGAGGCGAGGGCGAGACCGAAATCGAGCATGGCCTCGTTGCCGGCGGGTTCCACGGCGATCGGCTTGAGAAACAGGTTCGCCGTTGTCGCCTTGAGGCCGCCCATGAGGTTTTGCAAAAAACTATCGCCCGCGTCCTTCCGTTTCACCGAGGCCACCGTAATTTCCATTTTGGCCGGCCCCGGCTTTCTTCGAAAACCCAGGGTGTTGACGCGGACAACGCTTTCATTGCGGAGCTGGAATGCGCCGTCCGAATACCCGATGTCGTGGAGACCGATGGTCACCACGCTCGGCCGTCCGCGGCCGTTGAATCGCAGCCGGACTTCAGTGACGGTCGGAACGTGGCCGGTCATGGTTCCCTCGACCTCGATGCTGACGCTCCCGGCTCCTTCGACGTTGATGGAACCGAGTTGATGGTCGAGGAAGCCGCCTGCCTTGAGCTCCCGCTCGTGCCGGCGGACTTTGTCCGCGTGGTCGAAAACGTCCTCTTGATTGCCTTCACCCGCGAACTCGAATTCGCAGGTCACCAGGAATGACCTTGCCTTGACGGACCGCGTGGCGGACACCATCCGCGCGCGCTGCGTGTTGCCGGGACTCTTGACGACGGAAACCGGCTCTTGCGAGATCAGCGGCACGAAATACATGAATTCGGCAACCGAATTACCGGGCGATTGGCCGCGGCCATAGTCCAGGTGGAGGGTTGGCCCGGCAGATTCAGGGGCCGGGTTGGCCCCGCTTTTTCCCGTGTGCTGAACCGATGGCGCACCAGCCACCCCCGGGGCCGGAGCGGAACATCCAATCAGCAACAGCAGACCAAGTATGACCGCGGGGAAGGCCGGCGGCCTTGAGTTGCCTCGAGCCGTACAGGCCGCCCGCTTTGTCGGAGGCCGCTGCCAGGAGGTTTTCACTGGTTAGGTCTTATTATGGAAGCCGTGAGCCCGGGTCAGGTTGCGCTCCGCGAGCAATTGCTTCTCGGCCTCCAGCCAGTGCTGCACATCGCGCCCGGGCCGCGAACCCTCGTTCACATAGGTGAAGTACGCCCTTCGGGCCACTTCGTCCGGAAACGCAACAAAACCGCTACTGGCTAGGTCTAAGTCCGCCGCCGCGGCCGGGTGCGGGGCATTGGCCGGTGTTTGGTTGCGGTTCCGGGAAAGTTTGTGGTTATTATTGTGTTTCATAAAAAGAGAATGATCTGGGCCAGGTCAAGCGACGGCGCCGGCCGGGGCCAAAGGCAAGGGGCGAGAGAAGCACCTGCCGCCCCGCCAGCCAGGAACCTGTATCGGCGACCACGTACCGCACCACCCAGTTTTTGTCGTCAAAATAGAAGTCCTTCACGTGGCCGGCTTCCCCATCCGACGCGCCGAGCTTGTCTCCGTACAACTGACCAATGCTTCGTGACATAAATCTGCCCTTCTTGGCTAAAGCCGACAAACTGTTTGTGATTTAGTATCACAACGTTGATGTTCTTGTCGTCCCAAGTTCTTCCTCCTTTTGTAGCTAATCTCGGGCCAACCTGACGCCCGGCGTTCCAACCTGTTCCATCCAGGCTATTTGCAGTGTTCGAGGCCCCCCTGGTGTGCGGGAAACGGAACGTAAAAGCAGTGCAGCTTGCACTGGCGCCATCGCCACATCATGCACTTTGCAGACCGGTTGAGATCATGGGTTCAACAATCCGGCGCACACCCAGGCCCCGGCATTCTCTGGTCTCGCCAAGGGGGGAAACACCCTACGGCTATCCCCCCGCTAGCCACCGCGCGTCTTTCCGATCACCCTGATGCGGTGAAAAGGAAAGCGGAGAAAACGGCACAGCCCGCCTCGCGGACTTCCGAGGTTTGTTACCCATTATGAACGCGTACCCGAGAGAAACGTCGCTTTTGACACCCGTCATTGGTGATGAAGACAGTGATGAACGACTCAACCTCCAGAACCGCATCGCGCAGGCTCGGCGTCACCGGCGCTGTGTTCAACGCTTCGCATCGGTGATTGCCCTGTTCCCCTTGCTGGCGCTAGCCGGCGTTGGATATGAGACGATGTGGCAGACCCGTTTTCCTTACGACGGGTCTCACCCTGGGATTCGGGTTCTTTGCGGGATTGGCCTGGCATCGCTGGTTTGCCTTGCGGCCTTCGCGGGTCTTTTGATGGGCTATCACAAGAAGTTGAAGCGGTTGAGGTGGGAACGCCCTCATTTGGCCACAAGACTCCTGCAGCCATACTGGGACAAGCCTGACATCCCAACGGTGCCAGGCAGCCATCCGGAACCTTACGCCCCTCGAGCTTCCCAAGGCGCAGCGGAAGGCACTGGTTACGATGGCGGTCTCGACTCACCCTCCTGGCGCTCTAGCAGACTTTGTGGGTAACCGGGGGGATTTGGCCAGTGTTACCTCTGCAGACTATGAAACGCAAATTGAGCGCATTGTCAGGACGATACCTGGCCGCGTTGCGAAAGCACCTGCGGCAAGGCCCGCGGACCAGCCTGGAAGCGGCGCGGGGACTGGGACGCCAGGCCGTGGCCATCGGGTTGGAGACGCTGGATGTCGCCAGGATTCACGAGCGGGCACTGGACATGCTGCGCGCATCCGCCAACAAAGATGGGCGCATGGAGCGGGCGGACATTTTCTTTAGGGAGAGCATCACGCCGATTGAAGAGACGCATTGCGCCGCGCTCAAGGCCGACGCCCGCCTCAGCCGGCTGAACAAGACCCTCGGCCGGCGCACGGCCGATCTGGCTGCCTCCAACCACTCCTTGCAACAGGGAATCGCCCGGCGCAAGGCCGTGCAGGCGGCTCTCAAGAAGAGCGGGAAACACTACAAAACACTATTAGAGGAATCACTGGCCCTGCAAAAGCATTTGCAGCTCCTGACCCACCGGATTCTCTCGGCGCAGGAGCGGAAGCGAAGGGAGATCGGCCAAGACCTGCAAAATGAAATCGCCCAGACGCTGTTGGGAATCAATGTCCGATTGTTGACGTTGAAAAAGGAGGCCGCGGTCAGCGCCAAGGGCGTCAAAAAGGAGATTGCCGGCACCCAACGGCTGGTGCAAATATCGGCGAAGACCATAGAACAGTTCGCCCGCGAATGCGGCAAACACCATGAACCGAAAGCTGACCGGGCTACCGCGAGCCTATCAGGCGGCGTTGCGAAAATGCCTTGAGCAAGGTCCACGGGCGAGCTTGCGGCCGGCGCAAGGGCTGGGCCGCCAGGGCATGGCCCTGGGGCTGGAGACGCTGGACCTGGCCAGGATTCACGAGCAGGCATTGATTACACTGGACTTGCCAAGCTGCTCCCCTGGCGCCCGGGACTCGCTGGTCCGGCGGGCGGGGGCTTTTTTTGCCGAGGCCGTCATCCCGATCGAGAAGACTCATCGCACCGCGCGGGAGACCAACGTCCACCTGAGTCAAGTGTACGACACCTTGCGCCGGCGCAGCGTGGCCCTGGCGGCCTCCAACCGGCAGTTAAAACGGGAAATCGCCCAGCGCAGGTCGGTCGAGGATTCCCTCAGGAAAAGTGAGCGGCACTACGGCCGGTTGTTGGAGCAGTCGCGGCACATGCAGGAACAATTGCGGCTGCTCTCCCACCAGCTTCTGTTGGCGCAGGAGGAGGAGCGCAAGAAGATCAGCCGCGAACTGCACGACGTCGTCGCCCAGACTTTGACGGGCATCAGTGTGTGCCTGGCGACCTTGAAAAAAGAGGCCGCGCTCGACACCAAGGGCATCGAGCGAAACATCGCCCGCACGCAGCGGTTGGTCGAGCACTCGGTGAACGTCGTGCATCGGTTTGCCCGTGAATTGCGCCCGGCAGTGTTGGACGACCTGGGGCTGATTCCCGCCCTCCGCACGTTTCTGACGCGCTTCAAGAAGGAGACGGGTATCCGGGTCAGTCTGTCGGCCTTTGCCGCGGTCGAGCAAGTGAACGAGGAGAAACGAACCGCGCTCTATCGCGTCGCCCAGGAAGCGCTCGCCAATGTCGCCCGCCACGCGCAGGCCAGCCGGGCGGAAGTGAAAATTCAGAAACTGGATGATGCCGTTTGCATGGAAATCAAAGACAACGGCAAAGGCTTTCAGGCCGAACACATGCTGCACGGCAAAAGGAAAGGCCGATTGGGGCTGCTCGGCATGCGAGAACGATTGGAGATGGTCGGCGGCCATTTCACCGTCGCCTCCGCGCCGGGCAAAGGCGCCGCCGTCCTTGCGCAAATCCCGCTACTCGACCGCCCGTCGGGGAAGGGGAAGCCGCCCGGATCGCGTTCGCGAGAGCTGGAATAAGACTTTGACCGCTATGAAACCAATTACCGTCCTGCTGGCTGAAGACCACCAGATCGTCCGAGAGGGCTATCGGTCGTTGCTGGGACACGAAGCCGATATTGAAGTGGTCGGCGAAGCGGAAACCGGCCGCCAGGCCGTGCAACTGACCCGGAAACTTCGTCCCGCCGTGGTCGTGATGGACATCGCGATGCCGCTGCTCAATGGACTGGAAGCCACGCGGCAAATCCGCAAAGAGTTCCCCGACACCAAGGTCCTCATTCTCTCCGCGCACAGTGATGACGCCTACGTCGAGCAGGTGATCGAGATGGGCGCATCGGGATTTCTGCTCAAACAAACCTCCTCGCACGAGCTGGCCGCGGGGATTCGCGAGGTCCAAAAGGGACACACATTTTTCACCGCGGCGTTGTCCAGGCGCCTCAAGGGCCGCGACCCGAAGCCGCTCGAGCCGGCGGGACAACTCGCAAAGAGACGCAACCGCCTCAGTTCGCGCGAGATCGAGGTGCTCCAACTCATTGCCGAAGGCAAGCCCAACAAACAAGTCGCCGCGGAACTGGGCGTGAGCTTCAAAACGGTGGACAAACATCGGCAGCATCTCATGGCGAAGCTGAACATCCATGACGTCGCGGGCCTCACCCGCTACGCCGTCAGCGCCGGAATCATCGAGAGCAGCGTCCCGGTAACCCTCCTCTAGACCCGGAACGCTGTCGGGATTCTCACCCTTGCTCCAGGTCCGGCCCGTGGCCAGCCTGGCCACCGTGGCCCGCCGTGTCGGGCTGGATGCATGAAATACGGCGCAGGGGTATAAAGAATGATCGTCTTGATTTCTAACGAGGCGGAGAGCCTCAGACGGCCTCTGCAATCGAATTTGCCGAAAGGGGATTCATTGAGAATTGAGTATTGAGAATTGGTCATTGGCTATTGAGTCGAAAGTTCGTTCGGCGCCATCAGCAGCCGTTTTTCAATGACCAATGACCAATTCTCAATTCTCAATTCTCAATTCACCTGGAAGAATCGCCGGCTCAGTCCATTGCTGCAATCGCAGCAAAACTTGACCTGTTTACAACGTCTTTTGCGATTCAAGGACTCCAGGCGCCGCAACTCGGTTGCGGCGCCACAGGACAACCTTGGTCCACCGGCTCGGTTTAGCGCGGCGGCGCAACGACTTCCTCGCCCCGTTGCGCATTGTTGATATGGGGCAAATACCCCATTGCAATCGCAGCGCCATCCGGCCTATCCTCATCGCGAATCATGTGTCACAAGGATGTGGCATGGTGTGTCGCAAGGATGCGAGATGAAGGTGAGATCCTTCCAGGTGGAAGGCGAGGTGCCGATGCGACACGCCTCACCTTTCTGAACCGAACCGTGCCCACGAGGGCGCGATTCAACCACGGTTGACCGCAGTAAGCCAGAAAGACAAGCAAATATGAATACCATCACACTAACAAACTCCAAACCGCATGTGCAGCGCTCAAGATGGCGTGGGCCACCGGAGCGGCTGTTCTCCTCCTTTTCGCGGTCCTGGCTGATCCTGTCCACCCTTGTGGCGCTGGCATCAACCGCACAGGCGCTAGACCCGCCGGTGCCGTCGACCGCAAAGGCGTCGGACCAGGCGAACCCGTTATGCGGCACAGGACCCAAATGGAGCATTGTCGGTATCACGGCGTGTAGTTGCACCAGCCTGACTATTCAGTTGAGCGGCTTTCCCCCATGTACCCAAGGCTACACCTTGTCGGCTCAGCTTACTACTGAGCAAGGCCAAGTGGACCTTGAGGGCAGCTATGATTCCACGGCTCAAACAATCACCGCGACTCGGCCGGCCGGCCTGTCCGGCGGCACATACACGCTGACAATTTACCTGAATACCAAGCCGCTTGCCTCGGCAGATGTCACCATCTGCGACTGTGTTCCTTGTGACTGCCCTCCTGGGCCGACAGGAGCAACGGGACCAGCGGGACCAGCGGGACCAGCGGGACCAGCGGGACCTGCGGGACCAGCGGGACCTGCGGGACCTGCGGGACCTGCGGGACCAGCGGGAGGACCAGCGGGACCGGCGGGGCCAGCGGGACCAGCGGGACCAGCGGGACCTGCGGGACCTGCGGGAGCAACCGGAGCACGAGGGCCGGCAGGACCAGCGGGAGCCACAGGGCCGGCAGGACCAGCGGGAGCCACAGGGCCGGCAGGACCAGCGGGAGCCACAGGGCCGGCAGGACCAGCGGGGGCCACTGGGCCAGCAGGACCGGCGGGAGGACCCGCTGGGCCGGCAGGTCCGACAGGCGCCACAGGTCCTGCGGGACCAGCGGGACCTGCGGGACCAGCGGGAGCAACCGGAGCACAAGGGCCAGCAGGACCAGCGGGAGCCACTGGGCCGGCAGGTCCGGCGGGTGCAAGGGGACTGATTGGCCCGCCTGGGCCGGCAGGTGCAACAGGTGCAACAGGCGCAACAGGCGCAACAGGCGCAACAGGTGCAACGGGACCAGCGGGACCAAGCGGTTTACCCGGCAATTTTGCCGATTTCTATGCGCTGATGCCCAGTGACAATGCAGCGACCATTGCAGTCGGCAGTGCAGTTCAGTTTCCCGAAACTGGAGCTTTTAACGGTATTTCCCGTCTTGGCAGCAGTCCCAGCCAGTTTACATTACCGGCCATCGGCGTTTACTGGGTAACCTTCCAGGTTAGCATCAGTGAGCCGGGCCAACTGGTGCTCGGTCTCGACCCAACAACGGGGCTTACTGAGCTTGGATACACTGTTGTAGGAAGGGCGACCGGCACGAGTCAAATTGTAGGCACATGCCTGGTCACAACGACGGTCGCAAACTCGACGCTCACGGTTCGCAATCCTGCGTCTAATTCGACTGCGTTAACCATTACGCCCGTTGCCGGAGGAACACGTTCTGTTTCGGCGCATCTTGTAATTGTGCAACTCAAATGAAACTATCCGTAACCCGGCGCAGGGCTCAAGAAGAAGCGCCGGCGACTGAATCGTCCTGAATATTGGGGGACCCAGGGGATCTCGCAAGAGATCCCCTTTTGATTTGCGGGATTGCCGCGTCCGGCGAGGATGCCCCCCTCGCCTCTCGAACTACTCGTCCGGAAGGACACCCGCTCCGCATCGTGAGGCCCAACGCCTCCAAGCAAGGCATTGCAACCTGCGCGACCGCCACCGCCGCACGATGCACCTCGCACAGCGGACGAGAGGCTTCGGCCAGCATGTTAAACTTCAGGCGATCCTAAAATAGTTTACGAGGCAGCAATGCAGCGGCCTGACGAAATGCGAGGGCTTGGTGATGCCGTCTCCGGTCGGGGTGCCGATGGACATGGACGCGTAGCCTTCGCCCAAGCCCAGGCCATAGAGGGTCGGAGCGTTCTTGACGTAGATGGAGCACTGCATGCGCCGGCCCATGCGGGTCAGATTCCCGACGTTGGTCGAGTACATGGCGGCGGAATGATGGTTATGCGCCTCGGCGCGATAGGCCAACTCGATGGCAGAATCCACGTCCCTTGCGGAGGTGACGGGCAGGACCGGCATGAGCTGTTCGGTCCAGACGAAGGGGTGGTCGTTAGGCACTTCGCCCCACAGCAGGCGCGTTGCCGGAGGCACATCCAGGCCGATGCCGTTGGCTATGACCGCCGCGTTGCGGCCCACATAGTCGCGGTTCATGACGGGGTCTTTGCCACCCTCGCCTCCCTCCTTGATGACGAGCTTGGCCAAGGCATCCATCTGAGAGACTGAAAGCTCGAAGGCGCGCGGATCCTTGCGCATACTCTCCAGGAACCGGGCCTTGGCCGCATCGACCACGATGACTTCTTTTTCCGCGATGCACAACACGTTGTTGTCGAAGCTGGCGCCGAATATGATGTCCTCGGCGCACTTGGGGAAGATGGCCGTCTCATCCACAACCACGGGCGGGTTGCCCGGCCCGGCCGCGATGGTCTTGCAGGTCTTGCCCGTGGTCATGGCCACCTTCACGATCGCGGGGCCTCCGGTCACCATGTTGAGGCTGACCCCGGGGTGGGCCAGGAGGGCCTTGGTCGTCTCCCGGGAGGTGGGAGAGACTGTGGTGATCAAGCCTGCGGGGGCCCCGACCGAGACCGCGGCCGAAGCCAGGGCGCGGATCACGTCCTGGCAGACCTTGGCGGCTGCCTGATGCGGGGCGAAGACCACGGAATTGCCTGCGGCCACTATGGCGATGGCATTGGAGATGACGGTCGCGGCCGGGTTGTTCGAGGGGGTGATGGCGGCCACGACGCCGAAGGGGGCGTACTCCACCAGGGTCAGGCCTTTGTCGCCGGTGTACGCCCGCGACTCCAGGTCCTCGACTCCCGGCGTGCGGGTGGCGCAGAGCAGGTTCTTCTGCGCCTTATCCTCGGCGCGGCCCATCTTCGTCTCCTCGACCGCCATGCGGCCCCATCGCTCCGCGTTGGCGATGGAGATCTTGCGCATAGCCTCGATGACGGCCCGGCGCACTTCGAGGCCCTCGTCCTGGAACACCCTCTGCGCCTCAGCCGCAGTGGAGACTGCGGCGTCCACGGAGGAGAAGATGACCTGGTCGCCGCCGCCGGCAGTGAGAAGGCCGCATATCGGTTGGCTGGCGCATGTTTGGTTGTTCATGGGTTTTCCTTCAAGGCTCCTCCGTTTGCGCTCGCGTTCTTGATCACCACTTTTAACGCGTGTTGCTTCGCGGCGTTTGCGAAAGTGTCGTACGCTTTCGTGATTTCCGACAGATCGAATCGGTGGCTAACCAGTCTTTTCGCGTCAAGGCGTCCCGACTGGACCATCCTGAGCAGCATTGACGTTGTACCCGCATCCACCAGGCGCGTGGTGAGCGTGATATTGGAGGCCCAGAGCCGCTCGAGGTGAAGCTCGACCGATTTGCCGTGAACGCCCACGTTGGCAATGCGCCCGCCAGGGGCGATGATCGCCTGGCAAATGCCGAAGGTCGCGGATAGGCCGACAGCTTCGATGGCCACGTCCACTCCGGCGGCTTGTGTCAGTGCCATGACCCGGTCCGCCGCCTTCCCGTCCGAGCTGTTCACGACCTTTGTTGCGCCGAACGAGCGGGCGACCTCCAGGCGGTTGTCGTCGAGATCAATCATTACGATCTCCGCGGGAGAGTAGAGTTGCGCCGTGAGCAAGGCGGCGAGGCCCACCGGACCGGCGCCAACGATTGCCACGATGTCCCCCGGCTTCACCTGCCCGTTGAGCGCTCCGCACTCCAGGCCGGTGGGGAGAATACAACTGAGCATGACCACGGCTTCGTCATCAGCCTCAGGCGGCAGCAGATACAAGCCGGTATCGGCAAAAGGGACTCTCACGTATTCGGCCTGAGTGCCGTCGATACTGTTGCCCAGCCGCCAGCCTCCATTGAGACAATGGGAATACATCGCCTTCTTGCAGAAGCTGCACCTGCCGCAGGAGGTAATGAGGGAGATGAGCACCTTGTCCCCCTTGCGAAAACCCAGGACGCTCGTGCCCGCCTCCTCGATAATCCCCACTCCTTCATGACCGAGAATGCGTCCGTCGGTGATTGTCGGCACGTCGCCCTTTAGAATGTGCAGGTCGGTCCCGCAGATGCTGGTGGTAGTGATCCGCACGATGGCGTCCGTCGCCTGGGTAATCGTCGGTCTTGGCCTATCCTCCAACCCCAGGCAATTAGGCCCGTGAAAGACAAGAGCCTTCATAGTGGTTGCGCGGCTTCCGTCGTCAGTTTGTTTCCTCATGGTCTCTCCTTTATCAAATGTGGCCTTGGCCTGCGTGCCCGCTCACTCGAGTTGATTTGTTTCTGCCATCTCGCGGCCTGCGCTACGGAGGGACTCGGGACAGTCCAAGCGCCCGGTGTGAATTTCGATGAATACGAGGGTGTCCGCTGTGGCAGCCTTGCCCAGCGCGCCTTCGAGATCCCCTTCCGTGCGGACATCGAGGCCCAGCCCTCCTCCGAATACATCCACAAGCTTGTGATAGTGCCAGGGCTGGATATCGTTGTAGGGGCGGTCGACGATCACCCGCTCGATCGTATAACCGTCATTATTGATGAGAAAGATGACGGGCTTGAGACGGTTGCGGATCATCGTCGAGAGGTCCTGGCAGGTAACTTGAAACGAACCATCCCCCACAAATAGTACCGCCTGCCGGTCCTGCGCCGCCATGCCGGCGCCCAGGGTTGCCCCGACCGTATAGCCGATCGATCCATAAAAGGTCTGCCCTATGAAGGTCGCTCCTTCCGGCATGAGCATCTCCGCGGCGCTGAAGAGGGACACGCCTGTTTCAGCGATAACGATTGAATTGTTCTCTACGAAGTGACTCATCCGGTCGAAGAACCGCTTGATGGTAAGCGGCTTCGTCGCCTCAGGCCGGTACGGCTCCGTATGCCGGTGTACGCAGCCATCGGCGGCACATCGGATATCCAGGGTTGCGGGATCTCTCCGCAACAGTTTTTTTGTCAGCCCAAGAATGAAATCAAGGAGATGCACGTTCTCGTAATAATGATGCTTGATCTTCACCGAGCGGATGTTGGCGCTGATCGTCTTGGAGTCGTCCAGGTTCGTGGTGAAGCCGCCCGTGTTAAAATCGGTCATCAGGCCCCCAAGTTGCAGAATGCAGTCAGCGGATTCGACCCGATTCCGCACGTAGTCGCGGCTCCGATCTCCCTCGAAAAGGCCAATGAATTGAGGGTGATGCTCTGAAAGGACTGTCTTACCCAACATCATGGTGGCATACGGCAGGCCCGTTTTCTCGAGAAAACGGGCGAATTCCTTCTGCAGCTTGAAGCGTATCAGTTCCACGTCCCCGATCACAACCGTTTTCTGCGCCTCATTTAGCATTTCAAGCGCTTCCATGATCGCCTCCCCGAGCGCATCCTGATTGCTGGGGGCGGGCCTTGGAAGGGGAAAAGGGCCGGGCCGCTTGCATTTCATCATCACCACGTCCGATGGGAAACTGATGTAAACCGGTTGCTGGTGAGAAAGGCACGCCAACAACACCCGATCGATCTCGGCCGGGGCTGTTTCACCGGAAACGAGCTGGGTTGAGGCTGCAGTGACTTTCTCATACATTCTCAAGGGGACCTGATAATCACCCAAGGTGTGATGCAACAGCGGCCGTGTGCGGAAATTAATCGTGCCAGGGGAGCCGGTGATCGCTACCACCGGCACTCTTTCGGCGAAGGCTCCCGCCACGCCGTTGATGGCGCTGAGTTCTCCGACGCCATAGGTTGATGCAAAGGCGCCTATGCCCCGAATACGCGCGTAACCATCTGCGGCATAGGCCGCGTTTAATTCGTTGCATGTGCCGACATACTTGAGGTCGCTCTTGAGCACCTGGTTGAAAAAACCCAGAACAAAGTCTCCCGGCACGCCAAAGAGGTGATCCACGCCGAGATCTCTCAGCCGAGTTAGCAGATATCCGGCAACCGTGATCTCTGAACTTGTCATACCATCCAAATCACCAATGCGCTCCATGCTCACCCCGTCTGGCGCGCAGGACGCCAAACCGTTTGGAACTTCGTTTTCATCAGCCAATGAAGACCACGAGCCGTATTGGTCCGCCAACCTCCGTAAACTGATCGCCGTCCGGTTCGACTCAACTCTCCGACAGCGCCGGCGGGATGGTCATCTTGTTGACCACGCTCTTCACGCCGTTAATGTCGGTGGCGAGTTTGGTGACCAGCGTCTTTTCTGCCACGTTCTTGGCGATGCCGCTGACCGTGACGACGCCTTCGTTGGTTACGACTTTGGTGTTGACGGAACTGGTTGAACGGTGCGACAGCAACGCCACCTTGACCTGGGCGGTGATAGAGGCGTCGTCAATCACCTCGACCGTCGCTTCGGCCGCATTGGCCGCGGTCTTGCCCACCGTCATCACGTTCGTGACCCGCAAGACCCCTTTGACGTCTTCGGCATATTCGGTGGCCAGTTCCTTTTGTGCCTCGCTCGTGGCTGCGCCGCGCAGCGTGATCACGCCATCTCTGATATCCACCTGCGTTCGGCTGCCGCTCACGTTCCGATGCAACGCCAGTACGCTGCGTACCTTCGCTCTGATCCAGCTATCCGATTCCTCGGTTCCCTCCAGCTTCACTTCCAGTCGATTTTCCACCCTTTGGACGCCCGGAAGACCTGCCATGGCTTCTTGGGCCAGGCACTTGTGGCTTGCCTCGTTGACCTGCCCGGTCAAGGTGACGACGCCATTTCTGGACTCGGCTTTGATTGCGTCATCCTTAAGGTAAACTTTGTACGCGTATGATTTGGTGAAAGAGGACTCGATGCGATCGTCCGTTTCGGACGCGCGCAGAGGCGCAGTGGTGGTTAAGGCGGCGCCGGCAGCGATCAGCGCGAGCGTCTGGCTTAGGGAGTGTGTTGACATATCGTTTTGAGTATTTCGCTCCTTTGTAGCTAATGGCGGGCCAACCTGACGCCCGGCCTTCCAACCTCCTGAGTTCAAGCCAATTAAGCCGTCTTGAGGCCGCCTTTGGTGAGCGTTGAGGGACGTAAAACCATGGCACTTCGCACGACCGCCGCCGCCGGACCGTGCATTTCGCAACGTGGCAAGGAGGCTTGGCTTGGCTCTGAAAACTCTTTGGGTGGATCGTCTTCCGACACATTACCACGCGAAGTGCGGACGGCGTTTGTTGCTGGCAAGCAGGTTGCGACTTTGTTGTGGGCGGGCCTATCGAGTTAAAAATCCAGCCACGGCCAGACCGCTGCATTCGTGGCACGCGACACGCTAAAGGAATGTCACAGGCATGGACCGGTCCCATACGAAAGGGCCCCCGATTGCTGTCAATAAACGAAAGCAAACTTATGTTAGGAACTGTTTTAGTCGTTCTGCTCGTTCTAATGCTGCTCGGCGCGCTCCCAAGGTGGCCCCACAGCCGAAATTGGGGTTATTACCCCAGCGGCGGACTGGGCGTGGTTCTGGGGATTCTGGTTATCCTGCTCCTGCTGGGCAGATTTTGAGCGCCAGGGACGCGATCCCGCGCGCGCCGTGGGACACTCGGCACCTCGTGCCGAGCGTTCCAGCCCGGCCGTCTCTCGTGGTTTCAAACCGTGCGATGAGGTCACGGCCTCGCCGTCTGTCGGAGCGCGTCGGCCTGGCTGGCGCAGAGGCAGGCGCCGAAGATGAAAACGCACCCGGAAAGATAAATCCACAGCAGCAGCGCCATGATCCCGCCAAACGCCCCATAGACCGCGTTCAACGTGGCGAAGTCC
>Ga0181533_1003905_pt1 | contig 15727 bp, 12 predicted proteins | sample PEATcosm2014_Bin_45_FD_119772 | JGI IMG/M metagenome (GOLD analysis project Ga0181533, IMG submission 119772) | Peatland microbial communities from MTU Mesocosm Facility, Houghton, MI, USA - PEATcosm2014_Bin11_60_metaG | ecosystem: Environmental > Terrestrial > Soil > Wetlands > Peat | place... | reverse complement strand
TCCATGACCATTCAGGAGTTCCTCATGAGCGCGGAATACGTAATGAGCGAGGGGAACCAGGCGGTTATCCTCTGCGAGCGCGGCATTCGCACCTTCGAGACCGCTACCCGCAATACCCTCGACCTGTCGGCAATTCCTGTCCTCAGGGAACAGACCCATCTGCCGATCATTGCCGATCCGTCCCACGGCACCGGCAATCACCACTATGTGGCGCCCATGGCATTCGCCGCCGTGGCGGCCGGGGCCGACGGCCTCATGATAGAGGTCCACCCGGACCCGGAGCACGCCTCATCGGATGGCCCGCAGTCGCTAAAGCCCGATAAATTTGCCGCGATGATGGTGAAACTGCGGTTGATCGCTGAATCCGTGGAAAGGGCATTGTAAGCCCGCACTGCGTATTTTTCTTGCGCTGGGCCTTCCTTTACATATAGAATTTGCAAAATTTTATGTACAGGGAGGGGATATGCGTAAACTGACCGCTTTACTGATTGTTGCAATGGTAGTGTGCGTCATCTGTCCGGCCCAGGGGAAGACCCCGTATCTCTCCGATGAGGAGATGAAAACCGAGGCGCGGCAAGGGTTCGAAAAGATTCTCGATCTGTGGCGGGACGGGAAATATGTCGAGGTCTATGAAAGAACGATCAGCAGCGGGAAAGAGACCAAGGAACATTTTATCTCCCGGCTCTCTTCCGCCCCTTTAAAGCCGACCTGCTGCTGGGAAAAAATGCAGGACGTAACGGTCAACGTAAAAAAAGAGAACACGGTGATGGTGCATGCCAAGATCGGTCTGGAGGGAGGGGTGGAGCACGAGTACAAAACCCGTTCGTTCAAACTGGTTAATGAAGACGGGATATGGAAAATATCATCGTCGGAAATAATCAATCTTTCAGGAGCCACGAAAAAGAAAAAGCGCTACGTGCGGTGGAAATGATTTTCTCATACAGGCACTCTGGATTGTGAAGAAATAGGGTGCCAGGTTGTACACCTGTGACAATGTCCCATGTGTGGGCCTGTCACCTTTTTACCCAAAAAACTGCGGTCACACAAAGCCACAAAGATCACAAAGTAAAAAAAAGGCTTTTCTTGATTCAGACGAACACCATTCTGGTGAATTGTTCTAACTCGAAAAGACATAGATTTCTCGCTTAGAAGCGCCTACTTCTGGTCGTGTTCTTCGTGCCTTTGTGTGAGACAACGGTTTTTCTGGATATTATTAAAGAATTCTGTTATATATTGTCTGCCTGTCAAAAAGATTGAGTGGATATGTCCCACATATACCGGCCGCTCCTGATCAGAAGCCTTGTCGCTGCTGGTGATTCTGCGATCCTTCGCTAACTGACCCTGTTTTTTCTCTCTCAAGATGAAAGCCAACTCCACTACTGCGAAAATCGTTCAGAATCGAAATACGAAAACTAAAAGGAGTTTTTGCCATGTGGCACATAGATCAAAATGGAGCTTACAGTATAGTCAAGAAGAATTGCGAGCCTGACGAACTGCTTGTCAGGGCCAGGGTGCTTGACGACTTGAAGAGGCTTGCGGAGAAACTGAACATCCCGGAAACTGCAATCATAGAAACCCCCAGGGCAGATTACCTCTATCGCATGACAGTCAAGGTAGGTGCATTTGCTGAGTATCTGGCGACAGCTCTGTTTGCAATCGACTATCAAAATTTCAAAACATCACTTCCTTTTAATACCCAACTGGATAAGAAGCGGGCATTGGCATATACAGCCGTTTGGAGTGCTTTGCATCATCTTCAGCAACATGAATCGACATTGAAGAGATGAATCCGTAGATGGCTGTTGAATAGTTGCCGCTCTTGCAGTGCTGCGAGAGCGCTGCTATTGTGTCTCTTCCGGATAAAAAGGGGCTACTGAATAGACAAAATATTATTCAAGAAACCAAGAGGTTGAGGAAGCCATGTTCCTGCGAAGATTGGCTGCCGGAATAGCTGTATTACTTTGTCTGAATGCACCTGCAAGGGGAGCAATGTATACGATAGATAATCCAGCGTCTAATATTTACAATCCAGCCACTCGGATGAATAATCCGAATCCACTATCTACACCAACCCAATCTGTTCCCCAACCAACAACAGAAGTTACAACTACAACAAAACCTGTAGAACAAAGCAAAGAACAACCAAAGCCCAAACCCGCTATCCATAAGAAAAGGCATTACTCCAAAACAGTTAGAGAGTATATAAACGCAGCTAAAAAAGCATTTGCTAAAGATGACTATAAAAAATTTGTTTCTATCACGGAAGATGCTCTGAAGCGGATAAGTGACGGAACGCTTAAAGCCTCTAAGAAAGAAAAGCAAACACTGGTTAAGTACAAAACTTTTGGCTATGGACTCCTGGAAAAGAATGAAAAGTAAGGCTGTTATACCTTCTGCAGAGCGGCTTCAACGCGGATTCTTGCTGTCACGGATGTTCGTTGCCAAATTGGCACCTGTATGGTAGCCTATTTTCGCGCAGGGAGGTCTCTATCATAGGAACGGCAAAGGCAAAAAAAAGAGAACCGGCCGACATACGGATCACGGCCAGGGTGTCGCAATCCACCCGCTCGCTCATCGATAGGGCAGCGGCGCTATACGGGGCGAGCATCAACCAGTTTATAGTTCAGGCCGCCGTGGCGCGGGCAAACGAGGTTCTCCGGTGCATGGAGACGGTGAGGCTTTCTTCGCGGGATGCGCGATTCTTTATGGATGCATTGGCGAAACCGCCCCAGCCGAACAACAAGCTCATTGACGCCGTCAGCGCCCACAACCGGCTCGTCGAATCCGGGGATTGATATGACTAAGGATCTGATCGTTACTCTCCTTGATCCCAACTGCCATGACCGGCGCGCTTTTGACTGCGGAGAACCGGCCTTGAACGAATATCTGCGGAACACTGCCCACCGGCACCTGCTGAAGGGGATTGCCAACACCTATGTTCTCGTAAGCCGAGCGGAGCCTGAGAAGATTCTCGGATTTTTCACCCTCTCGTTTCTGGAGGTGGATCTTTCCGATATCCCTGCGGGAGATGGTAAAAAACTCCGGCGGTCACGTCTCCCCGCCGCCAAACTGGGCCGCCTGGCTATCGATAAGGGCTGCCAGGGCAACAATTACAGCCGGCTTCTCCTGGCCGGCGCCCTGCTCCGTGTGGCGAACGCCATCAGGAACGCAGCAGGTATTGTCGGCCTTTTCGTTGATGCGAAAAACTCGGACGTCGCCGCATTTTACCAAAAATTCTGCTTCATCCCTCTGGGGGATAACCCCCTTTCCCTCATGCTCCCCAACCAGACCATTCTCGGGGCAATTCCGGACATTGCAGAATGATCCTGCTTGACGCATTTTTTCCCTTCGGGTAGTCTTAAAGAATGACACAGACAAATGTACCGGACAAACCGGAGCTTCTTGCCCCCGCCGGGTCGCTGGAGACCTTTTTCGCGGCCATGGAAAAGGGAGCGGATGCCGTATATGCCGGTCTCAAGGAATTTTCCGCCCGGGCCAAGGCGAAGAACTTCACCCTTCTCCAGATGGAGCGGATGACCGCCTACGCCCACTCTCTCGGGAGGCGGCTCTACGTGACCGTCAACACCCTGGTCAAGGAAAACGAGCTCCCCCGCCTTGTGGAGATTCTTTCCGCCCTTGAAGCGATGCAGGTGGACGGGATTATTATCCAGGACATGGCGGTGGCAAGGCTGGCCTGCAAGCATTTCCCGGGAATACCGCTCCATGCTTCCACCCAGATGACCATCCACAACTCCCTTGGTGTCCGGCAACTGGAAGAACTCGGCTTCGACCGGGTGGTGCTGGCCCGCGAGCTTCACATCGACGAGATACGGGCGATTGTCAAAGCATCCGGGATCGGGATCGAGTGTTTCATTCACGGAGCTCTCTGCTTCTCATTTTCCGGCCAATGCTATTTTTCCTCATTTCTCGGCGGTCATAGCGGCAACCGGGGGCGATGCGCCCAGCCCTGCCGCAGACAGTATAAATACCGTGGGAAAGAGGGATACTACTTTTCCACCAACGATTTCTCCAGTATCGATATGCTCCCGCAGCTGATTGAAGCCGGGGTCGCGGCGTTCAAGATCGAAGGGAGGATGAAATCCGCCGAATATGTGGCAAACGTGGTAGGCGCTTACCGGATGGCCCTTGATGCCCCGGCGTCGCGCCGGGATGAGACATTGGCCGAAGCCAAGGCGATGTTGAAACTCTCCCTCGGACGGGTCCCGACCCGGGGTTTTCTTGCCTCACATACCCCCACGGATATTGCCACCCCGTCTCTCAGAGGGGCCACGGGCCGTTTCCTCGGTGAGATCAGGGCGATTAAGGGTGGCAAAATCTCCTTTGAGACTAGGGACCGCCTCCATGTAGGAGATCGTTTAAGGGTGCAGCCGAAGAGCGATATGGCGGGACGTGCATTCACAATCAAGGAACTGTTTGTGGGGAAGGAAGAGGTGAAAATCGCCCGTGAAAAGTCTCTGGTTGCGATCCCGGCGCCATTTCTGTTCAAGACCGGGGACGCGGTCTTCAAGGTTTCGTCGGAGACCGCCTTCACCATGAGTGAAAATGCCTGTCTGAAACGGCTGGAGGGTGTGAAACCGGTAAAAATACCGTGCGACTTGACCATGGTGATGGCAGGGGAAACCCTCCGGATTACGGCCGAGGCGGCGGGAATCACGGTTGGCGCGGAATTCCAGCTTGGGAGTCTCGACCCGGCGCGCACATCTGATATGGCCGAGGTCCTCCGGGGCCAGTTCATCAGGACCGGTGATACACCATTCGAGTTTCGTTCACTCTCGGCTCCCGATTTCCCGGCGCTCCTTATCCCTGCGGCCCGCCTGAAAGAGGTCCGTCGTGAATTATACCGGCTGGTTGAGCAAAAGGTTGTCGGTGAGCTCAGAGAGCGCAGGCGGAAAGCGGTGGAACAGGCGTTGACTGGCTTTGTCCGTCAGGTCCGGATAAGGTCGGCCGGCCGTTCAGAACTGACAATCCGTGTAGAGCATATAAGGGATTTTCACCTTCTGCACAGGGAGGGGGTGGATGCGGTAAGCGTTCCGGTATCCAAGGCGAACATGCACCAGTTGCCGATATTCGCCAAAAGGCTCAAAGGGATGGAAAAACAGATCCTCTGGAGGCTTCCATTTATCATCTTCGAAGCGGATATACCCTTTTTCCAAGATGCTGTAAAATTCATTGCCGACTACGGGTTCCGGCGCTTCGAGGCGTCTAACCTTGCTCATTTCCTCCTGTTGCGGGACGCAACGAAGCCAAAGAGCGCCCCTCCCGCATTGTTGGAAGTGATAACCGATTACCGACTCTTTTCCCTCAACTCCCAGGCGCTGCTTGCCTGGGAAGAATTGGGTGCCGGCGAGGTGACCCTTTACATAGAGGACGACGCCGATAATCTTGCGATACTTTTGCATGCGGATCTCCCCATCGGCAGACGGGTCATGGTCTATTGCGGTGTGCCGACAATCACTTCGAAGATTGCCATCAAGGGGGTGAGAAGTGATTCGCCGGTGCTTTCCGACCGGGGCGATGGTTATACGGTAGCGGTTAAGGAGGGCCTGACCGTTGTCACTCCGGACCGGAGATTCTCACTGACCGCTTTCCGTGGAAAGCTCCAGGAGATGGGGTGCGCTTCGTTCGTAATTGACCTGACCTCCGTGCCGCGGGAAGAATGGCCGCAGATACTGGATGCCTTCAGCCGGGGAGTGGAACTCCCCGGAACAACAGAGTTCAATTTTGTGATGGGGTTGGTGTGAGACACGGAAATTAAAGTCATGACCGAGCAAAAGGACGGGGAAAAAAAGAGCGCCGGGATTAGGAAGATCGCGGTCAGGGTTATGGCCCTGGCGCTCCTTTTCATTGCAGCTCTCTATCTCTTCCTGAACGTCATTCTGAACACCCCTCAAGTAACCGGCCGCATCTCACGGCTATTAAGTGAAACGCTTCATCAGCCTGCCACTGTCGAGGGGATAAACCTCGCCGGCGGCACATTCTTCATCCGTGGCCTGACCATCGCCAATCCGCCGGCGTTTAACGGGGGGAACCTCCTTGTTGCCAGGACCATAACGGTTACCCCTTCCTGGAGCGCGCTCCTGGCCGGGCAGAAAAGCTTCACTGCCATCGGCATCCGGGGGCTCAAGCTCAGCCTCGCCAAGAACAGCACCGGCGCCTGGAACTTTTCCGGTCTGAAAGAGCTTTTCGGGAAGAAGAGCGCCGGCGAAACCTTCATCAAGCGGCTTGTTCTGGAAAGCTCCACTGTTTCAGTGAACGGCAGGGGGATCACGGATATTTCCCTGGCAATCAACAACTTCTCCACCAAGGGATCGACCGGCTCCGGAATCCTTCTCACCTTCAATGATGATTTTGGCTCTCCCTACCGCCTCGAAGGGGGTGCCCGACTCGGCGTCATCCCCTCTCTGGACCTCTCCCTCAGCGCGCCGTCCTTCTCGTTCAAAGCGCTCCGTAAATTCAAACTCCCCCTGGACCCGGAAAAAGGAAAGGGAACGCTGCTCCTCAAGGCCCGGATGCATGGGGATCAATTCAAACTCGACGGCAACGCTGCATTTGACCGGCTGACCTTGTTGCTCATGGGAGAGGGAGTCCCCTTTACCGGTACCCTCGATTTTAGCGCCGCTTATGACGTTAAGGAGGATATCGCAACCCTGGAGAAATGCGCATTGCAGGTGGACGGAGTGATACGCCTCAAAGCCCGGGGAAAGGTGGAGCGGGTAAGGAAAGAGCGTGCCTTTAAGGCTGAGTTCTCCCATGACGGTCTGGAGTTGAGCAATCTGTTTGTGCTTATCCCCCACAAGCTCCGCAGCGATCTTCTCACCGGCGGGACGTTGCTCCCAGGGACGTTTCACATTGCCGGGACCGGCGCTGCAGGCATTACCAACGGCAGCGGCGGTTTTTCACTGCGTCATGGAAAACTGGGCAAGGGGGAGCGGATGTTTGTGAAAGAGATTGCCGCCGATGCAGTTCTTGCCGGAGCAAAATCCGGATGGGAACTGCATGGCAGGGTCTCTCAATCGGAAACTTCAGCCGGCATGCCTGTAAGGCTTCAGGATATCCCCTTTACCGCCCTGTTTTCCAGCCGCATGCGCCTCCTCGAGGCTCAACTTCCCTCTTTCAAGGCTGGTGTTGCTGGGATTCCGGTCAAAGGCAAGGTGATATACATGGCTGCCGCTCCTGTCCCATTGAACGCCATGATTGAGACGCGGGAAGCACCTATTGCCCCTCTTGTCGGCCTGTTTCCGGTAAAGAATCTGGAGATAGCCAAGGGATCGCTGACAGCTTCCGTCCGGATTACCGGACGAGTGCCCGGAGAAATCAGGGGGGATGTTATTGCCGGGGTCACCGAACTGAGAGGAACCTACGGTGGAAAGAAATTTGCGCTTGCTGAAGCCTCCACCAGGGCGAGCGGTGGCAAGACGGCGATAAATGGATCTCTGAAGATAAACGGCGGGGTTCTGGATGGGAAAAAAGTCGCGGCATCCTTTGCTTACCGGCTTGCGGACGGCCAGGCCACCTTGACAGGCGGCGATTGCGCAGTTGACAAGACGATTTTCAGATTCGCCGAAATAACCGGAGTTATTCCCCAAAGGGTAAAAACTGCGGGAGTATCAAAACTCCCACTGAAACTTCGATTCAACGGCATCCGTTGCCAGCGGGAGGGGATCGGCGTTGACGCTATTTCGGGAAATCTGAACGCCCTTTTGATATCCTCCGCTGGAGAGCGCTGGCTGGAGGGAGAAGGGGCACTTTCCGCGCCGAGCCTGACATACGGGGGCAAAGGAGTCGGCTCCCTGTCCGCCCGCATTGTTTTGGCGAAAAGAAAGGGTTCAGTGGAGTTAAGCGGGAAGGTTTTGGATGGGAATCTGACCGCCTCAGCAAGCGGTGAGCCCTTTTCCGGTGAGCGGAGAGGGATTTTTACCGTCAATCTGTCCGGGATGGTGGCGGCAAGGTTTCCCGAATTGCTTGGCAAGAGAGTGCCGGTCAATCTTTCCCGGGGGAAGCTTGATGCTGCGGTGACCGGTGATTTAAGCGCACAAAATAGTGTGCGCTACCATATGATACTCTCCGGCACTGATTTGGCGCTTACCGATAAAAACGGCAGGGCCTTACTGTCTGGAGGCGGACTAAGGCTTGACAGTGAGTGGGTGGACGGAAGCCTCCAGGTCAGGGAAGGAGTGGCTATCCTCGGCAAGGAAATGGAGATTGCCCTGCGAGGGAAGCTCTCCCGTGCAGTGGCGTCGGACAGGGAAGGGGAGTTCAACCTGTCCATGCCAAAGAAGGCCTCATTGGGCGCTCTGCTCGATACCTTTGCCAACATCCTCCCCCGTACGTTGCAGGAGGCGGCCGCGACGGGAAACATGGCGGCTAAAGCCATGGTCCGGATCAAGGGGAAGCGGGTTGCTGTGGATGGAGAGATGAATCTGGAAGATGGGGGCGTGGAAATCTCTTCCCAGAAACTGACAATTGCCGGGATTAACGGCACGATCCCCTTCGCGGTGGATTTTGCCGAAAAAGCGCCTCCCAAGCTTCCTGAAAGGCTGAGCTTCACCAGGGAGAACTATTCAAGGCTGCTGACAATCCTGCAGCAGACGGCAAAGTCCGGACAAACCCTTACCATCGGAACAATCCGTTTCGGCACAACCGAATTCGGCAAAACCACTATTGCAATTCGGGGCGAAAACGGTTGGACGGAGATAGTTTCACTGGAGTCGGGCCTTTTCCAGGGGGCCTTGTTGGGACGCGGTTTTTTCCGTTATCAGGGCGGTGCGCAATACGGCGCAGACATCCTGATCCATGATTTAAGTCTCCGGGAACTCTGCAATTCATACCCTGCCATTAAAGGCTATCTGTCAGGCCGTGTGGATGGCTTTGTGAGCCTGTTCGGTAAGGAAAAGGGGCTGAACGACATGAAAGGCCTCGTCGAAATCTGGACGCGCGGCGTCAATAACGAGAAAATGCTGGTGAGCAAGGAATTCCTTCAGAAGCTTGCCGGCAAAAAAATCAAAGGGTTATTTTTTCAGAACGACCGCCCCTACGACAGAGGTGAAATAGGCGCCTATCTGGATGAAGGTTATCTGACGTTCACAACCCTTGACATATCCCATACCAATATTCTGGGGATAACGGACCTGAGCGTTTCCGTGGCGCCGGTGCAGAACAGGATCAGCCTGGATCATCTTTTTACCACGATCAGAGAGGCGGCGACCCGCGGCAAGGCAGCAACAGGCGGCGCAGCTCCGGAAGCGGCGCCAGCGTCAAGCGATTTCAAGTGGGAGGAGTAATAACTCAGGTTGATAGACTGAAGGCAGAAGGTTGAAGGTTGAATAAAATAATGCGAGACAAATGGAATACTTCAGACTAATGCCTCAACACTGAAAAGTAACAGGGAAGAGTAAAGAAAGGATTGTATGATGGAAATCCGTATTTACTATGAAGACACGGACGCAGGCGGAGTGGTTTACCATGCCAATTACCTGCGTTACTTCGAAAGGGCGAGAACCGAGTATCTGCGCGAACGGGGGCTATCGGTTAGAGAGTTGGCCGCACAGGGGAACATATTACCCGTGGTCCGGATGGAAGTTGATTATCGCGCGCCTGCGGTTTACGACGATCTTCTGCGGATCGAAACCGAGGTGTTGAACGTAGGGAAAACGTCATTCACTGTGGGACAGCAGGCGGTTCGGGTCGTTGACGGGAAACTGCTTGTTGATTGCAAGGTCGTGCTTGTTTGTGTCAACGCGAAAATGAGGGCTCGGCGGTTGCCGGATGAACTTTTGCAGGCGCTTGAGGAGTAAGAGATCGATTGCAGTTTAATATCAGGCGCCGGTCAACTGTTTATAGGTTTTTCTTAGTGTATCAATACGAGCCTGTTCAGCTTGGACAGCTGCGGCAAACAACTTCTCAAAGGACGGATCGGTAAACTCCACGAGGTTCTTTATCTGGAATGCCGAGAGGTTATCCGCAAGCTTGATTGAAGTCCGCAAGGCTTCTTCAAGGGAAGGAGGATTTTCTTTCATCCTGACGAGAAGGGTTTGCAGATATATAAGGGCGATTTTCGCATCGACCAGATCGACGCGCAACGAGTTGATAACGTTTTGCCGTCTCAGCTTGGTGATGAGGGCAAACTCCTTGGCATTGTTCTCTTCTTCCATGGCGGTTCTTTTCCAGAGGAGCAAAGAGGTCCTGTCGTCCTTGAAAAGTTCCGCATAGAAATGATGCAGTTTGGCGCACAAAAGTTTAATATTCTGGCAAACATCGAGAACATCCTGATTTCCATCATTAACAGCGATAGTTATATCTGTCATCTTCTCAAAATTCTGAGTTTTATTTCTAGTCACAATACAATCCAATAAATTTTAGTTGACTATTTAATAACATATAACTATAAAAAAAACAGCCGATTTTGTTAATTATGTATGCAGATGCATCGAGATTCAATCATTGCTCTGAATCTAAGGTAAGAACATGCCGAAAATACTCGTCATAACCAACAAACAGAGTGTGCTGGATGTCATTGAACAGTTGCATACTCTGAAAGATGACCGTATAGAAGTTGTAACCGATTTCACCCAGGGTCTCAAAGCGATCTTCTACAATCTTCCGACCGTGGTTTTTATCCAGGGTGAGATAGGAGGCATAACCGGTGAAAAAGTAGCCAGCCAAGTCAAGACACTCCTCGAAGGGGAACCGATCAAGCTTGTGCTTCTCCGTGACGAAACGGATACATGGGATGCGGAAAATTCAAACTTTGATGACAGTATTGACATTTGTCTGCCGTTAGACGCGGTTGTTCATCAGTTTCAACAACAGTTGCCCGATTCAACGGAGATAATACCTGCAACTTCGGCAGTTGAAGGACAATACCGGCAAGACGATATGGAAATGGTAGAATTGACAGATAATTCTCCCCAATCAGCTGATGAGTTCAACAACGATCCGTTTGCTGATATTTTTCCCGCTCATATCCATGATAACTGGGGGACACTCTTCCCCGCGGTTGAACAAGATCTGCAGATTGATCAGGGTCAGGTAGAGTTGTCTGTAGAGCCGCTTAAACCGGCTGATGAATTTAGCTTTGACGCACCCTTTGATATAAAATCGGCCGAACCGTTTGAACAAACCTTTCCTATGGACGTGTCGGGAAATGACTTTCTTAATGACCTTCCGATTGTTTCAACTCCATACGGGCAACTGCCTCTGGAAGAAGAGAATCTCCCACACGTGGATATTCTCCCGGACAATAACGAATCGCTGGCTCCGGGATTTATCGGCAAGAATGGTGAAAAACTTGACGAAATGCAGTTTCAGCGATCTGAAAACGGCGGGTCATCAGCATCCATAGAGAATAGACTCCGTCTGAAAGGTCTGCCGACACACTCTTCTATTTTGAAAACATCTTCAGCTGAATCAACTGTACAACCAACAGCATCGTTTGGCATGACCGGAGAAGCGGTCCCACGCCAATCCGGTTCGCAACCGGCATCCATCCAGCCGTCCGGCAAAAACCCTTCAAATTCTGTTGGGACACATTCGGATAAGCTCAGTAACATATACGCTGGTCCCCATCTTTATGATGAGATTCCTTTTCAGGAAGAATACGGGGAGAAAACCTCTCTCCTTCGCAAGTGTCTGGTCGGGTCATCAATCCTGGTATTATGCCTCGCTACGTATCTCCTGGTCCAGCATTGGGAGGACCTTTCGGGCATATTTTTACACGAGAAAGTCCCGGTTGCCTCACCTAGTGCAGCAAACTATCACAATGTACAGGAGTTGCCTGCATTTATCCCCAGAGGAAATCCCGACGGCGCATATGCCGCTTCTCATCCGGGATGGGAGCGCTTTGAAGGCAACGGGCTTGAATTTCTGGTCTTCCGGGAAAACAAACACATCAAAGCAATTCAGGTAATTGCGGCACAGGGTGAGATCAGCGATTCGTACTTTAAAATGTGCCTCAGGCAAACCACCGGCAGGGAGAATTTTGACAGCAGGAGCCGGGAGAAGCGGGGCGATTTCCTGGTCGAAAAAGGGACTCTGCTAAAAAAGGGAGAATTGGTTGTTTATCGGAAGATGCCGGAAGGTGAAATAAGGGGATTTGTACTCACTTTTTACTAGCCGCCAGCCACTAGCGGCTGATTCAATTCATCCGTTTCCTGGAGGGAATAATGACATACCGTCCTGTAGTATTCCTATTTATTGCAACCATATCATTGTCGGTTCTCCTTGACTGTTCACTTTCCTATGCTATTGATCCAAGGTTTGAACTTGATCCCAGGATGCTGCAGCAGAAACTTCCTCCCAAAACTCCCCCGGTCTCCCAGACAAAAGCGCCTGCTTCACTTAAGGGTAGCCGAGAAGAGACCTCCGACAACGCCAAGCAGAATGATTCCAACTCCATGAAGCGCCGTAACAGGCACATCAATACAAAACGGCCGGAAGCCGAGAAACATATAGTTTCCCAGTCATCGGCCAATAAAACAAGACACGTCGCCAGGCTGGCCCGTTCCGTCAAAGGGGGTTCGCCGAAGCTGTCGGAAAACAGAGCAGTCGGTCACCGGTTCGCCCTGTTCAAGGGCTCTGCTGAAACGGTAGATGAGGGGATGGAGAACGCCAGGCTAGTCTGGGATAAGCTCATGCCCGTCCAGAATCGTTCTGATAAATCGTTCTCCATCAAGGAGAAAAATTACACCCTCGACCTCTCTCCTGACCGTTTTCCGCTCTTCCCGGCCGCTGATGGCGGCAAGATCCTTGTCGAGGCGCGGGGGAATCTCTCGCCCCTGGTCAAGTCGCTTATTCAGCAGCATGATAAGGGCGTGCGTTTCGTCACATATGATACACAGAACAGCAAACGCTTCTTTGCCAATCTGCTCTCCTCTGCAGGGTTTTATTCAGTGGAAGAAGATTTCAACGTCGCTTTCGGCAACGATCCGAAGTTAACGGTCAGCGCGGACTTCAAAGTCGAAAATGACTCGAACAGCCCTCTGCAACACGACATATTCCTATTCAATACCGATCAGCACTTAGGCGGTTATCCAGCGCCTCTTTCCGAATATCTCGCCAGTCAGGGTTTCCGGGTTATCAACCTTAACACACACGAAAAGGCAGGAAACCCGGTGACAGGCAGCAGCATCAATGTGATAACCGATAAGGAACCATCCGTTATGGCGGATAAACTGATGTCCGCATTGTCTATGAAGTATCAACAGGAAAAGGAAATTGACGTGCTCAACATCGGGGCAGGCGGCATTGGATTGCAGGTTAAGGCCGATCGATATTTCGAGAAAAATGGCGATAGATTCATAGTCAGCACATTCAAAGGCGATCCGGAAAACTATACACTGCTGCGTCTTCTTGAATCACAGCACTACCGCGTAATCGTTCTCATGCCGGATGATGATTTTCGTTCAGTCGCCGGCAAGATTCTTTCGCAGCTCGGCCTTCCAAGCAATTACACCATGCGGGACATAATATCGTCAAAGGATAAACCTTACACTATTCAGATGTCGGGCATCTTGCTCAACACCTCCGACAAACAGGGCAAAATTTTCCTGACCGGTTCCAAGCCCGGCCGACTCATCGGCGAACTTCTTGAACTCAACGGATACACCATCCATGAAAGCAAAGAAGATCTCGTCCGGAAATGAAACATGCGCTGAATGAACCTTATTGAAAGGTTGATTCCAGCGCATGTAAGCTTCTGATTCCGAACGTTGATAATCCAGGTCGGAAGCTTGCTTTCAGTTTTCCTTTTTTCAATTGCTGTTGATCTCCGGTGAGAACGCTGAAACCAGGATTCAGGTTTGAGTTTCGGACACTCTCAATCCATTACCCCATGCTGTTTCAACTCCTCGAAGACCAGGTCGATGACCTTGGGGATGACAGCCTTTACTTCGTCGTTCAGTTCCATGGAGCAGGATTTGACATCCTTGGGCTGGACGGCAATGATGATGGTTTCAGGTCTTTCGCCGGTCAGCGCGGTCATGTGAAGCACATCGATAAGGCTGATGTCATGGAGCGAGACCTTGAGCTGGGACATGAACTGCATATCCTCGGGCCTGAACCTGAAGATGGAACCGGGGGTGTCACCCGCCTCAACTGCGTCGATGAAGATAAGGAGGTCAGCCGCGTGGAATTCGGGTATCAACTGGTGGCTGACGATTCCCGCCTCGATCAGTCTGACGTTCGGAGGGAGAGGGGTCTCGCGGAGGGCGTTGATAACATGAACGCCGAAGCCGTCATCAGTTAAGAGGAGATTGCCGACACCCAGGATTAAAACATTTCGGGGAGGCGTATTACCGTCTCCCCGCATTTCATCTGAACAAATCATTAAAGTCTCTTTTTATGGTTCAACGTTCAACGTTAAAGGCGGTTCCATGTTAAACTTGGAACTTGGAACCTCGAACAGTTGTTAATGATCCACCGGAAGCTTGTAGCCGGTGAAGATCGAGGTGAAGCTTTCGTCTCCCTTGACCAGCGAATTCATGATGCAAAGATATACGTGTATCACCATGAAGACAATGAAGCACCACATGATGCCGATGTGTATCAGCCGCATGTATGACTCGCCGCCGACGAGGTGGTTCAGCCAGGCAAAGGGTCCCGGCGCCTGGATGAGAAGGAATATTTTCCCATGGTAGATGGCGAACCCGCTTATGGCAGCGAGGATCATCAGCACCGCTACGCCCAGGTAAGCGTAGGCCTGCATCGGGTTGTACCTGCGGTATTTCTTGTGCTCCTTTTTAAGGAAGAGATACCACATCAGGATATCCGGAACGTTCACAAGATTCCGCATGATCCCGAAATCTCTCCAGTCGGCATCAAACCTTGAATTGAACGCCATGTAGACCCGGATCACCAGCCCGATGATGAAAGTGTAGGCAGCCACGAAATGCAGGAACCGCATGGTGGCCATGATAGAGCTATCGGGGCCGCCGTTAAGAAACGGTGTGTGGATGAAAACGCCGGTAAAAATGAGCATGAACATTGCCACCACCCTGACCCAATGGTCGGCGATGTAGGCTTTGTTCCACTCAAGTATTGGCTTGGGGGGGTGAAGGGGCTGCTGGCAAAGGCATTTTATTTTTCCCATGATGTCCTCCCTCCTTAAGAGACCTTGAATTTCATGATCCGGTTCGAATCAGGATGGATCACGTGCACTGTGCAGGCGAGGCACGGGTCGAAGGAGTGTGCCACGCGAATGACTTCAAGCGGCTTCTCCGGATTCGCGACCTTGACGCCGACAAGGGCTTCTTCGAGGGGACCGCGCACGCCGTTGTCGTCACGGGGTGAGCAGTTCCAGGTTGAGGGAACGATGGCCTGGTAGTTCTTGATCTTATGTCCGGATACGTCGATCCAGTGACCGAGGGCGCCGCGCGGGGCTTCCCAGAGGCCGGCCCCCTGGGCCTTGTCGGGGATCTGGTAATCGGTGTAGGTCGCGGTTTTGCCGGTCTTGAGGTTTTCGATCAGGTCGAGTCCCCACTGGTACATCTGGTCCGCAACCAGCTTGCACTCAAGGGCGCGCGTCGCGATGCGGCCTAAGACGCTCATGAGGACCTGCGGCTTGCCGGCTTGGCCGAGCGCGGCAAGGGTGTTGTCGGTAATCTTCTTCACGCCTGCGTCGCCGGAGGCATAGGCCACCAGCATGCGGGAGAGGGCGCCCACTTCCATCGGTTTGCCGTTGAGACGGGGCGCCTTTGCCCAGTTGTACTTC
>Ga0181533_1003901_pt1 | contig 15735 bp, 14 predicted proteins | sample PEATcosm2014_Bin_45_FD_119772 | JGI IMG/M metagenome (GOLD analysis project Ga0181533, IMG submission 119772) | Peatland microbial communities from MTU Mesocosm Facility, Houghton, MI, USA - PEATcosm2014_Bin11_60_metaG | ecosystem: Environmental > Terrestrial > Soil > Wetlands > Peat | place... | reverse complement strand
GTGAGAGACTCGCCGACCATATGGAAGGGCCTTACGTAGAGCCGACAGGAGAGATGCATGCTAAAACAGTAGGGCGTTCCTAAGTGATTGAAATTATGGAATACGACTCGTTATTGAAAATTGCGTGATTATTTACTTGACACAAGGCATCACCTGTGCTATATTTAAAATATGAATCACTTAGTCACTTTCTTAGATGGCTTCTGTTTAGCAATACCAAGGCTTTTCACATGTTTCTTAATGTGCTTAACGGCTTTTGGATGGAACACATGCGCCAGAAGTTCATCGTTGGTCATGTCTTTTGGATGCTTAGTTTGCTTTTTCATAGGAGGTCTCCATGGATGTTAATCTTATTAGTTTGATTGAAAAATATGGGAACGAGGAAGTATGCCGTAAGACCTTGGAAGGCCTCAAATGGCCGGACGGTATTAAATGCCCTCGCTGCGGTTCTGAGAAGATAAGCCACATACATAAGCGCGATCAGTTCGACTGTGATGCTTGCCGTTATCAGTTCTCGGTTACGGCTGGTTCGATCTTTCACGATTCTCACTTGCCTCTTTGGAAGTGGTTTCTTACAGTATATCTGATGATTGAATCTAAGAAGGGTATGTCGGCAAACCAGCTTAAGCGCAGCCTCGGAGTCAGCTACAAAACAGCGTGGTATCTTTGCCATCGAATCAGAAAAGCGATAGAAGAGGCAACTGGGGACAAACCGAAACTTGATGGCATTGTGGAAGTGGACGAAACCTATGTCGGCGGGAAATATGACAAGAGAAGGAAACGTGGACCATACGAAAAACAGCCCGTGATAGGTCTTCTCCAAAGAGATGGAACCTTTGAAGCAAAGGCCATCCCGACAAACGGCAGAAAGATTCTTGTGGGAGTTATCAAGGATAGAGTCTGTAAGACAGCGCGGGTCATGACTGATGAGTACGCAGGATACAAAGCCATCAATAAAGAGTACGACCATGAATCTGTGAATCACAGTAAAGACGAATGGGTGCGAGGCGATGTTTCCACGAACGGGGTAGAGAACGCTTGGTCGCTGTTTAAGCGCTCTATCGTCGGAGCATTTCACCATGTAAGCGAAAAACATATTGACCGTTACCTCAGTGAGTTCGATTGGAGATTTAATGGCCGCAATAACGCATTTCTTTTTCGGGATACGCTCATGAAATTGCTCAATTCGCCAAAGATGGAGTTTAAGGAACTCATAACAAAAAGCGCCTAAGAATCATTTTTATTCTTGTAACACCACCGCTTTACACGCATCTGTTTTTCTTATCAAAGGCAATGCAAATATATTTATATTTTGACTATACTCACCCTGACCCACGCGGAAATAGAGAGTAGCGCTCATTGGAACCGTTTGAAAGCAATCGCCATGGGCTTTTTGAATTGTTTGATAACCGGGATCGTTAGCAGTAAAGAAAAACCATAGGATACATTCACTGTCTTTTAAGCGCCATTTAAGAATGAGTTTTTGCCATAAGTCCTCAGTAAAACATACAGTACCAAACTTACCCTCGTTTTCTTTCGGTTGGGGCGTAAACTTATGAACTAGCGTACTCTTGCCTTCAATGGTATCATTTATAAACATAACGCCAGAGAAACCCAATTCTTCCGCCTGATAAGATAGATGAGACACAAAAATTTTTCGCTCTCCTGGATTGTAAAAAGTTATATGACTCTTAGATTCAAACGCATCAATTTGGATGGAAGGTTTGGCGGCTTCTTTTTTGTTAGCTTCGGCGGTTTGTTTTGTGGAACTATCGGCTCTTTCATTTTTATTTTTCCTAATAGGTTGTTTTGGCTGTTCACTTCTAGCAGTGTTTTTTTCTTTGGTTTCAGGTGAGGGGGCTTCTTCCTTTTTCCCTAACTGATCCTGCGATTTTTGAGGCACCGCTTGCGTTGGAGATTTGTTGTTAACTGGAGGCTTTTTTTCTTCTTCCGCTATCTTAATTGGATGATCTTTAATCCATTGATCTTTTATAGGATACCAGCTAATTAGCCCTATTACGAGAATAGATGCAACAGAGATAATACCTTTTCGTTTCCACCCCATTTCTATTATCCGAGGTAACCTATTTATAAAATCAACTGTTACCACTGCAAAGACGATCATTAAAATAAGCTTTAGCCACCACGTCATGGTAAATACCAATGCAATGATCGCAAGACTGATTCCGACGAAGGCTTCAACCGATGAACGCGAAACTGGTTGGTGTACCATACAGTTATTTTATCGCCGTGTTTTACTTGCGTCAAGTTAATAATCACGGAAAATTGTGCTTGACAGGAGGGCTATAGGATGTTATATGCCGCCCCTACCAAAAGAGGGTAACTCATGAAACATATGGCTTCTGCACTGTTTTTGATCTTTACTTTGGTCGTCACTGGTTGTGCTACGAATACAGTCAACACCAGTCAGTCGCCGGCTCGCACCGAGACCTGCAAGGCGACGACCGAAAAAGAAATCGCCTCGCTCTTCGATAGATGGAATCAGTCACTACAAACGGGTGATCCACATAAAGTCGTCGCCAACTATGCTGAGCGATCAATTCTTTTGCCAACGGTCTCAAATAGGCCACGCCTGACACCAGCCGAAAAAGAAGACTATTTCCATCACTTTCTTGAGAACGGTCCATCAGGAGAGATTAATTTGAGGATGATAGATATTGGCTGCAACTCTGCTGTAGACGCAGGTCTCTATACGTTCACTTTCGCAAAAACGGGCACCAAGGTTAGTGCACGTTACACCTTCACCTATCGGTGGGATGGCAAACAGTGGCTCATTACCAGTCATCACTCGTCTGCTATGCCTGAGAAATAACTCATGACCAACATAACCACCGGATACGGCCAATCGCCCATATTGTGGCTGGCTGATCCAGATGGTGCGCCCTTTCAAAGCGCAATCTTGAAGCAATGCCTTCAACTCGGTTTGAAGTGGTAATAGTGAAGAAGTCGGATAGTGCCGGCTTTAAATAAAGCGTGGGTCGGGAAGGATAGCAAGCCAAGAGGGAAACGGAATGAACGGAACTATGTCCCCTCATCCGTGACCTTCCTCTTCGGGTGTTTTTGATACACGACCATCGCACGTTGTGTTACAACTGGCACCCATCAAACGGGCCGAGCCACGCCACCCAACGGATGCAATTACAGCTTGCTCACGTCGACCTTCAATGTGTGCTTTTCACTTCCTCGTTAGAAGAAAGTTCGGGCGGGGATGAATGGTACGCGATCCTCCCCTTGCTCGTCAGTCCGTGTCTTTCTGACTTTTTGCAAACGGTTCATTTGGAGGTCTCCGGGATTTCTTAGTCTAGCTTTTTCACTCGAGATACATCTCACCAGGTTCCTCAGATCCGTACCTCACGTTTTTTTCAGATTCTACCGTCACGTAAATGAACGGGTCAAGCTCAAATGGTAAAATGCCATTTACAGAATAGCTCCTTTGGATGCGGCTCGGGAGGCGCAAACAGGCATTCGATTTTAATGTCCTTGTCGACTTCTTCGACAATGTTCCTAAATGCCCCATAGTGCATGTTCTTACAGTCATACTCCCCCAGACCCTGCCTTATTCGGGCCTCCTGAGAAAGGCAATGGGGCACGGAAACAATAATCTTCTCGTCTTTCGTTTCGACTTGATATCCCATTATTATGGCCCAAGGAAAATACCTGAGTACTTTGACCAGACCCTCCAGCCCCTTTTCTTGAATCGAAAATCTCTCTTTTATCTCCCGAGTCATAATTCTTGCCATCCTATGCCACACTTCCTCATTTATCCTAATGGCGGCAGGGTAGCTGCAGGTATTCTCTGCCCCAAGGAACCAGAAACCATCTGCCCTTCTGACTACGTTTAGCAAGAAGTAAACATACGATCGAAGCTCTTCGCTGGTGAACTGACTTATATTCATATCATCTTTGCCTCCTTTGCCCCAACCCTGTCAATTACCCCACTCTCACTTCCCCTTACTATTTCTTTCGAAGCCTGAGAATCTGGCTGCAGGGTGCCATAGCATCCTTTGCAGCAACAACCTCAATATCGTCAGCGATCAGAAAATCAAACCTCGGATCCTTCTTGGTGACTCCGAAATAGAGGGGCCTTCCAAGTTGATGATCGCAGGCCCGTATAGTAAGGTGACCAAGAGGGCTGTCAATACTCCATCCTTCGATAGCATTTATGAAGGCTTCCTTATCTATTTTCCCCGCCTTCTTAAAACCTTCGGCGATAAACATTGCGGTTATATACCCGTCCAGACTCGACTCGGTGGGATATTTCTTGTACTGCTTATAGTATTCGTTGGCGAACGTCCTGTTTGCCGGCGTAGCAGGATAGTACCAGAGGTAGCTTGTCCCTCCGTAAACGTTCTCTGGGGTCTCATTCCCTTGGGAGCAAATCACTCCGTGTTCTATTGCTGTCTGCTCATAGTACGGTATCTTTTGTGTCAGTCCTGACATCTTGGCTGCCCTCGGGAAACCGGCCGCAGTCACTGCCGCCATTGCTGTAATTATGAAATCCGGTTTTGCTGCCATGATCTGCTGAATGTAAGGGTAGAAGTCTGTTTCACCCATCTTCCACCACGACTGGCCGATCATCTGAACCTTCGGGTTGTTCTTCTTCAGATTTTTCCACACTGTCTCTGCAATGTCATGGCTGTACCCGTCGTCATCACCCGCGATCCAGTATTTCAGGAAAGGCTTTTTGGCGAGAACTTTACCCGCAACCCTTCCTGCCATATCACTATTGTCTGTCATCTGAAAAACATACCTGTGGCCCTTTTCCATTGTGACCTTACTTATCTTTGTGTGGGTGACGAAGAACGGCATCTTCTCCTTTTTTGCCAAATCAGAAACGACGAGTGCGGACCCGCTGTTAATGGTGCCCATCAAAACGTCGACATCCTCCTTCAGGATAAGTTCTTTTGCCATGGTAAGGCTGAGATCGGGTTTGTATTCATCGTCACGAGTGAAGTATTCAATTTTTTTGCCCAAGACGCCACCCTTGGCGTTGATCTTGTTCACCGCGAATGTGAAGCCATCCAGGACATCCAGAGAGAAATAAGAGGCCGGTCCTGTGTAGGTGTCGACAATGCCTACCTTGATCGTATCAGCAGGCGCCGAATGTGACGGTGACGCCAGTATGGCCAGACATATGATGAAGAAAGAGGTAAACGTCTGCAACGACCCTGCCCCCTTTAAAGCTCTCGTCACACTGGCACCTCCACTATGACCTGAGTTCCGAAACCGGGACTCGACTCGACTCGGAAGGAACCGTTGACTGCTAATGCCCGCTCACTCATTGTGGCTAAGCCCCAGCCGCGTTGGCTTCCCGTTTCCCTAAACTGGTTCTGATCGAAGCCCTGCCCGTTGTCCTCGATGGACAGATGCAGTTTACCGTTGTTAACATCGACTGTGATGATCACCTCGGTCGCGTGGGCATGCTTGAGCACATTAGTCAACGATTCTTGGACGATCCTGAATAGGGCGCTTTCACAACGGGCGCGGATCATAGGGCGAACATCCGGCCCCCGAACCTGCACGGCAATACCCGTGCGTTCCGAGTACTGCTCGCTATAAAACTGAAGGGCAGCCACCAACCCATAATCATCGAGGACTGGGGAACGAAGCATGCCCATCAAGTTTCTGACTTTTTGCGTCGTCTGTTTTACCAGTGTCAAAGAATCGCTTATTCTTGACTCTATAAGATCCGATCCTTTTTGAGGGATAATGGAGCGAAGAATGTTTAGATTCACGCCAAGCACCGTGAGGTTTTGCCCGACCTCATCGTGCAGTTCCCGGGATATGTTTTTCATTGCCTTCTCTTCTATTTCCGCCAGGCGGCGACCAAGGGATCGCAGCTTCTCTTGTGAGGTTTTCAGCTGATTTTCCGTCCTGCGCTTAAAGCGGATGATTAACAGGAGCACCGAAATAATTGTCAACAGGATAAGGAATATGGCCATTACGGTGTGAACGAGATTCTTATGCTTTTCGTACAGTGTTTCCGGACCGTTCACAATGAGGGAGTTCTCTGGCAATTTGTCTTGGCCGATGTTGAATCGTCGCAACTGATTGTAGTCGAATATGTACTGGTTTCTCGGCTTTACTATCTCCGGCATGGTCTCGTATTCTGCGCCTCGTAGCAGCTGCAATACCTGCATCCCCGCCGCTTCTCCCTGAGAAAACCCGGCTTTCATAGCGCCACCTACAATTCCATAGCCCAGATTAAAATCCCAAGGACTGTAAATAGGCACTTGCGTATTCCTGGAGAGGAGCGTGACAATTTCCCTGTAATCGAAAACGCGACCTACTTTGTCACGGCGGAAGACCCCGTAAAAAATCACGCTGTCTCGCGTCAGTTTGGTTATAGACCGGAAGATTTCTTTCGTGTCCACATCCTCGAAGAATTGAACTGTCAGGGACGGGAACAATAGCATGGCCGTCAAAAATTCCTCGTGCAGTCGCTGGCCCTCATTTGTCGCCTCGTTAATAAACACGACATTCTTTGTGCCCGGGTGAAGCCTTAATATGAGATCGATGTTAGCCTTGACATCCGGTTGCGCCCGCACGCCTGTAAAATTGTGTATCCGCTTCAGGTGGGACTCGTCGATGTAGATAATGCCGGAGAAAGCAACAGGCGTACCCGGGAACAGTCTCGGGCCATAGTCGATCATGAAACGAAGGGCGGGCTCGTCCGTGACGCATACAGCATTGAACTCAAGCCCTCGGTACTTCCGCTTGTACGCCAAGTAAAGGTCATGAAGATCCTCGTCGTGAACCATCCTGTCTGCGTCCATGTACTCGACATAGATCTGATTTTGGTTAACGCTTCCCTTGAGCGCCGCCTCGATTCCCGCGTTCTGATCGTCCGTCCACTTATAGCCCCGATGATAGGAGTTGAGTATTAATACAGTATAAAGCGGATGCTCTCCTGCAATGGCTGAAGGGATCTGCTGGAGACAGAGGCAGACCAACGAGATGTAGCCAATGGTAAGTAACCTGAGCGAAAGAGTGTTATTCAAGTGAAGTGAGGCCATGCTGGATGGCAAATTTCACTAGGGAGGGAAGATCATTGATTCCTAATTTCCGCATGAGGTGACTACGGTAAGTCTCGACTGTTTTCGGTGATACAAAGAGAAGTTCGGCAATCCGTGCGTTAGATTTGCCTTCCACGAGTAATTGAAGTATCTGTCTTTCGCGATCGCTGAGCCTGGCCAGTGGCCCACGGGCTTCGGCCATATCACGGCTCGTAACGTAGTCGCACATGACCACTTCAGAGATTTCTTTGCAGAGAAAGAGTTGACCCCGGTGCACTGCCCGTATGGCGGTTATCACGTCGTCTCCTGCGGACTCCTTGAGTATGTACCCTCTGGCGCCCGCCTTTATTGCCCGAAAAATATGTTGTGATGTGGAGTACATTGACAAGATTATCACTTTCGTCGAGGGAAGGGACTTGGATATTTGCTGGGTCGCTTCTATGCCGTTAAGCTCAGGCATGGCGATGTCCATTAACACGACGTCTGGTTTCAGCTTCTCAGCCTGCCTGACCGCATCTCTTCCCGTACCTGTCTCGCCCACGACTCGTATGTCCTGTTGTGTCTCCAGCAACAGACGAATGCCTTCCCGGACAATCCTGTGGTCGTCTGCGAGAAAGACGGAAATAGTCATATTACCTACTATATCATATCACGCCGAATTATTACTCACACATTGTGTCAATCTGGGCCACAAGCCCCCTGGAAGTGGTATTTCAACTTCGCCCTCTCTTCCCCGGGCTTTTCGTTGCTTTGATGGCGCGGCAAGGGATCTTTATGACGTCCACATGCTCATTTCGTTCTTCATCAAGGTATGGGAAACGTGCTACTTTGGCCCTTATTTCCTTCTCCCTCGCTCCTGGATCACCCCATAGCACCACTACTTCAGCGCCAGTCGGGCAGTCACCATTGATTGAAGCCAGCGAGATCATCTCATGATAGTAACAACTGTATGCCCGACCCGAGCTAATTCCGATCTGTTTGCCGCCCTTTAAGACTTGGTCGGCATAAAGAACACGTTCCCCGTGCTCAATTAAGAAGTGGTAGGGTTGATCCATCGGTTGATAAGGGTCGCCAGGCCTGAGCTGCGAGGCGTATACGTCAGTCACGTCTTCCGGGTTCCAGACAAGTGTGACGATCTTGCGATCAGGACTCTTCGCTATTTTGTCAAGCGCTTTACGTCCCACGAATTGGTGGTCGAATTTAACGAGACTGGACCACCCAAGTTCGAAAGGGTTCCGGTAACGCAAGCGAGGATCAGGCCCCATGCTGCCACGAAACGTTCTGAACCTGATGCTGTAGCCGATCTTGTCCAGATAGTCTGCGAATTGCCGGTCCTCGTCCCACGGGTAGGGGAAGTGATAGTACGCTTGTGGGAAGCCGGCTTCCGTGTGGTTCATCAAATAAGTGTGACGGCCAAGTCGACGGATCCCGAAAGATTCTCCGGCCTTAAAGATAGAATCATATACGGTCCGCGCCTTCTCTATGGGTCCATGAACCTCATAGGCAAGTGTTCCCGCCATGCCCATTCTAAGAATGCGTACCTCCGTCCCGCCTATAGCGCTTAACCTGTGATCTTTGAACCGTATATCGTGCAGACATTCCCCGGTTGCCGTCTCAAGTACCTCAAGCGAACGCGGGCCCGCTACCTGAAAAAGAAATACCTGTCCGGTCAGATTTTCCCCAGATGCCTTATACTTGTCTTTCTTCTGTACCTCAAGCATGTAGGATATATAGGGTGCCATCCAATAAGTGATATAATCATCCTCGTCAAGTCGGGCGAGGACCCCATCCATCATGTTAGGCCCTTCCGTGTTACACATTACTGCATGCTTGGCCGTCCCTATAGGGAAGCTGGCAAAACTATTCACGCAGTGGTCAGACAGGAATTTAAGTGCCTCTGGCCCCTTAATCCGGTATGTGGGAGTTGGATTAAGGTTGCCATGAAGATAGCATGTCTTTTTCCATGACATCTGCTCGTCGCGCCACCCGGTGTATTCCCAGGGAATGGCAAAGGTTGTGGCAAAGCCGTAAACGGCGCCCAGGTAAAGGTCCACCTTAGGGTCGTGGGGCACGAACACAGAATGAGGAAAAACTTTTTCCCACTGACTGTTAGGGTCAATCTTGCCCTTACCACCCTTTTTCGTTGTCATCGCCATACTCCCTTCTGAATTGATGCCTTGATGGGCCGAGCTTGCCCGGTTCTCAAGACGTTACTTCCAGGTTCGTTTATCTACGATCAGGCTGTCTTTGTCAGAAAGAGTTCCTTTCCGCAAAAACTCCACCCGATCGACCTTGACCGTGCACACCTCTTTCACAAAATTCTCGAACTCCTTTTGAAACGTGGCGCCTTCGGCTCCTTGGTGTTCGGCCTCCACGCGCATGGTAAGATGATCCTTGAAGTTTGCCCGATCCACGACCGCCTGAATTCGCAGATTGTCGAATCGCGACGATACCTTCTTCAGTTGGCTGGGAGCGATGAACATTCCCCTGACCTTTGTGGCTTCCCCGACCCTGCCCGAAATGCCGGCGAGGCGAAAAGAAGTGCGACCACAAGAGCAGGGCTTTTCGATAAGGCTTGAGAGATCTCCGGTGCCAAACCGGAACAGGAAAAAACAGTTGTTGAGCCTCGTTACGACCACTTCTCCCAGCACACCTGGGCCTACCTGCTTGCCCGTAGCTGGGTCAACAATCTCGACGATTACTTCTTCACATATGTGCCAATGGCCTTTTTCTTTACATTCGTAGGCCACGTCCCCCACCTCTGTCGCGCCATACATCTGATAGGTATCAATGCCGTATTCCTTTTCGAATTTTTGTCGTAAAGAAGGTTGGAGGGGCTCCGCTAAGAAACTAGCCCGTTTCAGCTTGAAATCGTTTCTAAACTTACATCCCATGTCTTCGGCCTTACTTATAATGGCCATGAGAAAGCTCGGCGTCCCTACATATCCCGTGACGGCCAGATCGCGGATCAGTTGCACTTGGTTTTCTGTGCTCGCCGTTCCGGACGGTACAACCGTTGTGCCTACCCGCCTCAGCCCGCTGTGGATTGTTAATCCGGCAGCAACCATATGGTAGGAGAAAGTATTGAGAGCGATATCGGCCTCGCCAAAACCTGCCGCATGAAAGGCCCTGGCCCATATAAGATCCTTCTCATTCAGATGGGGCTCGTAGACAGGACCGGGCGAAGTGAAAATCCTATCCGTTCTTACCGGCTTCTCACAGAAGCCTGCAAAAGGTGGGTCCTGGATCTGCATCTTGACGAGTTCCTCTCGTGATATGACCGGTAGCTTCTCCAAGTCCTTGATTGAGCGTACATCTGACGGTCTAAGGTTCCTGTTTTGAAATATTTCCCTAACCCTGCCCGATTTTCGATAACCAAGTCGGACCATACGCCTAAGGCTCTTCTCATAGTAAATTTGCCTTTCGGCCGGTGACATCGCCTGTTTTGCATCGAACATATCGATCTTCTTCGCCATCCCTGCCTCCTTTACAACCAGCGTTTCCGTCGCTTGTAGGACTTGAGGTCCTTATAGGATTTTGCAGCCCCCGAGGCAGCTGTTCCCAGGTAGAATTCTTTGACGTCTGGGTTCTCCCGCAGCTCAGCTGCCGCATCTTCCATGACAATCTTGCCGTTCTCCATCACGTAACCGTAATGCGCGATTTGCAGGGCCATATTCGCGTTCTGCTCGACAAGAACTATCGTCGTACCCTGCTCCTGATTGATTCTCCGCACGATTTCAAAGATCTCGGTAACAAGAAATGGAGCGAGGCCCAGCGAAGGCTCATCAAGAAGCAGGAGCTTCGGGTGAGCCATAAGGGCGCGGCCCATCACAAGCATTTGGAGTTCGCCACCACTGCAATATCCAGCTAGCCGGTGTTTCCGTGCGACCAAGGGAGGGAAGTAGTGGTATATGAGTTCAAGATCCTTTTTGTACGGCTTGCCCCATCTCGTAGCCGTACCCACTCTTAGATTCTCCTCGACGGTGAGGTTCTTGAATGGTTGACGACCTTCGAGAACCTGTATGATTCCCAGGCGGGTGATTTCTTCTGGGGCTGAGTTCTGGATGGTGCGGCCGCTGTAGGTAATGGTCCCCTCCGTCACCTTGCCGTTCTCGGGCTTCAACAGTCCGGAAATTGCTTTCAGCGTTGTTGTCTTCCCGGCACCGTTGCTTCCCAACAATGAGACGATCTGGCCCTTTCTGACGGTCAGGGAGACTCCCTTAAGCACCTGAATTACATTGGCATAGACTACGCTGATATTGTTTAGTTGGAGGACGACTTCCGTTTGATCCATCTGCTACCTCAGCACTAGTATGAGAATGGCCAGAGCCTGAAGCTGGAGCGGACAATACGCCACACCTCTGCAAGGCCTTTTGGCTCAAAAATGATAAACAACACTATTGTCAGACCAAAGATGAACTCGCGCAAAGGTGCTATCGTCAGGGCAAGGTCGCTCATTCCTCCCAGGTTCATGAAGAACTTTGCCGCCCCACTCAGAATTTCATTGAGAACGGTAATCAGAACGGCACCGAACACCGAGCCGGGAATGCTTCCAAGTCCGCCAATGATGATCATTGCAACAAATTCAACGGAAAGAGATAGGGTGAAGGGCTCGGGCGTGATGCTTCCAATATAATATGCCCACAGGGCCCCGGCGAAGCCGGCATAGAAAGAGCTTATGGCGAAGGAAAGAAGCTTGTACCTGAATATGGGAATGCCCATACCTTCGGCCGCCCGATCGTTGTCGCGGATAGCGATAAAAGCGCGGCCGAACCGGGTGCGTATGAGGTTGACAGCGACCCAGGTCATCAGAACGAATGAAATAAACACGACGTAGAAGAAGGAATGATCCCCGCCCAGCGAAAGCCCGAATATTTTTGCGGGGGGAACAAATATTCCCACTGGTCCTTTCGTGAGGCTTTCCCAATGGAGAAACAGATATTGAATGATAAACTGACCTGCAAGGGTGGCAATGGTAAGGTAAAGGTGTTTCAGGCGAAGGGAAGGAATACCAAAAATCATACCGACAACGGCAGTGATCAGCCCTGCACAGAGAACCGCCGCATAGAACGGAAACCCTGCCACGGTGGCGAGTATAGCTGCAGCGTAGGCTCCGACACCGAAAAAAGCGCCGTGTCCGAGCGAAATTTGACCGGTAAAGCCGATCAGTATGTTGAGACCAATGGCGGCGATTGAGGCAATACCAATAAGGTTGATGATGTACAGCACGTAAGGCTTGCAGACGAGGGGTATGGCCGCAAAGAGAATGAGGCAGCCCACAACGAGCCACAGCCTTCCGAAGTCTGTCCCAAAGATACTCAGTTCTTCGTCGTATCGTTCGCTAAACTTTCCACATGGGTGTAGTCTCAGTTTTCTCATCTTTTCACACTCTCTTCCTACACTCGTTCAATCTCTTTAAGGCCAAAAAGACCATAGGGTTTAACGAAGAGGATAAATACAAGAACGATGTAGGGGACAACCTCCTTGAGCGACGTGGAGATATACCCCCCGGTAAAGGTCTCAAGAAGGCCGATAATAATTCCGCCTATGATCGCCCCGCCTATGCTTTCTAACCCACCGAGGATAACGACGGGAAAGACCTTGAGGCCGACGGCGCTTAGCTCGTGGACATTAATGCCGTTGATGATCCCGAGGATTATTCCACTAATGGCCGACACGACGGCAGCAATGGCCCATGACAAGGCAAAAACGCGCCTGACATGCACGCCGAGGGAAAGAGATGCCGTCTGGTTGTCTGCGACGGATCTCATATAGATACCTTGCGAGGAATACTTGAAAAAGAGCCCGAATATCAGGAGGAATACCAGCCCAATAATAAAAGTGGCCACGTATACGGGAGGAACCTCGACGGCACAAACATGCAGGGCGAGTCCCTTCGGCAGAAAATCAGGATAATTGTGAAGATTTCCCCCGAACGCGAACAGCAGCAAGCCCTTAAACATGTAGGCAAGGCCTACCGTCAGCATAATCACTTCGATCAGCGCCTCTCCAATAAGAGGACGAAGAAAAAGGCGTTCTATGATAAAGCCCAGCATGAAGGTGCTAACGAGTGTGAGCAGGAATGCCACAGGAATTGGTAGATGTGCCCAGGAGGCAAGGGCCAGAAAAATAAAGGCACCGATCGCCAGCAGCTGACCGTGAGCGAAATTGAGTACGCTGCTCGATTTAAAAATCATTACAAAACCGAGAGCGGCCAGGGCGTAAAGAAACCCAATGGACAGGCCCTGAAACAAGAGTTGGACAAAAAACATCATGTCATAACCTCCTGGCCCTTTTGTGGCCGTGCTCCATCGTGCCCCACCACCGCAAGTATTCTCACTTTTGTCTCGATCGTGCCCACAGTTCCGTCTCTGTACCTGATCTTTCCTGTCACTTGTAATTCCTTCTTCTCGCCGTACATGGCCTCGATTAACCCGTTGTACTGTTCGTTAACAAACTTTCTCCTTACCTTTCCTGTTCGCGTCAACTCTTCGTCGTCCGCATCCAGCAGCTTGTAAAGAAGAATTATCCTGTGGATTCTTGTCGGCTTTGGCAATTGCAGATTGACTTTACGGATTTCCTCGAGGATCAAATCCTCCACGGCCGGCTGCTGAGACAAATCCGTGTATGTTGTATAAGGAATCATGCGGTCTTCTGCCCAACTCCCGACGTTCTCCATATCGATATTTATGAAAGCGGTAATGAAATCACGCTTTTCGCCAAAGACAACTGCTTCCTTAATGTACGGACTGAATTTGAGCCGAGTCTCGATGAAATCTGGAGAGAATGCTTCTCCCACATTCGTCCGGATAATCTCCTCTTTTCGACCAATAATCAGGAGGTGGCCGTCGTCATCCATATACCCGGCATCGCCTGTGTAGACCCATCCGTCTCTATAAGCCTTCCTGGTCGCCTCCTCGTCACCGTAGTAACCGACGAAGTTGGAGGGGCTTGCGACGAGCACCTCTTGATCTTCGGCGATCCTCACTTCGGTTCGGGGCAAAGGCTTACCCACGGTCTCCGGTTTCACTTCTCCATCAGGCTGAATCTGGAACACACCGCCTGCCTCGGTCAGACCATACCCGTGCTTGAGGTTCAGACCCTTGGCTCGAAAGAAACGTATCACGTCTGGGCTGATCGGATGCCCCCCCGTAATTGCAACCCGGATATGCGAGCAGCCAACCCGATCCATGAGAGGCCGGTAAACCGTCCGTGAAGCCAAGCAGTGAAGAACGCGTAGATGGAGTGGTATCGTGTTTCCTTTCTGCTCCCTGTCTACCACTGCCGCTCCGATTCTTTCTGACTTACCGAACAATTTCCGTTTGATCCATCCCGCATCGCTGATCTTGACCCTGATGTTCGATGCCAAGTCTTCCCAGAATCTGGAGGATGTGATGACTATCGCTGGCCCGATTTCACGAAAATCCTCGGTTACGGTCTCAGGTGCTTCGGGAAAGTTCATGGTCATTCCGCCGCATAACGCTACTCCCATACCCCACATCTGATCCACTATCCACGCAGGGGGCGTGATCGATATCCAGTTGTCGCCCACGCCAATCGGGGTCGTCTCCAGCCACTTTCTGGCCATCTCGGTAAGGCTCTGATGGGAGAGCATGGCGAGCTTCGGTACTCCCGTCGTCCCAGAGGTCATGATCATCAACGCCACTTCCCCAGGTTTACCCTTCTCTATTTCTTCTATATACAAGTGAGGCTTTTCTCGATCCAGGTTTTCTCCTCTCGCAAGGAGTTCCCGAAAACTGATCAGCCATGGGTGGTTTTCGTAGGTTCTCATGCCGGTTGGGTCTACATAGATCACTTTTCGCACGTCGGGCAGTTCTTTTCTGCTTTCCAGCAGCTTATCGACCTGCTCTTGGTCTTGAGCGACGGCATAAACCGCATGGCTTCGCTTCAGACCTGACGCGAGTTCTTTAGCAATAGAAGAGGTGAAAAGATTTAGACTGATTGCACCCAGGGACTGCGTGGCGAGCTCACTGAACAACCATTCGGGATGATTGTTCATCACAATGCCAACATGTTCACCTCGGTTCAGCCCTAAAGTCATCAACCCCAAAGCGACGCGCTTGGTATAGTTGAAATACTCCTCCCAATGGTATGTTTGCCATATACCGTACGCCTTCTCGCGAATGGCAATATAGTCTTTTCCAAGATGTTGTGACTGATAAAGCAAGATTCTGGGCAAGGTGTAGGTACTTAGGGAGGTCAAGAAGCCCTGTTCCACCTGTTTCTTTGTCCTGTGCTGTGTTACTGCCGCCGTTTCTGACATCTTATGCCTCTACCGTTTGACCCAGATAGGCCTCAATCACTTTGGGATGGTTCTGAATGACCTCAGGCGTTCCTTCGGCTATCAACACACCGAAATCCAGGACAGCAATTCTTTGCGAAATGCTCATTACGATGGACATGTCATGTTCGACGAGCAGCATCGTCTGTCCCCACGCGTTATTTAGTTCAATCAGAAACCGGACCATGTCTTCCTTCTCTTCCAACGTCATGCCGGCGAATGGTTCGTCAAGAACCAATAGCTGGGGCTCAAGTGCCAAGGCCCGGGCCAGCTCCCCCCTTTTACGTAACCCGTAGGCCAAACCACCGACCGGCTTCTTGCGAATCGGCTGCATTTCCAGAAAATCGATGATCTCTTCCAGAACCCGCCGGTGGCGGATTTCCTCGTCGCGGACCG
>Ga0181533_1003896_pt1 | contig 15751 bp, 13 predicted proteins | sample PEATcosm2014_Bin_45_FD_119772 | JGI IMG/M metagenome (GOLD analysis project Ga0181533, IMG submission 119772) | Peatland microbial communities from MTU Mesocosm Facility, Houghton, MI, USA - PEATcosm2014_Bin11_60_metaG | ecosystem: Environmental > Terrestrial > Soil > Wetlands > Peat | place... | reverse complement strand
GAGAGCAGGCGCACGCCCCACCAGCAAAGAAAGACGGCAAAGGCAGCCGCCAAAGCGTGCGCGAGCAGGTTGGGACTGGTGCTGGTGTAGGTCATCTGCGCTCCGCCGTTGTTATAGGACCCGGTCGTGGTGGAGTGGCACCACGGCAGCGCAATCACAAACGCGATGGCGGCGGCGATGGGAACCAGGCCCTTGTGACCGTGGAATGCGGCGACGATGAGCGGCACGGCGGCAATGGCGATCCAGGCCCAAACGCGCGTGCCGAAGGGGAGGGAGGTTGAATCGGAGGATACGGATACCCAGCCGGCAAGCATGAAGAGGATGCCGTAGCCGGCTGCAATGGCGCTGACCGCGAAGAGTACTCCCTGCACCGCCCTGCGCCGCGAGCCGGCAAAGAAGGTGAGGTAGAGGATGGCCCAGACAAAGCAGAGCCGCCCCATATAGACGAAGTCACCGGTATGGCTGCCGATGCGGAAGGCGAGTTCCGAAAAGATCCAGGCGGGAAGCAGCAGGAGGGCCAGCGTCTGCTGCGCCTGGTCGTGCAGCAACGCCCATCCGGCAAAGGCGGCCAGCGCCCACAGCAGCACCGCGGCCGGCCAGTGTTCCTGGATGTTGAAGATCTGGCCGACCAGCGCGATGGCCGCACCGGTGGATATGGTTCCCACGGCGTGGAGCGCGATGGAGAAGCCTTCGAAGCTCGTCCGCGTGAGGCCGCCGGCAATGTGGAAGACGGCGACCATGGCGATGACGAGCAGGTAGCGCTCGCCGGGACCGAGTTGGTCCCAATGCGAGGAGACAAAGAGCACCACGCCGCAGGCCAGCAGAATGGCGCCGAGAGCGAGTCCCGTGACTACCAGCCACTTGAGGCCCGCGGGATTGGCGGAAGGCGCGGGGGGTTGCCCGGTGCTCTTCGATTCGAGTGCGCGAATGCGGGCGGCTGTGTCCGCATCGAGGACGCCGGCCGATTGCCAGCGTGTCAGTTGCGAGTCGACGTCGTTCATGGCGGTTGCGCACCATGATAGGCCGGAGGGAGCAAGGGAGCAAGAAGGCAGGGACTACGGGGCTACGGGACTAAGGACCGAGGGACCGAGGAGGCATGGGCTTGAGAGACGGAATGGGCGAGGGGTGGGTGAGAAACTCGGAAGAGCGACGGCATTGCATTGGGAGGAAAGAGAGATGGAGATCAAACGGGCGGGGACGCAGCCTTCCGGCAAGGGGCCGGCGGATTGGTTTACCGGCACGGTGCGCATCGATCCGCTGCTGGCAGCGCCGGAGCCGGCACGGGTGCAGGGCGCAAGTGTGACCTTCGAGCCGGGCGCGCGCACCGCGTGGCATACGCATCCACTGGGGCAGACGCTGATTGTGACGGCGGGATGCGGCCGGGCGCAGCGCTGGGGCGGGCCGGTGGAAGAGATCCGGCCGGGCGACGTGGTGTGGTTCGCGCCCCAGGAAAAACACTGGCACGGCGCTGCGCCCTCGACGGCCATGACGCACATCGCCATCCAGGAAAAGCTCGACGGCAAGGTGGTGGACTGGATGGAACACGTGAGCGATGAGCAATACCAGGGTTGATGAGCGCGCGGACACGGTAGTCTACGGATAGATATGGCTACGTTGATCCCGCTTGGAGACGCGTCGCGACGGCCGCGCCACTTTGCCGTGGCGACGTTGCTGATCATTCTGACCAACGCGTATGTGTTTCTTCGCGAGTTGATCGAGGGCAACGCGTTCGTGCGGCGATGGGCGGTGATTCCCGCGCACATCGATCACGGCCGCAACCTGATCACGCTGGTGACGGGCACGTTTTTGCACGCGGGATGGCTGCACATCCTGGGCAACATGGTGTTCCTGTGGGCGTTTGGGCCCGGCATTGAAGACGCCATGGGGCGAATCCGTTACCTGGTCTTCTACCTGACGGGCGGCGTGGTGGCGATGCTGGCGCAAGTGGCGGGAAGTCCCGGTTCGCACGTTCCCTGCCTGGGTGCGAGCGGCGCGATTGCGGCGGTGATGGGCGCGTTTATCGTGATGTTTCCGCGCAACCGGATCCGGTCGCTGGTCTGGATCCTGATTATTATTCGCGTGACCTACATTCCCGCGGCGCTGCTGATCGGCGTGTGGTTTGTGATCCAACTACTGAATGTGGTCGGGCCCTGGGCGACAGTCCAGGGCGGCGGCGTGGCATATCTCGCGCACGTGGGCGGCTTTCTGTTTGGAGTGGTGGCCGCGCGGCTGTGGGTGCGAGGGGCAGCTATCAGCTATTAGCTTTCAGCTTTCAGCTTGTAGTGTGCGAGTAGTAGGCGCTTTTCGCCGGGCAACGAGCGCGTGCTTCTATGATCAGAATGTATGCGCTTCGATATCGTGACCATCTTTCCGGGGTTCTTTGACAGCGTATTTGCGCAGGGGATCGTGCGCCGCGCACAGGCCGAGGGATTGGTCGAGATCCGGATGCACGATCTGCGCGATTTTACGCATGACAGGCACCGCACGGTGGACGACCGCCCGTTTGGCGGCGGCGAGGGGATGGTGCTGAAGCCGGAGCCGCTGGCGGAGGCGCTGGAGGCACTAGGAGTTCGGCCGAGAGCGGGGCGAGGGAGCAGCAAGTCAGCGAGTCAGCATGTCAGCGAGTCAGCGGTGGGCAGGGGAGCCGCGACAGACAAACAGGATGCAAGTCCTTCGACTTCGATCGCTTCCGCGATCTCCGCTCAGGATGATAAGGGATTGCGCGGGACGCGCGTGATTCTGCTCTCGGCGCAGGGGCGAGTCTTCACGCAGGCAGTGGCGCGGGAGCTGGCTGGTCTGGAACGCGTTGTACTGATTTGCGGGCGCTACGAGGGCGTGGACGAGAGGATCAACGAGTTCTACTGCGACATGGAGCTGTCGATTGGGGATTACGTGCTGAGCGGCGGCGAGCCGGCGGCGGTGGTGGTGGTGGACGCGACCATGCGGCTGATTCCTGGCGTGCTGGGCAACGAAGCTTCGGGCGAGTTTGAAAGCTTTGGCGCGGCGGACGCGGAGATCGACGTGGATGTGGAGGGGGTTCCGCGGTCGCAGCACGGAGCGGGCGGGTTGCTGGACTATCCGCATTACACGCGGCCAGCGGAGTTTGGCGGTCTTGAGACCCCACAAGTCCTGATGAACGGGGATCACGCCCAGATCCGGCGCTGGCGGCGCGAACAGCAACTAAAAAAGACGCTTAAAAACCGGCCGGAGCTGCTGGAGCGAGCGGCGCTGAGCGCAGAAGACCGGCGGATGCTGGAAGCGCTGCGAGACGGCGGCTGAGAGAGAGACGAGACGGGAATCTGGCGGCGGATGGCCGGGATGGAGTGGCGTGAAGGGCTATTTGAACGGTTGAACCGGAGCGGGCTGCGCGGCGTCGACCTGGCCTGCGGCGATCGAGGCAACGTAGTAGTTTTCGCCGCGGATGGGCGCGCCGGCAAGGCGGCGGAGCATGGCGAGCTGGCCGGCGTGGGTGAGGGCGTCGGCGATGGGGCCCTGGAAGAGGCGCTCAATCGGCGCGCGCAACGCGACCGTCGAAGCGAGGAAGGCGTCAAAGGCGCCGAGCGCGGCGAAAAACCGCTGCTGCTCCTCGGCCCAGGCAAGGGGCCCGGAATTGTGCCAGGAGGGATTGCCCTGCGCCATGGAGAGCGCCCAGTCGAAGAGGTCGCCCATGTGTGCCAGGATCTCGACGGGGCGCCGGCCGGCGCCGTCGAAGTCGGCAAAGGACTCCGGGGCATTTTCGAGGGCCCGGGTGGTGCGGTAAGCGAGCGTGGCCAAGGTGTGACGGAGCAGGTCGCGTTTTTCGTCCATGAGGGAAATATAGCGCAGGTGGATGCGGGGAAGTGGATCAAGGCGCAGGCCACTGCCTTCTGGCAGCAGAGGCTGCGTTTAGGGGCAGCGCTGTTAGCCTCAACCGAGAATCTTTGATAAACTGAATATTCTGCGTTTCTTCGCAGGAATCACTCTAGAAAGTCCATCGCAGGAAGAACCCATGTCCATCCATCCCGTAATGCAGCGCCTGGCTGACAAGCTGAAGCGCACCGATTTGCCGGAGTTTGTGCCCGGCGACCAGATTCGCGTGCAAGTGAAGATCAAGGAAGGCGATAAGGAGAGGTTACAGGCCTTTGAAGGCCTGGTGATCGCCATCAACAAGGGCCCCCAGGGCACGTTTACCGTGCGCAAGATGAGCTTTGGGCAAGGGGTGGAACGCATCTTCCCCTTCAACTCCAGAGTCGTCGACAAGGTGGAGCTGGTGCGCAGCTACAAAGTGCGGCGGGCCAAGCTGTTCTACCTGCGCGGGTTGCGCGGGAAGGCTGCACGCCTGAGGGAAGTGGACCGCGTGACCGGCAAGGTGCGGGCGTAGAAGCAGTTTTCAGTTGTCAGTGACCCGCAAAGATCAATGAGGTAAAGCCCCGGCTTCGGCCGGGGTTGTTTTTTTTAGGGCAGAGACAGGGGGACCGATAGAGCGAGTGAATGAGCGAAGAAGTGCACGAGTGAAGCAGGAGCGGTAGCGGCCGGCTTTTCCACCTGGCGGTTCTTCGCTGATTCTTATACTTTCAGCATGACTACGGAGCCGGTGTGCGGATGGACGCTCGAGAATGCCGCGCGGCGGTGCGGCGCGACGCGCATAGCCGGACTAGACGAGGTGGGCCGCGGACCGATGTTCGGGCCGGTGGTGGCAGCAGCAGTCATGCTTCCGAAGGGCTGCCGCCTGCGAGGCCTCACGGACTCGAAACAACTCACCGAGAAACAGCGCAACGCATTTGACGCGGCGATTCGCGATTGCGCCGAGGCGTGGGCGGTTGCGTTGGTGGATGTGGAGACCATCGACCGCATCAATATTCGCCGCGCGTCGCTGCTGGCGATGAGGATGGCCGTGGAGCAGTTGGCGACGGCACCGGATTATTTGCTTATCGACGGGTGCGACACCATCGAGTGGCCGTGCCCGCAACAGGCGGTGGCGCAGGGCGACGCACGCAGCGTTTCCATTGCCGCGGCAAGCGTGCTGGCCAAGGTGTATCGCGACCAACTGATGGTGAAGCTGGACACAGTGTATCCGGGCTACGGGCTGGCGCGGCACAAGGGCTACTGTGTTGCCGAGCACTTGGAAGCGCTCCGGCGGCTGGGGCCGACGCCGCTGCACCGCAAGAGCTTCGGTCCGGTGGCGCAGACGGCGTTACAATTTCCTGAGCCCTGAGGAGCGCACGATGCTTGTCGTCAGGCACTGTTGGTTGTGGACCTTGCCCGCCATTTGCCTGCTACTGAGCGGGTGCCCCGAAGACGACTCACCGAGAAAGCCCGATCCAACAAAAGGCACTGTGACCGGTGTTGTGATTTGCACGGATACCGGTAAGCCGGCGCGCTTTGCCGAAGTGCAACTGCTGCCTGCCTCGGTGTTCAGCGCAGGCACTCAAGTCGGAAATGGAAATTTGGATTTGGACGAGTCGACCGTTACTGGCCTCGACGGGCGGTTCACGATTGAAGCTGTTCCGCCAGGCGACTACTACGCTTATGCCACGCTCAATGGATATCTCGACCCGGAGCGTGGCATCGACTTCAATCGGGCGAAAGAAAAGGCCAGCGACGATGAGCAACTTGCGGATGCGCTGAATCAATGGAAAGAACACTTCGCCGAGGTTACCGTGACCGTCCAGCACGTCAGCGATCTGAAACTGGCGATCGAGCGCGGCGCGGAGATCGACGGAACCGTAAGTTACGACGATTCAAGTCCCGCAATCGGGATGCGGTTTCAACTGCTGCGCAAGACTGCACAAGGCAACTGGACCGCGGTGGGCGACGGCGACAAGGCGCTGGAGGAAAAGAGCGATGGCCACGGCCACTATGGGATCACCAATCTCCCGGCGGGAGAGTACAAGGTCTGCACGCTCTTGCCAATCAGGTCGGGGGAGTCGGCGCCTAGCGTCTGTCTTGGCGGCTCGTTTCGCAAGAAAGATGCGGAAGCAGTGAAGGTGAACGCCGGTGAGATTCGCGTTGGAACCGACATCGTGATTCCGCTGACGGGGATGTTCACGGTCGGCGGGAATGTTTCTGCAGGCATGGACGGGCACGCACCCGGCATCGCGAGAATCCGTTTGCTGTATGCCGACGACCGCGAAGAGGCACGTGCGGCCAATATGCGGCGGGATGGCAGTTTTTCGTTCGCCTATGTGCCTGCCGGTGACTATATTTTGCGCGTGACGGACGCCCAGGAGACGAACACAACCAATCAGAATGCAGGTTCGACAGATCCCGCTTCTTCGCCGCAACCTGCACCTGAGGTTCACCGCTATTTAGATAAAGAAATCCCGCTCAGTGTTCAAAGCGACATGAGCGACGTGACCATGCAACTGCAGGAAGCGCCGAAAACAAAATCTGCAGACCAGTGAAAACGCATCGCTCACGCAGCAACGGCGGCGCGCTTCTTGCGGCGGCGGTTCCAGGCCAGGATGGGCCTGACTCCCAGGAGCAGCACCATGACCAGCGTCAAAGGCGCCGGTGTCGTGACGCCGGTTTTCACTTTCCACCAGTAGTGCACCACGGCCGTGATCGCGGCCAGATAAATCAACATGTGCAGGCGATTCCAGTTCTTGCCGCCGAGCTTGCGAATGGCCCATGTGGTGGACGTGGCGGCGAGCGGCAACACCAGCAGGTATGTGGTGACGCCCATGATGATGAAACGCCGCCTCTCGATGTCGGTCTTGATGGTGTTGAGATCGAAGCCTGCGTAGAGGCCCAGCCAGGTGAGCATGTGCACCGTGGCATAAAAAAACATGAACAACCCGAGCAGACGCCGGAACCTGATGAGCCAGCTCAAGCGAGGCGAAAGCGATCGAATGGGAGAAACGGCGAGCGTGGCCGCAAGGAGCCAGATTGCCGTGAGTCCAGTGACGGAAGCGATCTCGGCGGTCTGATCCGGCCCGAGCGAGTCGTTGATATAGCTCGAGACAAGCCATGTTATCGGCACGAGGCAGCCGATCCAGGTGAGCGTTTTGAGAAGGATGAGTGTGGTGCGCTTCATGATGAGCAAGGCAGCGGGTTAGCGTAACGATGGTTGGACAGGGAAAGAGCTTTTTTCTATTCCCTTGCCTGTTTCCTACTGTTGTGAAGTTGAAGTCCGTTAAAAGCAACCGCAGATCCTTCGACTCGTCCCGGTGCGCCGGGACTCGCTCAGGATGACAATTTCATTTTGGCGCGAACTTCTGACGCTCCTAGCTAGTCCTTCTTCCCTGTTCCCTGCTTTAGAAGTTCCTGCGCAGGTCCATTCCGTTATACAGAGAGGCCACCTGGTCTGTATAGCCGTTGAACATGAGCGTGGTGCGGCGCTGCGCGTAGAAGGGCAGGCCGATGCGGCGCTCGGTTTTCTGGCTCCAGCGCGGGTGATCGACGTTGGGGTTCACGTTGGAGTAGAAGCCGTATTCGTTCGGCGCCTGATCGTTCCAGGTGGTGGGCGGCTGCTTGTCGACGAAGCGCACGGTCACGATAGACTTGGCGGACTTGAAGCCGTATTTCCATGGCAAAACAACGCGCACCGGAGCGCCGTCCTGGTTGGGGAGGGTTTCGCCGTAGAGCCCGAAGGTGAGCAGGGTGAGCGGATTCATGGCCTCATCCATACGCAGGCCTTCAGAGTAGGGCCAGTTGATGGTGGCGTCTTCGTAGGTCCATTTCTCCACTTTGGAGTTGTAGTAGGAGAGGAACTGCACGTACTTGGCGCTGGGCAGCGGGTTGCACTGCTTGATGAATTCAGAAAGCGAGTAGCCGACCCAGGGAATGACCATGCTCCAGGCCTCGACGCAGCGATGGCGGTAAACGCGGTCTTCGAGCGGGCGCAGCTTGAGCAGGTCGTCGATGTCGAAGGTGAGAGGCTTGGCGACTTTTCCCTCTACCCTGACGGTCCAGGGGCGGGTAGGCAGGCCGCCGGCATTCTTGGCGGGGTCGTCTTTGTCGACGCCGAATTCGTAAAAGTTGTTGTAGTGCGTGATGTCGTCGTAGGTAGTGAGCTGCTCGCCGGTGGTGGTAAGCGGGCTTGGCACGGTCTGCAGCTTGGTGCCCGCCTGGACGGCGCGCGGCGCCATAAATTGATTGGCCGCGAGGGCGGCGGCGCCTGCTGTGGCGGCCGCGCCTTTCAGGAAGCGGCGGCGCGAAAGATAGCGGAAGTAATTTTCGCGGGATGTGATTTCCGACGAAGGAATATCGGGTGGCTTGCCGATGAGCATGGATGACCTCGCCTGGGGAAGGCCTGCTGCACTCATTAGACACTGCGGAGGGGCAAAGGGTAACAAATTTTTGCCGGGCAGAATCCTGAGACGCACATCTCGAGTACGCACCATGGAGAGGATTTGGATTGGGGCAAAACTGCAGGCGTGGGGATATAATTGCGGGCACGACGGGGGAAAAACGAACCGATCGACATCAGATTTGCACTGAGGAGAGCGTCGTGAATCAACCTTCGACTGCCTTTTGCCCGCACTGTGGGGCAGCGGTGAACCTTCCGTCCAGCTTTGCGGCGCTTGTGGGCAACCACTGCAGAATCCAGCCCCGCAAGCGCCCGCTGCACCACCACAGAATCCTCAACCCCAGAATCCTCAACCGGTGTATGGCTCGGCCCCCCAGGGCCCGGCCGTACAGTGCCCGTTCTGCCGTTCCACTCAAGTGCAAGCAGGAAAGAGGGGCTGGAAGTGGACCACGGGATACATCGGAAGCGGCAAGATCGTGATGACTTGCCTGAGCTGTGGAAAGAAGTTTTAGTCCCGCCTAAAGACTGAAGCGATCCCACTGATGGCGTGCGTATTGCTCATCGGAAAAGCAACCGCAGATCTTTCAACTCGCCCGCCTCACGGCGCACTCGCTCAGGATGACAGCGCAGTTTTTCAGGGCGCGGCTAGGCCGGATTTCTGCTGTGCGTCAGCGAACGGCCATTGGCGCAGGCGATGCGCGCGAATCAGATAGAGCAGAGTGCCCGAGACGGCGATGGCAGCGGCGACTTCGAGGCCGAGGAGCGCGCCTCCACCTTTCGCCCGCGCACGATGCGGGTCAAAAAGCATGAAGGCGCAGCCGGCTATGGCGACGAGCGGCGGCAGCGGGTAGAGCGGCATGCGGAAGGGGCGCGGGAGATCGGGTTTGCGCACGCGGAGAAACATGACGCCGAACTGCTGCAGGAAGAATTGCAGCAGGATGCGCGTGATGACCAGCATTGTGATGACCTGGGTGAGCGAGAAAAAACAGAAGAAGGCTCCCACGATTCCGAGAGCGACGAGCGAGCGGTGGGGAATGCCGTGTTTGGGGTGCACCGCGGCAAGATAGCGGAAGTAGTTGCCGTCGCGGGCGGCGGCATAGGGCACGCGCGAGTAGCCGAGCTGCAGCGAGAAGACGCTGGCGAAGGCAGTCCACACAATGAGCGCGGCGATAGTGTAGCCGGCCCATGGGCCGAATGCGGAGCGCGCGATGTCAGCGACGAGTTGGAAGCGGAGCACAGCGGATTGCCCGGCGTGCGAGGCGGCGTCGCCCAGCGATGGCAGCGCGGCCAGGTTCATCAAAATGTAAAACCCGGAAACAAAGAGGACGGAGAGCAGGATGGCGCGGGGGATGGTGCGCTCGGGGCGGCGGACTTCGCCGGCGAGAAAGCAGATGTTGTAGTAGCCCCAATAGCAGTAGGTGGCGAGAAGCGTGGCCTGGGCGAGACCGCCCAAAGCTCCGATAGACCCGAGTGCACTGGGCAGCGTGGGCGCCGCGGGCATATGCCAGCCGCCGGTTGCCGCGGCGTGAGCGAATCCGGAGACGATGACGCCGGTGAGCGCGGCCATGACGCCGGCAAAGAGCACCCAGGCCATGCGCGCCACGGAGCTGATGTTGCGATAGAGAAGCACGGTGACCAGGAGGCAGGCCGCGGCGGCGGTAAAGTTGGCATAATGGACCGCGGGCAGCGCGGCGATGGGCGCGGCGTCGAGGCCGGGCCAGAAGACTGCGAGAAAACCGGAGAGGCCGATGCAACCCGAAGCAATCGACAGCGGCGCGGTAAAGCCGACCTGCCAGACGTAGAGAAAGCTCAGCCAGTTGCCGGGGCCCTCCGGCCCGTAGATCTCGCGGAGAAATGCATACGAACCGCCGGCGCGCGGAAAGGCGGCGCCCAGCTCGGCCCACACCAGGCCGTCGGCGACGGCGATGGCGGCGCCGAGCACCCAAGCCCACACGGACAGCCGAAAGCCTGCGGCGGCGATGACCAGCGGGAGCGTGATGAATGGACCGACGCCGATCATCTCCAGCATGTTGAAGAGGACGGCGGAGCGGAGACCGATGCGGCGCTGCAGAGTCGCGGAATCGCCGGCCAGCGGCGCTTGCCCGGTGGGGTGGTCGGCGGAGGTCGAGGCGGATGGGAGCATGAACGGCCGGTATCCAGATTATTACGGCCCAGCGGCGGGCATTGACGAATGAGCCCGCATTCGATGAGACTGAGGGCTATCGTACACGTGTGCATTAGGAGTTTCCGGGCATGGTTGACAAGGACGGAGGCAAGGCAGCAGCAGTTCCGCATGCGGGCATGAAGCACGTGCCGCGGCAAGCCTCGCGGCAGCCGTCGATTAAGGACATTGCGCGGCTGGCGCGGGTGTCGCACCCCACGGTTTCGCGCGCCCTGCAGAACAGTCCCCTGGTGAATGCGGAGACGGCGGCGAAGATCCGCAAGATTGCCGAAGATTCCGGATATCGCGCCAGCGCAGTGGCGCGCGGGCTGGTGACGCGGCGGACGCGGACCATTGGCCTGGTGGTAACTACGGTCGACGATCCCTTTGCCAGCGAGGTGACGTGCGGCATTGAGGAGATCGCCAACGATCACCGCTACGCTGTGATTCTGGCCAACTCGCACGCCGACCCGGAGCGGGAGCGCAGAGTGGTGCAGGAGCTTGCCGAGCGGCGCGTGGACGGCATCATTGTCACGTCGTCGCGCGTGGGCGCGTTGTATCTGCCGCTGCTCAAGGAGCTGGAGGTTCCCATCGTGCTGGTCAACGACCAGTATCCCGGCGAGTTTGTGCACTCGGTGATGATCGCGAACCGGGAAGGAACGCGCGCGGCAACGGAGCACCTGATCGAGCTGGGGCACCGGCGCATTGCATATCTTGGCGACCGCAACGGATACCAGTCGGATGCGGAGCGGCTGGCGGGTTACAAAGAGGCGCTGGCGCAAGCGGGCATCGGTTTTGCGCCGGAGCTGGCGGCGGAGGGCGACAGCCGGCCGGAGGCGGCGATCGAGGCCGTGGATGGACTGCTGCGCTTGCAGCATCCGCCGACCGCTGTGTGTTGCTACAACGACATGACGGCGCTGGGCGCGATGCGGGCGATTCGCGCGCGCGGGCTCCGTGTGCCCGAGGATGTGTCGGTGACGGGATTCGACGATCTGTTCTTTGCGGCGTATCTGACGCCGGCGCTGACCACGGTGCGGCAGCCCATGCGGCGCATGGGGCAGATGGCGATGGAGAACCTGTTCAAGCTGATGTCGGGCCAGGAGTCCGTGGCGCAAATCAAAGTGGAGGCGGAATTGATTGTGAGAGGGTCGACGGGAAAAGCGCAGAAGCGGGAGGAACACTATGCCTGACGCGGGCGTGAGCAACGGGACGCCGGCGCCCTTGACGCCGCTACGCGTGTACTGCGCGGAGACGCCGATCATCCCCGCCATCCGCAAGCCGGAGCTTGTGGAGCTTGCCATCGCGTCGCGCAGCCGGCTGATTTATCTGCTCACCGGCGATCCCGAGAATGTCGAGCAGATGATTCAGAAGATCACGGCAGCGGGCAAGATTCCGATTGTGAATCTCGATCTGCTGAACGGCTTCTCGCGCGACAGGTACGCAGTGAATTACCTGAAGCGCGTGGGCGCGGGAGGCATCATCTCCACGCACCTTGACCCGCTGCGCCATGCGCTGGCCATCGGGTTGTACGGCATTCAGCGCACCTTTCTCCTCGACAGCGGCGCCATGGATACGATCTCGAACCAGTTGCGCAACACGCCGGTCCACGCGCTGGAGATTCTGCCCGCGCTGGTCGCGCCCAAAATGCTGGAGCGGGTGCGCGCCATCAACATCGACCTGCCCGTGGTCGGCGGCGGACTGATTTCGAACATGAAGGAAGTCGAGTCGCTGCTCGCGCAGGGACTGAGCGCCGTGTCGACCAGCCATCCGGAGATGTGGATCAAGTGAAGCAGGGACCAAGGGAACAAGGGACCAAGGGACCGAGACGGCAGGGACTCAGAGATTAGGAAACCGTGGGCCGTGGGCCGTGAGCCGTGAGCTGCGGGCTTGGTTGCTGGGGTGGCGGCGGGTGTTTATCTTTCAGTAACTCCCACCCTCCCCCCCCTTTTGGGTTAAGTTCGCTTTTTTCAATGATTTGACTCTTTAGCCCCCTCCGCTAACCAATTGATCACAAAAGAGTTAAGACTCAAAGTCGTCGATCCAAAGGGGTTAAAGCCCATTTTCCGGGGTTTTGCGGCATTTCGTACCGCATTTCGGTCATGCGGACCGCAGATCGGGAGCGAATGGCACGAACCGGCGCGCATCCGGGCGAAGCGGCTCTCATTTCCTTTGCGATTCTAAGAACAAGGTAGCAGGACGCGAGAAATAATCTGCAAAGCCGGCGGAGTTTATTTGGCGAGTGTTTTCGGCGGGCTAGGTGTTCTTAGGAGATCAGCGGGACCCGGGGAACAGGTATCGTGTCGCCCTATTGTCCCTATTGTCCGATCTCTGGTGTCATTGTGCGCCGGGAGGGGGAAATTATCTGCAAAGTGGCGGGGGAAAAGTTTTGCGGTGTGTTTTCAGTGGGTTGCGGGGGAAATTGGCTTGAGGGGCTTGCGGGGCTGCGGCGGGCGGGGTTGGTCTAGGCTAGGGCGTTTGTCGGTAATAATCGCTGGAGAGGCTGATGATTCGGCGCTAACTCTTGTCACATCGTAGGGAAGCCCAAATCGCAGCCAGCCGACCCTCCCTCTAAGATTGCATCTCGAAAAGGGGTAATCTGTTCGGAATGGCGCAGCCTCGAAAATCCGACGGATATCCTGAATCTATGGAGCCTAAGAATCCAGATTATGTCCCGTTCGCAGGCAAGAAAATTGGGCTGGTATTCACCGGCGGGGGCGGGAAGGGAGCTTATGAGATTGGGGTATGGCGAGGTCTCTGCGAGAAGGGGATTTCGAATTTCGCGGCAATCTCTGGAACATCGATTGGCGGATTAAACGGCTATCTTGTGGCGCGAGGCGACTTGGAAGGTGCGGAGAGGCTGTGGCGCGGACTTGGCTTGAATTCGCCCCTGAAACTTTCTTGGGTCAGGTTGGTCCTCGGTTTGTTCGAGCGAATTGGCATTGCCATCTGTTTGGCCATGACGACCTATGTTTATCTGCCTGTGGTGGGCCTGATTGGGGTAGGGTGTACATTTCTCCTGTTATTTCCAATCCTTCAGTTCGATTTCTTGAAGCCGGCACAAGTAATATTCCCCATGCTAGGAGTCACTCTCGTCTTGCTGGCAAAGTTTCTTCTACGCAAGACGCGCATCGGTCGCATGGGGTTCAGTAGAGATGCCCCGTACAGCACGCGCGACCATCGCCGGCTGCTTCTCTTTTCGTTCCAGCCTTGGATGAACTGGCTGTTCGCGTTGGCGGGAATGGCGGTCCTTCCGATGTGGATGCTCCAGCGAGACGTTGGATTCCGTTCCCTCTTCGGCGGTTGGTTCTGGGTTTTTCCCATCTTGGTTTTGATCGGTCTAGTCTCAATCTACTTGAGCATCGAGTTGGGCTTCTCCTCCATTTCGCAGATTCCGATTTTTTCGGGTGATTCGCTGCAACGTGAACTGAATCCGCTCCTCGAAAAGGATGCCCACACCGATGAGAGTGGCGTGCTGCGCTTGAGGATAAAGCCGCATCTCTTCGCAACCTCGCTTGTGGAGCGGCCAATCGCGCTCCCGGGTCTTCCGCCCACGCTGGCACTAGGAATGGAGTATTTCCCTCTGCGAGATGCCGAGATCGGTGCCGCGCGCAAAGTACTGAGTGCAACTGGCGCGATTGCAGGCTTCTTGCCCAGAGTTTACGAGGACCGGAAGATGGTGTCCTTCACCGTGGCTGAGATGCCGCAGATCTATTACGACGCAGGCATGATCGACAATACGCCGATCGCGCCATTGCTGGAATGGGGCCAATGCGATGTGATCATCGCTGTACTTCTGGATCACAGGATTAAGAACGGTCCGGACTATATAGGACGCTACCTCGACTCGGTTAATAGGCGGGTCCGGAAAGTTAATCCAGAGATTTCCGACGAGCTGTGGTGGGGTGCGTTGAATGGATTTCGCCCGTTGTTTCCTGCGCGAGCGTCTTCCGACCAATTTGTTGACATTCAATTGGTGCCGATCGTCCCATCAAGATCCATTGGCGGGGGCTGGGCGACCTTCCGCTTCAATTCAAGCAGAATTGAAAGACTTCTGAAGCTCGGCTATTGCGATGCAAAGGCCGCAATAGACAAAGCTCTGAAAAACTAGTAGCTTCTCCACGGGAGCCCGTTGACGCTCCCTGCTGGAGAGCAAAGTATCTGTCGCGCCCGCTGCTCCCGCGCAAATGATGATTTTCCCCAGCGCATGAGTATTGGGAAGTCGGCCAGCGTCATGCGATCTCATGACCAAGTAGGGGCTGAAGAATGAGGAATCCTGCGGCGTTTCCCATTACATATCAGATGACGGGCTCCGGGACTTTTGAACCACGGTAAATGTTAGCCTTCGGCGAGAACCGTGCCCAGCGGGGGCAGGGGAGATGGCTGATGTAGAAGAAACGCTTTTCTGTGGAGCAGATCGTCGGGGTGTCTTTACTGCAATTGGCCGATATAGACGCCGAAGGGTGGTAGCTGGATCTGTCTGAGTGAGTGGGGATCGACCGCTCCGGGCGTCTTGAGCAATGTCTTCAGTTTGCTGTTCGCGGCAGCACCGGGGATGGTGAGGGCTACCGATTGCGACTCGGATGTGAAGTTCACTGAGACCACGACATCTGGAGCTCCTTGAAGCCGGCGCAGCCAACTGAGAACCTTCATGTTGGTTTCATCGAGCATCACGTTTTCGCCCCTGGCTAATGAAGGGACTGTCTTTTTCAGTCGGATGATGCTGCGATACCAGGAAAGCATCGAGCCGGGATCGGCGCTTTGCGCCTTCACGTTAAGGATGGCGGCGTTTGGCGGTACGGGCAGCCATGACTTGGCCGCAGAGAAGCCAGCGTTTTCCGAGTCGTCCCACTGCATGGGCGTGCGCTCGCCATCGCGGCCTTTATTTTTGGGCCAGCCGGTGATGCCTACCGGGTCTTTCACGTCTTCCTTGCGGGCAGGAGGAGTGGTTTTCATGCCAATCTCGTCTCCGTAATAGAAGAGAGAGGCGCCGCGAGAAGCAAAGAGTACGGTGGAAATCACGCGCTGAATGTCGGCATCGTGAACGCCATCACCATAGCGGGCATCGAGACGGGGGTTATCGTGGTTGTCGAAGACGAGCAGCGGCGTGTTGCCGTTGATCTCCGTCTCGACTTGGTTGAGCCTGGCGCGGAAGGCGACGACGTCGAGTTTATTGATGAAACCGACCTGTGTGTCCATGGGCAATTGGAACTCAGGCTTTTCGGGGGTTCCGTATTCGGCGGCAAGTGCGGCGATGGTTGGAACGTAAGTTTCGCCGATGAGAACACGGGTTCCGGGGAAATTCAACGAGTCAAATGTGTCGATATAGGTGCGCATCTCGGCCATAACGGCGTGGACACCGG
>Ga0181533_1003893_pt1 | contig 15756 bp, 11 predicted proteins | sample PEATcosm2014_Bin_45_FD_119772 | JGI IMG/M metagenome (GOLD analysis project Ga0181533, IMG submission 119772) | Peatland microbial communities from MTU Mesocosm Facility, Houghton, MI, USA - PEATcosm2014_Bin11_60_metaG | ecosystem: Environmental > Terrestrial > Soil > Wetlands > Peat | place... | reverse complement strand
ATCCATTTGACGGCGGCGCTGCGGCCCGGCAAGACCATCGATGCCGGCCCGGAACTTGCATGGAAATTGCGTAATTTTGCGGCAAACCAAGGCGTAACGCGTAGCACCATGTCCATCCTCGTCGGGCTTCACCACAGCACTCGCTACACCTATGACCGCCCGATCGGGCTGGGGCCGCAGATCATCAGATTGCGCCCGGCGCCGCATTGCCGCACGCGCATTCCGAGCTATTCGCTGAAGGTGACGCCGGCGCAGCATTTCGTGAACTGGCAGCAGGACCCGCACGGCAATTGGCTCGCGCGCTACGTCTTTCCCGAGAGGACCGGCGAATTCTCGATCACCGTCGACCTTCTCGCCGATATGGAGGTCATCAATCCGTTCGACTTCTTCGTCGAACCCTATGCGGACAAGTGGCCGTTCAAATACGCACCGGAATTGCATGAGGATCTCGCGGCGTTTGTCGAGCCCGAGCCGGTGGGACCGCGCCTGCAGGAATTGGTACGCTCGATTTCGCGCGAGCCGCGCAACACCGTCGATTTCCTGGTCGAACTCAATCAGCGCCTGCAGGGGATGATCCGTTATCTCATCCGCCTGGAGCCGGGAGTTCAGACGCCGGAGGAAACGCTCGAATCCGGTGCCGGCTCCTGCCGCGATACCGCTTGGCTCCTGGTGCAACTGCTGCGTCACATCGGCCTGGCGGCGCGCTTCGTCTCCGGTTACCTGATCCAATTGCGGCCGGACGTGAAGCCGCTCGAAGGCGCCGCCGGCGCCGAACATGATTTCACCGACCTGCATGCCTGGACCGAGGTCTACCTGCCGGGCGCCGGCTGGATCGGCCTCGATCCGACCTCCGGTCTGTTGTGCGGCGAGGGTCACATTCCGCTCGCGGCGACACCGCACTATCGTTCGGCGGCGCCGATCAGCGGCTTGGTCGAACCGGCCGAGGTGACATTCGGTTTCGACATGACGGTGAACCGGGTCGCCGAACGGCCACGCGTCACGGCGCCGTTTTCCGACGAGGCATGGGCCGCGCTCGACGCGCTCGGCCAGACGGTCGACGCCGACCTTGCCAAACACGACGTCCGCCTGACCATGGGCGGCGAACCGACCTTCGTCTCGGTCGACGATTACCAGTCCGCGGAGTGGAACACCGACGCGCTCGGCCCGACCAAACGCGACCGCGCCGACGAACTGATCCGGCGGCTGCGCGAACGCTTCGCGCCGGGCGGGCTGCTGCATTACGGCCAGGGCAAATGGTATCCGGGCGAGCCGATCCCGCGCTGGGCTTTCTCGCTGTATTGGCGGCGCGACGGCGTGCCGATCTGGCGCGATCACGGATTGATCGCGCGCGAAGCCCTCGAGCACAAAGTGTCGGTCGAGGAGGCGCAGCAATTCGCCGCTCGCATCGCCGCGCGGGTCGGGATCGACCCTGGCTACGTGCAGCCGGCCTATGAGGATCCGGTCGACCGGATGCTCAAGCACGGGCTCATTCCGCACAATATCGATCCGAGCGACCCCAAGATCGACGATCCGAATGAGCGCGCGCGCATCCTGAAATTGTTCGACAGTAATCTCGGCCAGCCCAAGGGCTTCGTGCTGCCGCTGCAACGCTGGACGGCGCAGGCCAAGCCGGGCTGGCTGAGCGAAATATGGCGGACGCGGCGCGGCAAGCTGTTACTGCTGCCCGGCGACTCGCCGCTCGGCTTTCGCTTGCCGCTGGAGTCGCTGCCGCGCCTTGCCGCAGTCGATTATCCGCATCCGGTGCCGGCCGATCCGTTCGCCGCACGCGTGCCGCTGTCCGATCCGCGAATCACGCATCCGATCCAACCGCGGGTGTTTCACGGTTCGGGCGGCATCGAGAGGGCTTTGCCGCCGCTCGCACTCGACACCTTGGTCATGCAGCAGCTGCCGAGCGGCACCGCCCGGCCGGGCGCTCCCGGCTCCCCGGTGCGCACGGCGCTTGCTGTCGAAGTGCGCGACGGCCGCCTCTGCGTCTTCCTGCCGCCGGTCGAAACGCTCAACGATTTCCTCGAACTCATTGCTACCGTCGAAACGACGGCGGCGGAGTTCGACCTGCCGATCCACATCGAGGGCTACCCGCCGCCGCCCGATCCGCGGCTCAATGTGCTCAAAGTGACGCCAGACCCCGGCGTCATCGAGGTCAATATTCACCCGGCGGAGTCCTGGCACGACGCGGTCGAGACCACCTACGGCATCTACCAGGATGCCCATCAATCGCGGCTCGGCACCGACAAATTCATGCTCGACGGCCGCCATACCGGCACCGGCGGCGGCAATCACGTCGTGCTCGGCGGGCTCAATGCCGCCGACAGCCCGTTCCTGCGGCGGCCCGATCTGCTCAAGAGCCTGGTGCTCTACACGCTACGGCGGCCGTCTTTGTCCTATCTGTTCTCCGGCCTGTTCGTCGGCCCGACCAGCCAGGCGCCGCGTATCGACGAGGCGCGCCAGGACCTGATCTACGAACTCGAAATCGCCGCCGGCAAAGTGCCGCGCCCCGGCGAGCCGGGTTTCGTGCCGCCGTGGCTTGTCGACCGCCTGTTCCGCAACATCCTGGTCGACGTGACCGGCAATACGCATCGCACCGAGATCTCGATCGACAAATTGTTTTCGCCGGACGGGCCGACCGGTCGGCTCGGCCTCGTCGAATTCCGTTCCTTCGAAATGCCGCCGGAACCGCGCATGAGCCTGGCGCAGCAACTGCTGTTGCGCGCGCTGATCGCCTGGTTCTGGCGCACCCCGCACGACGGCAAGCCGGTGCGCTGGGGCACCGCGCTGCACGACCGCTTCATGCTGGAGCATTTCGTGTGGCGCGATTTCCTGGAAGTCTTGGACGACCTCGAATCCGCCGGCTACGACCTAGACCCGGCCTGGTTCGAAGCGCAGCGGCAATTCCGCTTTCCGGTGTGCGGCACCGTGCATCGTGGCGGCGTCGATCTGGAACTGCGCGCGGCGATCGAACCGTGGTACGTCTTGGGCGAAGAGGGCGCCCCCGGCGGCACCGTGCGCTTCGTCGATTCGTCGGTCGAGCGCCTGCAAGTCAGGGTTTCCGGCATGAACCAGGACCGTCACGCGGTGACCTGCAACGGCCGGCGCCTGCCGCTCACCGCGACCGGGCGCTCCGGCGAATTCGTCGCCGGCGTGCGCTTCAAGGCCTGGAAGCTGGAGTCGTCATTGCAGCCGACCGTCGAAGTCCATGCGCCGCTGACATTCGATATCGTCGACATCTGGAATCGGCGTTCGCTGGGCGGTTGCGTCTATCATGTGGCCCATCCCGGCGGACGCAATTACGAGACTTTCCCGGTGAATTCCTACGAAGCGGAGGCGCGGCGGCGCGCCCGCTTCCAGGATCACGGCCATACCGGCGGGTTGATCGACGTGCCGCCGCTCGAAACCTCGCTCGAATATCCGACGACACTCGACCTGCGGCGGCCGCTCTAATACGTTCCGGCAAGCTGATTGCGTCATGGCCATTCAACGCGACACCGCCGTCGAATCCCCGAATGCCGCGCTGGAACCGTTCATAGCGGGCTACCGGCCGCTGCCCGGCATATTCGACGAGATGATGGACGGCGACGGCAGGGTCCGGCCGCATTGGCAGCCGCTGCTCGCCATGCTGGCCGCCTTGGGTGGCGACGAGATCAATCGCCGGTTCGCCGCCGCCGACCGCTATCTGCGCGATTCCGGCGTGTTCTATCGCGTCTATGAAGACGCCGCCGGCATCGAGCGGCCATGGCCGCTCAGCCACGTCCCGCTCATCATCGAACCCGGCGAATGGCGGCAATTGGAAGCCGGCCTGATGCAGCGCGCCGAACTCCTCGAAGCGGTACTGAGGGATTCATACGGTCCCGGCACGCTGACGCGCGACGGCAGGCTGCCCGCGGCCCTGATCGCCGGCAACCCCGAATTCTTGCGGCCTTTGGTCGGCGTCGAGCCGCCCGGCGGGGCCCATCTGCGCTTTTACGCCGTCGATGTCGGACGCGGCGCCGACGGCCGCTGGTGGGTGCTCAACGATCGCGCGCAGGCGCCGTCCGGCGCCGGTTATGCCATCGAAAACCGGCTCGCTTTGTCGGGCGCCATTCCCGATATCTATCGCACCGCGCGGGTCGAACGAGTGGCGCCGTTCTTCCAGGCGCTGCAGGCCGAATTGTTCGCGCTCAACCGCCGCGACGATGCGCGCGTCGGCCTGTTGACGCCTGGGCCGATGAACGAAACTTATTTCGAGCACGCCTATCTCGCGCGCTATCTCGGCTTGCTGCTGGTGGAGGGCGAGGACTTGGTCGTGCAGGACGACGGCGTCTTCATCCGCACGGTTTCGGGCTTGCGCCGGACCGAAGTGCTGTTGCGGCGCATCGACGCCGATTTCGCCGACCCGCTCGAACTCAATGCCGCGTCGCGGCTCGGCGCCGCCGGCCTGCTGCAGGCGGTGCGCAACGGCCAGATCGTCATCATCAATGCGCTCGGCGCCGGCCTGGTCGAGGCCCGCGCCATGCTCGCCTTCCTGCCGGCGCTGGCGCCGATCGTGCTCGGCGCCGCGCTGAAAATACCGAACGTCGCGACCTGGTGGCTCGGCCGTGTCGACATGCGCGAAGAGATGATCGAAAAGCTCGACACCATGGTCATCGCGTCGGCCTTCACCGAGCAGTTTTCCGACAGCCGGCTCGGCAGCGAGATCCTGGGTGCCAAGCTCAACGACGCGGAGCGCCGGGTGCTGATGCAGGCGATCCGCGATCGCGGCATCGACTACGTCGCTCAGGAAGCGGTGACGCTGTCGAGCATGCCGGTGTGGCGCGACGGCCGCCTGCAGCCGCGGCCGTTCACGCTGCGGCTGTTCCTCGCCAGAGTCGGCGACGGCTGGCGAGTCTTGCCGGCTGGTTTCGTACGCATCGCCGGCGATCTCGACGCCCGCGCCGTCAGCCTGCAGCACGGCGCGGCGACGGCCGATGCCTGGGTCTTGTCGCGTGGCCCGGTCGCCGAAACGACGCTGTTGCCGAACGCGGAGCGCATGCCGGTGCAGCGGGCGAGCGGGTTTCTGCCCAGCCGCGCCGCCGACAATCTGTTCTGGGTCGGACGCTATGTCGAACGCGCCGAGGCGACGCTGCGGCTCATTCGCGCGCTCATCAATCGCGTCGCCGACGAGGCGGCGGCGCCGGTCATCGCGCGGATCGGGTCCTTGCTCGACGCCTGGAATGCGATCCCGAGCGACACCCACACGGCGCCGGTGGCCTTCACGGCGCGCGCGGTGCTCACGCGCGGCGACCTCGACGGAGCGCTGCCCCGTCTGGTCGGCTCCGCCCGCGCGGCTGCCTCCGTCATCCGCGACCGTTTTTCGCCGGATGCGTGGCGCGCCATCAACGATCTCGCCGAGCTGATCGCCATGCCGCTTGCCATCGGGCCGACCGAGAGCGCGATCGTCGAGCGCGTCGAAGCGGCGCTGCGCATCATCGCGGCGCTGTCCGGCCTGGCGCAGGAAAACATGACGCAACTTGCCGGCTGGCGCTTTCTCGAGCTTGGCCGCCGCATCGAGCGCGCTTTGTTGACCTGCCGCCTGACGCGCGCCTTCGCCGAAGCCGGCGCGCCGAATGGCGGCCTCGACGTCCTGTTGGAACTCGCCGACAGCCAGATCAGCTACCGCCAGCGTTACGTGATGATCGCAGCCCAAGCGCCGGTGGTCGACCTCGTCATGCTCGATCCGAACAATCCGCGTTCGGTGGTATTTCAGCTCGATCGCATCGAGACCCATCTCGCCGCGCTGCCGAAGTCCAACGCAACCGGCCGGCTGTCGCCGGTGCAGCAGATCGCCGCCGCGATCGCGACTCAGTTGCGCACCGCCAACGCAACCGCGATCGACGAGAATCTGATCGTCGATATCGAGCAATCGCTGATGAAGCTGTCGGATTCGATCAGTTCGTCCTTCCTCGTCAATAACGAGCGATCGGAAACGATGTGGGAGGCGCTGGCATGATCTACGACGTGCGCCAGACCACGACCTGCAGCTACGCGAGCCCGGTCGCCCACGCGCGCCACGTCTTGCGGCTGACGCCTGTATCGCGCGACGGCGAGCGGGTCCATGTCGCGGCGCTGCAAATCGTGCCCACGCCGGCGCACCGGCGCGAAGGCCAGGATTTTTTCGGCAATCGCCTGACCTGGATCGATATCGATACGCCGCACGATATGTTGACGGTGAAATTGTCGGCGCGGGTCGCCGTCGACTCGGAAGCCGCGCCTGCCGAAACGCCAACTTGGGAAGCTGTTCGCGAGGAAGCCTTTGCAACGAGCGACATCGGCCCGATGTCGCCCGCGCATTTTCTGTTCCCGAGCCGCATGGTCTCGCTCGATCCGGAAATACGCGATTACGTCCGCCAGAGCTTCACCCCTGGTCGCCCCGTGCTCGATGCCGCGGTGGAATTGATCGGCCGCATGAAAGCCGACATCGTCTACGATATCGACGCCACCACCGTCACCACCACGCCGCCGATGTCGTTCGCATTGCGCCGCGGCGTGTGCCAGGATTTTGCCCACATCATGATTTCCGGACTGCGCGGCATCGGCTTGCCGGCGGCCTATGTCAGCGGCTATTTGCGCACTACCCCGCGCGGCGCGGCGCCGCGACTGCAAGGCGCCGACGCCATGCACGCCTGGGTCCTGCTGTGGTGCGGCCCCGCCGCCGGGTGGGTAGGATTTGATCCGACCAACGCAGTGCTCGCCTCCGAGGACCATCTCATGCTGGCGATCGGCCGCGACTACACCGACGTGGCGCCGATGGACGGCGTGATCCTGGGCTCCGGCGGGCAACACATCGACGTGTCGGTGAACGTGATGCCGGTGGGCTGATATCCTTCCCCGCCTGTGCGGCGGAGATGGCCTGGTCGCATTGACGTTCGATCCCCGGTGCGGGAAGACAATCGGCGCCGGGAGCGAGCGGAATGGCCGACGACGAAAACAAGAAAACGGGCCACACGCTTGCCGACCATCTGTACGGCCGCGACGTCGTCCATGTGCATGCCGACGACACCGACCATGATCACGACCACGATTTCGACGCCGACGACGGTCCGCTCGAAGACAATCCGCTGTGGCGCCAAGACAATGTTGCGCTGACCACGGTCGGCATGGATATCGGCTCCGCCGGCACCCAAGTCATTTTTTCGCGCGTCCACTTGCGGCGCCTGGCGGAGGATCTGACCAGCCGCTATTACGTGGTCGCCCGCGAGACCCTGTTCCAGTCGCCGGTCGCGCTCACGCCCTACCAGAGCGAGGAGCGCATCGACGACCAGAAACTCGGCGCCATCATCGACGACGCCTATGTCGCGGCCGGTCTTACGCCGGACCGGATCGACACCGGCGTCGTCATCCTCACCGGCGAGGCGTTGCGGCGCGACAATGCGCAAGGCATTGCCGCGATCCTGTCGGAGCAAGGCGGCGAATTCGTCACCGCCACCGCCGGCCACCATATGGAAGCGATGCTGGCGGCCTACGGCTCCGGCGCGGCGCGGGTGTCGAGCGACCGGCACCAGCGCATCCTCAACATCGACATCGGCGGCGGCACCACCAAGCTCGGCCTCCTCGACAACGGCAAAGTGATCGACACCGCCGCGGTCCATATCGGCGGGCGGCTGCAGGTGGTCGAAGACGGCAGGATCGCGCGGCTCGATCCGGCCGGCAGGCACCACGCCAAGCGCGCCGGCTTTGTCTGGGAGCGCGGCGATGCCGTCGCGCCGGCCGACGTGCAGCAAGTCGCCGAGGTCATGGCGGAAGCGCTGATTGCCGCCGTGACGGCGCGCCCGCTGCCGCACGACATCGCGCATCTTTATCTCACCGACCCGATCGCCGAGCTCGGCCGTATCGACGGCGTTATGTTTTCCGGCGGCGTCGCCGAATATATTTATCGCCGCGAATCCCGCGACTTCGGCGATATGGGGCCGCGGCTCGGCCGCGCCCTTGCCGCGCGCATCGAAGCCGGCGCACTGCCGTGGCCGGTGTTGCCGGCCGGCGAATGCATCCGCGCCACGGCGCTCGGCGCCTCCGAATACAGCGTGCAGCTTTCCGGCAATACCAGCTACATTTCGTCGCCGGGCACGCTGTTGCCGCGCCGCAATCTCCAGGTCCTGCTGCCGCCGTTCGCTTGCGAAGAAGCCGTCGATCCGGAAAGCCTCGCCTCAGCGATCCGCAGCCACCTGACGGCGTTCGATGTCGCCTCCACCGACCGCGATATCGCGCTCGCGCTGCGCTGGACCGGGATGCCGTCCTACGAGCGGCTTGCCGCCTTCGCCGCGGGAATAAAGCGCGGTCTGGCCGAGCGCATCGCCAGGAAACTGCCGCTTTACATCATGCTCGATGGCGACGTGGCGCAGACGCTCGGCCACATCCTGCGCGACGAGTTGCAGGTCGAAAGCGAGCTTCTCGTCATCGACGGCGTGGTGTTATGGGATTTCGACTATATCGATCTCGGCCGCATCCGCATGCCGTCCTACACCGTGCCGGTCACCATCAAATCGCTGGTGTTCAACGAGGACCCGCGCGGACCGCGACCACGCCAACGCCTGCATCATCACGAGCATGAGCACGGTCATCATCACCGCGCCGATGATCACGGGCACACCCATCATCACGGGCACGAGGACGATCACCGCCCGACTTAGCGTTTCGCTCGGTTATTCTGTAAGATCGGCGTCGAGGGAAAGAAGTCATAAGGAGAGCCGAATGGCCGAAAATGCCAAAAAGAATGCCGTCGTTTCCGACGAACTCGCGAGCAAGTTCAAAGCCGAGAAGGAAACGCCCTATACCCGCTGGGTGAAGGCGGAAGGGCTCGACATCATGCCGTCGTTCTATGTGCGGAACCTCAACACGGTGGCGCTCAAGCCATGGGCGCGCCGCGGCGGCAACGCGGTGTTCCTCAATCACGACGCCTCGCGTACCTCGAACGACTGCTATGTGATGGAAATCCCGCCCGGCAAAAGTCTCAGCCCCCATCGGCAGCTTTACGAGGAGATGATCCTCGTGCTCTCCGGCCGCGGCTCGACCACGGTGTGGAACGACGCCGGCGCCCGCATCACCTTCGAGTGGAAGGACGGCGCGCTGTTCGCCATCCCGCTCAACTGCCACCACCAGCACTTCAACGGTTCCGGCAAGGAGCCGGCGCGCTACGTCGCCGTCACCAATGCGCCGCCGGTGATCAATCTCTACGAAGACCTCGATTTCATCTTCAACACCACATACGACTTCAAGGACCGCTTTGCCGGCGAGCCGGATTATTTCAGCTCAAAGGGCGAGCAGAAGGGCTTTCTGCTGACCACGAATTTCGTGCCGGACGCTGTCAATATTCCGCTGGTCACGGCGGCGGAACGCGGCGCCGGCGGCGGCCATATCCGCTTCAACATGGCCAAGGGCTCGATGAACAGCCACATTTCGCAGTTCCCGATCGGCACCTACAAAAAGGGCCATGCCCACGGCCCCGGCGCGCATGTGATCGTGCTGTCGGGCGACGGTTTTTCCATGATGTGGCCCGAAGGCGAGGAGCCGCAGCGCTTCGACTGGGAGATCGGCACCATGATCGTGCCGCCGAACATGTGGTTCCACCAGCACTTCAACACCGGCACCACGCCGTCGCGCTATCTCGCCTTCAAGCACGAAGGCGTGGCGATCCGCAACGCGCAAGGCGTGCCGAAAGCCTGGATCAGCCGGCGTGCCGGCGGCGACCAGATCGACTATATCGACGAGAAGCCGGAAATCCGCCGCATCTTCGCGACCGAACTCGCCCGACACGGCATCGCGCCGCGCATGGACGCCGCTTACGCCAAGGAACAGGCGGAGCTCGATATAAAGACAGCGTAGCACACCGGGTTCGACGTTTTCTTCAATGGTCATTGCCGGACAGCCGTGACTCGCGCCCCGGAACGACGACAAGCCTCGTAAAAGCCGCGCTCAGATGCCATGTTCTGCCGATGAGAATCAGTGGCTCGCAGCATCATGGCTGACCCTCTAAAGCGCAGCATCGCGGCCGTCGAACCGCCGGGCCCCGTCCGTGGCGGCATTGCCGCGCGCGCGCTGGCCGCCGCGGCGCCGACGCCGTACCTGGCCGGTCTCAATCCCGAGCAGCGGCTCGCGGTCGAGACGCTCGACGGCCCGGTGCTGGTGCTGGCCGGCGCCGGCACCGGCAAGACCCGCGTGCTGACCGTGCGCATCGCCCATATCCTCAATCTCGGCCGCGCCCGGCCGGGCGAGATTTTGGCCGTCACCTTCACCAACAAGGCGGCGCGCGAGATGAAGCACCGCGTCGGCGAGATCGTAGGCCACGTGGTCGAGGGCATGCCCTGGCTCGGCACCTTCCATTCGATCGGCGTGAAGATCCTGCGCCGCCACGCCGAACTGGTCGGGCTCAAGCCCGATTTCACCATCCTCGATGTCGACGACCAGATCCGGCTGCTCAAGCAGCTTCTGGAAGCCGAGAACGTCGACGAGAAGCGTTGGCCGGGCCGCGTCTTGGCGATGCTGATCGACGGCTGGAAGAATCGCGGCCTCACCCCCGAGCAGGTGCCGCCGGGCGAAGCGGCGGTGTTCGCCAACGGCAAGGGGCTGAAGCTCTACAAGGCCTATCAGGAGCGGCTGAAAATCCTCAACGCAGCCGATTTCGGCGATCTGTTGCTCGAATGCATCCGGCTGTTTCGCGAGCATGCCGAAGTGCTGCGGCAGTATCAGTCGCGCTTCAAATACATCTTGGTGGACGAATATCAGGACACCAATGTCGCGCAGTATTTGTGGCTGCGGTTGCTGGCGCAGCGAATGAATTTCACCTCTCCCCGCGCGCGGGGAGAGGTCGAGCGAAGCGAGGGTGAGGGGGCGCTTCAGCTGCCTGAGCGAGCGGAAAGGCCCCCTCACCCCGACCCTCTCCCCGCAAGCGGGGAGAGGGAGCAGAAGAACATCTGCTGCGTCGGCGACGACGACCAGTCGATCTACGGCTGGCGCGGCGCCGAGGTCGACAACATCCTGCGCTTCGAGCACGATTTCCCCGGCGCCACGGTGATCCGGCTGGAGCGCAATTACCGCTCCACCGGCCATATCCTCGCCGCCGCCTCGCACCTGATCGCCCACAATGAAGGCCGGCTCGGCAAGACGCTGCGCACCGACGACGTGCCGGGCGAGAAGGTCACCGTCACCGGCTCCTGGGATAGCGAAGAAGAAGCCCGCGCCATCGGCGAGGAGATCGAGCAATTGCAGCGCGGCGGGGAATCGGGCGCACCGCATCCGCTCAACCAGATCGCCATCCTGGTGCGCGCCTCGTTCCAGATGCGCGAATTCGAGGACCGCTTCGTCACGCTCGGACTTCCTTACCGGGTGATCGGCGGCCCGCGTTTCTACGAGCGCGCCGAGATCCGCGATGCGCTGGCTTACCTGCGCGTGGTCAATTCGCCGTCCGACGATCTCGCCTTCGAGCGCATCGTCAATGTGCCGAAGCGGGGCCTGGGCGACGCCACCGTGCAGCTGCTGCACGATCATGCCCGGAAGCGCCGCGTGCCGCTCACCGAAGCCGCCCGCGCCGTGATCGAGACCGACGAATTGAAGCCGAAGCCGCGCGGCGCGCTGCGCGGCGTGCTCGAAGCCTTCGACCGCTGGAGGAAGCAGCGCGATGCCCTGCCGCACAACGAACTCGCCGAGATCATCCTCGACGAGTCCGGCTATACCGAAATGTGGCAGAAGGACCGCTCGGCCGACGCCGCCGGGCGCCTGGAAAACCTGAAAGAACTGGTGCGCTCCATGGAGGAGTTCGAGAACCTGCAGGGCTTTCTCGAACACATCTCGCTGGTGATGGACAACGAGCGGGGCGCCGAGGCCGACGCGGTCAATGTGATGACCATGCATTCGGCCAAGGGGCTCGAATTCGATACCGTGTTCCTGCCCGGCTGGGAGGAAGGCTTGTTCCCGCACCAGCGCTCGCTCGACGACCAGGGCCGCGCCGGGCTCGAAGAAGAGCGCCGGCTCGCCCATGTCGGCCTGACCCGCGCGCGCAAGCGGGCGAAAATCTATTTCGCCACCAACCGGCGCATGCACGGGATGTGGCAGACCAATATCCCGTCGCGCTTCCTCGACGAATTGCCGGAAGCCAGTGTGGAAGTCACCGAGGCGCAGGGCGGCTTCGGCGGTTACGGCGGCTACGGCTCATCGCGCTTCGACGCGACGACGGCGTTCGGCTCCAATTACACCACGCCCGGCTGGCAGCGCGCCCAAGCCAACAAAAGTGACAAAAAGGGCGGCAACAAAGCCGGCGGCTTTTCCGAGTCCGGCTCGCGCTACGCCGCCGACGACGGCCACGACGGCTTCGACGACACCTCGTCGCCGTCGCCCTGGCGCGCCCGGGACGAATCGACCGGCTCGCGCCGCCTGCCGCTCACCATCGATGGCGATCTGGTGGCGAAATCCACCGGCACCGTCTCGGATTTCACGCCGGGCGACCGCGTCTTCCACCAGAAATTCGGCAACGGCAACGTCACCGCGATCGACGGCAACAAGCTGACGATTCAGTTCGACAAGTCGGGCGAGAAGCGGGTGGTGGATAGTTTTGTGGAGCGGGTGTAACGAGCCCCTAACGCAAAATAATCAATTCGGTGGCTGACGTGCTCCGCGACAGTCGTGATATTATTCGCCGACTTCGACAGGACGGGTTTGACCTGATATCCGTGCGCGGGTCACACCATAAATTCATGCACCGTGAATTGCGCCGAATGGTGATCGTGCCCCATCCGAAGTCGGATTTACCGGTCGGCACCGTATACGCTATCTACAAGCAAGCCGGGTGGAAGAAGGAATGACGATGTGCCTCACTACATTGCGCTGATCCACAAGCAGGCGGACAGTTGCTACGGCGTGTCCTTTCCGGACGTGCCGGGTGTGACCACGGCGGGCGACACCATTGACGAAGTCGTGCAGAAGGCCGCCGAAGTCCTCGAGTTTGCCGCCGAGGACTGGTCGGAGCATACCGGCGAGGAATTTCCACGACCGCGCACGATCGACGACTTGCGTGGCAATCTCGAATTTCAGGAGTCGTCGACCGACGCTGTCATTGTCGCCGTGCCGTTCCAGGCACGAGCCGTGGCGGCGGAGTGATTGCGGCCACTGGACAAAAAGGCGCTGAATTCTGCATTGCCGACATCCGACGCCATCGAGATTTTTGTCGACGCCAATGCCTGCCCGGTGAAGCAGGAGATTTATCGCGTCGCCAAGCACCACGCGCTCAAGGGCGTCGCGCTCAAAGTCTTTGTCGTCAGCAACAGCCCCATCGCGGTGCCGCGCGATCCGCTGATCGAGCGCGTGGTCGTCGGCGCCTAAGTTGACATCGGTACCCCTTTGGGGTACAAGGCCGGTATGCGCCGGAGCCCGGTATCGGTGATCGAATTCCCCGGCTACCGGCGCCGCGCGGACGAGTTGTTCAGCGTCGATGAGCAGGACGCTATCGTCGATCTGATCGCTTATGAACCGACCTGCGGCGATCTGATTCCCGGTACCGGCGGCTTGCGGAAGGTTCGTGTCGGGCGCGGCGGCAGCGGCAAGCGAGGTGGCGCGCGGGTTATCTACTATTTCTACACAGCGGACTTCCCTGTCTTTCTGATGGCACTCTATGCCAAGAACGAGAAGGCCGATTTGAGCGCGCGCGAGAAAAAGGAATTCACAGCTTACGCAAAGGAAGCAGTGACACAATGGCGAAGAAGATAAGAAAGAACCAAGCCAAACCCAGCCTCGCGGACGATATCCGTGCGAGCTGGCAGGAGGCGCTGAAATATGCGCGCGGCGAGAAGGCCGACGTGATCGTGCATCGCGTCGTGCCGCGCGACAGCGACGCGCGCGAGGCGCGGCACAAGCTCGGCCTGTCGCAGCGAGAATTTGCCTCGTTCATCGGCACGGCGGTCGGTACCGTCCGCAAGTGGGAACTCGGTACGCGCCGGCCGTCCGGCGCCGCGCGTACGCTGATCGAGGTCATCAAGACGGAGCCGAAAGCGGTCCGCCGCGCCATGGCGAAAAGCAATTCGGCAGCGTGAAACCAATCTCGATCTACATCGACGCCGACGCCTGCCCGGTGAAGCAGGAGGTCTATCGCGTCGCCGAGCGCCATGCGCTCAAGGGCACAGCGCTCAAAGTCTTCGTCGTCAGCAACAGCCCCATTGCGGTGCCTCGCGATCCGTTCGTTGAACGCGTGGTCGTCGGCGCCGGCATGGATGAGGCGGACAATTGGATCGCGGAGCGCGCCGGGAAGGGCGACATCGTCATCACGGCGGACGTGCCGCTGGCGAGCCGTTGCGTGAAGACGGGCGCAGAAGTCATCGCGCCGAACGGCCGGGCGTTTACCCCAGACTCGATCGGCATGACGCTGGCGACGCGCAACCTGATGGATTCGTTGCGCAGCGCCGGCGAAATCACGAGTGGCCCAAAGCCGTTCGCGCCGCGCGACCGCTCGAGCTTTCTCTCCGCGCTGGACCACGCCATCGTGCGGCTGACGCGCGCCGGGTTTGGGAAGGGGGCTTGAGCGCGCGGGTTCCCCTCCCCCACCCGGGCCGCGCTCGCGCGCGCCCGAGTGCAAGCTTGTCGGGGAGGGGTTAGGGGTGGGGGGTCGGGAGGCAACGCGCAAGCGTCGACGAATGCGTCTCGCCTCACGACCCCCACCCCACCCTCCCCACAAGGGGGAGGGAGCCGGCTGAGTTCATCGCCCGCACTGGTTCTGCATCGGCGGAATGATTTGTGCGGCCATATCTGCTATTTTGGCGCGGAGAGGTGAGGCCATGGCCGAAGACCCGAAGGACATCCAGACTGATCTCGCGCCCGGCGACGAGCCGGTGGAGGTCGCGTACGAACGCGATTTCTATTCGTGGCTGATGGAGCAGGCGCGGCATCTGCGCGAGGGCCGCTTCGATGCGCTCGATCGCGACAATCTCGCCGAGGCGATCGAATCGCAGGCGCGCGAGCAATTCAACAAGCTCGTCAGCGCGCTGCGCGTGCTGATGCTGCACATGCTGAAATGGGATCATCAGCCCGGTTTGCGGTCGCGCAGTTGGGTGCTCTCCATCGAAGAGCAACGCTTGGAGATCGCCGATGTGCTGGCCGATAATCCGGGCCTGAAGCCGCGCATCGGCGAAGCCGTCGCGCGTGCCTATCGCCGGTCGCGCATCGAGGCGGCGAGGGAGACGGGACTCGACGAGGCCGAATTCGCGACGACTTGTCCCTATTCGTTCGACGACATCGTCTCGCGCGTATTCGCGCGGTAACGTCCCCGGTCATTCCGGATCGCCGCGGCAGCGGCGAGGCCGGAATCTATAGCCACTGTTCTTTCGGGGAAGCTCTGGAGAGCGTTCTGCACCTCTCGTGGTTATGGATTCCAGGCTCGCACCAGCGAAGCCGGGGGCGGCGCGCGAGCTTGCACCATCGTTCCCGGCTTTCGCGAGCGCTCGAGCCGGGCCCGACAGTCGCGGTAACGGAGACGTGATCTTGACAGCGGTCTCCGAACAAGATACATTGTCTGCGAATCATCTCGCTCACGTCAGGGACGCCAGTCGGTGACTCCGGCTGGCAGGAGCGAGTGCGGTTCCCGCGGGCGGGGTCTCGTCACCTCCGCTCCCGGGCGGCTCCGGGGCAATACGCCCGGCCGGCATTATGACCGGTCCGCGGGGCAACCCGCTGCACTGAAGGACGGCCGGGAGCGGGTAACGCCCGTTCCTACCTAGTCCCGTCCCAGGAAGCGCGTTAGCTGGAGCT
>Ga0181533_1003890_pt1 | contig 15760 bp, 10 predicted proteins | sample PEATcosm2014_Bin_45_FD_119772 | JGI IMG/M metagenome (GOLD analysis project Ga0181533, IMG submission 119772) | Peatland microbial communities from MTU Mesocosm Facility, Houghton, MI, USA - PEATcosm2014_Bin11_60_metaG | ecosystem: Environmental > Terrestrial > Soil > Wetlands > Peat | place... | reverse complement strand
GTACGATAGCTACGACAACGTTGCCTCGGAATCTGCCATGGCAGGCTGAAATCTGATCTGAACCCAAATCGTATCGGATTCGACTTAATTGATCTGGTGTATCATGCCTACGCCATGGCGAACGTTACTCGCACCTAGCACGCCTACCTGCCAAACTGCTACTTGCCTAACGGCGAATGCCGCGTGCCGCGTCCGGCGCGCTGCGCGGGCGCCTGCCGGGGCTGGGATTCGATGGTGTGTTGCTCTCCTCTGCGTCGGCTCGACGCGGCGCAGGCTGGCCTGATGGTATGTGCTCACAAGGCGTTCCGAAGACGGTAAAAACGCGGTCGGGGTAGGCTGCCCAAAAACCGTCTGCGCTCAGCGTCTGCAAGCTCATGAATCTACAGAACCCCAAAACTGGCCGCCACCAGGCCTACAAACAGGTGTTTTCGGGCGCCCGACGGTAGCGGCGCAACATCGGCCGTCTTGAGACTGAGGATCAGCCGCCAAAGATTCGCGATTCACCAGTTCAGCGCGCAACCAAGCCGATCAGCCACGCGGGCTTCTGAAAGTTGCAAATTCAACGTCTTTCCCGGCTACAGCGTCCCAATTGTGTGCACGATTTCAGTTCAGGCAAGGTTGACTGCCATGGAGGAGTCCGGTTCAATTTTCGTTGGACGCATTTAGTTTGACGAACGCTCCCGTGCTATAAGTACCGTGCACGAGGCCAAAATTCGAAAAACCCGGAGAGCTCCTAAAAGGAAGGGACAGCATGACGAGGATTTCACGACGAAGACTGCTAGAAGAATCTACGCGCTTGGTCGGAGCAACAGCCGCCTTGGGACTGCCGCTCGGGGGTTCTTGGGGCGTAGCAGAACCGCCCAAGCCAGCAAAACTGAAGATCGTGGTGGTGGGGGGACACCCTGATGATCCTCAGGCAGGCTGTGGCGGCACCATGGCCCGCTACACCGATCTAGGGCACGAGGTTATCGCTTTGTTTCTGACGCGAGGTGAATTGGCTTTCCCCGAAAAACCCCGAGAGGAGAACGCGGCGCTCTTTACCCGCGAGGCGGCGAAGTCATGCGAGATCCTGAAGGTGCGCCCACTCTTTGCCAACCAGATTGATGCTCATACCGAGATTAACATCGCGCGATATGAGGAGTTTAGAAAGCTGCTGGACTTGGAGCGGCCCGATCTGGTGTTCACGCATTGGCCGGTCGATTGGCACAGGGATCATCGGGCGGCTTCGCTTTTGGCCTATGACGCATGGTTGGAGGGTGGAAAGAAATTTGATCTCTATTATTACGAGGTTGAGTCGGGTGCGGAATCGCAAAGTTTCCTCCCCAACCTCTATGTAGATATCACTGCGACGGAAGACCGCAAGCGTGCTTCGTGTTACGCGTTTCCTGAGAGTATCGGGCGCTGGGGCTGGTATGCAACTCACGAGCAGATGCAGCGATTTCGGGGGATCGAGGTGGGAGTGAAGTCAGCGGAGGCCTATTTCCACGTTCATGAGAGCGGCAGCCTGGCGCCGCCCGGAGTCTGATCTCGAGATGCGGCGGACCGGCAGAGCAGCGCCGTTGCCCGACCACCTTGTGATTCATGGGTGATCCTGCTCCTATCGAGGAGCGTGCAGGTTTTTTTGAAGTGACGAACCGCTGTGCCCGCTCGGAGCACGAGACCCATTCCAGGCTGTTGCCGAATACCTTTTGAATCCTCCATCAAAGCGCTGAGTCCTTCCAACCCCAGACCCGTGCCTTGGGTGTAAAGCGGCTACCAGTGCGTCAACAGCACAGCAGGATGGCCCGACTCAACCAACTCGCGCAGGCCCCCCGTGCGTTTGGCGCGGGAACTGGCGGGAGGGAAGGGTGTTTGGGGAGGCATTGCGGTAGGAGCGGCCGAGGCGTCTGCGTTCCGTGCGCTAGCCGCATTGGAAAGAGCCAGGTAAATGGGGCGATGAGAAGAAATTTGGTTGACAGTTTCCGTCTGTTAGCGCTATAGGTGTACAGTTGTCTAGGGAACTTGAAAAGGATAGCATCGTGACGTTCCCCGCGCTCGACCGCCGTAGCGTTATCCCCCTCTACTACCAAATTCAGCAGTGTCTGCTGGGGCAGATCCGTTCCGGGACACTCAAAGCCGGCGAACCCGTTCTTTCCGAGCAAGAAATCGCTACCCGGCTGGGCGTCAGTCGCATGACCGCGCGCCAAGCCTTGAAGTCCCTGTGCGACCTCGGTATCACCTACAGTCAGCGTGGCAAGGGCACCTTCGTTTCCGCTGCCAAACTGGAGAAAAACATCCGCCAAGTGCTCTCATTTACCGAAGAGATGACAGCACGGGACCTGCAGCCGCGTTCGAAAGTACTCTCTTTCGAAACCGCGCCCGCCAATGGCGAAATCGCCGCCGCACTGCAAATCGCACCTGGGGAATCTGTTTTCAAGCTGCGGCGCATTCGCTTGGCCGATTCCACTCCTATGGGCATCGAATGCAGTTACATTGCTCAGCATTTGTGTCCCGATCTGCTGACGACCTTCGATCCCTCCGGGTCGCTCTACCAGGCATTGTTTGAGCGCTACCGCATCCAGATGGCGGTTGCCGACGAGGTCGTCGAGGCGGCGCTGGCCAAAACTGAAGAGGCGCGCCTGCTCCATATACCGAAGGGAAGCCCGGTCTTCCTTTTTACCCGAACTTCGTGCGTGCAGAGCGGCCAGCCTGTGGAGTACGTGAAGTCGACATATCGCGGTGATCGTTACAAGATCGCTCATCGGTTGACGCGCCTTAGCCGTGAGCTGTTGACCCTGGGAAAGTAAAAGTAAGAGAGATTTTGCAAGCTGTTGTAGGCACGACAACGCAATTGCATATAAGTAGGATCAAATGCTTGGCCCGGGAGTAGTGCCGGAAATGTCCGCGCAGCAGTATTTGAATCGCATCAGCGAAATCATCTTCAAAATCCGAACGACCCAAAACGAAAAAATCCAGGCCGCCGGAGAAATGTTTGCCGAGTCTATTGCCGCCGCCGGACGCGTATACCTGTTCGGCAGCGGCCATTCGGTAATCCCTGTCCTCGATATCTTCCCGCGTTACGGAAGCTTCGTGGGTTTCCATCCCATCTATGATCCGCGCCTGATGTGGTTCAACATCGTCGGCCCTGGCGGCGCCCGCGAACTGCTCTGGCTCGAACGCCAGGAGGGGTACGCGCGCATCGTCCTGGCCAGCTATGATCTCCAACCTCGCGATTCAATTCTGATCTTTTCCCACGGAGGATTGAACGCTGCTCCCATCGAGATGGCTCTGACAGCACGGGAAAAGGGCGTGAAAGTTGTTTCCGTCTCTTCTCACCAGAACTATCGCCAGGCGCGGGCAACGCATTCCAGCAAAAAGAAACTCGCCGATGTTTCCGACATAGCGATTGACAACTGCGTGCCGCCCGAAGATGCGCTCGTCGCGGCTGAAGGAGTGGCCGAACGGTTCGCCGCCGGGTCTACTGTAGCCGCGGTTTCCATCGCCATGGCCTTGGTTGCGGAAACCGGTGTGCGGTTGGTGCAGAGCGGGAAGCGCCCCTTTACTTTCGTCTCACCCAACGTCGGCTTGCCCCCGGACCATAACGAACAGGTCTTCGATGAGTACACGCGCACTCTGTCGCGGAGAAATTCTTGAAAGGAATTAGGAGGAATCTATGTCTCTTGCTGAATCGCAAGTCGCAACTGGCGCGTTGTTGTTTGCCAAACTGACATCCTTCTTCAATCTTGGACAATATGAGATAGTTCCCGATTGCCACGCGATGAAGATCGGGAAGTTTTTATTGGGGCTGTCTCTTTGCCTGTTATTCGTCGCGCCGGCATTTTCGCAAGCTGGCCGCGGAGGAATCAGCGGGTTGGTCACAGACTCTTCCGGTGCCGTCGTCCAATCTGCGAAGGTAGAAGCGAAAAATCTCTCGACCGGCGCGGTATTTCAGACCGTCACGACAGGAGCCGGACTGTACTCATTTGTCTCTCTTTCTCCGTCGGATTACGAAGTGACGGTCACTGCTAGCGGTTTTGAGACCTCGGTAAATAAAACCGTGCCCGCAACTGTCGATCAGACAACCACGCTGAACATCACCCTGCATGCCGGGAATGTCACCGAGGTGGTGTCGGTATCAGGAACGGCGGCGCTTGCGGAAGCCACGAATTCCACGATTGGCCAACTCATCTCTGCCGAGACGATGGACCGCGTGCCCCTGCTCACGCGCGATGAATACGAGTTGATACAGCTGAGCGCGGGCGTCGGTGCCACCAACGGCACTCCTAACGCGGCAGATACCCCGGGGGTCTTCAACGATCGTCCCGGAGCCGAAGTTTCCGGCTTCACGATAAACGGTGCCCTGCAGGGAACCACTTATTACCTCCTGGATGGCAGTCCCATCAATGTTGGCGAAAACAATCTGGGCGCGCTCATTCCCGCCTTCCAGGTACCGCTCGATGACATTCAGGAATTTCGCGTCGAAACCCAGAATGTGCCGGCAACGTATCAGAGCGGGGGGTCGGGAGTCATCAGTCTGGCCACAAAGGCAGGCGGCAACCAGTTCCATGGCGACGTGTTCGGCTACTTTCGTCCCGACAAATTCGCCTCTAACGACTACTTCACTAAGCAGAGCCAGATCGAGAACGGCCAGCCCAATACTCCTCCCGATTTCCACCGCTATCAGGAAGGCGGCTCGATTGGAGGTCCCATTGTGCACGACAAGCTGTTCTTCTTTGGCGACTATGAGGCGACCCAGCAGGGTCTTTTGCAAACCGCCACATACACGGTACCTACGGTAGCCGAGCGCACCGGCAATTTCTCCGCTGACACGGGCCTTACCATTTACAACCCACTGGTTCCTGACGTGGGCGGCCTCCGCCAGCCCTTCCAGGGCAATGTAATTCCTACAGCAGACCTGAATTCGATTGCCCTCAATTATGCCCAGGACTTTCCCATGCCGAACCAGGCCGGCAGCGGACCGTTGCATGTCAACAACTACTTTGCCTCGGGCTTGCAGCCCAACAATGCGCAGAAGTTCGATGTTCGGATAGACTACAATCAGAGCGCAAAACAGCACATCTTTAGCCGTTTTTCATTCGACCGCAACAAGTTTGGGAACGTCGATCTCTACGGTGCGAGCAACATTTACGACCCCAACTACTACCAGAACATCACCAACGGTCGCAATATTCTGATCGCCGACGACTACGCGCTGCGTCCCACGACCCTGTTGCAGTTGCGCTACTCCTTTACCCGTCATTACGAGGATCAGACCGGAGACCCGCGGCAGATCGGCTTCAACATGACCTCCTTGGGCTTCCCGGCGTCACTGGCTGCCCAGCAGGTCTATCGGGACATTCCGTTCATAGACTTTTATAACTTCACCACCGATCTGGGATCGAGTTGGTATACCACTTTTCTATTCGCCAGCATGGTCCATGATGCGCTCGCGACTCTGACAACGATTAAGGGTAAGCATAATCTCAGCATGGGTTTTGAGTTCCAGAAGCAGCTTATGAACGAGGGCCAACCGGTTTCGCCCAGCGGCCAGTATGCCTTTGACAATACCGCCACGAGTTCTACCACCTTTGCCGGTGACGGCAGCGATTTCGCTTCCTTCCTGCTGGGGATGGGGTCTATCCCCGGAGGTGAATATTACAATTTCACCAAAGATATCTTCGGCGCAGAAGCGAATCCTTACTACGCCGCCTATGTCCAGGACAGCTATCGCATTGCACACAACCTGACGCTCAACCTGGGCCTCCGGTGGGACATCTTTGGAGGACGCACCGAGCGCTTCAACCGGCTGGAGTACTTCGACCCCACGATTTCCTATACAGTTGCCGGCGTGCCTTTAGTGGGCGGCGAACAGTTTGTCGGTAACGGGCACTCCCGTAGCCCGTTCACCACGAACATGAAAGACTTCGGACCACGCGTTGGATTTACGTACCAACCATTCAATCCACTCGTAGTGAGTGGCGGCTTTGGCATTTACTATGGGCCGAGTACGCAAATGGTAGCGAACTCGGCGCTGAACAGCGACGGCTTTTTTGCCGCAACTACCTGGAATGCCACCACCTACAACGCCGATGGTAATACTGTCATGGTCAACTCGTTGAGCAATCCCTTCCAGAACGGTGTGGTCGAGCCCACAGGAAGCTCGCTCGGACCGGCAAACCTCATCGGCAGCACACTCGCGACTGAGTTGCACTCTCAGAAAACCCCAGCTACCTATAATTACAACTTCGGGTTGGAATACGAGTTTCGAAAAGACTACGTTTTCTCCGCAGCTTATGTGGGCAGCCATGCGCTCTATCAGCCGCTCGCCTCTGGCACCGACTTGGATTACCTCCCGCTGAGCGTTATCCAGCAATATCAGTCGGCGCTGATCAATAACTCTGTTCCGGACAAGTGGGAACCCATCTGGCCAGCAACCTCTCCTTTTTATGGTCAGGCCACCGTGCCCATGTTCCTTTCATTGGAGCCCTACCCTCAATTCAATTGCGGCGCGATCAACTGCGGCGTAAGCGTCGTCGCCTATCCCGCCGGCCACTCCAACTTCAACTCTCTACAGCTGAAATTGCAACGGCGGCTCACGAAGCACTTTACAACCCTGGCTGGTTTCACCTGGAGCAAGCTCCTGACGAACGACTTCGCCCCGCCCCTGGGGTTTATCGGTTTCCACGGCAATGAAGCCCCACAGGATTGGCAAAACTTGAATCTGGACTACTCCATCAGTCCACAGGACTTGAGCTATGCCTTCTCTTGGCAGGCTTCCTACGATCTGCCGATCGGTGAGGGTCGTGCGCTGAATCTGAACGGCTGGGCGAATGGAATAGCTGGGGGATGGACCATCAACAGCATTCTCTACTTGAATAGCGGTGTTCCTGTGAATGCGCCGAATGGCACCGGCGATCCTTATTTCAACCAGCGCGTGGACATGAATTGTAACCCCGCAACGGGCGCCTCCCACTCCGTGACGCAGTGGTTCAACTGGACGTGCTTCTCCCAACCGGCAAGCCAGTTTGCGCCGGGCACAGCGCCGCCCTTCCTGGACGGCGTCCGCACTGACGGCGGCCGGGAGCTTGACCTGTCTCTCTATAAGAACATCCACATCGGCGAGAAGAAGACCCTTCAGCTTCAGTTTGCTGCTTACAATGTGACGAACTATGTCCAGTTCGGATATCCCAACATCTTCTGGAATCCGGGCGCCGCTTCCAATCCGGGCCTTATGTCCGGTTTTGGCCAGATCACCAGCGATCTGAACACGCCGCGACAATTTCAGTTTGCCGCCCGATTCAGCTTCTAGCAGTGGTTAGCGGAGAGACAGTCCTATGCATGACCGGACTGCTCTCCGCTTTATTAATGCGATACCTACGAGTTGGCTTTGAGGTTGCCTGATGAATTCTGTCCGGATTCTGAGCGCAGCTTTATTGGTTTTGCTGGTCATTCAAACTGGCGCGTCGCATCCCTCCCAACAGGAAGGATCATCGAAGCCCGACGACTCGTTCCTTCCCGTCGCTGTCTGGTATGGCGGCGGAAAAGTGCGCGCCCCAATGCTCGAGCGCATTGATGCCGGCAGTGCCCAGCGCTGGGGCAAGGATCTGGACCAGATCAAGGCGGATGGTTTCAACACGGTCAAGACCTGGGTGGACTGGGCCACCGCTGAACCACGCCCGGGAGACTACAACTTCACAAATCTCGATCTTCTCCTCCGTTCAGCGCAGGAACGCGGCTTGCGGGTCATCGTGCAGGTCTATCTCGATTCGGCTCCTGATTGGGTCGGCCAGCGCTATCCCGACGGCCGCTTCGTGGATCGCAGTGGCGCCGTGATTGACTCGCAAGCCGCGCCCGGCTATTGCATTGACCATAACGGCGTTCGCTTTGAGATCGTTAAGTTTTTGCAGGCACTGTCGCAGGAGGCCAACAAAAGCCCGGCATTGTACGGGTGGGACGTGTGGAGCGAACCGCACGTCATCAACTGGGCGGAGTTCTCCTATCTGCAGAATCCGGAATTCTGCTTCTGCGCCTATAGCCAGGCTCGCTTCCGCGAATGGTTGAAGGCAAAATATCACAGCCTGGATGCGCTCAACGCCGCCTGGTATCGCAGTTTCGAGCGTTGGGATCAGGTGCAGCCGCCGCGTTTCCCGACCATTCTTTCTTACACCGACTATCTCGATTGGCGCGCTTTCATCGAGGATAAACTTGCGGCCGATCTGAAGACTCGCGTGGATGCGGTCCGCAGCGCTGACCCGATTCATCCTATCACCAGCCACGCCGATGCGCCCGGGCTGTTTAGCTCCCCCACCGACGGTTACGGTGCGCCCGATGATTGGAAAATGTCGGCCAGTGCGGATTTTTTCGGGACTTCCCTTTATCCGAAGCACTCCGAATCCACTAAGCCGTGGACCTATACCATGCTGGCCGCCGGTCTCGATTTCAGCCGATCGGCCGGGCACAGTCTCGACAAGGGCTTCTGGATCGGCGAGTTGCAGGCGGGCCAGGGCGCCACCGGCATGCGCATTGCCGAACCGGTCAACGGCCACGACGAACAATACTGGATGTGGCAGGTCATCGCCCACGGAGCACGCGAGATTGCCGTCTATGCCTGGTATCCCATGAGTTCCGGCTTCGAATCGAACGGTTATGGGCTGATCAATCTGGACGGCACACTGACCGATCGAGCGCACGCCGCCGGTCAGACTGCCAACGCCATCGCACGCCACAGCGCCGAAGTCTTGCGTTCCAGGCCGGCACAAGCCCAGGTCGCGATTCTCTATAACCGGCTCTCCTACATGGTGGGCGGCTCGCAACCCTCCCTGTCCAAGCTCGGCAATGCCGAACGGGACTCGTTGCTTGGCCTGCACCGCATCTTCTTTGAACAGAACATCCCGGTCGATTTCGTGAATGTCGACGATGTGACCGAGAACCACCTGGGACAGTACAAGATCCTGTTTCTTCCTTTCCCCGTGATGATGTCCCAGGACGTCGCCGATGGCGTGAAGCGCTATGTGCAAACCGGAGGCACGGCCGTTGCCGAAGCGCGCCTCGCCTGGAACGATGCCCGCGGTTTTGCCAGCGATGTGATTCCCGGCGCTGGTTTGGCGCAAATATTCGGCGCGCGGGAAAACATCATCAAGCCTGCGGACAAGGTGGAGATTCAGACAGAGGCATCCGCCGCGCTTCCCGGCTTGCCAGCGCACACGAACATCTCAGGCGAGGCATTCGAAGAACAACTCGATCCCCTGCCCGGAGGCGCGGTCCTGGCGCACTTCGCCGATGGCAGTCCCGCCATGGTGAAAAAAGGCGAAGGCAAGGGGGAGGCGGTTCTGATTGGATCTTTCCTGGCCCTGGCTTACCACCGCCAGCAAGACCTGGGCGTGAAACGCTTGTATCTCTCTCTGGCGCAGGCTGCAGGAGTGTTGCCGGAAGTGGAAGTGTCGGGTGCGGGCACGTCGGAGGTGGAAGTTCGCCAGCTGGACGGCGACAAGCAGCAGACAATTTTCGTTTTCAACCACTCGGAAGACCCCGCTGACGCGATGTTGACGTTGCATCTTCCCTACGCGGTCGAAGAAGCTCGCGAACTGCAAAATGATCAGCCCGTGCATTTTGAGAGCAGTGCCGGGCGAACCCTGTTCCAGAAGCATCTGGCTGCAGGTGAAATCTGGGTGATCGGCGTGCATGGCCAATGAGCACCCCAACTAGCGGTAAATCGCTGGATCTCGGGCCCTCGGTGGCGGACACCGCTGCCAGACGCGACTTCCATTCCACCTCTCTTCTCGTAGCTGCCAACGCCTGTATGTTTGTGTTCGGCGCGGTGCTGCTGCTGATGGGATCGTTGCTGCCCTCGCTCCAGATCACCTATGCGCAGGCGGGCAATCTTGGTTCGTTCCCCCTGGCCGGCATACTGATAGCAACCGTGCTGATCGGCCCCATCCTCGACTTGGCCGGTGCCAAACCGGTTCTCGCAGTCGCGCTCGGGCTGATTACTGTCTCACTCGCAGTGATGACAGCGCTGCACTCTTATTCCGCACTCGCCGCATCTGCTTTCACTTACGGTCTGGGCGGTGGATTGCTCAACACCGCCGCCAACGCCTTGGTTGCCGACTTGAGTGCTGCCGGGAGGGCCGCTGCTCTCAACCTGCTGGGATTCTTCTTCAGCCTGGGAGCGATCTCGGCGCCCCTGGCGCTATCCTCGCTTGGCGGCGATCTCTCCACGGCGGTCGTTCTGCGTTGTCTCGCAGCACTCTGCCTCGCAATCTTCGCCCTCGTGCTTGCGCTTCGATTCCCGCAAGCGGCGAAGGCTGGGACTCCCCTTTGGAACCTGCTCGGCGTTCTGCGTCATCCCGTAATTTGGCTGCTGGCAATGTTGCTGTTTTTCGAATCGGGCAACGAGAACTGCATGTTTGTCTGGGCGGGCAAGGTCGTTGCCGACACGTTGCACACTCCTCCGAAGCAAGCAAATGTAGCTCTGGTCGCTCTGAGCGCCGCCTTGGGCGCGGGCCGGTTGCTCGCGGTGCTCTGGCTGCGATGGATCGGCAACCGCGGGACGATCTGGCTCTCGACCGCCGCCGTAGTCGTTGGCAGTCTGGTCGCGATCAACGCAACCCAGTTCGAAAGTATGGTCGTGGGCATGCTCATCATCGGTCTGGGACTGTCGGCGATTTTTCCTACAGCCCTGGGTATCGCGAGCGATCTGTTCCCCGCGGAAACCGGTACTGTGTTCGGTGCCATCATGGCGGTCGCGCTAGTAGGCGGAACGGCTGGTCCAAAGCTTGCCGGTTGGGCTGCCACTTACAGTCCCAGAAGGGTTCTCCTGATTCCTGTGTTCGCCGCTGCGGCAGTGGCCGCATTAACGGCTGTCATTGTCAGGCGCAGGCCGGCAGCCCACAGTAGCGCTTAGGCCTAGACTGCACGAGGTACGGTTTGACTTCGTAGGCCTCGGAGAAAAGAGAACGAGGCTGTAGATTGGGAAGCATCTCTTGGTACTAAAGGAGGCGCGATGAACCGGCGTTCCTTCGCTCGTTCCGTCGGGAGTCTGGCTGTACTGTCCTTGGCAGAAGCGCCAGTCTGGGCGCAAGCATCCGCAAATGCGAAGCCTGGCAAAGTCATGGCCATCGCCGCCCACCCGGGTGATGGACTATTCACCATGGGCGCGGTGCTGGCCCAACAGATCGAGCGTGGAGGTGCGGGCGTTCTGTTGAGCCTGTCGCTGGGCGAGCGGGGAGCGCCGAAAGCCATCCCCATTCCGCAGTATGGCGAGATGCAACGTACTGCCACTCAGAAGGCAGTCAATCTGCTGGGCGCAGAAGCAATCTTTTTTTCCTACCCCGACGCCGAAATTCCTTTCAACGAAGAAATTTCCCTGCGTGTGTGTGACGCCATTCGCGAGCACAAACCAGAAGTCTTGGTGACCCATTAGAGTGGAAGCTGGCACAAGGACCATCAGAATTGTCATTTAATTGTCCGTGATGCCATCTTCTACGCGGGCTTGGAGACGCTCCCGCGCAGCCAACCGCCACATTCGGTTCCGAAAGTTTTCTACGCAGAAAACTGGGAGGATGCCGCCGATTTTCTCTCTGACACCTACGTCAACATTGAATCTGTCTACGAAAAATGGCTGCAGGCCTGTGATTTCTATCCCATGTGGCGCGGGCAGACCGGCTTCTTCCGCTATAACGATTACTACAGCAGCTTGGCCGTCATGCGCGGCTGCATTTCTGGATCAAGACACGCGGTCGCGCTGATGTCAGATGCAAACCAGCGAACCGAGCGCCGGCCATTTCTGTAAACGGCAGCCGCCCCCAAAAGGCACACCTTCTGCACACCGATTTGGCGGCCACGCGTGGCATCCATCAGCTGATTGGGGGGGACGGCTGATCGGCCGTCAGTCGGCCGAATGGCCGCGGGATGATCCGCACCCACTCTTGTTGCACCCAAGCAGCATCAACCCGTTTCCTTTCCACGATTGATTCCTTGGTTGCGGGCGGCATCAGGCACGCTCTGGCCGGTGCGCCGCGCGATGTACTTTAGGCGCAGGTTGGCGCTTTCGAGGATCAACCCTGTCGAGGCAAAATGTACGGTCAATTGCTGGAGCCGACACGAATCCGAGTATGCTTGGGAAGGCAGAATCCGCTCTTGAGGTGAACATCATGTACGACACGATTTCCTTCAGACTCAATGACAAACCAGTCCGTCTGAATGTGGACGCAAACCGCGTGCTCCTCTGGATTCTGCGAACCGATTTGGGCTTGACCGGTGCCAAATTTGGCTGCGGCGAAGGGCATTGCGGCGCCTGCACTGTGCTGGTGGACAAAGTCGCGGTTCGTTCCTGCCTGTTGACCGCAAGAGATGTCCGCAACAAGGAAGTTGTCACCATCGAAGGCCTGGCTAAAGATGGGCAACTTCATCCGCTGCAGAAGGCGTTTGTGGAACACGACGCGATGCAGTGCGGATTCTGCACTCCCGGCATAATTCTTTCCGCCTACAGCCTGCTGAACGCAACCCCGCATCCATCCAGAGAGCAAATCATACAAGGCATGGATGAAATGTTGTGCCGGTGCGGCGCGCACACCCGAATTATCGACGCCATCCAGACCGCCGCTGAAATGAAGGGAGCCCGTTAAACATGAAAGCCGAAAACCACGAGGATTTTCTCGCGCAGGACTTCAAGGACAATATTGAACTTCTTCCCTCCCCCAGCAGGCGCGAGTTTATCAAGCTTCTTGGTGGCGGCATCGTCATTGTGGTGCTGGGTGATCTCGGGGTCGCTCAGGACGCGAGCCGGGAGCGCGGAGCGCGTGGCAGCTTGCCTTCCGACTTCAACGCCTTTTTGAGAATCGGTGAAGACGGCCGAGTGACTTGTTTCACAGGCAAGATTGAGATGGGCCAGGGGACGATGACCTCATTGCCTCAGATGCTCGCCGAAGAGCTGGAAGTGCCTCTAGATTCCGTAGACATCGTCATGGGAGATACCGCCCTGTGTCCATGGGACGGCGGAACCTTTGGGTCATTGTCCACTCGTAGTTTTGGCCCAGCGCTTCGAGACGCGGCTGCCGAAGCAAAAGGTGTGTTGTTGGAGCTGGCTGCTGAATCCCTCAAAGTTCCCCAGGCGCAGTTGCTGGCCAAGGATGGAATGATAATTGACCGACAAAACAGGGAGCGCCGGATCGCTTACGGCCAGTTGACCAAAGGGCAAGAAATTGAAAGGCACCTCACAGCCAAGCCAGTCTTGAAAGATCCATCCGAGTTCAAGGTGATGGGTAAAGCGCAAGTACATCGGGATGCTCGGGAAAAGGTCACGGGCAAGGCCCAATTCGCCGGCGATATCCGCGTGCCTGGAATGCTTTATGCCAAGGTGCTGAAGCCGCCAGCCCATGGAGCGAAGTTGAAAACCGTGGACACTGAGCCGTGCAAACAAGTCGCCGGCATCCAGGTCGTTCGGGACGGTGACTTAGTCGCTGTGTTGCATGAGTTGCCGGATATGGCGGAAGCCGCGCTGGCGAAAATCAGAGCCGATTTTGAGCCTTCGCCTTCCGACCTCAGTGACAAGAATATCTTTGACCACATGCTCAAGGTGTCTTCGGCGTTGCGGGTCGTGGCTGAAGGAGGCAATCTCGAAGACGGCAGAAAGCTGGCGGAGAAGAAATTCGAGACGACCTACCTGAACAGCTATGTCGCTCATGCACCGATCGAAACCCACACCGCACTCGCCAAAATCGAAGGCGACAAAGCCACTGTTTGGGCTTCAACCCAGACTCCTTTCGCTCTGCAGGAGCAGATTGCCCGTGCCATTGGTCTTGACGCCAAAAACGTCCGTGTTATTGTCCCGTTTGTCGGTGGCGGTTTCGGCGGGAAAACACGCCATCTGCAGGCGCTCGACGCCGCCCGCCTAGCCAAAGCCGTGGGCAAACCCGTACAAGTGATGGCCAATCGCGAGGAGGAATTCTATTACGACACCTTCCGGCCAGCGGCGGTGGTCAGAATCAATTCTGGCATTGATGCGTCGGGGAAAATAGCATTTTGGGATTATGACGTTGCCTGTGCGGGCGAACGAGGCTCGCAACAGTTCTATACCATTCCCCATCACCGCACGGTGTCCCGTGATGCGGCTCCAGGGGGACCGGCCGCTCATCCCTTCGCCACCGGACCCTGGCGCGCCCCGGCCAACAACACGAACACCTTTGCCCGCGAATCACAAATTGAGATGATGGCAGCAGCCGCGGGGATTGATCCCGTTGAATTCCGCCTTCAGCACCTGACCGACCCCCATCTGATTGCCGTTCTCAAAGCTGCCGCAGAACGATTCGGGTGGAAACCAGCGAAGGGTCCAAGCAAGCGGGGCTACGGTGTGGCTCTCGGCATAGATGCCGGTACTTATGTCGCCGCGATCGGCGAAGCCGCAGTTGACGTCGAAAGGGGCGCCGTTCGGGTGAAACGCGTGATCAGCATTCAAGACATGGGCGTAGTCGTGAACCCGGAGGGCGCAAGAATACAGATGGAAGGGTGCATCACAATGGGGATGGGTTATGCGCTCAGCGAAGAGGTTCGTTTCAAAAACGGAGCAGTCTTGGATAAGAACTTCGACACATACGAAATTACGCGCTTCTCCTGGGTGCCGAAAATCGAAACCGGCTTCATTGAATCAAAAACGGCGTCGCAAGGCGGCGGCGAGCCGGCCATCATTGTGATGGGTGCAGTCATTGCGAATGCGATCTACGACGCCACCGGCGCCCGCGTGCTTCAGTTGCCCATGACTGCCGAGCGAATCAAGAAAGCCCTTCGGAAAGCCTAAGTTAGGTTTCGAGTGCGGTCGAGGACTTCGATTTGTGGAGTTGTGCGCGCAATCCTGCACGTTGAGAGTCTTGGGTTCTCCAGACACTTCGGCACAAGGTAAGACTACAACTGCGCCGGCATGCCGCAAACGCCTCAAGGAAGCTGGCCTAGTGGATTCTGTGATTGCACCCAGCTTTTTGCACCCAAATAGTCATCGAGCCCATTCTCTTCATTGGGTGACTCCTTGGTGCCAAACCAGGGCGTCAATCCGCAGGCTGGACAGAGAGAGCCTCGTCACGACCCTGAGGTCGCCATGGGGTCGGCGGTGAAGAGACGCCGTGCGAAGTGTGACACAGCGAATAGTCATTTGCGGCGGGGCGGTGTCCTGCGTGACCCAAACTACATTCGGCCAAACTACATTCGGCTTCTCGTATCAGTAGGAAAGTGACGGAATGCTGAGTTCCGCGATCAGCACGGATCAGGTTCGCGCCCATGCGCTCGAAACGCAATTGGTTCTAGTTGGATCTTCTTTGCAAAATCATCTCGCGTATAGGAGAACATCTTCGGAGCTGCAGTCAGAGCGGCGGTCACTATCCGTTTAGGCGATCCCAGGCCACTCGCGCGACCATCGATGCCGGGCTGGAGTCGTGGCGTGACAGAGTGGGAATTGTCTTCCTGAGTCGCCTCAATGCAGGTGAAACCTGTGCCCGGCGCACAGGCATGTCATCGCAGCAACCCGTCGTCCTGCCAGTCCGCGGCATGAGCTACCTGCCGGGTGGTCACTGGCGACCCTCAGCCGTATACGGATACACTAAAAGCTGTATACGGATATACTGACCCACCCTACCCCACCTGGTCGTAGTAGTGGTGGTAGTGGTTGGATAGAGAGTATTAGTCATCCCCGCTTCGCGCCCGTGGCAAGAGGTCCTCGTCCCACGTCTCCACGCCCGGCTGGACAGAGCCCTGCAGCAAGCCGACGAAAGCGAGCAGGGTTTTGCGCGGGTCG
>Ga0181533_1003888_pt1 | contig 15772 bp, 16 predicted proteins | sample PEATcosm2014_Bin_45_FD_119772 | JGI IMG/M metagenome (GOLD analysis project Ga0181533, IMG submission 119772) | Peatland microbial communities from MTU Mesocosm Facility, Houghton, MI, USA - PEATcosm2014_Bin11_60_metaG | ecosystem: Environmental > Terrestrial > Soil > Wetlands > Peat | place... | reverse complement strand
TAGGAAATCTCTGTTCCCCAATTAGGTAGTCCGTTTCGGGCGAGTGAGAAACGCGCGCGCTGAAGAATACGGGCGCCGAAGGGCTACTCGCGACACGTGTTTCCCGTGGTTCGGGTTGAGGTGCTCGTCGAAAAGCAGCCCGGTCAGCAGGCTATCCTTCGTGGTTCTCGTTCGTTTCCTCTCACCCTGTCGGTTCTCAGCCAGCTGCTGCTGTACCTTCTGCCGGAGCTCACGCTCGATGATGGGCTCGTGCTCGCCGGGGAAGACTTGGCCGCGGTGGGCGATCTCGCCGATGTAGAGATGGTTCTTTAGTAGCTGATAGAGCGCACCGCGTGAGAATTTCTCCCCGCCGGTCCTAATCCCGGCCCCGTCCAGCCGCACCTTGCTGCGGATGGAACTCTGGTCTAAATATTCTTTCAGCCGCGAGACGTAACCGAGCCGGAGATATTGCCGGTAAATCTCACGGACGACCTCGGCCTCTTCCTCATTGATGATCAGCTTTCGATCCTTCAGGTCGTAGCCGAGCGGGACATTCCCACCCATCCACATCCCCTTCCTCTTCGAGGCAGCGATTTTGTCCCGAATTCTTTCCCCCGTGACCTCGCGTTCGAACTGGGCGAACGATAGCAGCACGTTAAGCGTCAGCCGCCCCATCGAGGTCGTGGTATTGAACTGTTGCGTGACGGAGACGAAGCTGACGTAGCTGGCATCGAAGATTTCGATGATCTTGGCGAAGTCGGTTAGAGAACGCGTCAGGCGGTCGACTTTGTAAACGACGACGGTATCGATCTTCCCAGCCGCGATGTCCTCAAGCAGACGCTGCAGCGCCGGCCGCTCCATGCTGCCACCCGAGAAGCCACCGTCATCATACTGGGCGCCGAGGAGGTGCCAGCCCTCGTGACGCTGGCTGGTGATGTATGCTTCGCAGGCTTCCCGCTGTGCCTGAAGGGAATTGAACGATTGCTCGAGGCCTTCCTCGCTTGACTTGCGCGTATAGACGGCGCAGCGAATTCTGGACTTGGTGGTTGGCGTCATTGCGGGCTCCCCCCGGAGCGTTTTTTTAGCCCGAAGAACAGCGGTCCGGACCAGCGGGTACCGGTAATCTGGCGGGCGATCTCGGAAAGGCTCCGAAAGCTTTGACCCTGATATTCAAATCCCGAGTCCAGGACCGAGACTTCATGGAGCTGGCCCTGCCACTCGCGCACGATCCGGGTGCCAGCCTTCATCCTCGAGGACAGTGCGGACAAGGACTTGGAGCTGTCGGCGAACTCCGCTGCCAGCCTGCGTAAGCGGTTGCACGTGGAAGGCTTCAGGCCACCGAGGACTTTCTCTTGCATTCGGTAGGCCAAGATAGGAACCAGCATTTCGCGCCGGAGCCCCCGGTGTGCGGGTTTGCCAAACAGCTCGAGCCAAAGTCCGAGCAAGTCTTTGCGGTCGAGCCCGGGTAGGTTTTCCAGCTTTTGCTGCAATTCAGTGCTCATTGGCTTCCTCCAAACCGTCCCCAGAGAGGCTTTCGGGGGCAACACATTTCCGCTTCCGTTGGGCAAACAGTCAAGCGAAACCTGAGTACGGAGAGATCTGCGGCAACGGGGCCAGACGAGGCACAAAATCGGCCTTTACAGGAGCAACCAAAAAGTTGAAAAAGACTTTGTAACGCGGTGCGCTGGAAAATGAAGGTGGGCCGAAGCTTTTGCCTCCGGCCCAACTTTAAAGTTGACTTGCTGGCTTCAGTGGTCGTTACAGCAGGTCGTAGATGCTGATCTTGCGAGCAGTCAGGTACTCCAGGGCCTGGGTGGTTGAGTCGACCTGATCGTCGTGCTTGCCGCCGGGGAAGGCTGCTAGCTCTTTTAGGTAGTCGGCAAGCCAGGGTGCGTCTTTCGGAAACAACATGCGGCCATTCTCAAATGCAGTGGTGTGGGTGTGGAGTCGCATGATCTTATCAGCACCTGGCAAAGGTGTTGCTGGTTTGATGTTGAACATCCCATCGTGCTTGAGCTCTTGGATGAGCTGCGTGCCCGACGCTTTGTCTTCTACCAAGATGACATTCGGCTCGAACCGCTTGGCCAAGTCTTTGACCTTGCGCTTCAGCTCCGGAAAGTCTAGCTGTGCCCGGTAGACATGGAGCAGATAGAATCTCTTCTCCCACACGCCCCAAATGGTGCAGACGCTGTAGTCGTTGAGCTCACCGGATTTGTTAGCGGTGTCCAGGCTCAGAACGATGTGGCTGAATTCCTTGGGCTTGTCGTCAGGCGTGTAGAACAGCAACTACTTGTTTTTGACGATGTTGCCTTCAACGGGGATCGGCTGCTGCTGATATTGGGCGGAGAAGTTGTATTCCCCAAGTTCCCGGCGCGATCTATCCAAGACCTCCTGCGGCTCCCGCTCGGGCTGAAGAAGCTCGCCCGGCCGCTGCCGGTAAATGCGCTTCCCGAAGACGCCGTCAATCTCGAAGCTCTCATTTTCTTCGGCGATGGCAGGAAACGACAGTACCTCCCAAGCGCCCTGTTCGAGCACGTGGCCCACCAGGTCGTCCATGTGCAGCCTTTGCATCACGATGATGATCACACCCGTATTCTTGTCGTTCAGCCGGCTGAGGAGGGAGTTGTCGAACCATTCGTTTACGGCTTTGCGGCGCGTCTCCGACATGGCTTCGTCAGGCTTGAGCGGATCGTCGATGATAATCGTGTCGGCCCCGCGGCCTGTCAGCACACCTCCTACGGAGGTGGACAGCCGACAGCCATTACGGGTGGTGTGGAACTCGTTGACCGATTGCTTGGTCGCCGACAAGAGCGTGCCGGGGAAGACCCTGCGGTAGAAACTGCTCATTATTATAGTGCGGCAGTCGCGGGCATGCTTGTCGGCCAGCTCCTGCCCGTAGCTGGCGCAGATAACCTGCGCGGCCGGGTTATGCCCGAACAGCCACGCGACGAAGGCAACGCTAGCTGTGTGCGATTTGAGTGACCGCGGAGGGAGATTGATAATCAGCCGCCGCAGTTCGCCACGGCGGCACTGCTCGAGTTTGGTGGCCAGGACCTCAATATGAGGGCTGGGGATGAAGATTGTTTCGGGGTTAAGTTCCAGAAACGAACGCTCTATGAAAGTCACTAGATCACGGCGCAAAAGCGCCCTCGTATTCCTCGCTGGTAAAGTTGTTGGTTGGCTCAAGAGTGGTAATCATTAGTTGTTCTCCTCTGGGGTTTCGGTTTTATTGAAAGCCTGCATGCGCCGTTGAAGGTTCTTGATGACGACTTCATCGCACTCGCGCAAATCAGCTGCCGCAGCTTCGGGTGCCTGCTCGGGTTCGACGAAGAGCCGGTGGGCGGCAAGCATTTCTCGGATTGCCTTCAGATTGCCGCCCGCGGCCTGATTAATGAGTTGCATGACCATGGCCTCTAGCATCGTGACCATCCGGGTCTGCCCGTTACTGGTGATCTTGATCCGCTGGCGCCCCATCTTGGCGAGGGTGGCGCCAATGCTTTTCGCTCCCTTGGGGCGGCCCTTCGGATTCCCCGAGGTGCCCTTTTCGAACTGCGTACTCTTGGGTGGCTTGGCCTTTGTAATGACGATGTCGCCGTTGGACGACACCTCGGCGACTGGGAAACCGATATTTTCGGGTGAAGGTACATCCTTATATCCGGGATCCGCAAAATAGCCCCCAGTTACCTGAGCGCCACACTCTAGAAGATGGCCGGCCAACGTACCCACAGCGATTTTTTGAAGGTCTAGCCAATCCCATCCGAAATGCGCCACAAGCGGACCGAGGGTGAGGGCCGGATCGGCAACCCGTCCGGTCACCACCACCTGCGCACCTTCCCTTAGCGCGTCGGCGATTGGTTTGGCGCCCAAGTAGACGTTGGCGGCGATCACCTCCGTATCATTTCCTACCAAGCCCGCGTCGCCTTCCAAGACCTGCAGGCCTGCCAAATCGATCACGCCATTGATGTCATCGCCATCAACGATGGCGATGCGCAACGGAGGCAAGGCGGCGGCACTCGCCATCCGCTGGATCAGCCGCGCTGCCGCATGAGGGTTGGCCGCGCCAAAGTTACTGACAATAGGGATACCATGCCTTACGCAATCCGCCAGTATTAGCGACAGGAATTCCTGTAATAACGGCTCATAACCCAGTTCGGGATTGTCGCGTTTTGCCTTTTGACCGAGTGCTAGCGTGCGCTCAGCGAGTGTCTCGAAGATGAGAGCGCCGGGGTGACCGGATTCCGCAATCGCCTTGACGATCGAGATCGCGGCGTCGATCCTATCTCCAGAGAAGCCGGCACCACAGCCAACGAGAAAAACATTCGACATTATGTTCCCTCCTGCTTCGGCGATCTAACGATGCTTGAATTGGGGTGATATTATGGATAATATTGTCCGATAATGTCAATCGAAACTTTAACCGCCATTGTTCGGTGCGGCCGTCTATCATGTCGGAGTGTCCCAGGACGGAAAGCTGCACTTGGCCGAGAAACCTGCGACAAAGGACGAGACTTGAAATCGGAGCGAAAAGACCACAGCGCAGGTCGTACCGCCGGTGCCTGGCAGATTGTGGCGAACACGCTGCAAGCCGACATAATCTTCGGGCGTATCCATCTGCGAGAGCACTTGGTCGAAGATGAGATTATGAAGCGCCTCGATATTTCCCGACACACGACTCGGCGCGCACTCGATGAGCTAGAACGGTTGGGATTGACCGTTCGTGAACCAAACCGAGGGGTCTATGTTCGGAGTTACACAGCAGATGAGGTTGAAGATCTTTACGAGATCCGAGAAATGCTGGAGACAAGGGGCGCTTCGCGTATTCCCCTACCCGCTTCGCGCGAACTGATCAAACGATTGTCGTATCTTCAGGAGCAGCACGAAACTGCAAGCCATGAGGAACGGCTTGTCGATGTCACCTCCCTCAATAACGAGTTCCACGATACGCTTTATCAGGCTTGTGGCAATCCCATGCTTAGTGAAGCTATCCGCTTGTATTCGCTACGGACACAACCAATTCGAGTAATGTATTCATCAGACCCCAGCTGGCGCCGTCAAGCTGTTGCCGATCATTGGAGAATAATCCGTGCGTTAAAACAGCGGGATTCCAATGCACTTTCTATGCTCTGCCGAGAACATTTACGGGGCCCGAAGCTTCACTACCTGAAGCTTTACCATATCTCCCATATGAAGAAGACCATAGCGATCCGCGCCTGAAAAATATCATTTGGCAGGATGCTACGGCAAGCAGCACGAAACATGTCTGGGACCCTGCGCTGAGCCCTGGGCCGAGCCAAAGAAAAATAGGTCGCTCGATTCCCTCGCAAGGTATATAGTTTTGGGTCATCGGAAACTAAAGCGAGAATTCTGCTACCTCGGCGCCACGTCGAGAATGGCCTTATGGCAATTCTGGACCGCCCGGTCCCGGCGTGAACCTGGTGGAAAAGGAGATGGCGCGTTTTGTGTGGGCGGAGTGATTCGTCTGAATTACACGCGGTTTGTCGGCATTACGCGAGCGCACTCATGGATTGTGTGATTGCACGCGAAGTGCGGCAGGTGCGTGGCGATGTTTTGTTTACCAAATCAACCAAATGGAGACAGCTATGAACAGTCGGTGGATGCGGATCGCATGCATTGGTCTGGCGGTTGTTGCGTTAATGTGTTTCGGGATTGGTTCAGCCACGGCGGCGAATTGCCCTGTCAAAGCGCCTGCTGGACTGCTTGAGAGTGGAACATTAATCGTTGGGACCGCGCTCGACAGTGCACCAATGAGCTTTATGGGCCCGGGCAACAGACCCACGGGCATCGACGTCGAGCTTGCCCGGGCAATTGCGGACACGATGTGTTTGCAGCCGAAATTCCTGAACATAACGTTCACGGGTCTGCTCCCCGCGCTAGGTGCTAAGAAGGTCGACATCCTCATCGCACGTCTCGGCATAACCGAGGAGCGAAAAAAGGCGTTCGACTTCGTGCCCTACTTTTTGGCCGGAGTGCAGTTAATTACTAAGAAGGACAGCAATTTGTATTTCAACCAGGAATCAGACGTATGTGGCTACAGCACCAGTTTGCAGGATGGATCCGTGGAAATGGTGGCCCTCGAACGAGTAAAAGACAAGTGCCCGCCGAACCGCCCCATGACGCTGAAGATGTACCCGAACAATAACGAGGCCTTGGAGCAACTTCGCAAGGGGACCACGCAGGTCGCGTTCGTCGACTACCCAATCGCTTCGTATGTGACAAGCCAGACTCAAATGTTCCAGGTAGCTAGCCCTATTTTGAGTGGTGACGGCCCTGGCACGCCACGCCATCGAGATGGAGTTGTGGTGCGTAAGGGCGACAAGGAAATGTATTCGGCCGTTGAGCAGTCGATAAAGATCCTGCAAGCAAATGGTACGTATCAGAAGATTTTAGCTCAATTTAGCCTCTTAGGGGGCTATTTCGATTTGTCGAAAGAGAAGTACTGAAGCGAGATGTGCAATCTCCGTCATACGCAGAAGCGCCTGGCGGAGATTGTGTAGGTTTCCCTTTACCGTTAACGGCAGGTGCATATCGTGCATTTTGATAGCCGCTATTTTATTGAGCTGCTCTTTTCCCGTAACTTCCTGGCTCCGGCTTGGACAGCTGTCTGGTTTACGGTCGCATCCATGGCGATCGGCATAGTAATCGGCACGATCGCCGGGTTGGCAGCTACCTCCAAGTCCAGAATCCTGCACGGAATGGTCAAGGTGTTTATCACGATTTTCCGTGGCACCCCGGTCCTTGTGCAGATCGTCTTCTGGTACGACGGATTGGCCGAGCTCACCGGCAATTTCATTAATCTGTCCGTGGTCACGGCTGGTCTGATGGCACTAGGCGTGAACGAAGGTGCCTATATGACCGAGATCGTACGCGCGGGGATTGAGTCGGTCGATAAAGGACAACTCGAGGCTGCTCATGCCTTGGGGTTAAGTTACAGAACGAAGATGCTGCGTGTCGTGCTCCCGCAAGCGGTCCGGGTGGCGATCCCACCGACCGGGAACCAAGTCATCAGCCTGCTGAAGAATACTTCTCTGTTGTTTACCATAGCAGTGCCGGAGATCTTCGCAACCGGCACCAATATTTTCAGTGTCAATTTTAAGTATTTCGAAGTATTAGCCGTGGTAAGCGTCTGGTATGTCGGCTTGACATTGGTCTACGGCATAATCCAACGCAAGCTGGAGAAGCGTTCGAATCGGAGCATTACAGGGGCGAAGCCGACTGCGAAGGTACCTACGGTGGTGCCGGCCTGAGGTTCGGGCAGTGCATGGGATATCCCTGAAGGAATGAATGATGGGAGTTGAAGAAATTGCAGGTCAAGTCACACAAGGCAGCGAGAACAAGAAAATCGCCATCTCGATGGAAAAGGTACACAAGTGGTTCGGCGCGTTGCATGTGCTTCGCGACGTCACCATTACTGTTGCCGAAGGTGAGCGGGTAGTCGTGTGCGGACCATCGGGTTCCGGTAAATCTACCTTGATTCGCTGTCTCAATTGGTTAGAGACGCACCAGCAGGGCCGCATCGTGATCGACGGTATAGAACTCACGGAGAGTCCCCGCGCCAGAGACAGCATCCGCGCCAAGATCGGAATGGTATTCCAGTCCTTCAATCTATTCCCCCATCTGACCATTCTGGAGAATTGCACGCTGGCACCGGTTTCCGTTCGTAAGATGTCCCGCAAACAAGCTGAGGAACTCGCAATGAGCTACTTGCAGCGAGTCAAAATTGTCGATCAAGCCAAGAAGTACCCTGGCCAACTCTCGGGGGGACAACAGCAGCGCGTGGCGATCGCACGCGCTCTGTGCATGGAACCGAAGATCATGCTTTTTGACGAGCCTACATCGGCCTTGGATCCTGAAATGATTAAGGAAGTCCTGGACACGATGACCACGCTTGCGGAGAGCGGTATGACGATGATTTGCGTAACGCACGAAATGGGTTTTGCAAGGCAAGTTGCCGATAGCGTAATCTTCATGGATTATGGCGAGATAGTCGAAACCGGACCGCCTCACCGCATGTTTGCAGACCCCCACACTGAGCGTTTGAAAACGTTCTTGAGTCAGATCCTTCACGGTCACTAAGTACTCAGTAGGCTACAAGGTGAGCTTTACTGCCTTTAACAGGCGCTTCTAAAGCACCTGAAATTTGATGCCGTAGGAGCACTCATGATCCTGCGGGTTACGATGAAAGACGAAAACAGCTAGTCGATCAATATAGTTTCGACACGTTTCAGTATTCTCGAAGGAGGATTTCATGAAAGTAATCGCCGCAAAAATTTATCGAGTCGATATCGGTGGGTGGCTCCCGGTATTATTGCAGCTCTTCACTGACGAAGGGATTGTCGGGATCGGTGAAGCTGCATTAGCGTATGGCGTTGGCAATACTGCGGGAGCGGCTATAGTTCAGGACTTGGTAGAGCGGTTCGTACTGGGTAAGGATCCAGCCAATATCGAGCCTATCTGGCATGAGATGTACGACAATACATTCTGGGCGAAGGGCGGCGGCTCCATCCTCTTTCCTGGCATGAGTGCGATCGAGATGGCGCTTTGGGACATCAAAGGTAAGGCCCTGGGCGTTCCGGTCTACGAGATGCTCGGCGGCCGATTCCGGGATAAAGTTCGTGTCTATGCCAACGGGTGGTCCTATAGTTGCACAACCATTGGCGAGTTGGTGCGTGAGGCTGAACGGGCGGTGAAGCTCGGTTATACGGCACTGAAGTTTTATCCCCTCGCGAGGCCTATTGCTCCGCATTGGCTGCTGAAACATGTCACCTTGCGCGAGGTTGATCGAGAAACAGAGAAGTGGGTTATTGAAAGTACGAAGGCGCTTCGTGAAGCCGTTGGACCTGATGTCGACCTGATGGCTGATATGAGCGCGGGCATGAGCACCGATGTCGCCATTCGGATTGGCCGTCAGTTGGAGCAATTTAATCTCTATTTTTACGAAGAGCCTGTTGATCCATCTGACGCAGGTGCAATGAAGAAAGTATCGGAGCACGTCAACATACCTATCGCCGCTGGAGAACGGCTGTACACCCGTTACGGATTCCGGCAGATTCTGGAAAATCATGCGGTCGACATCGTTCAGCCAGACATCGGTTCAACCGGCGGAATTCTGGAAACAAAGTTTATTGCGGCGATGGCTGAGACCTACTCGGCGCGCGTACAGTTGCATATCTGCGCTAGCCCGGTATCAACCGGGGCCGCTCAACAACTCTGGGCCTGCCTGCCCAACCTTGCACTCCAGGAGACCTATCCCTTCCGCAGTTCGGAGCATTGGGCGATCGTGGATCACGCCCCGGAGCTTGATATCAAGAACGGTTACATTCCAATTTCAAATCGGCCCGGCATCGGTGTCGAACTGAATCAAAAGACGGTCGATCCCTTCCTGTGTGCCGAGTGCAAGTGGGCTGCAAAGTCCGTTTCTGCTCCCTCGGCATGAACCGCAGCTGAGCCTGGTGCAGTTGCGAACGCTGTCCCGGCTGGGAATCCACAAAGCGCCGTGATCTCAGCCCGACAGCCTGCGCTTGGTTCTAGTCAGCAGCAACAGCAGGTAGGAAATATCCTCAATTGTTCAAAGCGAGTGCCCTGGACATGATCATTAAGAATAGCCGCGCATTAGGTTCGATCGGGGATATTCCGGCACGACAGATGCTGCTGGAAATCACCGAAGCGGTCATGCAATCTCTCGACTCTCATCGCATCATTCGTGAAATCCTGAAACTTGAAGGAGACGTCCTCAGCATCGGCAGGTGCCGGTGGGAGCTACGATCCAAGCGGCGCCTTTACGTTCTAGGCGCCGGTAAGGCAGCAAACGCCATGGCGCGAGCGGTGGAGGAAGTGCTGGGCGATCGCATCTCGCAGGGTCTGGTGATTGTAAAGCAGCTTGAAGCAGGCGATTTCCTGCCACACATTGAATTGGTTGTCGGCGGACACCCAATTCCCAATGAAAACGGTCTGGTGGCCAGCCGCCGCATGCTGGAAATAGTGGATCAAGCCACTCCGGATGACCTATTCATCGGTCTCATCAGCGGAGGCAGTTCCGCCTTGATGAATTGTCCTGTTTCCGGCATTAGTCTTGATGACGAGCAGCGGGCGACCGAGGCACTGCTGAAGAGTGGCGCCCGCATCCTTGAGATTAACGCCGTGCGGCGCCATATCTCAGCTACTAATGGCGGCCGACTGGCGCAGAAGGTCGAAGCCGCAGGCGCGGAGATGATCACCTTCTTCATCTCCGATATGCTTAGCGCCAACGCGACCATCGACCCCGCGCAACCAGTAGAGCACTTCTTCGGTACACCCTGCGCGCCTGATGCCACCACGCTTCAGGACGCGCTTGATGTACTAATGAAATACGGCCTTGCGGCGAAGCTTCCACGCGTATTCGAATTCCTGCGAGATGCCACCGAGAAGGACGAAACTCCCAAGAAATTTAACAATCGGATCCATCACTTCGTTCTGAGCTGGCCGGCGAATGCCTGCGAGGCGGCAAAGCAGGCAGCCGAGGCGCGCGGCCTCGCGCCCTGCATATTGAGCACTGTGTTGGAGGGCGAGAGCAGCGAGGCGGGAACTTTCCTCGCCTCTATCGCCAGAGAAGTCCGGTTAAACAATCGGCCCGTCGCCGCGCCATGCCTGCTCATCGCCGTCGGAGAGACAACCACTCGTGTGGAAGGCGCATGTGGTGAAGGAGGTCCCTCGCAAGAACTTGCCCTGGGCTTTGCCCTTGAAGTTGCGGGCCATCGCGGTATTTGCTTGTGCGCTTTGGACACCGATGGGACCGATGGTCCTACTGCGATCGCGGGAGGGTTAGTCGACGGAACCACCATCGAGCGCGCAAGAGAACAAGGATTGGACCCGTACAAGTTGCTGGTGGCACACGACAGCTCGGCGGTACTTCGAGCCGTCGGCGACGATGTTTGCACCGGCAATACAGGGACCAACGTCTGCGATCTGAACATTATTTATATTTCCGGTGAAGCACTAAGCTGACGCGGAACAACTTGGGAGGCATTTCGATGGCAACTGATGTGATTACGGAAATAAAGGCTCGCGAAATCCTGGACAGCAAAGCACGGCCCATGGTCGAGGTGGACATTATCACCAATGATGGCGTGCTAGGGCGCGGCACTTCTCCATGCGGAACTTCTACGGGGTCACACGAAGCCTTCGTGTTGCGGGATGGCGGCAAACGTTACGGGGGCCTAGGCGTTCAACACGCAGTGCACAACGTGTTGGATGTGATTTCGCCGGTGTTGAAGGGTCGCAGTGTTATGGACCAGAAGGCCATCGACGAACTGATGATCGAGTTGGACGGGACCGCGAACAAGTCGCGGCTTGGCGCTAATGCCATCTACAGCGTGTCCATTGCTGTGGCGCGCGCGGCGGCCGCGACCCTGCATGTGCCGCTTTACCGGTACTTGGGAGGACCTGATGCCTGCATGCTTCCGGTACCGATGTTTAACATGATCAATGGCGGATCTTACGCAGCCGCTCAACTGGAGATACAGGAGTTCCATCTCATTCCCACAACAGCAAAGCGGTATTCCGAAGCATTACAGATGGGAGTCGAGGTGTATGCAGCCTTGGGTGAGGTCATCAAGCAGCGTTACGGTAAAGATCGTCTTTATATCGGTGTTTATGCCGGGTACGGTGTTCCTACGAGCGACCCTGGAGAGGTGCTTGAACTTCTGCTCGCAGCGGCAGAGGCGGCGGGCTACGGTGGCCAGTGCCGAGTCGGATTGGACTGCGCCGCAAGCGAGTTCTATGACTCCGCAACCAGCCAGTACCATCTTGGCGGAAAACTATTGGGCCGAGAGGAACTTATCAGCCTGCTCGAGGGTCTCGCCCGCAAATACAACCTGTTCATGATCGAAGATCCATTGGACGAGAACGACTTTGAGGGCTTCGCGGAGATCACTCATCGAATCCCTGTCCTGATCAACGGCGATGATTTTCTTGTAACCAATCTTCAGCGCCTCAAGCGTGCGGTCGAACTCGGGGCCGCGAATGCAATGCTGCTTAAGCCGAACCAGATCGGGACCATCTCCGAAGCTACCGAGGCAGCTCGTTATGCACAGGCACACGGGTACAAGGTCGTTGGCTCCGGAAGGGCTGGGGGAATCGATGACCCTGTCACTGATATTGCCTTTGCTGTTGGAGCCCAATGTGTGAAGTACGGAGCGCCGAGATCAGGTGAGCGAATCGGTATGTACAACTGCCTCTTGCGATTTGAGGAGGAATTGGGCTCTATGGCTCGTTTTGCTGGACCACAAATCTTCGCGCCATCGACTCCAGCCGCAAAGCTCTCCCGCTGAGGCCGAAGACTGACTTCTGTCATGATGAGAGTCGTATCTTATCGGGCCGCATGAAAAGTCTTGGTGCGCTGTTGCTGCGGGTAGGCAATATGGCAGAAGCTCATGGGTGTCCTCCCGGTAAACGGGCTTGATAGATTACGAGGTGCGTGTAGGCAACGGTGAGCAACGGCGTCGGGATCTTGGCTTGCCGGCCGCGCGCCAGCAGGTCGCCGATGATCTGCCCGGCCTCTATCGGGCGACCCTTCTCCATATCCCGATACATCGACGAGGCCTGGGTGGATCCCTTCGCTGTCAGTAGCGCTCTGGTGTCGGCGAGGAACTCCTCGCTCGGTGGCCGACCGACCGCCTTCGCTACGGAAACGACCTCGTTGAAGAACCGAAGCACGAAGTCGGCGCCTCCTGGCGCCGCTTCGAGCTCACCGATATTACCGCGCATCAGGCAAGTCGCGCCCCCGATGGTAGCAAGGAGCACCCACTTCTCCCACATCTCCCGTTCGATCACTGGTGACAACCGGGCGTCGAAGCCAGCACCCTGCATGAAGACGTCGAGTTGCTTGATGCGGGGGGACTCCATCCCGTTCATCTCTCCGTAGGCGAGCTCCTGGGGTTTGCTGAGCTGTACGATACGACCGATGTCATCAACCATGGTCGCTACCTTGCAGACGCATCCAACCACGGCCTTTTCGCCGAAGCGCGCGTGGAGCAGATCAACATGTTTCATACCATTGAGAACCGGCAATATCATCGTATTCGGGCCGACGGCCGGCGCCATATCACAGAGCGCCGTATCAAGCGAGAAACCCTTCACAGTCAAGAGCACCACATCGAACGGGTCGCTGATGTCCCCCGCGGTGACGAGTCGCGGCCTGAGCGTGACATCACCGTGCGGGCTGACAATCTGTAAGCCATATGCGCGCAGGTGCTCCGCACGGACAGGACGGACGAGAAACGTTACATCGCGGCCTGCCTCCGCAAGACGGCCACCAAAGTATCCGCCGGTTGAGCCGGCGGCGACGACCAGAATGCGCATACTCCGACTCCTTTGTTTGTCTTACTAACCCGTATTCTCAGGTTCAAGATATTTCCTTTGAACCGCACATACCGCTTTACCTTGACCAGCAAATCAGCAATCGTGTAGAAATCATGCGATCGCCTATATTCTTCATACTGGCAAGCTTCGTCGTAGAGGCTCTTGGGTTGCGGAATGCGATAGGCCCGGGTTGTTTTTATGCGGCCTCCCTGTCGGTTTTGGTTTGCCAGGTTCCGCGTTACTGCAGAGGAACGCGGAAGTGTTCGTTTCGTTAGCTTAAGCTAAACCCCGAGTATAGCGAACGGCACAACTCGGGACGGCGCCGCTGACAGGTCTGTCCGCGTTATTCTAAAGGAACCCAAAGCTGGCACGGCCGTTGCCGAGATCGGAACACAGTGATGTTCAGCTTCACGCGATTCCGGCCTTCGGTAAACAACGCATTCTTAGACATCGAGCTCTGTCATAGGCACCTACAAGGCGCTGACTGCCTTAAAAAGCTTTATACACTCGTCGTAAGCCATTTAAATCATTTATTGACTCCGCACCATGTTCCGTAATAATTACCGTAGGCTCTACTCGAACTCCCCCAAAAGGCAACCCGTGCAAGTCATACTTAATGCCAAAAACCATATCAGGCTCAAACACAAAGTCACTGTTCGGTCCTAAGTCCGGGTATTCTACGACCTCCAAGCCGACTCCATGGCCGATCGCTCGCATGCCTTTGGTGTATGGTAAGAAATATTGCGACAAGCCTGCCTCTGTGGTAATCCGCAACGTCTCTCGAAACAGTTCACCGCCTGTCATGCCCGGCCTGATGTAATCAACCATCCGTTCATTCGTTTCATAGGCAAAGTTCAACACTTTGATTTGCTCTTCGCCAGCGCCATCCATTGCGATGGTCATACCAGTGTCAGAACAGTAGCCCGCTACTGAAGGGTTAAAATCGAACCACACATAATCGCCACGTTCAATCTTTCGATCCGAAGGACGCCACGTCGGTAAATCCGTGTGCGGTCCCGATACGACAAGATATGCAGAACCGATATCCCCCCGCGCGAGCGAGTAATGTATTCGCCGATGGCAGAGAGCTCGACTTCTGTCTTGCCAATCGCAACCTCTTCCAATGCGGCACGAATGCTGTCGTCCGCCAGCTCGCCGGCTTCGCGAATAACTGCCAGCTCATTTGGGCTCTTGCGCAGGCGCTCCATTTTAACGATCTCAGAAGCTTCGACCAGCGTAATGCCAGAAAGGCTTTGCTCCATCTCCCTGAAATGAGAGATTGGAAACAACTCTTCGCCAACGACGCCGACCCTTCTTATTGGAAAAGGTAACTCCTGTACTAAAGCCGGTAACACGTTTCGCATCTCGTATATTGAGTGCGCATTCTTGACCCAAGAAAACCGACGGGCTGCAAAACGATTCAGATTCCCAACAAACGCATGAATCTCGCCTTCGAGCGGCAGAAACAGCGCGTGTGCTGACTCTTCAACACAGTTGATCGTTCTAAAGTTTGTGTAATACATGGAATAGCCTGGGTGATATTCGTCGCTGTAAATGAAAAGAGCATCCACCCCGGTCTGCTTCATCCGGGCTCTCGTTTTCGATACCCGACTGTCAAACTCGGACGGCCTAACTTCTATGGTCACAATTTTCTCCAATCTAGGATCATCCAGCTCAAAGCAATGGGTGCACACGGAATGGGGCAACCGCGTCGAATATCGAGCTAGCCGCCTAAGCAGAGTGGCTGGACGGATTTCATCCCCTCTTTCCCCAAGCCCGAATTCTCACATGTGAAACAACTTTGGCAATGCCAATGAAATCTGCGGAAACAAAATTACTATCGATAGGTCAATCAGTAGAGCAAATATAAACGGTAATATGGCTCGGAATGCCTGCTCAAGCGGGACATTGCTGATGGATGACGCAGTATATAAACAAAATCCAATTGGAGGCATGTTAATTCCTACCGCCGAGTTCACCAACACAATGATCCCGAAAGCTACGGGGTCCAGCCCCATGGACGTTATCACCGGCAATATAACGGGAAGTACAACAATAATGCTCGATATCGTCTCAAGCATGGTATGAATGATGAGGAGGAATACGTTGATCAACAGAAGCAGAAACAGCTTATTGCTGGTCATTTGCAATAAGCTGCTAGCAACCTGATGAGCGATACGCTCTCGAATGAGGAAAGCTCCGAGAACGAAGGCCAGTCCTAACAGGAACGATACCCGGGTGGTGTTGATTACCGTCTTTATCAATATCGTTTTAAAATTCGCAAACGTCAGCTCTTTGTAGGCAAACTTACTAAGGAATCTCTGATCAAGGGCCGTTGTGCCGCTACGTGTGTAAGTTCGCGGTTTGCATAGCGGCTTTGGTGCTTCCTGAGGTTACGTTCCTGCCCGGCGGCACTCCGCCGTGATGCCGTGGCCGG